>Ga0209281_1001902_pt1 | contig 9948 bp, 8 predicted proteins | sample MedtruBG_FD_187514 | JGI IMG/M metagenome (GOLD analysis project Ga0209281, IMG submission 187514) | Root nodule microbial communities of legume samples collected from California, USA - Medicago truncatula BG (SPAdes) (version 2) | ecosystem: Host-associated > Plants > Roots > Nodule | place: USA... | reverse complement strand
TTAAAGAACACGGTAAAGACGTTGTAGAGGATCTCCATAACTCTCTCCAGAAATGAGAACACGAGGGGCAATCCCTGTGTGGTTGGTGCCATCACTCTAGTAATCACAAATAATCACCACAAGATTGGATTTGATTATTTGTGACGTATCACGCAAATTATTTCCATGGTGTTAGTAATGATTTTCACTACCGTACATGAAAAATAAATTAATCTTTATAATTCATGAAATTAATTATTAATACCGGATAATCTAACAAGTAAAAAGCGGATAATCCGTGAAGTCGAACAGATAAAATTCACCATTTTTACCATTGCAAAACGCGTCAAATGATGCCAGCATCAATCACAACAAATCACATTGTGATTACTTTTGATTAAACCAGGAGTCAAAACGATGAGTAAAGTGAACACCATCACCCGTGAATCATGGATTCTGAGCACCTTCCCGGAATGGGGTAGCTGGCTGAATGAAGAGATCGAGCAGGAACAGGTTGCTCCTGGCACATTTGCAATGTGGTGGCTGGGCTGTACTGGTATCTGGCTGAAATCAGAAGGTGGCGCCAATATCTGCGTCGATTTCTGGTGCGGCACCGGTAAACAGAGCCACGGCAACCCGCTGATGAAAAAAGGTCATCAGATGCAGCGCATGGCGGGCGTGGAAAAACTGCAGCCGAACCTGCGTACTACGCCGTTTGTGCTCGATCCGTTTGCAATTCGTCAGATCGACGCCGTTCTCTCTACCCATGATCATAACGATCATATCGACGTGAACGTGGCTGCAGCGGTGATGCAAAACTGCGCGGACGATGTGCCGTTCATTGGGCCGCAGACCTGCGTGGATCTGTGGATCGGTTGGGGCGTGCCGAAAGAGCGCTGCATCGTGATGAAACCGGGCGATGTAGTAAAAATTAAAGACATTGAAATCCACGCGCTGGATGCCTTTGACCGTACAGCATTGATCACCCTGCCCGCCGATCAGAAAGCAGCGGGCGTGCTGCCAGATGGTATGGACGAACGTGCGGTGAACTACCTGTTTAAAACCCCTGGCGGTTCTCTGTACCACAGCGGTGACTCCCACTACTCCAACTACTATGCGAAGCACGGTAACGAGCACCAGATCGACGTGGCGCTGGGCTCCTACGGTGAGAACCCGCGCGGCATCACCGACAAAATGACCAGCGCCGATATGCTGCGCATGGCGGAAGCGCTGAACACCAAAGTGGTTATTCCGTTCCACCATGATATCTGGTCAAACTTCCAGGCAGACCCGCAGGAAATCCGCGTGCTGTGGGAAATGAAAAAAGACCGCCTGAAGTATGGCTTCAAGCCGTTCATCTGGCAGGTCGGTGGCAAGTTCACCTGGCCACTGGACAAAGATAATCTGGAATATCACTACCCACGTGGTTTCGATGATTGCTTCACCATTGAGCCTGACCTACCGTTCAAGTCCTTCCTCTGAATGTGAAGTCAAATCGCCAGACCTTGTGTCTGGCGATGTCATATTTATTTTAGTAATTTCACGCTATTTCAAATATCATCTTTTCAAATCAATTCTTATCGGAATAGCTCATGACGGAAGCGCAACGACATCAAATTTTACTGGAACTCCTGGCGCAAACAGGGTTTATCACCGTTGAGAAAGTGATCGAACGATTAGGTATTTCTCCGGCAACCGCCCGACGGGACATCAACAAGCTGGATGAAAGTGGCAAACTGAAAAAAGTCCGTAACGGTGCGGAAGCCATTAGCCAGCAGCGTCCGCGCTGGACGCCGATGAACATTCATCAGGCGCAGAACCACGATGAAAAAGTGCGGATTGCAAGAGCAGCATCACAGCTGGTCAACCCTGGCGAAAGCGTCGTGATCAACTGCGGCTCCACGGCGTTTTTACTGGGGCGGGAGATGTGTGGCAAACCGGTGCAAATCATCACTAACTATTTGCCGCTGGCCAACTATCTCATTGACCAGGAGCATGAAAGCGTAGTGATCATGGGCGGTCAGTACAATAAGAGCCAGTCCATTACGCTCAGCCCACAGGACAGTGAAAATAGCCTCTACGCCGGACACTGGATGTTCACCAGCGGTAAAGGCCTGACTACAGATGGGCTGTATAAAACCGATATGCTGACCGCCATGGCGGAGCAAAACATGCTTAACGTGGTAGGCAAGCTTGTTGTGCTGGTCGACAGCAGCAAAGTGGGCGAGCGCGCAGGCATGTTGTTCAGCCGTGCCGAGCAAATCGACATGGTGATCACCGGTAAAAATGCCAACCCGGAGATCCTCCAGAAGCTGGAAGATCAAGGGGTCAAAATTCTTCGGGTTTAAAGGTGCTGGCGGAAAAAGCTCACCGTGGCATCCAGCGCCGTCGGCGTAATACGGTGACGAACGCCCGCCTCCCAAAGGCAGGTTAAATTGCCGTCCAGCCCTTCATTCTTTAACGACTGCTGTAAACGGAAAGTTCCGTCAGGCGGAACCACATCATCCGCATCGCCGTGCCACAGCAGCAGCGGGCGATTGGCAAGGTGCGGTAACGCATGGGTGACGTCCCACTCCGCCAGCGCCGCTTCGATATCTTCTGGGTTCTGCGAGGGAAACAGCGTCTTCGAGAGCGAAGTGAAGTAGCCCGACCCCATCAGACAAGCGACGGACTTCACCTCCGAATGATGCGTCATGATCCCCAGCGCCGTCATTCCCCCCATTGAAGCCCCAGCAACCGCCAGGCGATCGTTCTCCACCAGCCCGGCCTCAAAAAGCGCATCGCGCAGCCCTGCGAATTCCGTCAGGCTACCGTACAAGATTTGCCAGAACTGGCCGAGCCGCGCCTGCTCGTTGCCCGAAAATCGCGCGCCATGATCCGGAGCATCCGGCATAACAACGCGGAATCCAGCCTGCGCCAGCGCCACGGCAAAATAGCTATAAACCAGTTTTGACGAGGTAAACCCATGATAAAAAACCACAACTGGCAGCGGCTGCTCACTTTTTCCGGTGGGGAAAGCATGTAATATTTCGCGATCACCAAGGTGCCGCGTTTCGAGTTCAATCATTGTCGGTCCTGTACTGATGAATGATTCATAATGTTTGAGAGCTGGATTACGGTTTCTGGATATTTTCATTCGAAATCTTCGCCTCAGATAACACTTCGGGAACATTCCCCCAAAACTAAATTTGCAGGCAACTACACTAAGGCTATCAGGAAACGAGATATGGTTATGCGCAGGTTTGTTGCTTTATTGTTTGTGTTTCTGCTCAGTGGCTGTAGCGCGCTGCAGGGGACACCGCAACCCGCTCCGCCGGTCGCCGATCACCCGCAGGAAATTCGTCGTAATCAGACTGAAGGATTACAGCGAATGGGCACTGTCTCCGCGTTGGTTCGCGGTTCCCCGGATGACGCGGAAGCCTCTATTGAAGCACAAGCCGCAGCCGCCAAAGCAGATTATTACGTCATCATTATGATCGACGAAACCATCATTACGGGACAGTGGTACTCGCAGGCGATTTTGTACCGTAAGTAATGGCGATCATTTGAACGACATTTACACTGCTTTGCGTCCATAGACATTTTCCTGTCCACAATAAACTCCATGCCTGCACCAATGGAAGTGAGTTTATTTGCGAAGGATTGCCCGGCGGATACCGGAGACATGTGAAATGGAGCTGACGATGAAACGAACTCTTGCCTTGACCACACTGTTGCTCTCAGCAGGCCTTGTGAGCACAACCGCACAATCAGCTGAATTCGCCAGTGCTGATTGCGTGACTGGCCTGAATGAAATAGGCCAAATCTCCGTGAATAACATTTCGGGGAGCCCGCAAGACGTTGAACGTGTCGTTGCATTAAAAGCCGATGAACAAGGCGCTTCCTGGTATCGCATCATCCAGATGCAGGAAGATAACCATGTCGATCATTGGCGGGTGCAAGCCATCCTCTATGTTTAGCCCCTCCCGATAAAAGCCACTTAATTTTAGTGGCTTTTCGTTTTTGCAAATCTTTTATCTTTTTCAAAACCATCCAAAAACAAACAAATAACATTTTGTTACATTAATAGCATAAATGTTATCGCTGCTCTGCCGTTGAACAGGCATACCTTTTCAATGATGAGCAATTTATGATCAATTCTTTCCGCCGTGCGGGTCTGGGCACTAAGCTATCGCTGCTGACCGGTATGAGTGTCGCTATTCTGTTTCTGCTTTTCACTTTTCTGCTCAGCCATAAAGCCAGCCAGCAGCTTGAAGATCTTGCCGTCGAAGATTTGCATAACCAGTCCACCGGCATGGTCGATATGGTGCAGATGTTTAATACCAGTCTGAGCGAAGAGGTCGAAAGCTATACCCGACTGTTTACCACTTTCCTGCCTCAGCCATTTACGGTCGATACGAGTCAGACCCGTACCATTAGCGGGATCAATGTGCCTTTGCTGAAAGGCGGTGAATCTGAACTGCATGAAAACAATGCTTTTTCTGACGACTTTCTCAATCGTACGGGCGCAATCTCCACGCTGTTCGTTCGCAGCGGTAACGACTTTATTCGCGTTGCCACCTCTCTGCGCAAGGAGAATGGCGACCGGGCGATGGGAACCCTTCTGGATACCACCAGCCCGGCGTTTGCGGCCGTCACCAGGGGCGAGGTTTACCGTGGCCTGGCACTGCTGTTTGGTAAACGCTACATCACCCAGTACCAGCCGGTTAAGAATGGTGAAGGCCAGGTTATTGGGATCATCTTTGTTGGGGTAGATATCACACACTCATGGAACGTTATGCGAGAGAAAATCCTCAACCGTCGGCTGGGCGAGAGCGGGCACTTCTATGTGCTGGATCGCAGCAACGGTAAAACGCGCGGGCAGTTCCTGTTTCACGGCAGTGAAGAGGGGCAACTGCCGAAGTGGGACAGCGCCACCCAACAGCAACTGCTGAGCGATTCCTCCGGCACGCTGGAGCGCGTAAGTGACGACGGCCGCACGCTGAAAATAGCCTATACGCCGCTGCCGGGCTGGAACTGGACGATCGTGGGTGAAGTGGATAAATCGGTCCTTCTCGCAAGCGTCAACGCCATGCGTGACCGGTTCCTGCTGGCGGGCGTGGTGCTTTCCGTGCTCTTCGCGGGCCTGTTTGTGGTGCTCATTCGTCGGATGCTGACCCGCCCGCTGCGTAACGTGATCGAGCTGGCCCGCCAGTATGCCGCGGGTGATCTGCGCGCCAGCCTGCCCGTAACGCGTCAGGATGAGGTCGGCCAGCTGGTTGAGGCCATCAACGGTATTGGCGATGGGCTGCAAAAAATTGTCCTGCAGGTGCGTGAGGCCGCGGGCGAGATCCATTTGGGCACCAATGCGCTGGCTTCTGACACCGGAGAAATCTCGGAGCAGATCAACAAGCAGGCCAGCAGCGTGGAAGAGACTTCCGCCAGCATGGAGCAGCTGGCCGCCACCGTGCAGCAAAATGCCGCCAACATGGAGCAAACGCAGCAGCTGGTGGGTGAAACCTCGCTCGCGGTTCATCAGGGCGGCGAAACGGTCACCCACGCGGTGTCGACTATGGACGACATCCGCGATGCCTCTAAACGCATTGAGGACATTACCCGCGTGATTGAGTCCATCGCGTTCCAGACTAACATTCTGGCGCTGAATGCGGCGGTCGAAGCGGCTCGCGCGGGCGAACATGGCAAAGGCTTCGCCGTGGTGGCGCAGGAGGTTCGCGCCCTGGCGGCACGCAGTGCCAACGCGGTGAAGGAGATTGAACACCTGATTGGCGATACGCTGAACAAGGTAAGCGAAGGCCACGCGCTGTCAGAAAAGACGCGTCTGGCTATGGACGCCATCATTGTTCATATCGATAACATCAGCCAGCTGGTTACCGAGATCAACCACGCTTCCCGCGAACAATCCGCAGGGATTGGGCAGGTGAATCTTGCCATGACGCACATTGGCGAAGCGTCGCACATCAACGCCGACCGCGTCTCGCGCAGCGAGCAGACCGCACACACGCTGCGCGAGAAAGGCTCACACCTCACCCAACTGGTCAGCCTGTTCCAGCTAAAAGGCTAACCGACTCTGCCCGTGGCGCGCAGCAGCAGGTCATTTTGCACCTGCTCGCTCATTAGCGTTCCGCCACGGGAATCCAGCATCATGCGGCACCACGCCTGCGCCACGGGCGGTGAAGCGTGTCGCAGCATCTGGCTTCCGGCACCCAGTAAAAAGAGCTGTTGAGCAATCTCCCGGCCCTGTGCCTCCTGCGGCTTACGCAGTTTTTGCTGCAGCTGGCGCCAGCTGCGGTCGAAGTGTCTGTCCTGCCCTTTTACCTGCGCAAACTCGTCTGCAAGCAGATCGTGGGTCCCCGGCTGCTTCGCCAGCACGCGCAGCACGTCCAGGCACATGATATTGCCCGATCCTTCCCAGATGCTGTTGACCGGCATTTCACGGTACAGACGGGGAAGTTCGCTCTCTTCGCAATATCCGATCCCACCCAGCACTTCCATCGCCTCCGCGACAAATGGGATGCCCGCTTTACACACGCTAAATTTCGCCGCCGGAGTGAAGAGCCGCGCCCAGGCAGCTTCTTGCGGCTCGGCACGCTTGTCCCACGCGCGGGCCAGGCGGAACAGCAGCGCCGTGTGCCCCTCCAGCACCAGCGCCATCCGGCTTAACACCTCACGCATTATCGGCTGGTCAATAAGATTTTTACCGAAGGTTTGCCGCTGATGGGCATGATAAAGCGCCACCGACAGCGCCCGACGCATCAGTCCGTGGCTGCCCAGCGCGCAGTCGAAGCGCGTCAGACCGCCCATTTTGAGTATCTGCCGTACCCCTTCACCTTCTTCCCCCAACAGCCAGCCGGAGGCATCGAGGAATTCCGCCTCGCTGCTGGCGTTGGAGCGGTTCCCGAGCTTGTCCTTGAGGCGTTCCAGGCGGACGGCGTTGCGTTGTCCGTCGGGTAAAAAGCGCGGCACAAAAAAGCAGGATAGCCCGCCCTTAGCCTGGGCCAGCACCAGATGTGCATCGCTTTGCGGCACGGAGAAAAACCATTTATGCCCCACCAGCCGGTAGCTGCCGTCGCTGCATTTTTCCGCTTTGGTGGTATTGCTGAGCACGTCTGAGCCGCCCTGCTTTTCCGTCATCCCCATACCGATCAGCAGGCCGCGCTTTTGCGCGCCGGGGGCCAGATGCGGATCGTAGCGATCGCTGAGCAGCGGCGTGAGCCAGTCGTGAAATATTTTGGGGAGCGCCTGCTGCAGCAGCGGCGTGGCGGCGAATGTCATGGTGACAGGGCACAGCGTGCCGGCCTCCACCTGAGCATGAAGTACAAAGCGCGCGGCCCGAGCGACAAACGACCCTTTACGCGCCTCCTCTTCCCACGCCAGGTTATGCACGCGGTTGGCGCAAAGCCCCTGCATCAGCAGATGCCATGCCGGATGAAAACGCACGTCGTCCAGCCGCTCCCCCGTTGGGTCATAGCGTAACAGCTCGGGCGGGTTGACGTTTGCCAGCCTGCCAAGCTCCAGCGACTCCGCGGTACCTAATTGCTGCCCGATACTGGCGAGCAACTCAATATCCCACTCGGCGCCTTCACGCGTAACCGCATCGCGCAGGGCGCAGTCCGAGAGAAAAAGGTTGCTGTTGGAAAGCGGTGCCGGTTGATTGAAAACGGTGTGGGTCTGCCAGTGCATGCTGTCTTCCTCCTTCAGTGGCAATGACGGTAAGTATGGACAGACCGCGCGCACGCTGCATGGGAGGGGAATCACACGTTCACGATCCCGCTGATATCATTCGTGAAATAGCTCACATAACATAAGAATAAACTATTTCATCACTTCGCTTTTGTTGAATAATTTATTCTTACCCCTTTCAGTGAGGATCGTTATGCAACGGGACGCGCACAAGCGTGCATTAATTGCAGGCTCCATTGGCAACTTTATCGAGTGGTATGAGTTTGCGGTCTACGGTTTTCTGGCGACCGTTATCGCGAAAAACTTCTTCCAGCTTGAAGGAGAAGCGGGGCTTACCAGCCTGATCCTCACCTACGCCTCGTTTGCCATCGCCTTCTTCTTCCGCCCGCTGGGTGCGGTGGTGTTTGGCCGCATCGGCGACCGGATTGGCCGTAAGCCGACGCTAATCATTGTGCTGGTGCTGATGACGCTCGCTACCGCCGCCATCGGCATTGTGCCGGTCTACGCCAGCATCGGGATAGCCGCCCCGCTCATTATTACACTGCTTCGCATCCTGCAGGGACTGTTCGCGGGGGGCGAGTACGGCGGTGCGGTCTCGCTGATGACGGAGTTCGCCCCGCGCGGCAAGCGTGGACTCTATGGCGCGTGGCAGTCCTTTACCGTGGCGCTGGGGCTGCTGGCGGGGGCAGGCATCGTGGCGCTGCTCTCCGCCCTCCTCACGCCGGAAACCCTCCACGACTGGGGCTGGCGCATTCCGTTCTTCCTGGCGCTGCCTATGGGCGTCGTTGCGCTGTGGCTTCGAGTCAGCATGGAGGAGACACCCAGCTTTGTGCAGCAGCAGGATAAACCGGCTGTCGCTCAGGCGGATACTGCCGCCACGCTCCGGGCCATCATGATGGGGATTGGCCGCGTGATGGTCTGGTCTGCTGCGGGGTATACCTATCTGGTGATAATGCCGACCTATCTGCAGTCGGCGCTGCACACCGGGTTTAACCAGGCACTGCTGATAGCGGTGATTTCGAATATTGGGTTTGCGCTGACGATTATTCCGTCGGGGATCCTGAGCGACCGGATCGGGCGCCGCACGGTGATGATTATCGCCACCGCGCTTTTGCTGATCCTCGCCCTGCCGCTGCTGAAAATCCTGCAGGCGGAGTCGAGTACGCTGGCGGTGAAGGCTGTTGTGGTGTTGATTGCGGGTGGTCTGGTCGGGATGCTGGCAGGACCAGGCCCGGCAATGCTATCTGAGATGTTCCCGACACGCGTGCGCTATACAGGACTGGGGCTGGCCTACTCTTTGTCGAACGCGATTTTCTCGGGATGTGCAGGGCTGATTATTACCGGGCTGATTAAGCAAACGGGAAACCTGGATATTCCGGCGTATTACGTGATGGCGACGGCAGTGGTGAGTATCTTTGCGCTGATGACGCTGAGAAAGGATGACCATTTGCGGTCGCTGGAGGAGTGAGGTTGTCACCGTCTGGTGCCCTCACCCCGGCCCTCTCCCATCGGGAGAGGGAGAAAACATAAAAGGCCGCCCTGCGGACGGCCTTGCTGTTTATTCTCCCCGCTGACGCACCGCTTCAAACAGGCAGATACCCGTCGCAACGGACACATTCAGGGACGACACGCTGCCCGCCATCGGGATGCTGATAAGCTCGTCACAGTGCTCGCGCGTCAGACGACGCATCCCTTCGCCTTCCGCCCCCATCACCAGAGCCAGACGGCCGGTCATTTTGCTCTGGTACAGAGTATGGTCCGCTTCACCGGCGGTACCGACGATCCAGATATTCTCTTCCTGCAGCAGACGCATGGTACGCGCCAGGTTGGTCACGCGGATCAGCGGAACGTTTTCCGCCGCGCCGCAGGCCACTTTCTTCGCCGTCGCGTTCAGCTGCGCGGAGCGATCTTTCGGTACAATCACCGCGTGTACGCCCGCCGCATCGGCACTACGCAGGCAGGCACCGAGGTTGTGCGGATCGGTAACGCCATCGAGGATCAGGAAGAACGGGTTATCCAGTTCGGCAATCAGATCCGGCAGATCGTTTTCCTGATACTGACGGCCCGGCTTCACACGCGCAATAATGCCCTGGTGCACCGCACCTTCACTTTTCTCATCCAGGAACTGGCGGTTCGCCAGCTGGATCACCACGCCCTGCGCTTCCAGCGCGTGGATCAGCGGCATCAGACGCTTATCTTCACGCCCTTTCAGAATAAAGACTTCCTGAAAACGCTCCGGTGCGCGCTCGAGAAGGGCCTGCACCGCGTGGATGCCGTAAATCATTTCAC
>Ga0209281_1001900_pt1 | contig 9970 bp, 20 predicted proteins | sample MedtruBG_FD_187514 | JGI IMG/M metagenome (GOLD analysis project Ga0209281, IMG submission 187514) | Root nodule microbial communities of legume samples collected from California, USA - Medicago truncatula BG (SPAdes) (version 2) | ecosystem: Host-associated > Plants > Roots > Nodule | place... | reverse complement strand
GGGGGCAGGCCACCTTGCCTTCGACGACCTCCGGAACGATTGCGTAGCCGAGGTCGTCGAAGGCAAGGTGGCCTGCCCCCTCGGTCGCGCCTCGCTCGTCGTGGAAAGAACTCGACTGCACGGTCAGCGCAGCTCCTTGCGAACTACCAGCTTCAACCCCGACCAGACGTCACTCACCGCACACACCTTGATGTCGACGAACCCGACGGGCAGTGCCAGCTCCCGGATCGTGTCCTCGGTGACCGTCGAGGGCACCTTGGACGACTTCTTGGGCCAGGACACCCAGAGCGCCGCGTCGGACCGCAGCTGCTTCCGCAAGGCGATCAGCTGGTGGCCCAACGACTCGCGCTCGGTCACGAACAGGTGCACCAGATCCACCGCATCGCCGGGCTGGTCGACGAATTGCACGCCCTGCGGCAGCGGTTGAAGGAGTGCCGCGAGCGGTTCGGGGGCATCGATCAGCAGGACGCGATGGTTCTCCTTGATGCCGAGTTTGGTGGAAAGCGGCGTGCCCGAGTAGCCGGCGACGGTCATGTGGCATGACTCCCTTCGAAGGACGGCCAACGCCATTCGCTCACAGGTGCATCCCGAGCCAGATGACCGACTCCGTGGAGGCCACCACGACGGGCGTCAGGAGCTTCGGCCACAGCCGGCTTCCAGCCAGATGGGACGCCGAGTGATCGTGGTGCTGCTGCTCCTCCGCCACGATCTTCCGGATGGCTCGAACCGCCGGTTCGTCCCGACCGGCCAGCAACTCCAGCTGATGCTCGAGGTGACGAAGCACCACGTGCTCGACCGCCACGGTCGTCGCGGCGATCGCCGGCCGTCCGAACAGCCCTGTCACCAGTCCGAGGACGTAGCCGCCGGCGGCACACAGCCAGAAGCTCTTGCAGCGGGGTTTTCCGCGGCGGTCGAGTTCTTCCTGGAAGATGGCGCGGTGCTTCTCCTCGAGCGCCTTGAACTCCCGCAGCTCGGCGACCATCGATGGCGCCGTCAGGCGAGCCATGACGATCTGGCCGGCGTAGATGTGGATGGCACCGTTCTCACCGGCGTGGTTCACCTTGAGGATGCGGCTTCCCAGATCGGTGTGGTCGGCGGGCTCGATGCGGTTCTCCTGCCGCTCACGCATGCCGAACACGGCGCTCGAGCCGACGTCGTTGAACATCAAGGAAACAACCTTCGCCCATGCGACCTCCCCAGGTGCAGTTCCGATTCCGTGACCAGGCCTGACTCTACGGCATTCCCGGACCTCACAGCGCTGCCCCCAAGGCATCGCTCTCCCCCACCCGTGCGGGCGCGCCAAACCCCGGATCAGCCCTTGTCGGGCTTGCACGGCACACTGAAGTCGACGTGGTAGTGCTCGTCATGGCGAACCCACGGCGTGCCCTTCATGAACGGCAGCGTCTTCTGAAGGTGCGGCCCGCGCGCCGTGGCGAACAGCTGGGGCAGATAGGCCGGGTCCAGGATGACCAGCGAGAGGCCCGAGCCCTTCGCGCGGGCCGCCTGCTGCAGCTGGTACAGATGCTCCGCCAACGCGGGGAAATCGATCGTGTACTCGCCGTACCGGCCCGACTTGTCGAACTCGATGTCGTAGCCGAGCTTGTTCGTGAGGCCCGTCGGCAGCGGCACGGACTTGTCCTCAGCATTGCGCACCGGGACGAAGAAGTCCACGGAGAGGCCGTTCTGGTGCGTGCGGTGCGGGCGCAGGCGGCCACCGGAAGACCACCCCGTTTCGCCGTACACGTAGGTGGCCAGCGGCTGCGCCTTCGCCAGCTCGCCATACGCCGTCAGCACGATGTCGGCGACCTTCGAGTGGACGTGGGTGCGGCCCGCGGCAGTCCCCAGGGCGCTGTACGCGGTGAAGTTCGGGCCCGAGGTGGGCAGCTTGACGCTGTTCTCGATGCGGCCGTCGCCCACGGTGCCGTAGCACTGGCTCTCCCCGGCCCAGGCCGGACTGGAGAGGATGCCGAATGAGCCGAGCAGAAGCAGCGCGTGTCGCGCCATCGACGGGCTCACGGAGAAATCTTGAAGGTGAGCCGGTTGCCGCTGCAGGTGACGTGCAGCGTGTCGTCGAGCCGCTGGATCTCCGTCCACAGCTCCAACCGCGCCCCCTCCCGCGACAGCTCGATGCTCGTGTCGCCGACGACCCTGTACGCCCAAATCGGCGCGCAGACCGGTCCGTTCCTCATGCCGATCGTCACGGACACGGACCCGTCCGGACCGAACCGGTATTGGCCCACGGTCGTCTCCGAGACGAGTTCGAGGGTGCAGCCTGTCGGAACCACGGTGATCATGGACATCATTCCTCGATGAAGGTCAGACCCAGGCTTCGGCAAGGAGATCACCGTCGAACGAGTAGGCCCGGACTTTCAATGTACCCGCCCGCCGGATGAAGCTTGCGACGTATCCGCTCCATTGAAGCTCGCTGTTGCAGCGTTCATGCAGCAAGGCGGGCACGAGCTTTCTGCCATCGATGTCCAGGGCCACCCACCGGGTGGACCCACACTGGAGGCAACGCCCCGGCTTCGTTCGATTCGAGAGCTGCTCGAAGAGGAACTTCTGCTGCTCGATTGACAGCTGCAGCAGTTCATCGTCGATGTACGGCTTCTCGTCGGCGTCTCGCCTCGTGAAGGCCGCCGCCTTCATGAACTCGTCCACCGAGGGAATCCGCTCCACCAGGCTGAATCGATCGCAGTCGATGCACCACGCCCTGCGGCGAAGCACGCCATGGAATGCCGGCGACTCCCACAGGTTCGGCGCGGTCAGGTCGAGGTCGCCGGTGGTGTAGACGCAATGCTCCTCCAGCGGGAGCACGAACGTCTCGCTGCAGCCGGTGCACTTGAGTGTTTCTCCGGTGTGGAACATGGCGTCAGGCGAACGGGTCGGCGAGCTTCTGCATCATCTCCGAGACCTCCAGGACGATCTCTCTCAGACAAGGCGCCACTTGCTGCCGCACCTGACGGGTTGGCCGGCTTCGGGGACGTACGCCAGCTTCTCCGACTCCGTCGTCGTCCGTCATGGAATGCGTGTGCCGGCGTGTCGAACATAGTAGTTGTCGAACTCGGCCTGCTCGAAGAGGACGAACCCGTGCCGCACGTAGAACCGGTTCGAGTCACTCTCGCGAAGCGCTCCCACACGCACGGGGCAGCGGAGGCCGTCCGCCTGCGAAAACACGTCCGCAAGCACGCGCGCCCCCACACCCTGGCCTTGGTGACCGGGTTTGACGTAGAGGTGGTCCAGCCACAGCCCGCCCGCCTCCGACTTGACGACGAAGAAGCCGACCTTCTTCCCGGCCAACAGGATGTGGCGGGTCTGTTTCGGTGAGAACCCCGAAAGGAACCGCGCCCTGGCTCGCTGCGCATCGAACCTGCCGATGCGCTCCAGACTCTCCTGCATGGCTTCGACCCGGAGGGACGCGAGGTCCTCGCCGTCGGATGGCAGTGCGTTCTGAAAGGTCACTTCAACCACGGCTTCTCCCGGACTTTCAGCGACTCGGCGTCTGACGAGAAACCGAACAGGCTCGTCAGGCAGCAACCGCCTGCGAAACGGCTGCAGTGACCAGCGCAGCGAACAACCACGCGGCAACACGCTTGAACAACGCGACGTCGACTGCCCCTTCGCTGGAGATCTGGCGCTGCCCGCCCCCCACGACGAAGGCGTGGGCTGGCGCCGCAACGACCACGAGAAAGGCGGCGACCAGAAGCATGCTGTCGGCCGCCAGCCAGCGCCAGAGCACCGGCATGACGATTCCGGCGAACGCGCCGGCCGCAGCGGCCGTGAGGGGTGTGGGCTTGATCTTCACATGACCCCGCGTGCTGGTCCTGGTGCCATCATCGAGAGCACCATTGCTCCTCGCAGGGGATGCCATCCCTGTCGCCGTCCATCTTCGGATCCGGGCAGTTCGCAAGGAAGTACTTCGCCTCGTCGCACGACCTCATCTGGGAGCAATACTGCCGCCCGTCGCAGCTGAAACGTCCCGGCGTGGCCGCTGTCGCGGCAGCGCTCGGCGTGCGGGTTCCAGTTGCGGCGGATGCCGCCGCAGCACGCTTCTTCTTCTCCGCGGCATTCAGTTCTTCGAGCGTCGGTTCCTTGCGGGGCTGGGTCGACCCACACGGGGCCTGCTGATAGGTCACCGTGCCATCGACGACGCACTTGTGCATCGGTGCGGCCTCGGCCCTGAACCCCGCGACCAACAAAACTGCGACCATGAGCAGCGATGAGACTTTGGGCATTTCGGCTTTTCTGAGGTTTCGGATGAGAGACGGTGCTCGCAATGTACCGAACGGAAGGCTACAGCACACGGCGGAACCGCCCTGAACGCTCCGATGGTGCGTGACGTTGGACACGGACTGCGCGACGACCTGCTGCCGTCGACACCCGACGCACGGATCGGACGCCGGTTCTCTCACGGCGCCTCTTGATCGCAAAGCTCGGTTCGCCGGATGACACTGGCTGGCTTCAGAAGCGCGCCAGGTGCCACCACGGCGTTCGCACCGATGCGACTGCGGTCACCGACGAGTGCGCCGAACTTGTCGACGCCGGATGGATGCAATCCGGACTCGAGCCTCACCAGGATCTGCTTGTTCTCCCGCTCGTTCCGGTAGTTGCAGATGATGCTCCCCGCCTCGAGGTTCACGCCGGAGCCGAGCACCGAATCGCCCACGAAGTTGAAGTGCGCGAGCTTGCTTCCCGAAAAGACGAATGAGGACTTGAGCTCCGAGCCCGGGCCGAAGATGCAGCTCTCGGCAATCCAGCAGCCACCGCGAAGGTATGCGCCCGCCGCGACGAAGCAGCGCGCGCCGACGACCAGCGGCCCCTTCAGCACCGCCCCGGCTTCAATCGTCGCGGTCTTGTGGACTGCGATGCCGTCTGCGATGTCGTACTCATGGCTGGAAAGATGCTTCACGACGGAACGAACGATCTCCTCCGACTGCGACGTGAGCTCCCACGGCTCGAGGCCTTGCCACGAAGAGAGAACGGAGGCACCGAAGTCGGCGATGTGGTTGGGGATGGAGACAAGGGTCGGCATGGTGGGGGTCTGGCGACTGACGTTGATGATGAGAGACGGCGCGCGGCGCTCCGGGTCACGTCTCAGTACTTGGCAAGCGCTGCCTTCATTTCTGCCCGGGTGCGATCAACACACGCCTGGTAGGCCTTCCCGGCCTCGGGCGGATCGGGCTTGTTGACGGCTCCTCCGGCCACGGTCTTCTCGAAGAAGCACAGCGCCCCTTGATGGTCTCGCCACGAGCGCCGCAGCCGAGCCAGCGCAAGAATCATGGTCTTGTTGCCGGTGTACTTGGATTCCAGGCGGTTGATCTCGACGTCGACATCGTCTTCGATGGGGCTCGCGGGAGCGGAGGACGTGAGGGTGATGGCGAGCAACGCCACGCAGAGCCACGGGACGTTGACGGTTGGCATGGGCATTCTCCGGGCAAGATCAGACCGCAGCATCGGAAAGTCCAGCAACGGCGGCCTCGCTGGCCAACCGGGACATGCGCTCACCGGACAGCCGATGGCTGAGCCGTTCAGACTGGCGCTCGGCTCCGAGGCCTTCGTAGAAGGCGATTCCCCGATGGTTGGCTGCGTCGACAGGCCAGTCGATTCGGCAGCAACCGTGCTCAAGTGCGTGACGAGCGACCCATGACACCAGCGCTTTGCCAACGCCTCGACTCCTCGCCGCGGCACTCACGAAGAGTTCCTTGAGTGTGCATTGGCGAGACCGCTCCGGGTTGGATTCGACAAGCGAGTGAACGAAGAAGAAGGCCGCGAACCCGAGAACCTTGCCATCGTTTCCAGTCGCTGCGGCAAGAAGCAGAGGCGATGCCGGGGCGATGAGATTGTTGAAGAAGTGATCGCGGACGGCGTCCCGCCAGGCGGGGTCCGCTTCGTGGTAGTAGGCGTTCAGCTCGCAGAGCAAGTCGACCATGGACTCGTGCTGGTCTGGAGTGAGAAGAGCAATGCGCACCGGGGTCTCCCTGTTGCCAACGCTTCACTTGGGCAGGACCAGCAACTCGGCCCCGAGCAGATGCAGCAACTCCGCCCCGTTCGGCATCACCGTGATCGGGCCTCGCGGAACGACGCACTCGCAAGTGATGCGCGCCCCCGCAGAAGTCGCGGCCTTGAGGACGCGCCTTTCGTGCTGAACCATGCCCCAGAGCCAGACCAGGTGTTCGTTCAACGGGACCTCCGGACCGAGCTGTGAGCGGACCACCACGACACCCTTTTCCAGGATCGCGAACGGGATCTTTCCGCGAACGGTCTCGGCGTACGCCCCGGCGTCCAGCACCTTGAGTTCGACGCGTGTCATCGGGCACCTGACCCGATGCTGCCATCGTGGAAAGCATCGACGTTCCATTGATACGACGTCAGTTCAACCGAATCCACCCAATCCACGACGTTGAAATCCCGGTCGGCGAGTTGCTGCAAGAACTCGCGGAAGTTCGTCGCCAGCACCGCAAGACCCGGCTCGGAGCGCGCGAAGAAGACGATTCGGCCGTCGGTCGGCATGAACCCGTAGAAGCGTCCGAGGATGTCCTGGGCAAAGAGCACCGCGCCATCCAGGTGCCCTGGATCCAGCGCGTTGAACCATTCTGCCCGGCAACTCAACTCGTCGTCGATGTTGCAGAAACCAACGAGCGAAAGCCAGGCGCGCAGATCTGATGGCAATGCACATCCGATTCGCTGCTCCAGCGAAAGAAGCTCACGCTCGGACGGCAACACGCGCTGCGCAACGACGGGGCGTGTGCGAAACCACAGTTTTCGGCGAGCAAGAAGATAGCGGTCGGCGAGGTCTTGCATGGGAAATGCTTGGCGTTCCACTGGGGTGGGCAAACGCAGCAGGCGAATACCGCCGCCGCACATCCGCTCGACTGGTGGGTCAACCTGCACAGCGAAGTTGAGCGGCGCAGCCAGGCGCCGCGTTCGTTGGGGGTCAGGCGGCATCTTCTCCGCCCGCAGCGAGTTCGTACAGAACATCCGGGCATCGCTCTTCGTTCATGCTGCCGTCGCCGAACGCGACGGCGCGGAAGCCATGCCTCTCGTAGAAGCGGCGCGCCCCGGCATTGGCCTGGAACGAGTAGAGCCTGACCGGCCGAGCCAGGGACACAAGCCCATGTCGTAGGAGCAACGCACCAAGGCCCTTCCCCACAAAACCTGGCAGCACGTAGAGCTGGTCGATCCAGGACACTCCATCTGCTTGAGACGTGACCAACACACCGACCACGGCCGCGGAACTGCATGCGACAGTGACACCTCCGGATGGGATGAGCACGCCTTCAACCCATGTGCGGACTTCCGAAGCGCCATGCGCGATCGGTGCGTAAGGAATGAAGGCCTGTCTGGAAGCGATCAAAACTTCAGCGACTGCCGCGGCATCGCTCTTCATGGCCTTTCGCAGAATCGGCTTCATGCCGCCTCACACGCCTGAGTGGCGGGCCACCGCGGGCGGAGCCCGCCGTGGCCCGTCGGTTCGATGGATGGGTCGGACACAGACAGGATCATTGCACCACCAACGTCACCGGCCCGCGGTCGAGCAGCGCGAGCACACCGAACGCGCCCTGCCACCATTCCCAGCCAACCGGCAAAGCACCCAGCAACGCGAGAAGACCGAACGCCAGGAGGTGCGAGACGGCGAGCACGGCTGACACCTGCCAAGCTCTTCGACCGGACTCCAGAACCTTCGCGCGCCGATGAATGCATGACGTGGCAAGGCTCGTGAGAACAACCACTGAGGTGAACAGCGCGGCGAACCCGAAGCCCGCCACGACTGCGACCCCACCCGCGCCCATCAGCTCGCCGCAGACCCAACGATCAACGCCGCAATCGACGTCGGCGCTGATCACCCAGAAACAACAAACACTCGCCACGACGGCCAGCGTCAGCAGGACGACGAGTGTTGCTCGGGACGGACGCAGGTTCGGCATGCCAGAAACTCACTCGATCGAGCCTAACGTTCCGCGCGAACGGCGGGGCCGGGCTTGGCGCGACACGCCCGCTCGATGGCGGGGTCGGGTTCCCGCCTCGATGCGAACAGGCCTCGGACGAAAACGCAGCCTGCCAAGCAGAAATTCTTTGCACCGAGCACGGTGTAAACCCACGCCTTCTGCCAACGCCGCTGGACGACGAAAACGTGAAGGTGCCAGCTTTCACGCTTGCGAACCGACCGTCCGCTGTGGATCAACATGAACGCGTCGCGGTCTCCCACCGACTGCTCAGCCAGCGCCACGGCTTCCTGGAAGAAGAACGTCATCAGATCAAGCCGTTGATCGTCGCTTCCCTCGTCCGTCGACTCCGAACACAGAACAAAGCAGTGGCGCAACAACGGCAGACGGTAGCTCACCAGCACGCACCCGCGCTCCGCGTATCCAGCCGGAACTGAAACCTGTCGATTCAGCATGAAGCTGACCATGGCGTTCCTTCGACCTGAGGTTCGGCAGCAGAGGCGTCCGCCTGTGCGTCGCGCCAAACCACGAAGTGATTGTTTTCGGTGGACCCCATGGCGGTGATGAGTGCCTCGTTGTCGAAGCCTGGAAGCCGGCGCTGCATCGCGCTCAGCAAGTCTTGCACCCCGTCTGCCGCGCTGGGATAGACCACTCGAACCTCATCTCCTGCGTGAAGCCCCCAGAAGACGTCTTCTGCCATCGGTCCTTCGTCGGTCGTCGTGACGCCGACCGACGACAGGTCCCTCCACGCAACCGAGCGCGTCTCCCCGTTCGAGTACTTCGCCGTGATGGTCGTGTCAGTGAAGCTGACGACAACGTCGGCCGCCTCTGGGCGTGGGTACCAGGCTCGCCAGATGCTGACCGCGAAGAAGGCAGCGCTCGCGATGAACAGCGCGCCCTTCCAGGGACTCCTGATCTCAGCGCCTCCCACCAGGAACGGTGCGGCCAGGATCAAACAGACGATCATCCAGAGCAGGCTGCCCCAGGCGAATCGCCGTTTCATCGCGAGGCCCGACGTACTGCCTGCGCAGCGGGACGCAGCCGGCCACGTCCCCTGAGGCTCGCCTCATCGATCGCCGGGTTGGGCCGGCCAGCGAGCAAGCGCTGCGACCGTGGCGAACATGCGGGACTCTTTTCGGAGCTGGGCGCCCCAACGTGCAAACCACCTTCGACCATGCGACCTCCCCAGGTGCAGTTTCGCTTTGCTCGAACTCTACCTCAGTGTCTCGCCACAGCGATTCGCTCGCACCCGTCGGCGAAGGAGGAGCCATCCAACCAGCGAGAAGGCGCCACCGAACACGATCATGCTGAACACGCCGTCGAGTCGGTGCTCGGAGAACTCGCTCACGATGAGTGCCGGGGCAAACGGCGACCAGATCAGAAATTCTGGAAATCCACTGAAGGGAACATCCGCATGGCCGCCAAGATTTGCCCGCCTGACGTACATGACAAGAACTGCCCCAGCGACGACGTACGCCAGAAGCAGTTTTCCGGTGAAAAGCGAAATTCTCCGCATGCCCGACGGGCCTGACGTCCTCTCGATGGAAGGGTCAGGCGCCACTGCGGACCGCCTCGACATACCTGCGCGACACAAGCACGACGCACATCGCGAACGCCACGAGAACGGTCAGTGGCTGCACCACATGCGAGATGCTTTGCTCCCATGGAAAAGGGTCGCCGAAGTACAGCGGCAACAGGGTGGCGTTGACGACAACGTAGTGGGCAACACCAACGGCACCGCCAATCAACACGGGCGCACCGCGCTTGATGCGGCAGAGCAAGCTGATCAGGAACAGCGCTGAAGCCCACGACCACAGCATGTGCTGAGCGAACATGAAGCCTGCGGACGGATGGTCTGTCATGAGTTGCGCAGACCGCTTCCCGTACTGCCAGACGTGCCACCTGTTAGCGCCGGAGCAATACTGACCCACCCCGTCGAAGTAAAACTGACCCACCTGGGAGAGGATGGCGGCTTTGCCAGGGCCGTCGATGTTGACCCAGGAGCAAGCAGTGGAGATACGTGTGATGGC
>Ga0209281_1001898_pt1 | contig 9977 bp, 10 predicted proteins | sample MedtruBG_FD_187514 | JGI IMG/M metagenome (GOLD analysis project Ga0209281, IMG submission 187514) | Root nodule microbial communities of legume samples collected from California, USA - Medicago truncatula BG (SPAdes) (version 2) | ecosystem: Host-associated > Plants > Roots > Nodule | place... | reverse complement strand
CCCTCAGTCACGCGCAACTGCAAACCGATCGTGGCGACACCGACGGTGCGCTGGTGACCTTGCAGGCAATGCATGAACGGCATCCGCGCAGCGCGCAGACATTGCGTCAATTGCAACGTCTGCATCAGCAGCGTGGCGAATGGCCGGCGGTGATTCGTCTGCTGCCGGAGCTGCGCAAGGACAAGGTCCTGCCGCCGGCCGAACTGGCTGAACTCGAGCGTCGCGCCTGGGGTGAGAACCTGTCCTTGGCAGCGCATCGCGAAGAAGACGGTACGGTGGGTCTGCAATCGCTCAAGCGGGCGTGGGAACAGCTGACTTCGGCGCAGCGTCAGGAAGCACCCTTGGTACTGGCCTATGCCGAGCAATTGCGTCAGCTTGGCGCTCAGGTCGAGGCCGAAGAAGTGCTGCGCACAGCGCTCAAGCGCAATTACGACAGCCATCTGGCGCGGCTTTATGGACTGGTTCGTGGCAGTGATCCTGCGCGTCAGTTGCAGACAGCCGAAGGCTGGCTCAAGGAGCACCCGGCCGATCCGAGCCTGCTGCTGACCCTTGGACGTCTGTGTCTGCAAACCAGCCTGTGGGGCAAGGCTCGCGACTATCTGGAAAGCAGTCTGCGCGTGCAGCGCAATCCGGAGACCTGTGCGGAGTTGGCCCGTCTGCTTGCACAGCTTGGCGATACCGAGCGCAGCAATCAGTTGTTCCAGGAGGGTCTGGGGCTGCTGGATGAACGCCTGCTCGCGGCGCCTCTGCCAGTCCCGGCGAAGGTCTGAAAAGCGAGGGAGGTTGCTCCCTCGTGAACTTCGATGACCGAAAATTCCCCTTCCTTGCGCTCTAGAGACAAAGTCCTACAGAGCGCTTCACCGTTTCCTATCGAGCCTGTCGGGTTTTCCCTACACCTGCGGTGAACTGTCGGCAGGCCCTTGCCTTGAAAGGCTGACACGCTTTCCTCTACCGTAACCGTCTGTCTCTACTGTTACGGAAAAGCCATGTCGTTGGCCTGCTCACGCTCCTTGTTCTTCATGGCTTTCATTGCGGGGGCCTTTGCTCTGGGAGCTTCCTATTACCTCGAATATGCGGTCGGACTGACGCCTTGCAGTCTGTGCCTGGTGCAGCGATTGTTCCTCACATTGCTGTGCATCGGCTGCGGCGTGGCGGCGGTGCATGGCCCCCGGCGCGTTGGCTTATGGTGGTACTGGCTGTTTGCACTCGGCGCCAGTCTGGGGGGAACCACCGCTGCGTGGCGGCAGGTGTTGATCCAGAGTGACTCGATGCTGCAACTGGTCAAATGCTCGCCGACCGTGGAGTCACTGTTCAGCGACCTGCCGTGGATCTGCGCCTTGCAACGGATGTTCAACGGCGGCGCTGATTGTGCGGATATTTCCTGGACACTGTTCGATCTGAGCATCCCCGAATGGAGTCTGTTGTTCTTTGTCGGCGTGTCCATCCTTGCGGTTTATCAGTTGTTGCGTCTGATCTGGAGTGCTCTGCAACGACCGGTCAGCGACGAAGCGTCGCACCACCAGCTGGTCAGGGATTAAACACTTGTATGAACTTTATCTCCTGCGTACCTTGAAGCCATAGGCGTGCGGGCATAATCTGGCCGGCACGTGTCATTGGATTTATGTTGCTCGATGACGCTCTGCCCGATCGTCCACCAGTCAAATCAGAACAGGGGCGCGGGTGTAGAGCAGCATGACCCACAAGGGAAGAGAGATCGCCATGCTCGAAAGTTGTCAGAATGCTCAGGAACGTTGGGGTGGGGTTCATCTGCTGATCGACCGCTGGTTGCAGGAGCGTGAAGAGCTGATCGGCGCCTACGACAAGCTCGGTGCGCAGCCTGAGTCGCTGTCCGAGAGCCGCAAGCCTTTGCAGGAATTCTGCGGCGTGCTGGTCGATTACGTATCGGCGGGGCACTTCGAAATCTATGAACAGCTGACTGGCGAAGCCAAGGCGTTCAACGACAAGCGCGGTCTGGAACTCGCCGAGACCATATACCCGCGCATCGACGTCATTACCGAGAAGCTGCTCGCGTTCAACGACCTGTGCGACGAAGGCAAATGCGTTGCGGAGAAATTCAAGGAATTGGGCGGCTTGCTGCATGAGCGCTTCGAACTTGAAGACTGCCTGATCGAAGTGCTGCACACGGCACACAAGGCAGAAGATCCGGTTCAGGCCTGATCCACGTCCTTCATGAAAAAACGGTGCGCCCGAAAGCGCACCGTTTTTTTATGCCTGATCAGCTCGTCGCGCCACGCAATTCCACTTCGAAAACCAGAGGCGTGAACGGCGCGATCAGGTCGCCGGCACCGTCGGCGCCATAGGCTTGATCCGATGGAATCACCAGCCGCCATTTCGCCCCCACCGGCATGTTCTGCAAGGCGGTGCGCCAACCGGCGATCACGCTGTCGAGGTTGAACCATTGCGGCTGGGTGTTCTGATCGAACACGGTGCCATCCGGCAGCTTGCCGACATACAGCACCTGCACTTTGCCGTCCGGGCCGGCCTTGGCGCCGGAGCCTGGAACCAGTTCAGTCAGAAGGATGCCGTCGGCCAGTTCCTTCACCCCCGGTTTGGCTTTTTCCGTACTGAGAAAGCGTTGCTCGTTTTCCATCGCCGCGTCGCTCGATTGCCGTGATGCCTGCTCGGCATTGCGCGATTCGTGGTCGGCCAGAATCTGTTCGATACGCGCTTCACTCAGCGCCAGCGGCTTGCCCTGATACGCCTGTTGCAGACCTTCGATCAGCGCCTGGATCTGCAACTGCGGCACCTCTTGGCGCAGCCGTTCGCCGAGGCTGGCACCGAGGCTGTAAGCCAGATCATGAGCATCGTTGGCCGTGGTTTTTTCATCGGCATGCGCCGCCGAAAAAAACACGCAGAGGGACAAAATAAGGTAGCGCGACATGGGCACTCTCCGACCTGGGATGCGGGGGATTATGCCAGTGCAAACGTCTGCATCGGTGAACTGCTTTTTCCCGCGTGCACAACATTTCGGCTTCGGTGCAACGCAACGGTGCAGATACTGTCAACATGCCCTAGCGGCGGTATCAGCAGAGGTCTAGTATGAGCCGCACTCACGTCAGCCAGGAGGTAAACCATGTCGGCCACCAAGAAGCCTGTAAATACTCCGTTGCACTTACTCCAACAGTTGTCGGGCAGCCTGCTCGAGCATTTGGAAAACGCTTGCTCGCAAGCCTTGGCTGATGCTGAAAAACTGCTCGCCAAGCTGGAAAAGCAGCGCGGCAAGGCGCAGGAAAAACTGCACAAATCGCGCACCAAATTGCAGGACGCCGCCACCGCCGGCAAAGCCAAGGCACAGAACAAGGCCAAGGCTGCCGTGAAAGAACTCGAAGACCTGCTCGACGCTTTGAAAGATCGTCAGTCCGAAACCCGCAGCTACATTCTGCAACTCAAGCGCGATGCCCAGGAAAGCCTGAAACTGGCCCAGGGTGTTGGCCGCGTTCAGGAAGCAGTGGGCAAAGTTCTGTCGTCGCGCTCGGCCAAACCCGCAGCAGCACCAGCGAAGAAAGTTGTTGCCAAGCCTGCTGCAAGCAAAGCCCCGGCGAAGACCGCTGCGGCGAAACCTGCTGTTGCGAAAACCGCCGCCAAACCAGCGGCCAAGGCGCCAGTGAAAGCGGCTGCCAAACCAGCGGCGAAAACTGCAGCGAAGAAGCCGGCGGCGAGCGCGGCAAAACCGGCGGCTAAAACCACCGCAGCCAAACCTGCTGCAGCCAAGCCAGCAGTGAAAGCCACCCCTGCCAAAGCCGCTGCAAAACCGGCCGCGAGCAAAGCTGCACCGGCGAAAACCGCAGCCGCCAAACCTGCTGCCAAAGCAGCAGCGAAACCAGCAGCGAAACCAGCAGCAAAACCTGCTGCCAAGACTGCCGCTGCGAAGCCTGCTGCCAAGACTGCGGCCAAGCCGGCCGCCGCCAAACCTGCTGCGAAAGTGGCGGTAAAACCGGCTGCCAAACCAGCCGCAACATCGGCAGCAAAACCTGCGGCAAAAACCGCTGCGAAACCGGCCGCCAAGCCAGCTGCGAAACCCGCTGCTGCCAAGCCTGCGACCGCTGCTGCAAAGCCGGCCGCCAAGCCAGCCGCAAAACCAGCGGTGAAAAAGCCTGCAGCTGCCAAGCCAGCCGCGACCAAACCGGCTGCCGCTCCAGCAGCCAAGCCTGCACCTGTGGCGACCCCGGCTGCCCCAGCTGCCTCGGCACCGTCGTCCGCCACTCACTCGACCCCTTCGACTACGCCAGCGCCAGCCGCTTCGTCGAACGTCAGCAGCACCCCGACCAGCGCTTCCTAAGTGCCGGTTGCCGCGACGCGCAGCACTTGCAGCGCGCCGCGGTTCAGGCTGGCGGCATTGCCGGCCAGGTCTTCCAGCCAGGTCACCGAACCTGCATCGTTGCGCGTCCACTCCTGCGCCACACCTTCGAGCCGTGACAGCAAGGTGCGCTCAGCTTCAAGCTCCAGTGATTTGATCTGCTCGCGCATGCCGGCCACCACTGCATCGTTGACGGCCCGCGCTTTCCATTGCAGGCGCAGGGTTCGCAGCGGCTGCACCACTTCGATATCCCATGGCGCGGTGAGAGCCTTGAGCAGGCGTACACGCGGTTCATCGCAGGTCACCGCGCGCTGCTCCAGCCACAAACCGCAGAGCAGCAGGCAGACATTGGCGCCCGCCGTTTGCAATTGCAGGCAGGCATCTTCCACGCCCGGCCGGGCGTAGACATCAAGGGCAAAGCTCCACAGGTCAGAGGACATCGTGCTACTCGCGCCAGTTGTGAGCGAAGCTGGTAGACTCCGCCGCCATTATGATCCGACTTCAGAACCTGACTTTACAGCGTGGCCCGCAACGTCTGCTAGAAGACGCCGAGCTGACCCTGCACGCCGGCCACAAAGCCGGCCTCATCGGCGCCAACGGTGCCGGCAAATCCAGCCTGTTCGCGTTGCTGCGCGGCGAGTTGCACCCGGATTCGGGCGACTGCCTGCTGCCGGCTGACTGGCGCATCGCGCACATGCGTCAGGAGGTCGACACCCTCGAGCGCCTGGCGGTCGATTATGTGCTCGATGGCGACCTGCGTCTGCGCGAGGTGCAACGCGAGCTTGCCGCCGCCGAGGAGGCCCATGACGGCACCGCACTGGCGCGCCTGCATGCCGAACTCGACAGCGCCGACGGTTACACCGCCGATGCGCGGGCGCGCAAGCTGCTCGCCGGTCTTGGGTTCACCAATGAGCAGATGGACCGTCAGGTGGGCGATTTCTCCGGTGGCTGGCGGATGCGTCTGAATCTGGCGCAGGCACTGATGTGCCCGTCGGATCTGCTGCTGCTCGATGAACCGACCAACCACTTGGATCTCGACGCGATCATCTGGCTCGAAGAGTGGCTGAAAAGTTATCCGGGCACCTTGTTGCTGATTTCCCACGACCGGGATTTCCTCGACGAAGTGGTCGATCACGTCGCCCATGTCGATCAGCGCAAACTGACCCTCTACCGGGGCGGCTACACCGCGTTCGAACGCGCCCGCGCCGAGCGTCTGGCCCAGCAGCAACAGGCCTACGAGAAGCAGCAGGCGCAGCGTGCGCACATGGAAAGCTACATCGCCCGCTTCAAGGCGCAAGCGACCAAGGCCCGTCAGGCGCAGAGCCGGATCAAGGCGCTGGAGCGCATGGAAGAATTGTCGGCGGCCCACGTCGATTCGCCGTTCGACTTCGTCTTCCGCGAGTCGACCAAGATCTCCAGCCCACTGATCGACCTGTCCGATGCGCGCCTGGGTTATGGCGACAAGACCATCCTCGAGAAGGTCAAGCTGCAACTGACCCCGGGTGCGCGGATCGGTCTGCTTGGGCCGAACGGTGCGGGTAAATCGACGCTGATCAAGAACCTCGCCGGCGAGCTCGAACCGCTGGCCGGGCGCCTGACCCGTGGCGAAAATACCGTGGTCGGCTACTTCGCTCAGCATCAGCTCGACTCGCTCGACTCCAAGGCCAGCCCATTGCTGCATTTGCAGCGTCTGGCGCCGGGTGAGCGCGAGCAGACCCTGCGCGACTTCCTCGGCGGCTTCGACTTCCGGGGCGCACGCATCGATGAGCCGGTGCTGAATTTCTCCGGTGGCGAGAAGGCCCGTCTGGCCCTCGCGCTGATCGCCTGGGAGCGGCCGAACCTGCTGCTGCTCGACGAACCGACCAACCACCTCGACCTGGAAATGCGTCTGGCGCTGACCATGGCCCTGCAGGAATTCAGCGGTGCGGTGCTGGTGGTTTCTCACGATCGGCACTTGCTCAAGAGCACCACCGACAACTTCTATCTGGTCGCCGACGGCAAGGTCGAAGAGTTCGACGGCGATCTCGAAGACTACGCACGCTGGCTGGTGGAATACCGTCAGCGCAATGCGCCGGTCAGCAACACGCCGGTCAACCCGGACAAGACCGACAAGAAAGCGCAGCGCCAAGCGGCAGCAGCGTTGCGTCAGCAACTGGCGCCGCACAAGCGCGAGGCCGACAAGCTCGAAGCCGAACTGGGCAAGCTGCACGAGAAACTGGCCAAGGTCGATGCCAGCCTCGGTGACAGCGATATCTACGAGCCGGCGCGCAAGAATGAATTGCGTGATCTGCTCGCCGAACAGGCGAAATTGAAGGTGCGTGAAGCCGAGCTGGAAGAAGCCTGGATGGAAGCGCTGGAAACCCTGGAAAGCATGCAGGCGGAGCTGGAGGCGTTGTCCTGATGGAAGCCTTCAAGCTGCCCTTTGCGGCGGTGTGGGTCGAGCCGATCTGGTTCACCGCGCAGATTCTGCTGATTCTGCTGGCCGGTTACCTGACCCAGCGTTTCGTCGCCAAAGGCCTAACTCGCCTGGGTGAGCGCTATCCGTTCCCACCGCAGTTGCTGATGCCGCTGCGTGGCGTGTTGCGCTGGCTGATCATGGGCAGCGCGCTGCTCTTCGTGCTCGAGCGCCTCGGCGTTTCGGCCACGGTGCTGTGGACGGCGCTGTCGGGATTTGTCGCGGTGGCAGCGGTCGCGTTCTTTGCGATGTGGAGTGTGCTGTCGAATTTGCTCTGCGCGATTCTGATCTTCACCGTCGGGCCGTTCCGCCTCGGCGACGTGGTCGAGCTGGTCGACACCACCGACAAGCCTGGCGTCAAAGGCCGGGTGATCGCGATCAATCTGCTCTACACCACGCTGGTCGAGGCCGAAGAACTCGGCACCGGCAGCGCCATGGTGCAGGTGCCGAACAGCCTGTTCTTCCAGCGATCGGTGCGGCGTTGGCGCGGGACCGATGTGTTGCCGTCGAGCGGGTTCGAGAAGTAGCTTTTTCAGCAAGATCGCAGTCTTCGGCAGCTCCTACATTTGGAATACGATCCCTGTAGGAGCTGCCGAAGGCTGCGATCTTTTGCTTTTAGCCCCAAACAGCATTAGTTTTGACGACTTGTCACAAGCATCAGCCGAGGTGTGCGATGGAGCTTCAAACATGGCTGGCATTCTTTGCCGCCTGCTGGGTGATCAGCCTGTCCCCGGGCGCGGGCGCCATCGCGTCGATGTCCAGCGGTCTGCAATACGGGTTCTGGCGCGGCTACTGGAACGCACTGGGCCTGCAGATCGGTCTGGCGGTGCAGATCGCGATTGTCGGTGCGGGTGTTGGCGCTGTGCTCACCGCTTCGGCCACAGCATTCCATGCGATCAAATGGTTCGGTGTCGCCTATCTGGTTTACTTGGCGATCAAGCAATGGCGCGCGCTGCCCATGGACATGAGCGATGACGCCGCAGTGCGGCCGATCGGCAAGCCGCTGGCTTTGGTGTTTCGCGGCTTTCTGGTGAACATCAGCAACCCCAAGGCGTTGGTGTTCATGCTCGCGGTGTTGCCGCAGTTCATCAATCCCCATGCGCCGCTGCTGATTCAGTATGTGGTGATCGGCGTGACCATGGTTTTTGTCGATCTGATTGTCATGGCCGGCTACACCGGGCTGGCGTCGAAGGTGCTGCGCCTGTTGCGCACGCCCAAGCAGCAGAAACGCATGAACCGCACCTTTGCCGGGCTGTTCATCGGCGCAGCGGCGTTCATGGCGACGTTGCGCAAAGCGGCGGCGTAAACCGCTCGGGCAATAAAAAAGGCGACCTCAAGAGGTCGCCTTTTTCATTTCTACCGAGACATCGGGGCAAGCGAGCTTTTGTGGCGAGGGGGTTTATCCCCGTTGGACTGCGCAGCAGTCCCAATCGTCTTGAATCAATAGCGAGGGCCGCTTCGCGACCCAACGGGGATAAATCCCCTCGCCACAGAGCCCTTCGCCACAAAAGTCCTCAGATCCGGCTCAGCGTAAGATCACCGGTGCCGTATCACGCGGCAGATTGTTGCGCTGCGGCGCTTCACGCGGCTGCTCATAACCGTCACCACCACCGAGCTGCATGCTCAGTTGCCCGGCCACGTCTTCGCCCAAGGCCTTGGACACCTCACGCACCACCCGCGGACGGTTCAGCGAGATCTTGATGTCGCGATGGTTAACCAGTTTGGTGTCCTGCGCTTCACCCATCGCCGTGAAGGCCGAGGTGATCTCGTAGGTCTTGGTGTTGATCAGACTGAAATCCGCCACCAGCGTCAGGCCCAGTACCGCCGAGTAGCTGTCGGTGTGCGCCAGCTCGTTGATGTCCTGGGTGAAGTCGATATCGGACACGGTGCCGAACAGCACGTAGTCGGCGCCTTTGAAGTTGCCGGCCTTGATGCGCCTGATCACGTCATACACATCGCCTTTGGATGAGGCGGTATACGGCGTGCCCTGCACCAGCTGGAACATGCCGGTACGCAGGATTTCACCCTTGATGTCGCCGGTGAATTTGCGCAACTCGCCCTGTTCGATGTAGCTGGTGGTCGCTTCGATCTCGTTGTAGCTCGAAGAACCGCTGGCGCTGTAGTAACTCTCGCGGTGATTGCTCTGCGCCGAAACGATGTGGATGTATTGCTCCACGCGCTCCTGATACGCCAGATCCGTCACCGCCACTTTCGGGGCCGCCTGCGCGCTGAACGCGCAAGCCAGGGCCATCATGCCAATCCATGTGCGCATCGATCAACGCTCCGTGGTTTTGCGGATCTCTTTTTCGTCCATCCACTCGGCCAGACCGCTTTCGACGTCGATCAACTGCAGGCTGAATTTGTAGAAGACGTCCTTGTAGTCGCTGCTGCGCTTGACGATCGAGCTGATCGAGCCTTCGATGCGGTACTTGGCGGCAACCATGTTGCCGGTCTTGGCCACGGTGCTTTTCTTGTACAGGCCGCTCTGGTTTTGCAGCTTGAGCTGGTCAACCTGGCTCTGCATCGCATTGTTGTCGCTGGCGAAGCGCGCAACACCGGTCTTCATCAACTGAGTCTTGATGCTGGTGGTGATTTCGCGGGTGTCGATGTACTCGCTGGTCTTGTTCTTCACATCGTAGACCTGAACTACCGGACGACCCTGCAGGATGCCGGACTGGGCCAGCGAGCGGGTCATCGACTCGGCGATCATTTGCAGGTCGGTCGAACCGAATTCGTTGGTCACGGTTTCAACCGCTTTGGTGTCGCCGTAGCTGATGTTCTTGCTGCCCAGGGTCGGCGAGGTGTTGGCGCAACCGGAGGCGAGCAGGGCGATGACGGCGATGCAGGAAAAGCGTGCAAACATGAGAAAGCTCTCTCAATCAGAAATAGGGTGGCGGGCTTAAGGCGTCTTGATTTCCAGACGGAAATCCACGGCTTTCGGGGTCGGGGCGATGGCCTGAATGAAGCTGGTCTGGGCGCCGTACATCATCTGGCTTTTCCACACTTCTTCTTCGGCAACCGGGAAACCTTCAGCGCCGAGCCAGGCGAAGCGGTAGTAGAAAATCTTGTTGCTGTTAAGGGTGTTGCTCAACTGCACGTTGACGGTCATGAAGCCGTTTTCACGAGCCACGCGCATGGCGCCGACGACGATGTGTTTCTGCGGGCCCATGGCCACGACTTTGCTCGCGGCGCTGCCCGGCTCCG
>Ga0209281_1001897_pt1 | contig 9992 bp, 7 predicted proteins | sample MedtruBG_FD_187514 | JGI IMG/M metagenome (GOLD analysis project Ga0209281, IMG submission 187514) | Root nodule microbial communities of legume samples collected from California, USA - Medicago truncatula BG (SPAdes) (version 2) | ecosystem: Host-associated > Plants > Roots > Nodule | place: USA... | reverse complement strand
CGTGCTTAACCCCAGAACATGAGCGGCCTTTACCAGCGTCATCCGACCATCGATGACCTTCGACAAAACCTCAATCCGCTGCAGATCACGCTCGCTCATCGCAATCAATCCCATCCGCAATCTCCCAGGTCATCTAAACCCGGGGAGAGTGACATTCTTACATTGCAGAAACAGGACACTTTAACTTTGCGGCTACACTAGCAGATCACATAACATACCTTATGGAACTCAACCCGATTCGGGTGGACTGCAAGAAGGCGCATAGACGATCGCCTGTTGCTCCAAGCAACTAGTCGCGACGGCGTTTCGTGAGCGCTACGAACAGCCCACCTTTTCTTTGCTGATTAAGACCGCTAGATAAGCTCCTTCATCTACAGGAGTGGAACGGGATGGTTGAGATAGCGCCGGTGCCATGCTTGGAGTCTCCGCGCCGTCGGCCTGTATTGAAGCAGTCTAAGTATGCAGGAGCTCCCAACAGTATTGTATTGCAAGCTCAGTGGTCGGAACGATTAGTTTATCCGAGGCTCCGAAGGTCGGCGTGTGTACCCCCATTTCATTTCCGGGCTCTCTGCTGCCAAACTGAAAGTAGATTGAGGGTACGCAACCGGAGTAGAATCCGAAGTCATCGCTGCCGGAGCTCGGCTTCACCTGAACATACCTATCTTCTCCGGCAGATCGGATGACGATCTGACGAAAACGCTCGACCATCTCCGCGTCATTGACGACGGCAGGTTCGCCGGATTGGGAGCTGAATTCCACCCGGCCGCGGTGCATTGCGGCCACACCCTCGGCTACTTCGCGAACCCTCTGGACCAGTAGGTTTCGCCGCTCAGGACTGCTGGTGCGAATCGTTCCTGTCATCACGACCGAAGGGCAGATGATATTTGTCGCCTCACCTCCATGTATGGTGCCAATGGTGATGATCGCTCCGTCATCGACGGGCATCTCCCGTGACACCACTTTTTGAACCTCGTTGATAAAGGCCGCCGCTATTGTAATTGCGTCAACGCCGGCATGTGACTCTGCGCCATGTGCCATGGTGCCGATGATGTTTATCTCAAACTGTTCGGAGGATTTTGTCACTGCGCCGGCACGAGCGCCGAAGGATCCCGCCGGGATATCGGTGTCGACATGAAAACCCACCGCGGCGTCGAATCCGACCAGCAATCCCCCTTCCGCGACAGTTCGCCCGCCAAGGGGTTCAGCCTCTTCCGCGGGCTGAAATATCACCCGCACTTTGCCGGAGAAACTATTTCGCATCCGGTGGAATGCCAAAGCGGTTCCGAGGGCGATCGAGGCATGCATGTCATGCCCGCATGCGTGCATCAGGCCGGGCACTTGCGAACGGTAAGGAAGATCGTCACGGTCCTCTTGGATTGGAAGCGCGTCAATATCGCCGCGCAAGGCAATCGCCCGTTTCGGACCAGGAGCGAGGCCTTCAATGTCGATATAGACACCGGTGTTGTGAAACGTCTTTGCTCCATCCAGTCCAAATCGCCTCAACGTATCGATGATCCGCTTTTGCGTTTTGGTCTCCTGGTTCGATAACTCGGGTTCGCGATGCATCGCATGACGCATTTCGATAATGGCTTCGCGCTCCTCGCGAGAGAGCAGATCGTTCGTGAGCATTGTCGGGGTACTCCAGGTTATGAAACCGAATTTGTTGGTTGAGACAGGCGTGGCAACCCAAGGTCCGACGCGAACTTATCCCTGAGGCCGAGTTCGCCTACGAGGTCCAGAACGTGCCACGCGACGGAATGCACGCCAGCGAGCACCGGACATCCACAAAGCGCCCCAGTCATCTCTGGCAAGTCAGATTGTTTTACAGTGAAAGCCGCACAAGATACGAAGGCCGCGTCTGCTGGCGGTGCATTCCCTAGGAGTCGACTCAATTCTGCTTGAATCCGATTGGCCGGCACTCGACCAGTGTCGTCGCCGGTCACCAGGTTCATAGAATGCGCGAGAGAATGATCAGCGACGACGTCAATTCCGTAGCGAGCTAGATAGGGTACAAAGGCATTGTGCAGAGCGGGGCCATAGGGTAGAAAGACGATCACATCTACCAGATCGTCAGGCGGTAAGGTTGTGAACGACACTGGCCAATTCGGTCTTGGTATGAACCTGCCGGCCTCGTGGTTTTCCTTGTCGTAGCCAGTTCGAGTGGTAGAGACGCGCAAGGGAGTGCCCGCCATCACAGCTTGAAAGCGTCCTCGCCTACCGGATCGGTAGAGAGAGTAACCATGCCAATGCACTTCATGTCTTCCTCCCATTAGTGCGGCCGCACATTTGAATTGCGTCGAGTATTGATCGCAACACGGAGTGTTGCTAACGCAGCGCTCTTGAGTCGAGGCTGGTACACGTTTTCCATTGGCCGGCAAGCCGAAGCTCGTGCGCACCTCGGTTGATATCGTGGCCGGTCGCAAGGCAACTGCTTACGGAGGTGGGCACGCCTGCCCTTCCCCATTTCGACGATTGTTGACCCACCAGTCTTGGTGGTCGCAAGAACTATCAGCTGCGTGGAACGATGGGGAACACTATCGCCGTCGTTCTCGGCAATGTTTTTGATCTTGATGACCATAATATTTTGCCAAATTCTGGTTCCTCTTATCCTCTTGTCCAGAGTAGAGGTCGCCGTTGAAGGCGCGCGCGAGCGCCATGAAGTTGTACTACCGTACCGTTAATCTCAGGTTGCTAATCTAAGTCTAGGGGAGGCAAGTTCGCCTGACAGCACAATTAGTTAGTCCAAAACGCGTTTCATACAAGATCTCTGCTGTTTTGCAGGATTCCGCCCTCGTCGTGCAGAATTGATTTCGTCAAAGAGAGATCGAGCGTGTAAGTTCTTTGGACGGTCTACCGCTTCCGCAGAATTCTCCCAACTTAGTTCCGATCGCCGCTGCACCCCGATCCCTACGCCCTACACTAGACCACCATACATGTCATTTTCGAGATTCTCCAAATCGGCTCCTCGTTCGTAAGCATTGAAACTTCCGTGTGGTACTTCTCGCCGCGTCGCAAAAATTGTTCTTGCTATATCGACAACCGATCGCGTTCAAATAAGGGACTGCGGCTAAATTGCCCTTGTATTCGCTGGACGAGGTTCTTGCTGTCTCAGCCCTTCCTGTCGGAACGTCGGAACAGACAAGGGCTCCTGCGAAGCCGCAACAGAACCGTGGCACTGACGACTAAGAGGCTATGGCGCCAGCAATGAAGTGCGTTTGGGCCACGGCAGCGAGTTCAGGACGTGATCAGAAGCGATTACGCGTTCACCGATCTGCGCGAGTGCCGCCCACATCGTCGCTTGCAACGAGCTTATGACCGGTATCCCATATTGGTCGCTCAGCTCCGAAACAAGGTGGCGCGTACGAAGCGCCGCGCAACTGATAAACATTGCGGATGCCGTTTTATCATAGGCTGCAGCAGCAATAGCACGTATCTGATCGTCTGATGTATGATCTAGATTTTCAACTGGCGTAGCGGCGATGGAGTTTAGCTCAAAACCAGCCTGCGCTAAGAACTGCTTCAGCCTACGATTTGTCTCTTCGTCGTATGGCGTACCTACCGCTACTCTCGAGGCATTCAGAACTGTAAGCGCTCCAACGACTGCGCCGCTCGTTGTAAGCGCACGAGGCGCACCCGTGCTCAATATGGAATGCCTTATAAGCTGCTCTCCTGCAAGGCCGCCTACGAAGCTCCCGGACGTACAGTTCAATACCACTATGTCGGGTTCAACGCCTGGGAGCGACTTCGTGCCGACTAGCGAGCGAGTTGCAGATTGGATAACTTCGGCGCTCCCGATAACCCAATCGATTGATCGGATGTGGTTGGCGGCGGTGTCGGGTATCTGCAACCGTGTTAGGTAGGGAATGGTGCCTTTGGGGCACCATTCCCAGATTTCGGCATCGAGTGCCGTGTCGGGAGTCAGTAGCATTCCTAACCGTCTGCTGGCTGTTGCGCGGGCTGCGCTCGTAACTGAAGGCGTGCTTTTACAATCTAGACGATGCATACGTTATTCCCTGTTTCGGGGCCAAAGAATCTTCGCCCTAAGGTCATGCTCGGTAGAGCGTGTGGGGAGTACTGCTGAGCACCTCAACCCCGCCCTCGGTAACGAGCACAGTCTCGCTGCATCCGATTCCGTGACCACCTTCATCGAAGAGAATTATTGGCATGTGCAGTGTCATTCCCGTTTGTAGGATCTCTTTTGCGCCAGGCTCCAAGCTCAAATCCCCCCGCTCCGTCCAATTAATGCCGATCTGATACCCAGTCCGATGACGAAAGACGTGCGCCCGCCCAGCTCTCTCGATCACACCGCGAGCCGCAGCGTCTATCGCGCCTGCGGTCTGTCCAGGTCTGATTGCAGCAATCGCGGCCTCAAGGGCTTCCTCGGCAAGGTTGTGCAGTGATTCCAGAGCCGGGTTTCGACCAATTATGGCGCTGCGGCAGAGGCCTGCGGCGTACTTGTGCTTCAAGGTTCCCATCTCCATGAATGCGGACTCATTGTTGCCGATCGGATGCTTTTTGGGGGTCCCGTGCGGTAGCCTCGTGCGTTCGCCGAACAACAGGGTAGGAGCTGGGCACAGCTCGCCGCCGGATTTACCCAGTTCATCAGTGATAAACGCCAACATTTCCGCTTCAGTGACGCCGATGTGAAGCGAACGTTGAAAGGTGGTGACCACCAGATCGGTCGTAGTCATCGCTGACCGGATGGCTTGAATTTCCAGGTCAGACTTCACAGCAGATACAGACGAAACCAGACGAGACGCGTCCACAATCTTCAAGTCCGGAAGCAGCGCCTGAATCGCGTTCACGTCAGCTGGTGCGAGGTTCCAGCAACCGAGTTCCATACCAACCCTTCGGCTCTGCAAATCGAGCCTCCGCAGCACGTCGGCACACACCGGAGCGAAGTCATTCTGCTGGGAGTAGGGGATAATCTCCTCAATGCAGCTTTCTGCTCGAACGGTATCAAGATCAAATTCTCGGGCAACAAATATTGGCGCTCGCCCCGGAACGAGGATCAGCGGAAACGGCGCGAAGTACCCACCATTGCCATCGTATCCAGTGAGATATTCCTGATGGCCGTATGCAGTAACCAAAACTGCGTCTAACTCGGCGCGCACCATCGCCTCAAGCACCTTCTGTTGTCGGTGCTCGTACTCTGAATTCGGGAACGGAATTCCGGTTACGGGGATTGCCGGATTGGTCGTGGCCATGTGTCACCTCATTTAGCCGTTAATGTCATTATCAACGGATTGCTATCCCACATTAAAGTGCAGAGATCATGAATCGCCAGCCTCTTCGTGCATATCAACGGTCCCCGGCGATCGAGGCGATCACCTCGATTCGGCGCCACAGTATGCACTTCACGATGCGGCGTCCCGGATTGCACGCAGAGCCTGCGGCTTTGATTTCCACCACGTCACATAGAGAACGATGAGCCAGACCACTGGAAGTAGCATCAGCAATGATGCCACTGCGGCAATCGTTGGATCGAGTTGATGGCGCATGTTCTCCCACATCTTCAGAGGTAAGGTCCGAATCGAGAGCCCACCAACCAGCGACGTGGTCACAACCTCATCGAAGGAGTGGAGGAATGCAAAGACAGCTCCACCGGCAACGCCCGGACGTATCAAAGGTAGCGTCACCCGCATAAAGGCCTTGAACGGCGATGCACGCATGCTCTTGGCTGCGTTTTCAAGCCGGCGATCAAGGTTTGCCAGAGTCGCTGATACGATCACGACGACATAGGCAGTGGCCCCAATTGTATGGGCCAAGATGATCCCGACCTTCGTGCCAATTAGTCCCAGTTGAACCAATCCCAGATAGGTCGCAATGCCAACGACAATGACTGGAAAGGTGATGGGTGTCAGGATCACCATAGACAGGACGGTGCGCAGGCGCGGAAAGGTATGGCTGAGGCCGTACGCTGCGAGGGTCCCGACGATTGTCGAGAGGATAGTGACCGCGATACCAATTTGTATGCTGGTCCACGCTGCAGCATACCAAGACGCATCGCTGAAAAACGATCGGTACCATTGCAGCGAAAGACCCGACGGCGGAAATTCCAAAAACGTCCCTGGACTAAACGACATAACAATGACGACAAGGCCAGGGAACAGTAGGAACAACATGACAAATACAACGAACATTGCACCGGCGATCTTCAACAAGCGGTCGTCTGTCCCCGCCCGATACAGCTGCGCCGTCCACCGCTTCGCCCGACAGGGAACCGCGAGTTCGTTTAGATAGCGCGTTATTAGGCCGGATGATGGAAGCAACCTTAGCCAGGTTTTCCGCGCCGGTTTCGGCGTGCGAGATGGCGATCCTGAAAGATCAAGCCCAATGAGAGAGATGACGATCATGGCTATTGCCAGCAGGATGAGTGAAGAGGCAGCGGTGGAGCCCAGGTTCAGCGAGCTCTTCGCGTGCGCGGCTATGAAGGTTGACAGCATTGCGTCGCGCACCCCCCCAAGAGCGGCTGGCGTGATATAGAAGCCCAGGCAAAGCACAAAGACCAGAACAGACCCACTTCGCACGCCCGGCAGGCTGAGCGGGAAGAATACACGCCTGAAGGCGGTGAAAGGTCGTGCACCCATGCTGCGGGCTGCGGCCATCAGCGATTTGTCTATGCCGACCGTGACGCTGATGAGCGGGAGGACCATGACAGGCAGCATTATCTGGACCATTCCAATGTAGACTGCGGTGCGATTATAGATCAGCGGCAGTGGACTTGAGATCAACCCTAGATCAAGCAGGAAGTTGTTAATCAGTCCGCGGTCGCCCAGAATTAGGATCCAGGCATATGTGCGCGCCAGGAGGCTGGTCAGATAAGAGATAACGACAAATCCAATAAGCGTTGCCCGCAGTTGCTTAGAAGAGGCTGCGATTACATATGCAGTCGGATACCCGATGACTACGCAGAGCGCCGTCGTGACCAAACTAATCTCAATGGTTTGAGAAAGCACGCGGAGATTGGCAGGTTGATCGACAAACGCCTGATAGTTGGCGAGCGTAAAAGCCGGCGCATTGAAACTGGTAAGCAGGAGCAAGACCATCGGTACGCCGAATACGGCGAGCAAAATGGCCATGGCGGGGAGAGTGAGCCCAATGGATAGCCGAGATAGTTTGAGAAAAGGAACCATTCACTTGCTCACGTGTTTAAGGCGTGACAAAGCGGACGTCAGACCGCAGCCACTCGAGGCGAACTTGATCGCCAGGCGAATAGACCTGCTGCCCCGAAGCGACGTGCTCCCGCACAGTGAGCATCCTGGTCCCGGCTTGCACATGGTATTTTCTTTGCGCGCCCGCGTAGACCGTGTCGGTCACCATGCCGATAACGGACTGGCGCTGGTCCGCGTCGGGACTCCTTGGTGCGCCTCGAGTTGAGATACGGAGCCGCTCCGGACGGATTATGGCGACCATACCGAAAGGGCGGGACCTCTCTGCCTGGACGTCAGAGCCTGTCTCCTCTAAAAGATTGGCTTCGCCTAAAAAGTTCGCTGCGAACAGCGTCGCCGGCCGGTCGTATAGTGCTTCCGGTGTATCGACTTGTTCAATCACCCCGCCACGCATAACCACTATTCGATCAGATAGAGTGAGCGCTTCCTCTTGATCGTGCGTGACGCACACTGTGGTGATTCCGAATTCCTTATGCAAACTCTTGATCTCGCCCTGCATCTGCTCGCGAAGATTGCGATCGAGCGCGCCAAGCGGCTCGTCGAGTAGTAACACTGGCGGATCGGCAATCAATGCGCGGGCAAGCGCTACGCGCTGTTGCTGACCACCACTTAGCTGTGATGGCATGCGGCCGCCGAAGTCTTTCAGGTGGACTCTTTTCAGTATCCTATCAACACGATTTGCCCGCTCACTTGCCTTTATGCCGCGCATTTCGAGGGGAAATTCCAAGTTGCGGCGGACTGTTAGGTGCGGGAATAGCGCGTAACTTTGGAACACGATGCCTTGGTCGCGCCGGTAGGAAGGCACAGCCGCTACTGACCTCCCACCAATAAGGATATCACCTTCACTCGGCGATATGAACCCAGCAAGCAGCATCAACGCTGTGGTCTTTCCAGAGCCGCTGGGACCAAGGATCGTCAGGAACTCGCCCTGACGGACCGTAAGGGCGAGGTCTTTGACGGCAGTGATCGCTCCATACATCTTTGTGACACGGCGGAATTCAATTTGTACGGAAGAATGACTTTCTCGCAGTGTTTCAAGTTGGGCTGGTAGGATGAGACTTTTGTCGGGCAAGATCACGATTGGTTCTCCGGCATTATCGGTATTCGGCGGTCCGAGATCCTGTCTGCGACGCAAGACTCTGTTGGGGATGTCTGAGGCGGCCGCTAGGAATTACTCGTCGCACCGCCTCATCTCGGGAGAACCGCCGGGGCGACTACTCAAGGATCCAAGCATTCCAGCGCTGTACCAAGCGTTCGATGTTGGACAAACCATCGGTCCCAACTTCCGCGTACCACCGGTAGTCCGTCCGGACACTCTTCGCGAGGTTGTCAGGGTGGCTTGCGAGCTTGCGGCCTATATTCTCTGGTATACGTTTGAACGCGTTTAGATTGGTCGGACCGTAAGGTATTAGTTGCGCGAACGCTGCCTGCCTATCCGATCGAGTGGCGAACTCAATGAATCTCTGAGCATGCTCTAGGTTAGGGCTGCCCTTTGGTATCACCCAACTGTCCAAAACCGCTTTTGCTTGGTTCCAATTAATCGCTATCGGCGCGCCTAGATCAATCAATAGATTTGCACGACCGTCGAAGGTTTGCGCCAGGTCCACAGTACCGTCATGCATCATCTGCTGGATCTCAGAACCGGTTCCCCACCATTTGCGAATATGGGGTTTAATTTTATTCAAGCTGGCAAAAACCTGGTCGATGTTTATCGGATAGATAGCGTCTGCCGCTACCCCATTTGCCAAGAGAGCTTCCTCCCAAGGACCCCCATCACCGTATTGCCCTGAGACGAGCGTTCGAGTACCGGGAAATTCTTCGACATCCCAGAAATCTGCCCAAGACTGTGGCGCCTGCTTGTCTGCAGGGTATTTCTTGATGTTGTACGCTAGGACGTAAGCGTACATGAGGGCACCGACGCTATGAGGATCCCTCGCGAATTCGGCAATGCCGTCTAGCTCTTCCTTCTTGTAAATGGAATAGTCAATCTCTTCGAGGCGACCCCTCGCGCCAGCAGCAAGGGCCTCACCATAGCCCAAAGTAGCAACATCGATTGAAACACTATTGCTGGTGACCATCAGCTCAAGCTGAGCCAAGTCGGTTTGGTCGGTGATCGACGTGACCTTCACTCCAGTCTCAGCTTCGAATGGCTTCACAAAGGCATTGACTACCGCCGTTCCATAATCGCCGCCGCCGACGATCACTCGTAATTCTTTCGGTGGTTGGGCTAAAGCGTTGCCGGCGACAGAACTCAGCGTTCCCGCCGCGAATGCCGACGTGGTTGCCTGTATGAAGTGTCTTCGGTTTATTAGAATGGTCATTGTTCCCTCTTCTATTCTTTGAAGCTCGCGATAAGAGCTCTTATGCCAGCGCAAATACGCTCCTTGATTGAGCACGAGCGTCGCCTCCGACCGATGACGCCGCATCACAGAGCAGCTGGCGCTTTGAACGGAATTCCGGAGGACTCGCACGGACCTTTGCTAAAGCCGCGATACCGAGCGATTTTCATCCGATATCCTAATGCGTGCGGTTCTTCATCACCCTACCAGTGTCATGGTGATATATAAATAATTAGAAGAGCGCAAGGATATTTTTATAACACGTTACTGCCCTAGCGAGCCAAGTCGAGATTACCAAACTAGGGATGGAGCCCGAGCGAGTGGCAATTCTTTTGGGTCAGAGGCTGACCGGAGAAGATAGGGTAATCGGCTTCGAGCCCGTCTTCGACTTGGTAAAAGGAGCAGCGCTTCGAGTTGATGATAAACGTGGTCTGACGTCATCAGCCACAAGCATCTGAAAGGAAGCGCTGCCATGAAATAC
>Ga0209281_1001893_pt1 | contig 10029 bp, 10 predicted proteins | sample MedtruBG_FD_187514 | JGI IMG/M metagenome (GOLD analysis project Ga0209281, IMG submission 187514) | Root nodule microbial communities of legume samples collected from California, USA - Medicago truncatula BG (SPAdes) (version 2) | ecosystem: Host-associated > Plants > Roots > Nodule | place... | reverse complement strand
CGCTTCCATACGCACCAGCACTTTGTCATCCATCTGCGCTTTCACGTTGTCAGGAATCTGGCCCATGCCCGGCAGTTTGCCCATCAGGCTCGCCATGCCGCCCATGTTTTTCATCTGACGCAGCTGCTCAAGGAAATCGGTGAGGTCGAAGCCATCGCCTTTCTTGAGTTTATTCGCCAGCTTTTCAGCCTGCGCACGGTCAACTTTACTTTCGATATCTTCGATAAGCGACAGCACGTCGCCCATGCCAAGAATACGGGACGCGATACGATCCGGATGGAACGGCTCCAGCGCTTCGGTTTTCTCGCCGACGCCAAGGAATTTAACCGGCTTACCGGTGATGTGACGAATCGAGAGCGCCGCACCGCCGCGGGCATCGCCATCGACTTTGGTCAGAATCACACCGGTCAGCGGCAGCGCTTCGTTAAACGCCTTCGCCGTATTCGCGGCATCCTGACCGGTCATGGCATCGACCACAAACAGCGTTTCTACCGGATTAATCGCGGCATGAACCTGCTTGATTTCGTCCATCATCGCTTCGTCGACGTGCAAACGGCCGGCAGTATCCACCAGCAACACGTCGTAGAATTTCAGCTTCGCTTCTTTCAGCGCCGCGTTAACGATATCGACAGGTTTCTGAGCCACATCGGATGGGAAGAAATCGACACCCACCTGTTCGGCCAGAGTTTCCAGCTGTTTAATCGCCGCCGGGCGATAAACGTCCGCCGACACGACCAGCACTTTCTTCTTATGCTTTTCGCGCAGGAACTTACCGAGCTTACCGACGCTGGTTGTTTTACCGGCACCCTGCAGGCCCGCCATCAGTACGACAGCCGGTGGCTGAGCGGCCAGGTTCAGCACCTGGTTTTCTTCGCCCATCGCCGCAACCAGTTCTTTACGAACGATTTTGACGAATTCCTGGCCTGGCGTCAGGCTCTTGTTAACGTCATGCCCCACCGCGCTTTCTTTAACGCGGTTGATGAAATCACGAACGACAGGCAGCGCGACGTCTGCTTCCAGCAGCGCCATGCGCACTTCGCGCAGCGTGTCTTTGATGTTGTCTTCAGTAAGGCGTCCGCGACCGCTGATGTTGCGCAGCGTACTCGACAAACGATCGGTTAAATTATCAAACATTGTCTCTCGCCTGAGGTGGAAACGTACGGTCGCCACAGCGACACATTCACAGAATTTTGCCGCAGTATAACACGACACCGCACGAGTTGTGATGCAACGGTTGGAGCCTGAGCCACGTAACGTTATACTGCTTCTCTTTCATCACACGCCAATGTCGACATCTCTATGCCTGTTTTTGCCCTGCTCGCGCTTGTTGCCTACTCCATCAGCCTTGCACTGATCATTCCTGGCCTGCTGCAAAAAAACAGCGGCTGGCGGCGCATGGCAATTCTTTCAGCGGTCATTGCCCTCATCTGCCACGCATTTGCGCTTGAAGCGCGGATTTTGCCCGGTGGCGATAGCGGACAAAACCTGAGCCTGTTGAACGTCGGCTCGCTGGTCAGTCTGATGATTTGTACGGTGATGACCATCGTCGCGTCGCGCAACCGCGGCTGGCTGCTGCTGCCGATTGTCTATGCATTTGCCCTGATCAACCTCGCGTTCGCCACCTTCATGCCTAATGAGTTTATTACGCATCTGGAAACAACGCCGGGAATGATGGTGCACATTGGACTGTCGCTGTTTGCCTACGCAACGCTGATTATCGCCGCGCTGTATGCCTTCCAGCTGGCGTGGATCGACTATCAGCTCAAGAATAAAAAACTCGCCTTTAGCAGCGAAATGCCGCCGCTAATGAGCATCGAACGTAAAATGTTTCACATCACCCAGGTGGGTGTTGTGCTGCTCACTCTGACCCTGTGCACGGGCCTGTTTTATCTGCACAACCTGTTCAGCGTTGAGAATATCGACAAAGCGGTGCTGTCTATCATCGCGTGGTTTGTCTATATCGTGTTGTTATGGGGTCACTATCATGAAGGCTGGCGCGGTCGTCGCGTGGTCTGGTTTAACGTGGCTGGCGCAGGACTTCTGACGCTGGCCTATTTTGGCAGCCGCGTGCTGCAACAGTTTGTGAGCTAAGACTTAAAGGAAACCCGGTTTGGAACATATCTCAACCACGACGCTCATCATTACGCTTGTCGTCATGGTTATTATCTCTGCCTACTTCTCCGGTTCAGAAACCGGGATGATGACCCTTAACCGCTACCGGTTACGTCATATGGCAAAACAGGGCAACAAAGCCGCAAAACGTGTCGAAAAGCTGCTGCGTAAACCTGACCGCCTGATTAGCCTGGTGCTGATCGGCAACAACCTCGTCAATATTCTCGCCTCTGCGCTGGGCACCATCGTCGGTATGCGCCTGTATGGCGATGCGGGCGTGGCGATTGCCACCGGTATTCTGACCTTCGTGGTGCTGATTTTCGCCGAAGTGCTGCCGAAAACCATTGCCGCCTTGTATCCGGAAAAAGTCGCCTATCCAAGCAGCTTCCTGCTGGCCCCGCTGCAAATCCTGATGATGCCGCTGGTGTGGCTGCTGAACACCATCACCCGCATTTTGATGCGCATGATGGGTATCAAAACCGATACCACTATCAGCGGGGCGGTGAGTAAAGACGAGTTGCGCACCATCGTGAACGAATCACACTCGCAAATTTCCCGTCGCAATCAGGACATGCTGCTGTCGGTGCTGGATCTGGAAAAGGTCAGCGTCGACGACATCATGGTGCCGCGTAACGAAATCGTCGGGATTGATATCAACGACGACTGGAAATCTATCGTTCGCCAGCTCACGCACTCACCGCACGGGCGCATTGTGCTGTACCGCGACTCGCTGGATGACGCCATCAGCATGCTGCGCGTGCGCGAAGCCTACCGCCTGATGACGGAGAAGCAGGAGTTCACCAAAGAAGTGCTGCTGCGCGCCTCAGATGAAATCTACTACGTGCCGGAAGGTACGCCGCTCAGCACCCAGCTGGTGAAGTTTCAACGGAACAAGAAAAAAGCGGGCCTGGTGGTCGACGAATACGGCGATATTCAGGGCCTGGTGACGGTAGAAGATATTCTGGAAGAGATCGTCGGCGATTTCACGACCTCAATGTCGCCTTCGCTGGCGGAAGAAGTCACTCCACAAAATGACGGGTCGGTAATCATAGACGGCACCGCCAACGTGCGCGAGCTGAACAAAGCCTTCAACTGGCATTTTCCGGAAGACGAAGCCCGCACCATCAATGGCGTGATTCTGGAAGCGCTGGAAGAGATCCCGGCGATTGGTACGCGGGTGCGCATCAACCATTACGACATCGATATTCTCGACGTGCAGGACAATATGATTAAGCAGGTAAAAGTGGTGCCGGTGAAATCTATTCGGGAAAGTGTCGGGGAATAAAAACCGCAGAATAATTAAGATCCTCTCCCCGGACGGGGAGAGGAAAAGCGTTGGAATTACGCCTTCGCTTTTGCGACTGAGACCATTGCCGCGCGAATGGTACGACCGTTCAGGGTATAACCCTTCTGCATCACCATCAGCACGTTGCCTGCAGCCACTTCATCTGACTCAACCATCGCAATAGCCTGATGCACGTTCGGGTCCATCGGTACGTTGGTATCACCCACCACTTCCACACCGTACTTGCGTACAACGTCGAGCATGGATTTCAGGGTCAGTTCAATCCCTTCAATCATCGGAGCCATGTCCGGATTGGCTTTATCAGCCACTTCCAGCGCACGATCCAGGCTGTCGATAACCGGCAGAAGATCGTTCACGAACTTCTCCAGCGCAAATTTATGCGCCTTCTCGACGTCCAATTCGGTACGACGACGCAGGTTTTCCATCTCGGCTTTCACACGCAGAACACCATCGCGTTCACGGGTCTGAGCTTCGTTAAGCTGTGCTTCCAGATTCGCAATTTGCTCATCGCGCGGGTCCACCTGCTCAGCCGAAGTATCAGGCTCCACGGCCTCTACCTCATCGTGCTGGTCCTTGATAATTTCTTCCGGGGCTTGCCCCTCAGGCGTTTTCTGTTCTTTACTACTCATGAATTTCTCCGCGTTTTTTCGTATTCATCTCGCTGACTTCGCTTATTATGGGGATCGTGCTGCGGGTTTCAAGGGAAGCAGGCACATTGTCATCATTCATTCGCCACAAGGACCTCCAGAAAATGAACAATCATTTCAAGTGTATCGGTATTGTCGGTCATCCCCGCCATCCTACCGCGCTGACCACACATGAAATGCTGTACCGCTGGCTGTGTACCAAAGGCTACAATGTCATTGTTGAACAACAGATTGCCCGCGAGCTGCAATTAAAGAACGTTGCCACCGGCACCCTGGCTGAAATTGGCCAACAGGCCGACCTGGCGGTGGTGGTCGGCGGTGACGGCAATATGCTCGGTGCCGCGCGAACGCTGGCTCGCTACGACATAAAAGTGATTGGCATAAACCGTGGTAACCTGGGCTTCCTGACCGATCTCGACCCCGATAACGCGCATCAGCAACTGGCTGACGTGCTCGAAGGCCACTATATCACCGAGAAGCGCTTTCTGCTTGAGGCACAGGTATGCCAGAAGGAGTGTCAGAAGCGGATTAGCACCGCCATCAACGAAGTGGTGCTGCATCCGGGTAAAGTGGCACACATGATTGAATTCGAAGTGTATATCGATGAAGTGTTTGCCTTTTCCCAGCGTTCAGATGGCCTGATCATCTCGACGCCGACCGGTTCCACCGCCTACTCACTTTCAGCGGGCGGCCCTATTCTGACCCCTTCACTGGATGCCATCACGCTGGTGCCCATGTTCCCGCACACGCTGTCCGCGCGCCCGCTGGTTATCAACAGCAGCAGCACCATTCGCCTGCGGTTTGCCCATCCCCGCAGTGACCTGGAAATCAGCTGTGACAGCCAGATTGCGCTGCCAATTCAGGAAGGCGAAGACGTGCTAATCCGCCGCTGCGATTACCATCTCAACCTGATTCATCCCAAAGATTACAGCTATTTCAACACATTGAGCTCAAAACTCGGCTGGTCAAAAAAATTGTTCTGATTTTGCATGTCGGCTCTTTACTGTATAAAAAACCAGTTTATACTGTATGAAAATACAGTTATGGTTTTTCATACAGGAAGACGACTATGCTGGCACAACTGACCATCAGCAATTTTGCAATCGTACGTGAGCTTGAAATCGATTTTCACAGCGGAATGACGGCCATCACCGGGGAAACCGGTGCCGGTAAATCTATTGCGATTGATGCCCTTGGGTTGTGCCTGGGCGGCCGCGCAGAGGGCGACATCGTTCGCATGGGTGCAACCCGCGCCGATCTCTGCGCCCGCTTCGTTCTGAAAGACACACCTGCCGCTCAACGCTGGCTGGAACAAAACCAGCTGGAAGACGGACGTGAGTGTTTACTTCGCCGCGTAATCAGCAGTGACGGCCGTTCACGCGGCTTCATTAACGGCACCGCCGTCCCTCTTTCTCAGCTCCGCGAACTCGGCCAATTGCTGATTCAAATTCACGGTCAGCACGCGCATCAGCTTCTGGTCAAACCCGAACACCAAAAATTCCTGCTCGATGGCTATACCGGTGAGTCAGTACTCACCTCGCGTATGGCGGAGCAATACCGTCAGTGGCATCAGAGCTGTCGTGACCTCGCGCAGCATCAGCAGCTCAGCCATGAACGCATCGCGCGTGCGGAATTACTTCAGTACCAACTGAAAGAGCTGAACGAGTTCCAGCCGCAGGCGGGCGAGTTTGAGCAAATTGATGAAGAGTACAAACGTCTCGCCAACAGCGGGCAGTTGATCAGCACCAGCCAACATGCCATGTCGATTCTGGCCGATGGCGAAGACGCGAACCTGTTAAGCCAGCTGTACAGCGCGCGCCAGCTGGTGACCGAACTGGTCAGCATGGACAGCAAAGTGTCCGGCGTGCTCGACATGCTGGAAGAAGCGGCCATTCAGCTCAGCGAAGCCAGCGATGAACTGCGTCACTATTGCGACCGGCTCGATCTCGATCCGAACCGTCTGTTTGAACTTGAGCAGCGCATTTCCCGCCAGATTGCGCTGGCACGTAAGCACAATGTGACCCCGGAAGAACTCCCGGCGTTTTATCAGTCTCTGCTCGATGAACAGCAGCAGCTTGACGACCAGGCCGATTCAGCGGAAACCCTGAGCCTCGCGGTGACGAAACACCACCAGCAGGCACTGGAAACCGCCGAACAGCTGCATGCTTTACGCCAGGCCAGCGCCACTGAATTAGCCGGGCTGATCACCGACAGCATGCACTCACTTTCAATGCCACATGGGCTGTTCGCCATTGATGTCAGCTTCGAAGCAAACCATCTGACCGCCGAAGGTGCCGACCGCATTGAGTTTCGCGTCACGACTAACCCTGGTCAGCCATTGCAGCCGATTGCGAAAGTCGCGTCCGGCGGTGAGCTTTCCCGTATCGCACTCTCTATCCAGGTGATCACCGCCCGTAAAATGGAAACCCCGGCGCTGATTTTCGATGAGGTGGATGTCGGTATCAGCGGCCCAACCGCTGCGGTCGTCGGCAAACTGCTGCGTCAGCTCGGCGAATCGACTCAGGTTATGTGCGTCACCCACTTGCCGCAGGTGGCGGGCTGTGGTCACCATCATTTCTACGTCAGCAAAGAAACCGACGGCGCAATGACCGAAACGCATATGCAGCCGCTCGATAAACGCGCACGTTTGCAGGAATTGGCCCGTCTGCTCGGTGGCAGCGAAGTGACTCGCAACACGCTGGCGAACGCCAAAGAGTTGCTGGCGGCATAAACTTTTTCGGTAACTCAGGGTCATAGACAACAACAAAACGCCGTAAGACCAGTTTCAATGTAAGGCAAGGTCTATTATCATCGGCATATGACAATTGAGCCGTGAACTGCTCGGGCCCGAAAAGGAATCAAATCACTATGCGCTGTAAAATGCTGACTGCTGCCGCAGCGGTTGCTCTGATGTTGACCGCAGGCTGTTCCACTCTGGAGCGAGTGGTTTACCGTCCTGACATCAACCAGGGTAACTATCTGGCACCTAACGACGTCGCAAAAATTCGTGTCGGCATGACACAACAGCAGGTCGCCTACGCTCTGGGTACCCCAATGATGTCCGATCCGTTCGGAACAAATACCTGGTTCTACGTGTTCCGTCAGGAACCTGGCCACGAGAAAGTGACTCAGCAGACGCTGACCCTGACCTTCAACACCGGCGGTGTGCTGACCAACATCGACAACAAACCGGCTCTGACTTCAGGCAACTAAGCCTGTCGCAGACGAAAAAAAAGCGCTCATTGAGCGCTTTTTTATTTTGCAGATTTCTCGGCGCGCTGACGCCGCAGTGCTTTCGGGTCGGCAATCAACGGGCGATAAATTTCTACCCGGTCGCCATCGTGTACCGCGTCCTGCAATTTAACCGCCCGACTCCAGATCCCCACTTTGTTGCTGGTGAGGTCGATTTCCGGACGCAGCCGCATTAAGCCGCTGGCCACAATGGCCTGTTCAACGGTCGCGCCCTCTTCCAGCGAAACCTTATGCAGATACTGCTTTTCAGGCAAAGCGTAAACGACTTCTACCGTGAGTTTAGCCGACACTGTAAACCTCTTTGGCGCGCAGCGTGAAAGCCTGCACCATGTTGGAGGCCAGCTCTTTAAAGATGCGGCCAAACGCCATTTCAATCAGCATATTGGTGAACTCAAAATCCAGGTGAAACTCGATTTTGCAGGCATCCTGGCTAAGCGGCGTGAACTTCCAACCGCCGATCAATTTCTTGAACGGGCCATCCACCAGATGCATCAAAATGCTTTGGTTATCGGTCAGCGTATTTCGGGTGGTAAAGGTTTTACTGATCCCCGCTTTCGACACGTCAACCGCCGCCGTCATCTGCGATGGTCCGGCTTCCAGCACACGACTCCCGGTGCAACCGGGGATAAAGTCAGGATACGCATCTACATCGTTCACGAGTTGGTACATCTGTTCCGCGCTGTAAGGCACGAGCGCAGTACGACTAATCTGGGGCATGGCTATTTCCACTCACTGTCATCGCGCAAATAATATCATTTATCCCCTGTTAAAAAAAACGTTGTGCCGTAACTCGTGCTAAGATACGCCATTGCGCCTCGCGGGAGGATTGAGGCAATGTACAGAAAAGATGACTTCAGGACACTATGACTAAGAAAAAATCTAACAAACCTGGATCAGCCACTATCGCGCTGAATAAACGCGCCCGCCACGAATATTTTATCGAAGATGAGTATGAAGCGGGACTGGCCCTTCAGGGCTGGGAAGTCAAATCTCTGCGTGCAGGTAAAGCCAACATTAGCGACAGCTACGTTATCCTGCGTGACGGTGAAGCCTATCTGTTTGGTGCTAACTTCACGCCGCTGGCCGTCGCCTCAAGCCACTACGTCTGCGATCCAACCCGTACCCGTAAACTGCTGCTGAATCAGCGCGAGTTGGATTCCCTCATCGGCCAGATTAACCGCGACGGTTACACCGTGCTTGCACTCTCCCTCTACTGGAAGAATGCCTGGTGTAAAGTCAAAATCGGCGTAGCGAAAGGTAAGAAACAGCACGATAAACGCTCCGACCTGAAAGATCAGGAATGGGCACGTGATAAAGCTCGCATTATGAAACACGCCGGGCGCTAATTCCTTTCATCTGAAACTGTCCCGAAAGCGTGGAATAACGCTAACGGGACTTTTTTCGTCTGGCACCCCCATTTCTTCCCCGCCTACTCTTAATTAAAGCCGAAACACCATTACTCACCGGGAATAATTCACCAGGCCATTAATATCGTTAGAAACTTCATGATATATCATGTAGTCCTGGGGGCGCTTAATTAGCGCTATTATTCGCGGCCTCATGTAGAGGGACCGGGATCGCATAAGCAGGGAATATTTAAAACAAAAAAGAGGTATTTCTCTCGGTTTTCATCCGTTCAAATCATAAGGACTAGTAACCATTATCAATCTCCGTCGTTCAGAATCGATTTCATTTTCGGCAACACTATTCTCTACGTTTCAATGAATTAAACCTAAACCGCCCCGTATTTCACGCATTCACCTGCCTCAAACAGCCCAGGCTACTTACCGCCTCAGGTACTAAAAGTTCATTTTTACTAAAGCAAAGTTAACCGTTGCTTCATTTGCGCATTCTTTCGTTCCTGTCTATATCATGATCAGCACACACAGTAATATTAAGCCGATAAAAAACAGGGGTTTTCGTCTCAGGATATTTCGCGTCACATCTGCCGCACACAATATTTATTCACTGCTTTTAATAGCTACGGATTCGCTCGCGCAAAATTTAGGGTAAGGACCAACCCTTTTAAAGCATTAACTGCATGAATACGTTTTATTGTGCGGCATTGAAACCTTGCTCGTAAAAACGGTACCACCACTTTCGTTGAATGGAGTGATAACCATGCGTCCTGTTTCTATAATTTCTGAATTGACTGGCGTCTCCAGCAATGTTCAAGCCTCTGAAGTGACCCTCACTGCACCTTCCATTGTGAAGCTTCAGCTCGAGCGCGCGGATATCGCCTCTATCACTCGCTCTGGCCAGGATATGGTCATCAAGCTCAACTCGGGCGAAACCTTCACCGTTCGTAATTTTTACGTTGAGAACGCGCAAGGCGCAAACCACCTGGTACTTGAAGACAGCCATGGTGCGCTCTGGTGGGTTCAGGACACCGGTGCCGATCTGCATTTCCAGCAAATCGATAACTTTGACGCCTTCATGGTGGGCGAAGGCAATTCCGACGGCGGTGCCATTTGGCCCTGGGTTCTGGGCGGCGTCGCCGTTGCTGCGGGGATTGGTATCGCAGCAGGTAGCGGTGGTGGCGGTGGCGGCGGTGGTTCCGACGACAATTCAGGCAACGGCAATGGAAACGGCGGTGGTGATGGCAATGGAAACGGCGGCGGTGATGGCAATGGAAACGGTGGCGGTGATGGCGGCGGTGATGGCAATGGCAATGGCGGCGGTGATGACGGTGGTGATGGTGATGGTGATGGG
>Ga0209281_1001891_pt1 | contig 10037 bp, 6 predicted proteins | sample MedtruBG_FD_187514 | JGI IMG/M metagenome (GOLD analysis project Ga0209281, IMG submission 187514) | Root nodule microbial communities of legume samples collected from California, USA - Medicago truncatula BG (SPAdes) (version 2) | ecosystem: Host-associated > Plants > Roots > Nodule | place... | reverse complement strand
GCACTCCTTGTCGCATCCGCATCGGGTGCGTTTGCAGGAGCCAGGGACTACGAATTCCAGCTCGTCGCTTCCGAGGTGAAGCACGGCCCGCAGGCCGAAGTGGCCGTCAGGCTGGTGGACAAGCGCACAAACGCTCCGGTTCCGGGAGCGGTCATCTTCACCACCCGCATGGACATGGCTCCGGACGGCATGGAGATGATGACAACGTCGGTCGACAGCCTTCCCGCGCAGGAGCCGGGTATCTACCGCTTCAGAAGCAACCTCTCCATGGCGGGAGGCTGGCGTTTCAAGGTCGCCGCCAAGGTTCAGGGCGAGCCCGAAACCGTCCAGGGCGAAGTCGTGCTGAAGGCGCTCCCATGAAGACCGCCACGGTGCTGCTGACAGCTTGCTCCCTCGCCGTCGCTGGCGGTGGAGGATATCTGATCGGATCCGGTGGGATCGACCTCACGCATGTCCGATCCATTGCTCCAGTCCTGACTGAAGGCAAGGCGCGTTCGTCCGAACCTGCTCGATCCGGCGGAACAGGACCCGTCATCTACTACCGCCATCCGGACGGAGATCCCGTCTGGTCGCTCACGCCGTCGAAGACCTCCGACCGCAGAGACTTCGTGCCCGTTCACGCAAGCGAGGATGTCAGCTTCGCAGACGCTGTCGCGCCGGAGGACACGGGAGCCGGATTGGAAGAAGACGCGAAGGCGCCGACCGAGCGGAAGGTCCTCTACTACCGTAACCCGATGGGGCTCGCCGACACCTCGAAAGTGCCGAAGAAGGATTCGATGGGGATGGACTACATTCCCGTCTACGAGGGCGATGCCGACGGCGGATCGACCGTGAAGGTGTCGCTCGGAAAGCTGCAGCGCACTGGCGTGAAGACAGAGGAGGCGACGGTCGAGAGGCTTCCGCAGGCGGTGCGGGTGCCGGGTGTAGTGGTCTTCGACGACCGCCGCATCCATGCGGTCAGCCTGAGATCGGACTCCTTCATCGAGGACGTCGCCGACATCACATCCGGCAGCAGGGTCAAGGCGGGCGACCATCTCTTCCGCTTCTACTCGAAGGACATCGCGACCGCGGCCGCCGAGTTCGCCAACGTCGTGGCAGGCGGCGGCGACACCTCGGGAAGCGCTCTCCGGCTTAGGAACCTCGGCGTGTCCGACCGTATGATCGACGAGATCAGAAGGGACCGGAAGGTGCCTGCGAAGATGACTTTCGACGCGCCGTCCGACGGCATCGTCATCGAACGGACCGCGATTCCGGGCTCCATGGCCGCACCGGGCGACGTGCTGTTCAGGATCGCCGACACCAGCGACGTATGGATGGTCGCCGACGTGCCGGAAAGCCAGCTCCGACAGGTGTCCCCGGGAGCGACCGCTACGGTCACGATCGCCGCGTTTCCCGGCATGCCCGTCGCAGGCAGGGTGGAGCTCGTCTATCCTGAAATTCGTGAGCAGACGAGGACTGCCAAGGTGAGGGTGCGGCTACCGAATGAGGAGGGAAGGCTGCTCGCCAACATGTTCGGCGAGGTGGAGATATCGACCGGGATCCCGGATCCGGTTGTGACGGTTCCAAACGATGCGATCATCGACACCGGCCGCCGACAGATGGTCTTCGTCGACAAGGGCGAGGGCAGGTTCGAGCCTCGTGACGTGACCGTCGGATCCCGAGGAACGTCGCGCAGCCAGATCCGGACTGGACTCTCCCAGGGGGAACGTGTCGTCGTTTCCGCAAACTTCCTGCTCGATGCCGAGAGCAACCTGAACTCCGCCCTGAACGCCCTCACGGCGGGGGATGTGCAGCCATGATCGCCAAGCTCATCTCGTGGTCCGCCCGCAACCTCCTTCTGGTCTTCGTGTTCGCGGCGCTCGTCTCGGCGGCGGGCATCCATGCCCTGCGGACCCTGCCGCTCGACGCGATCCCGGACCTCTCGGACGTGCAGGTCATCGTCTACACCGAATATCCCGGCCAGGCCCCGCAGGTGGTCGAGGATCAGGTCACCTATCCCCTGACGAGCTCGATGCTGACCGTCCCGAAATCCAAGGTCGTCAGAGGCTTCTCGTTCTTCGGAGTTTCCTTCGTCTATGTCATCTTCGAGGACGGCACCGATCCCTACTGGGCTCGAAGCCGCGTCCTCGAGTTCCTGAACGCCGCAGCCAGCCGCCTGCCGTCGGACGTATCGCCGACACTCGGGCCGGACGCGACGGGAGTGGGCTGGGTCTACCAGTACGCCGTGGTCGCCAAGGAGATGTCGCTGGCCGAACTGCGCTCGCTTCAGGACTGGGTCGTCAAGTTCGCCCTGTCGCGTTCGGAGGGCGTGGCCGAGGTCGCAAGCGTCGGCGGCTTCGTCAAGCAGTACTCCGTTGTCGTCGACCCCGTCCGGCTCAAGGCTCAGGGCATCAGTCTCGAGGCTGTCGCGGATGCGATCAGGTCAAGCAACCGGGACGTCGGCGGACGCACAGTCGAGCTGTCGGAATTCGAATACATGGTGCGGGGCCGGGGATATCTGAAGGGCGTTTCCGACATCGGCGACATTGTGCTGAAGTCCGAAAGCGGCGTTCCCCTCCGGCTGTCCGACGTGGCCCGCGTCGAGACCGTGCCCGACGAACGCCGCGGCATCACCGAGATGAACGGCGACGGAGAGGTCGCGGGCGGGATCGTCCTGCAGCGCTACGGTTCGAACGCGCTCACCGTCATCGAGAACACGAGGAAGAGCATCGAGGCCGTGAAGCCGAGCCTGCCCGCAGGTGCGGAGATCGTGCCCGTCTACGACCGCTCCCGGTTGATCGAAGCGGCGATCGAGACGCTCAAGGGCACGCTAGTCGAAGAGTCGATCGTGGTCGCGCTTGTGACCGTCGTCTTCCTCCTGCATGTCCGCAGCGCGCTGGTCGCGATCATCATGCTTCCAGTCGGCATCCTGATGGCCTTCACCGCAATGCGGCTGCTTGGCATCGGCGCGAACATCATGAGTCTCGGCGGCATCGCCATCGCCATCGGCGCGATGATCGACGCCGCGATCGTCATGATCGAGAACGCTCACAAGCATCTGGAGCGTGCCCCGCCTGACAAGCCGCGGGTCGAAGTCCTCATCGAGGCGGCTTCCGAAGTCGGACCGGCGCTCTTCTTCAGCCTGCTGATCATCACCGTCTCCTTCCTGCCGATCTTCACGCTGGAATCGCAGGAGGGGCGGCTGTTCGGACCACTCGCTTTCACCAAGACGTTCGCGATGGCGGCGGCCGCGGTCCTGTCGGTCACGCTCGTGCCCGCCCTCATGGTGGTCTTCGTGCGCGGCAGGATCATCCCCGAGCACCGGAACCCCGTGAACCGGATGCTGATCTGGGTCTACAGGCCGATCATCGGCGGTGTCCTCAAGGCGAAGACGCTCACTATCCTGATCGCCGTCGTCGCGCTCACTGTCACCGTATGGCCCGCCCGCCAGCTCGGCAGCGAGTTCATGCCGTCGCTCGACGAGGGGACGCTTATGTACATGCCGACGACTCTGCCAGGGCTATCAGTCACGAAGGCCGCGGAACTGATCCAGACGCAGGACAGGATCATCAAGTCCTTCCCCGAAGTCGAGACCGTCTTCGGAAAGGCGGGCAGGGCGCTGACGGCGACGGACCCCGCGCCGACCGAGATGTTCGAGACCATCATCACCCTCAAGCCGAAGGAGCAGTGGCGTACCGGAGTGACGGTCGACTCTCTCAAGCAGGAGATGGACGCGGCCCTGCAGTTCCCCGGCGTGTCGAACGCGTGGACCATGCCTATCCGGGCGAGGATCGACATGCTTTCCACGGGCATCCGCACCCCGGTGGGAGTGAAGGTCTTCGGAACCGACCTCAAGGAGATGGAGACGCTCGCGAAACAGGTCGAGGCCGTCCTCAAGACGGTTCCCGGCACATCCTCCGCCTATGCGGAGCGCGTCATCGGCGGCTACTACCTGGACATCGTTCCCGACCGGGCCGCGCTTGCCCGTTACGGGCTCACCGTCGACAACGTGCAGAATGTCGTAGGCATGGCGCTAGGTTCCGAAACGCTGACCACCACAGTCGAGGGACGCGAGCGGTATTCGGTCGCAATCCGCTATCCCCGTGACTACCGGAGCGACCCGCAGTCGATCGGCCGGGATGTGCTGGTCGCCCTTCCGAGCGGAGGATCGGTGCCCCTTGGCGACGTTGCCAGGGTCGAGCTCACCCGAGGCGCGACTTCCATCCGGACGGAAAACGGGCAGCTTGCGGTCTATGTCTTCGTCGACATCGCAGGACGCGATCTTGGAGGCTATGTCGCCGAAGCGAAGGACGCGGTCGAGCGCTCGGTTACCATGCCGCCCGGCTACTCGCTCGGCTGGAGCGGGCAGTTCGAATACCTCGAACGCGCGACGGAACGGCTGACGCTCGTCGTTCCGTTGACGCTGGCGCTGATCTTCCTGCTTCTCTACATCAACTTCAGACGGCTGACCGAGACCCTGATCGTCATGCTCTCGCTGCCCTTCGCACTGGTCGGCGGCATCTGGCTGATGTGGTGGCTGGGCTTCAACCTCTCCGTCGCGGTCGCGGTCGGCTTCATAGCGCTCGCGGGCGTGGCGGCGGAGACGGGGGTCATCATGCTCATCTACCTCGACCACGCGCTCGAAGAGGAGAAGGCGAGATGCGTCGCGGAGAACAGGACGCTCGCCCGCACCGACCTTCACAGGGCGATCGTCGTCGGCGCGGTGGAGAGGGTGCGGCCGAAGATGATGACTGTCGTGGCGATCATGGCTGGCCTCGTTCCGATCCTCTGGAGCACCGGAACGGGATCGGAGATCATGCAGCGGATCGCGGTGCCGATGATCGGCGGGATGATCTCTTCCACGGTCCTGACCCTCGTGGTCATTCCGGCCGTGTACGGCCTGGTCAAGGGTTGGCGGCTTCGCGAGGAGCCGGATGCCGAGGCACGATGACGATGGTGTTTAAGATGAGCGAGGACAATCATGACAACGGAGGGTACCCAGGACCTCCGGAACGATTATCAGGCGCTGACGTTTCCTCTACGAACCGCATGAAGGAGACAGAAGATGATTTCTGCAAGCGATATTAAAGAGCACATGGAAGTCAGATCGCTTGATGGCGAGCACGTTGGGACAGTTGATCACCTCGAGGGGAGCGACCAGATCAAGCTAACGAAGAACGACTCCCCGGATGGCCAGCACCATCATCTCATCCCGCTCGACTGGGTCGACCACGTCGATGCTCATGTACATCTCTCCAAGGATGCCTCGGATGTCCGCGCGCAGTGGACGCATGCGGCGAACTGAGAACGGGTAGTAAAAGAACGGCGGGCTTCGTTACAAGATCCGCGCGTCGAGAAACTAGAAGCGGTGGCCCATGAACAGGCCACCGCTTCTGTTTTGGAACAAAGCTAGCCACTCGAACGCTCCGGTGACCTCAAGCTGGCCTCGTATGGCTTCTCGGCCGCCAATTGCCGAGCGACTTGGAGAGTCTTTTGATTTATTTCTCTTGCACCTCTAGTAGCTAGAGGTCGTAAGGTCGCTTCAACAACGAGGAATCTACTCATGAGTGAAGCGGTAAAGACCAGGTTCAGGGTCGACGGCATGGATTGCGCGTCGTGTGCAAGCAAGATCGACACGGCGGTCAGGCGCATGCCCGGCGTTTCAGATGTTTCCGTATCCGTCACCGCGGGCACCATGGCGGTTACACACGATGCTGATGCCGACATCGCTGCCATCAGCCTGAAGGTTTCCGGTCTCGGCTACGCGGCGCGTGCAATTCCGGCGAAGTTCACAAAGGTGCCGGAAGTGCCATCGGCACATGAACACGGGCCCAACTGCTCCCATGACCACCATTACCACTCAGGTCATGATCATCACCATGACCATTCGCACGACAGCGAGCCACATTCCCATGATCACGGGGGTCATGATCACGATCATGCAGCCCATGGAAGCGATGGTCATGGCGCATCTCCGGCTGTGCCTCCCCAGTCGGACGGACAGGCGCGCTTCCGGGTCGGCGGGATGGACTGCGCATCCTGCGCAAGCAAGATCGACACCGCGGTCCGCCGACTGCCGGGCATCGAGGATGTCGGAGTGTCCGTCACTTCGGGCACGATGACCGTCAAGCATGCGCCTACGGCCGACCTCAAGGCGATCGAGAAGCAGGTTTCCAGCCTCGGCTACACGATCGCGCCGATCATACCGAAGGCGAAGGCTGCCGCCGCCACGCACTCCGGGGCACACGACCACGCTGGCCACAGTCATGGATCGGACTCGTCCGAAGCCGAGATCGAGGGCCTACACGGTCACGATCACGGACTTGGCGAAGGTCCGTGGTGGCGCAGCAAGAAGGGCAGGCTAACCATACTTGCCGGAGCCTCGCTGGTCGTCGCCTACGGCATCGGCCATTTGTTTCCTGCGATCGAAACCTATGCATTCATCGTAGCAATGCTGGTTGGTCTCGTGCCGATCGCACGTCGTGCGGTCATGGCCGCCATGGCGGGAACTCCGTTCTCCATCGAGATGCTGATGACGATCGCCGCCGTCGGCGCGCTCATCATAAATGCCACGGAGGAGGCGGCCGCTGTGGTCTTCCTGTTCCTCGTCGGCGAACTGCTCGAAGGGGTCGCCGCGGGCAAGGCGCGCGACAGCATCAGGTCGCTGACCGCGCTTGTGCCGAAGACCGCGCTTCTGGAGGAGAACGGAAAGACGCGCGAGGTTCCGGCGGAAACGCTGGCTGTGGGATCCGTGATCCTGGTGCGACCCGGCGACCGCATTTCTGCGGACGGCGTAATCGTTGCTGGCGAAAGCTCCATCGACGAAGCTCCGGTGACGGGGGAGAGCGTACCCGTGCGCAAGGTGGTCGACGATGCTGTGTTCGCAGGGACGGTTAATGGCGACGCGGCCCTGCGCGTCCAGGTAACGGCCGCCGCCGAGGACAACACCATCGCCCGCGTCGTTCGGCTCGTTGAGGAGGCGCAGGAATCCAAAGCTCCCACCGAGCGCTTCATCGACCGCTTCTCGCGTTACTACACCCCTGGCGTTGTTCTGGTTGCGGCTCTCGTCGCGGTCATCCCGCCGCTCTTCGCAGGCGGGGATTGGGGCGAATGGGTCTATAAGGGACTCGCGATCCTGCTGATCGGCTGCCCGTGCGCTCTCGTCATCTCTACCCCGGCCGCGATCGCCGCATCGCTCTCCGCAGGCGCTCGCCGCGGGCTGCTGATGAAGGGCGGCGCGGTTCTCGAAGGTCTTGGCAAGCTGACGGCGATCGCATTCGACAAGACCGGAACCCTGACCGAGGGGAAACCCAAAGTCACGGACATCGTGCCCTTCGGTCGCGGTGGCGAGGAGGTGCTCCGGCTTGCGGCCGCGCTGGAGACTGGCTCGAGCCATCCGCTGGCGGTCGCCATCCTGGACAAGGCCAGTGAAGACGGCATCGAAGCTCCAGCCGCCGCCGACGCAAAGGCCCTTGGCGGCAAGGGGGTGACGGCGATCGTCGATGGAGTTGAAGTGTTCCTGGGATCTCCGAAGGCCGCTGCGGAACGGGTCGCCATTCCGATGGCGCACTCGAAAAGGATCACCGCTCTCAACGACGAAGGAAAGACCATTTCCGTCCTCCTCGTCGGCGACGTGCTCGCAGGAGCCATCGCCATGCGCGACGAACCACGCGCCGATGCCGTGGCAGGCCTCAAGTCCCTGACGGATGCCGGGATCAAGACCGTCATGCTGACGGGAGACAACAAGCGCACAGCAACTGCGATCGGTGCTGGTCTCGGCATCGAGGTCCGAGCGGAGCTTATGCCCGAGGACAAGCAGCGCATCGTCGGTGAACTCAAGAAGGAGGGCTTCGTTGTCGGCAAGATCGGCGATGGCATCAACGACGCTCCCGCACTGGCCGCTGCCGATGTCGGCATCGCGATGGGCGGTGGAACCGATGTCGCCCTTGAAACCGCGGATGCGGCGGTTCTGCATGGACGGGTCGGCGACGTCGCACTGATGGTCGATCTCTCGAAGCGGACGATGCGAAACATCTTCCAGAACATCACCATCGCGCTTGGCCTCAAGGCGGTGTTCCTCGTGACGACCGTCATGGGCATCACCGGTCTCTGGCCCGCGATCCTGGCCGACACGGGTGCCACCGTCCTCGTCACGATGAACGCGCTGCGTCTGCTGCGCCCGATCCGGTGAGACCTGCAATGCTCAGGAAGATCGTCTTCGCAGCGATCCTGGCTGTCGTCGCCATGTCCGTCGTGTTCAGCATGATCGGCGTGCTGTCGGTATGGAACCCGATGGAGCTGTTCCAGTATGGGCGTGGATAGCCAGTGCAAGAGTGGAGACTGAAATGAAGAGCAGCATCAGCATCGCGGTTCGCGCCGCCGTATTCGCAGTCGCCATGACGGTCGTCGGTTCCGCATCGGCGCACGACTTCAAGGCGGGAAGCCTTGAACTCAAGCATCCGTGGTCCGCCAAGGCTCCTCCGGTGGCGCCGGTGCTCGGCGGCTACGTGACGATCGTGAATTCCGGAACAGAGCCTGACCGCCTCGTCGGCGGCACCACGTCCGTGGCCGAGCGCCTCGAGATCCACGAATCCTCGATCGTCAACGGTGTCGCCAGGATGCGGCTCGCGAAGCAGGGGATCGAGGTCCCGGCGGGCGCGACACTGAGCCTGCAGCCGGGTGGCGCGCACATCATGCTCGTCAATCCGAAGCAGCGGCCTGCCGAAGGTGAGAAGTTCAAGGCGGTCCTCCAGTTCGAGAAGGCCGGGCCCGTCGAGGTGGAGTTCGTCGTGCAGAAGCCCAAGCCTGGCTCCGACGACGAACATTCCGGGCATAAATCTCCGTAGGGAATTGAGCCGTTCTCGAACTCGCAGCAAAACAGCGGTTGACGTTTGCGGAGCGATGGCCCGCGACGTTCAACCTTCTGACTAGAAACGGCCCGTATCGAACGCTTCCACGGATCCCGTCGGAAAGATTTCGTCCATGTCGTCTTTATCGTCCAGCTCAGATACGAGCGTCCGGCGGACAAGCAGCGGGGCTGACATTCGAGCCGAGCTGCCGGGCGGTGACAGCGCCCATGCAACTATCACGTCGTCGCCGTCGGAATCCTCGTCCGGATCGAGTGCGACGGTATCGATCGGGAGCCTAGCGATCGATACCGACGGCTCCTTCAACACGACGGATGGCGCTGGCAACGGTGTCTCACGCACAGCCAAGGCCGTTGCGGCGTGGTCGATCGAGGCGATCTGGAGGTTCGGATCAGGAAGGACCTGCAAAGGCCGAAATGCCGGGATGGGAACGGAAATCGACGCGAGATCGACAAAGGACGGCGTTGGAGTGAGAGCCGCTGGCTGTGGGCGCGTCTGAAGCTCAAGCGCGCGCTCTGCTCTGCTCCTGGTGGTCGGAAGCATGGCGGTCAGGAGGCTGCTGCCAGACGATCCCACGTCTTCGTCGTCATCACCTGCCGTGCTGGCGATACGGATGGAGTTCGGGCCGACACGTCGTTTGTAATCCGCGACCGCCTGCTCGTAGCCGGGCAGGGGGCGGCCATCGGCAGGCAGGTGCATCGTGTTGCCATTCGGAAATATCCTGACAAGCTCCTGCCGGGACATTCGCGGCCAGGCCCGGACGCTGCCCACGTCGAGATGGACGAACGGCGATCCCGATGTCGGATAGAAGCCCACGCCGCCAATCTGCATCTGCATCGCAAGCGCGCGGAGCGTCGCAAGCCTCACGCCGGGGATATAGAAGTCCATCGCCTTGCCGAGCATGTGCTGGCTGTTCTTGGCGACGCCCGTCACGCGGGATCGGTTGCGAAGCATGTTGTTGGTGGCGGGCGAGCGATAGGCGGACACGATGTGGATGTAGTCCTTGGCACCGCTGCGGTCGTACACCTCCCAGACAAGATCGAGAAGACGGGGATCCATCCGGGCTGGCTCATTCCTCCGCCAGTCCCGTAGGAACTGGTTGATCTGCGCCAGGCCTTTGGGGTCGAACTTCCCGTTGCGCTTGAATGTGATCGTCGCCCGCTCACCCGTGTGCGTGAAGAAAAGCTTGAG
>Ga0209281_1001889_pt1 | contig 10051 bp, 5 predicted proteins | sample MedtruBG_FD_187514 | JGI IMG/M metagenome (GOLD analysis project Ga0209281, IMG submission 187514) | Root nodule microbial communities of legume samples collected from California, USA - Medicago truncatula BG (SPAdes) (version 2) | ecosystem: Host-associated > Plants > Roots > Nodule | place... | reverse complement strand
ATATACCTATTAGAATTCGTTCCGGTGGACACAATTACGAAGGATATTCTATTGCAAATGGCGCTATTGTAATTGATGTAAGTAAATTAAACAAAATTAAAATAGATTATATAAAAAATACTGTTACCATCCAAGGAGGAGTTAATAACACTACACTTTATAATTACGTTTCTTCAAAAGGGTACCCATTCCCTGGAGGAGCATGCCCAACAGTAGGTGTCAGTGGATATGCTTCAGGTGGAGGCTGGGGATATTCTTCTAGATATTTAGGACTTGGTTGCGATAGTTTACTAGAAATTAAATTAATTGATTATAAAGGTTGCCTTAAAACTGCAAATGAATTCGTGAATTCAGATCTATTCTGGGCTTGCCGTGGTGCTGGTGGTGGAAACTTTGGAGTAATCGTTTCTATGACCTTCAAATTGCCAAGTAAAGTAGGTAAAGTAACTCTCTTTGAATTAAATTATTCTGCTCCCTCAAAATTAACTCAAATTAAATTTTTTGATACTTGGCAGAAATGGATTCTAACTGCGGATGAAAGAGTAAATATGAAAGGTGGCTTATATAATAGTAAATCCGATGGCATTTATATTCGCTGCAATGGATTATTCTACGGCCCTCCTATAGAATTACAGAGTATATTAAAGCCATTTAGAGAAATAAAAGGATTTAGCTTAAAAACGAGTTATTTATCTTTTTTAGATGCAATGAATAAAATAGGTTCAACCTACCCGCCTTATGAATACTTTAAATCAACTGGTAGATTTGTTTATAGAAATTATTCTCCAGAAGAACTTAGGCATCTTATAGAAAAAATAAATCAAGAAAGACCTACTGGTTCTATTTTAACTTCACTAAATATATATGGCTTAGGTGGCAAAGTGAATGAAGTAAGTAAGTTCGATACTGCCTTTTACTATAGAGATGCTCGCTATATTATGTTAATTCAATCTGTATGGGAAAATAATAAAAACAAGTTAGAAAACGTAGAATGGGTAAATAGAAATTTTAAATATCTTTATAGTATAACAAACGGATCGTATATAAACTTCCCATATTCGCCTCTTCCTAATTATCAACATGACTATTATGGAAAAAATGTAAATGCTCTTAAGGATATTAAGTGCAAATATGATCCTTATAATGTATTTAACTTTCCACAGAGCATAAAAATCTAATGTAACAAATTTATATTATATAATAGTTTTAATTAATCTATTGAATTAAATATCTTAAGACTAGTTACCTTGTGATAGAGTAACTAGTCCTTTCTTAATTAAATTTATGCTTTACAGCATAAAGACATATTATTTTTTACTTAGCGAATCAGCTAATAAGTTTTCAATTTGATTTAAGAAATTAATAATGTCACAAATAATAATTGATCTTGAACTCATTCTTAAGTTTAACTTATCTAATTTATTTCCAAATGAAGTCACAAGTTCAGCTACAGAACCAACTCCTGCTGCCGCTCCATTAATCTCAGAACTTGCACGTTCAATTCCAGTAGTTATGTGTTTAGTAAAATCTTTTACTTCATCTGTACAATCAGTTACTTGTTTAAAATCTTTTTTAACATTCTGTGCATATTCAAAATTTTCATTAATTGCCGCCTTAGAATTTCTAATTTCTTCTCTTAATGAATCTATGCTTTCATATAATTCACTTACACTTTTATCAATTCCATTTACTAATTCAGTTGTTGATGATGATAACTTCCTTATTTCTTCTGCAACTACAGCAAAACCTCTACCAGCCTCTCCTGCTCTAGCTGCTTCAATTGATGCATTAAGCGCCAAAAGATTTGTACTACTTGCTATGTCAGTTATACTTTTTGACATCTCTTGAATACTTTTCGAATTATTTTCCAACGCATGGAATGCTTCAGTAATTAAATCTAGCTGAGTACATGTCCCATTTATTTTATCTGCTAATGACTCCATCTTATCGTCCGCTTGTTTAACAGCCACTTCAGAGCGGTTTATTACACCATCAATCTTATTAGCATATTGGCTAAAATCATTAAAATTAGAATCTATGCTATTAATCATATCTTGTATATTGTTTATCTTCAAATATGTATTGTTTACATCATTAATGGATTGAGTTACTTTAACTTCCTCATCCATAAACTCTCCAAATTTCTTTTCTATATGTAAAACTCCAAAGTTGATATACTTATCATAATCAGCCATTTGCTCGGTTTTCACACTTCCATCTTGTTGTATTTTAAAATTTACGTCTCTATCTGAATTAATATCTTTATTTTTCCTTAATTTAAACCACTTCATATCTTTTTACCTCATCTATTCAAATACAGCAAGAACCATAGTTTGATTAAAATGCTGCTCATTAAGTTGTTCCCCATAACCTGCAAACCCAATATAATCACCTAGAGCACTGCTCATTTTTTTAGCAAATTCATTTAAATACCCATCTTTTTCAAAAAGCATGGATCTAGCCAGACAATTTATCATAATAGCTAAAGATGGATTTGGTACCTCATTTTTTACTTTATCTATTGTTTCGCTAATTACATTTTTGTAATCATCAGGTTCCAAAAGTACCATTTTTGAATTATTATATACTCTTGCATGGTAAGACATTCCATTCCCCTCAGTAACCATTTGATTTGCAGTAATATACATATCACTTCCTATAATTCTTCCAAGAGGGTAACTATCTAAATATTTAGGAAGATTTTCAACAGTTGTATTCAAAGCTTCTGCTGTTACTTTTGCAGCTGGCTTATTGTCATATTCGTATACTACACGATTTCTTACGTCTACTTTTGTTGCAGTAAAATAATGCTTAGTCGGTTTATATATATTTTCTCTATATAACTTAATTTTGCCATTCAAATTTTTAATTATTACAAAAGCACATGCATTTTCATATACTGTGCCGTTAAAGGAAATTATTGTTCTTTCAGCCTTGCCTTGATCTCCTGCTGAGCCTCCAAATAAAGGAATCTTCTTTTCTGAAAGTACAGAATTTAATGTAGATAAAACCAATTCTTCGCAACTAATCAAAGCTGTAGATATTTCAAAACATACAGTGTTAGTTGTATTACTAAATTTATCAATACAGTTAGTTACCCTATCAATATATTTCAGTGGATATTTGTCTACCTCTTCTAAAACATCTGCGTAACATTCAATTCCATCTTCAATTCCCATTACAAGCAATGCATCTTTATACGCTCCATCTTTGCAAAATCCAGCAAATGTAGTTGAACCAATAATAATGCTATCTTTAAATTTATCTTTTATATTTTCAGTATAAGTTTCAAAATTTTCAACATCTGAAAAAAATAATATTAATTTAGGTGATTTAAGTCCATTTGTAGCTTCCGATACTGCTTCACTTAAATCTCTTTTTGAACTTTTACCCACTTTATAATTCATATCCGTCACCTTCTACAATATAATATATGTTTTTACATATAATTAACATTTTCTATTTTTTATTTAATTACTCGACAATTTTATCAATCTGGTATTTGAAGATAATTGTAGTTAATATTACATTAAAAGTCAATTAAAAACAAAATTAATTTAAGTTAAATTAATGTTATGTAAAAATTTTTGTGAAAATATCCAATTAATACAATCGTTATCAATCAATATTAAACTCAAATTCGTCTAAAAGCTTGCTAAAGGAAAAAGAGCAGATTCTTTTATAGCACATGCTAAAAAATCTACTCACTTTCATTTATTTCTGGAATTTTATATTTTTTAATCTTATGGCGGTTACTATAACCCCAATAAAACATATAACAGCAGCACTTAGAAAAAGATTAAATATATCACAAATTATTGTTCTTTTTTAAAATCAGTTACACTTTCATTCATGAGATTTACAAACTCTTCTTCTGTAATTTTACCATTTACCAGCTGTGGAATTTTAAACTGAAATATCTCTTGTTGTAAGATCGGATTCCACTGAAGCTGATAATTGGGTATAAGCGTTGGATTTCTATTTACTACATTTATATAATCTTTCTCTAATGTTGTTTTTTTCTCTAAATTTACATTCAATAATTGGTGCTTTTCTTCTTGACTTTTTATAGTTCTGTATTTTAAAAATAGCAAAGCACCTTCTTGGACCTCTTTACTATAATTATTTGTTATAGCCCAACCTGACATTTCAGGCGAAACTATAGCAATATTCCCTGGAAACGGAGCAAATCCAACCGTATCTTTCCATTCTTCATTCATTTGTTCTAACATCCAGTAACCGTTTGATATCATTGCAGTTTCTCCCTTAGAAAAATGCTCAAAAGCCACATCAAAATCCCTATTTAACGAATCCTCTGTAGTGTATGTAAATAGCTTTCTTAAATTTCTAACTAATTCTCTTCCACTGATATTATTATAATTATTCGGTAATCTAATCTTCATAAAGTCTCTACCTTCAGGCGAAACACCAAGTGCTGCGGTACTAAATAGCATTGGTGCCCATGCTGTTCCAGCTGTATGGAGGGATAGTGGAGTAATACCCTGTTTAGATAGTTTTTCACATACTTCCCAGAACTCATCCCATGTTTTAGGAAATGAGTAAATACCAGCCTCAGCAAATAGTTTTCTATTCCAAAATACTCCTGAATAAGAAAAACTACTTGAGCTCAATGGCGATAAATACATAGAGCCATCATTTTCTATACATGACTCCAATACTTGCGGTTCAATGCTATTTTTCCATTCTGTATCCCTTTCAATATAAGGTTTAATATTTAATAACCTATTTCCATCTATAAGAAGCTGATAAAAATCTGGGGAAAATCTTGCATCTGTAATAATTGCTGGAAGCTCGTCAGTTGCATTTAACATTTTTATTCTAGATCGATATGCACTTGCCGTATCTGACATCCATTCCACTTCTATTTTATACTTTCCTTTATATTTTTCATTAAAGCTATTTACCAACTCTTCATTATTTTTAGTACTAGTCACACTATCAACTAAAAAAATCGTGGGTATTTTAATTTCTTTTGTATATTCTTTATTCTTATTAATTTCATCAATCGACCTATTATTGGTATTGAATTCTCCTAAAGCGACTATACAAAAAATACAAATAGAAAATAGTATACTTATTTTCCTAATCCTATTCATATATACTGCCTTCTTTCAAATTGACTTTTGGTATCTTTATTGTACATTTTGTTCCATTAGCTTCGTTTTCAAAATAAAATTTCATTTGCTTTCCATACCTTAGTCTTAAACGGCTTACTACGTTTCCAACACCATATCCACCACTTTCGTCCAAGAAGCTTTTTTTTATTTCATCTAATTTCATGTTTACCATATTATTAATTTTATTCTTAATATCTTCTTGCATCGGTTTTCCGTTATTATAAATCGTGAAAACTAATTCTTCCTCATAATACACACTTATTCTAATTAGACCACCTTCATATATATCACAAAACCCATGCTTAATTGCATTTTCAACTATTGGCTGTAAAATTAATTTTAATACCTTACATTGAGATACGTTTTCATCACAATGTATTTCATATGTAAACAAATCATTATTTCTTATCTTTTGTATATCCATATAGCTTTTCACGTGCTCAATTTCATCTGAAATACTTATAACATCGCTCCCTTTACTTAAACTAATTCTAAGAAACTTCGAAAGAGCTTGTATCATTTTCATTGTACATTCTTCCTTACTAATCCTAGCTAACATATAAATAGTATCTAATGTGTTATATAGAAAATGTGGATTTATTTGATACATTAATGAATTTAATTCACTATTTCGTAATTCTTTTTCTTGTTTCTTAATTTCATTAACAAAACTTTCTGTGTTTAATAACATTTTATTATACGCCTTTCCTATGGTATCTAACTCCGTATTAGTTTTAATATCCAATGTTTTTGAAAAGTCTAATCCATCAAATTCCACCATGGCATAATTAATTTCTTTAATTGGTTTAGTAAAACGTTTTGAAACATAAACGCTGCAATAAAAGACAAAAAGTAATACAATTAGATATACAACTAGCATAATCCCTATTGATCTATTTGTAACTTGATTTAATACGCTATTAGGTATTAATGTTACAATAGTAAACCCTGATTTACTATCATAATTATATAAATAAGTCCCTTGTTTTAATTCATTTGTTCCACTAATCTTCCCGTCTCTTATATTAAGTTGAATCTCAGAAGCCATTTTTTCTTTACTTTCATCTGATATATGATTTCCATCTTGCATTCTCTCATAACAAATATTACCAGAACTATTCATGAAAAAATATTCACTATCATTTTCGTTAACTGTTTCAAGCATTTCTTCAAAAATCTTATTATTCATCTTTAAAAATAACATGCCAGGTTTATGGAAGTAATCCATATTACGGATATATCTTCCTATAAACAAAGATTTTTGCTTTGTATTAAATATGGTATCGTCAGTCCATATCCATTTTGTTTTTGAATAATCATTTCCTAATACTTTTGAAAATTCTGTTTTTTCAAAATCTTTATAATCTATCTTTTCATAGAGTTTTGCATATACATTTCTTTTATTATCAATATATACATAATCTTCTACACTAGAAAAATTAATATCTGATAGCCACCTTAATAAGCCATCTCTTTCTAACGGAGTCATTTCCCTTAACAGTAAGCTTTTTTGAAAATCATTTTGAATAATACACCTCTCCATCAAAGTATCACTTTCATCATATTTATTCTTTAGTGAAAGCATTATTTTTTCATTTATATACTCATACTTTTCAATTACAGCTTGTCTTGAATTTCGGCTGACTATAGTACCTATTCCTATACTTGACAAAGAAAATGAAATTGCCAGTATAATCATCACATATGTTAAAAATCGATTTTGAATACCATAAAAGTTAAATTTTTTTATTTTTAATTTCATCATAATTCATATTCCCTTTTATATTCGCTTGGCAAGAAGCCTGTATATTCCTTAAATAACTTAGAAAAATAAGAAGGATTTGGCATGCCGACCTTTCCACAAATAGAATAAATATTATCCTTCCCTTCTAAGATTAATTTCTTAGCTAACTCCATTCTTCTTTTCAACACATATTGTTTAAAAGATATTTTTTTTGTATTCTTAAATACTCTTCCAAAGTAAACTGGATTCAAATATATCTGTGAAGCAACTGATGCTATAGTTAATGATTCATCATGCAGATTCTCCTCTATATATGCAATGGCTATTGATATATACTCACTAAAAAATTGTACATTTTGCGTTTCAGTACATTTTTTTCTTTCGCCAATTGCATTGCAAAGTAATTTATAACAAACATCAATAGCTTTTGACTCATTTATATTATTTAAATTAGAATAAAAATGTTGAAAGCTATTTTCAACACTTTCTACTAATCCATAAGAATCTTGTAGTAAAAGTTCTATCTGGATTACTAGCTTATGTATATATATCTTCTTATTTTTATTTGATGTAATAGCATAAATATAACTTTTAAAAGCAGATTCTAGTTGATTAATATCGTTTTTACGAATAGAATTTAAAACCAGCATCTCTAAATCGCTTGAATACATACTGCCCGCAATTTCTTCACCTAATTCTTTTGATATTGTAAATGCACTCGCTCCTGATTCACTAGCCACTTCAAACAAAGAAATGGCCTCTTTATAACTTTTTTGTAATGCTATAAATCCACTATATTCTCTTGATATTGCTGATATAATTTGGCTGTTTAGAATATTCTTAGTATCCTCCATAATTCTCTTAACATTATTTGTTCCAGGATTATTAGTTGTTTTTAAAAGAAATATCCTATTCCCATTTTGTTCTTCAAAACTCCAATTCATATATTCAGTTTCAAAAACTCTCTCCAAGTGTTGAAATAAATTATATCTGTCTGCCTGATACGATAACTCATTTGTTATTTTATAAGATATATCTACATCTACACAAATGCAGATATATGTATCATCCTCTGCTATTTCTTGATTTAATAATGAAAATACTTGCTTTATTTTTGTCTCTTCTATTCTGTTTTCCAAATATTTTTGTACTATAACTTGTTGAAAATTCCCTCCATTTTCAATCAGAATTTTCTCCCAATTATCATATTTTGTTCTGTTATGAATTTGTTCAATACAATAGTCATGAACTGCTTTCATAGTATCTTTTAATTTATCCTCTTCTAATGGTTTTAACATATATGAAAAGGCTCCTATTTCACATGCTTTTTGTGCATATTCAAAATCTCTATATGCACTAATTACAATAAATAAAATGCTTGCATCTAAAGTTTTTACTTTTTCTATTAACTCTAACCCTGTCATTTGTTTCATGCGAATATCTGTAAGCACAAGATGTGGTTTTGTATTTCTTATAACTTCAATTGCTTTTTCTCCATTCTCAGCATATCCAACAACAATAAATCCCATCTGCTCCCAATCATAAGTTTCAAGTAGCCCTCTTAAAATAATTGGTTCATCATCAACAATTACAAGTTTTAATAATCCCACGTTGCTCCTCCTTAGTCTAAGTAAACTACTTAAGTATAATAGTGTAAAAAGTACTGTTGTCTTCATTATATATTGCAACAGTACTTTGTCAATAAATCATTCTTTAATTCTTATTTTCAACCACATACACACTGATTGGTGAAACTAGTGCATAGTCTTTAATAAATTTTAATCCCTTTGAATTTGCACTTTTTTCATCCACTAATACTTTCCACTCACATGTATCTAATTGAATCCTGACTTCTTCCATAGATGCATTTAAAATAACAATCACTTCTTTCCAATCATCCTTTTCATTAATTCCCTTTATTCTATATGCCACTACTTTCTTAGGAAGATTATTCAAAAAAACTATATTCAATGCAAAGTTCTCACTAAAATCATAAAAACCTATAAAGCTTTTCCTAACTTCTATAAGCCCTTTATAATAATTTATCAACTCTTCATATTCATACATTCTCTTCCAATCAAGTTGATTAAGCTCCTTTGAAGAACAATAACTGTTATCTTCTCCAAGCTTTGTCCTTCCGCCTTCTTCACCTGCCTGCATAAATGGAATACCTTTAGAAAATTGAACAATTGCTGCTGCTAGCTTATTCATAGCTAATAACTCTTCATACTTAGTCAAATAATCTCCATTTTTCTTTACTGAATCTACAAGTTTATCCCATAAAGTACTATTGTCATGAGCTGATACATAATTAATTATTTGCTTAGGGCTTCTTGGTTGCTCAATCCACTGCTCGTCCAATAATCCACAAACAGCTCTTTTTATCTTTTCTTCAAAGTCTACTCCACCATTAACAAATCCTGTTTCCTCTAATTTATTGTAGACTCCCTTTATAGCATCTCTTGTATCATCATTAAAAATAGATATTCTGTCTTTTAAATGTAATATAGCATCTTTCTTTGCTGGCATATATCCTTCTTTTAATGAACTATCTCCTGCAGACCATGGTTCTCCATAAATAATAATATCTTTTCCGAACTCTAAGTTATCTACTGCTTCTCTAATTAAATTCATAGTTTCAGTATCATGTAACCCCATTAAGTCAAATCTAAAACCATCAATATGATATTCCTTTATCCAATATAGTACTGAGTCTATCATATATTTTTGAAACATCTTTCTTTCACTTGCAGTATCATTTCCACAATCTGAACCATTACAGTAACTACCATCTTCCCACTGTCTATAGTAATAATATGGAACTGTACGATTGAAATGAGAATCTAAGGAATGCGTATGATTATAAACAACGTCCATAACCACAGAAATCCCCGCTTTATGCAAAGCTGCTACCATCTGCTTGTACTCATTTATTCTAACTTCACCCTTAAATGCATCAGTTGCGTAAGATCCTTCAGGAATATTGTAATTTACAGGATCATATCCCCAATTAAACTTATTTTCACTATTGCTTTCATCAATTGAACCATAATCAAAGGATGGAAGTAAATGCACATGAGTAATTCCCATATATTTCAAATGATTTAAGCAGGTAGGATGAATCTTATCATTATTTAAAGTTGTATTTTCTTCTGTAAATCCAAGATAT
>Ga0209281_1001888_pt1 | contig 10068 bp, 7 predicted proteins | sample MedtruBG_FD_187514 | JGI IMG/M metagenome (GOLD analysis project Ga0209281, IMG submission 187514) | Root nodule microbial communities of legume samples collected from California, USA - Medicago truncatula BG (SPAdes) (version 2) | ecosystem: Host-associated > Plants > Roots > Nodule | place... | reverse complement strand
CTGACCTCAATAAGCAGGTCGATGCCATGAACGCGTCGATTGCTAAACTTGAAAAGCAAAAAGCCGCCCAGGAACGCAGCCTCGCCGCACAGCTTGATGCTGCATTTCGTCAGGGTGAGCACACTGGTATTCAGCTGATTTTGAGCGGTGAAGAGAGCCAACGCGGACAACGTCTGCAGGCCTATTTTGGTTACCTCAACCAGGCGCGCCAGCAAACCATCGCCGAGCTGAAACAGACGCGTGAAGAAGTGACCTCGCAAAAAGCCGAGCTGGAAGAGAAACAGAGCCAACAGCAAACGCTGCTGTATGAGCAGAAAGCGCAGCAGGCCAAGCTTGAGCAGGCGCGCAACGAACGTAAGAAAACCCTCGCCGGGCTTGAGTCCTCGATTCAGGCAGGCCAACAACAGCTTTCCGAAATGCGGGCCAACGAATCACGTATGCGCTCCCGCATTGCGCAGGCCGCCGCTGCCGCGCGTGCGCGCGCAGACCGCGAGGCCCGTGAAGCGCAGGCCGTACGCGACCGCCAGCAGGACGCCTCGCGCAAAGGCACCACCTACAAACCTTCTGCAAGTGAACGCTCGCTGATGTCCCGTACGGGCGGTCTGGGCTCACCGCGCGGTCAGGCCTACTGGCCAGTTCGCGGCCCAACGCTGCATCGCTATGGCGAACAACTTCAGGGTGAACTACGTTGGAAAGGGATGGTTATCGGTGCGTCTGAAGGCACCGAGGTGAAAGCCATTGCCGATGGACGGGTGATCCTCGCCGACTGGCTGCAAGGTTATGGCCTTGTGGTTGTGGTTGAGCACGGCAAAGGCGACATGAGCCTGTATGGCTATAACCAGAGCGCGCTGGTCAGCGTCGGGACCCAGGTTCGCGCGGGTCAGCCGATTGCCCTTGTGGGCAGCAGTGGTGGTCAGGGTCGACCGTCACTTTACTTCGAAATTCGCCGCCAGGGTCAGGCGGTCAATCCACAGCCGTGGTTGGGAAGATAAGTTTTGCTTCAATTTCGCTCGCTAGCGTTGTCCATCACCGCCGCACTGGCGATGATTTCCCCGGCCCACGCCGGAAAACTCTCGATAGTCATTGATGATTTTGGCTATCGCCCCCACCAAGAAAATCAGGTGCTGGCCCTGCCCAATACCATCTCCGTTGCCGTGTTGCCCAATGCCCCTCACGCCCGCGAAATGGCGACCAAAGCCCATAACGGCGGTCATGAAGTCCTGATCCACCTGCCGATGGCACCCCTCAGCAAGCAGCCGCTGGAGAAAGACACCCTGCGTCCGGACATGAGCAGCGATGAGATTGACCGTATTATTCGTGAAGCGGTCGACAAAGTGCCGTACGCCGTGGGGCTGAATAACCACATGGGCAGCGCCATGACCTCGAGCCTGTTCGGCATGCAGAAAGTGATGCAGACGCTGAGCCACTACAATTTCTATTTCCTCGACAGCATGACGATTGGCAACAGCCAGTCGATGCGCGCCGCCGCCGGAACGGGCGTGAAGGTCATCAAGCGTAGAGTGTTCCTGGATGACAAACAAAACGAGGCAGATATTCGGGTGCAGTTTAATCGTGCGATTCAGCTTGCGCGCCGTAATGGCTCGGCGATTGCGATTGGCCACCCGCATCCAACGACGGTTCGCGTGCTTCAGCAGATGGTGTACAACTTGCCGCCGGATATCACCCTGGTGCGGCCGAGCAGCCTGCTCAACGAACAGCAGGTAGACACGTCGACGCCGCAGAATGGCGCCCCAGCTCAGCAATCCACCTCATCGCGCAACCCGTTCCGGGGTGTGAAGCTGTGTAAGCCGAAACAGCCACAGCAGCCCGTGTATTCCAGCCGCTTCTTTACGGTGCTCGGCGACAGTATTACGCACAGTACGTTGGTGCAGTATATGCAGTTGCAGTGGCAAGGGTGGGATCAGCCCTGATTCAGACCTGACGGGAGTCCGTGTGCTTTTCAATCACGGCTCCCTGTTTAGTACCATGGGCATACCAGGCTTTGAAATACTTCAGAAAACTGTAAAGCGTCGCATATAATCCCGTGACCGCCCCGACTTTTCCTTTTCGCCATGCACCGCTAAATACATACCATTTAAAAAAAGCGCCAACCGCACTTATTACAGCCCGGCCAATCGACGGCCTGACATTCTGATACTTAACCAGCCGGGTGGTGTAACCATTGAGTTTATTGAAAACTTCATGAAGTGAGTAAAACGTATCGTGCCGCACGCGGCCTGGTATTTTGGCCGTCAGAAGATTGCCTTCCACTTTGTCATCAACCGGACGATCGTTGAACCGAGCCTGGGTACGATTAAACAATCGCACCGGAAAGTCAGGAGAAGAGACGGGATAAATTGTGCGTACTTCTTCCCCCAACACATGCCAGTAACGCGAAATGCGCCAGGCGTGATTTGAATCCGGTTCGTTGCCCGCTTTTAGCGCCAAAATAAACTCAACCGCTTCGGCATCCAGAATTTCGTCACTATCCATACAAAGCACCCAGTTATTGCTGGATAACTCAGTGGCATGGCGCATTTGTGCACCATGCATGGAATATGGCTGGTGATGTGTTGTCAGACCATATTCATGACAAATATCTAATGTCATATCCGTGCTGCCAGAATCCACCACAATAAACTCATCCGCAACGGTAACCAGCGGAGGCAGGACTTCATGCAGCAGACGTGCGGAGTTGAAGGTCAATAAACAAACAGTGAGTTTGAACATAGCCGTTATAAAGTTAAATGAAACCTCAACAAACTTTATAAACGGATGGGTAAAAAAGCGAAGAAAACCTAGCGTAAATCCGAATTTGAACTAAATAACGTGAAACTGGCACGCAAAAAAAAGCGCCCGAAGGCGCTTTAACCATTAATCCCAGCTCAAAATCACTTTCCCGGATTGGCCGGAACGCATCGCGTCGAAGCCTTTCTGGAAGTCATCAATGCCGAAACGGTGGGTAATGATGGGGGAGAGATCCAGACCCGACTGAATCAGCGCCGCCATCTTGTACCAGGTCTCGAACATCTCGCGGCCATAAATACCTTTGATGAACAAGCCCTTGAAGATGACTTTGGTCCAGTCGATAGACATGTCTGATGGCGGTATTCCCAGCATCGCAATACGCCCACCGTGGTTCATGGTGTCAAGCATGGTGCGGAACGCTGGCGGTGCGCCAGACATTTCCAGGCCAACGTCGAACCCTTCGGTCATGCCCAGTTCTGCCATGACATCAGTCAGGCTTTCGTTGGACACGTTAACCGCGCGAGTCACGCCCATTTTACGCGCCAGATCCAGACGGAATTCATTCACGTCAGTAATCACGACGTTACGTGCGCCAACGTGTTTCGCGACGGCAGCGGCCATAATCCCGATAGGGCCGGCACCGGACACCAGCACGTCTTCACCGACCAGATCAAAAGAGAGTGCCGTGTGAACCGCATTACCGAACGGGTCGAAGATGGACGCCAGATCGTCAGAAATGTTATCCGGGATTTTGAAGGCGTTGAACGCCGGCAGAACCAGATATTCAGCGAAACAGCCCGGACGGTTTACCCCGACACCCGTGGTGTTGCGGCAAAGATGCGTGCGGCCCGCGCGACAGTTACGGCAGTGGCCGCAGGTGATGTGACCTTCACCGGAAACGCGATCGCCGATTTTAAAACCTTTCACTTCCTGGCCGATACCGACCACTTCACCGACATACTCATGGCCCACAACCATCGGAACCGGAATGGTTTTCTGTGACCATTCATCCCAGTTATAGATGTGCACATCGGTGCCACAAATAGCGGTTTTGCGAATCTTAATCAGCAGGTCGTTATGACCGACTTCCGGCTCCGGAACGTCGTTCATCCAGATGCCTTCTTCGGCCTTCAGTTTCGATAATGCTTTCATCTCACATCCTCAGGCAATCACGCCCAGTTGCTTACCGATGCGGGTAAACGCGTCCACCGCACGTTCAATTTGCTCAGGTGTGTGCGCCGCAGACATCTGCGTGCGGATACGCGCCTGACCTTTTGGCACCACCGGGTAGAAGAAACCGGTGACGTAAATCCCTTCTTTTTGCAGCTCGCGGGCAAAGTCCTGCGCCACAGTCGCTTCACCCAGCATCACCGGGATAATGGCGTGATCGGCCCCGGCCAGGGTAAAGCCTGCTGCGGTCATTTTTTCACGGAACAAACGCGCGTTGGACCACAGGCGGTCACGCAGCTCAGCACCTGACTCCACCATTTCCAGCACTTTGATAGACGCGGAAACAATGGCCGGAGCCAGTGAGTTGGAGAACAGGTACGGGCGGGAACGCTGACGCAGCCACTCAACCACCTCTTTACGCGCCGCGGTATACCCGCCGGATGCACCGCCGAGTGCTTTGCCCAACGTACCGGTGATGATGTCTACGCGGTCCAGCACGTCGCAATATTCATGCGAGCCACGACCGTTTTCGCCGACAAAGCCGACCGCATGAGAGTCGTCGACCATCACCAGCGCATCATATTTGTCCGCCAGGTCGCAGACGCCTTTCAGGTTGGCAATCACACCATCCATCGAGAACACGCCGTCAGTAGCAATCAGCACGTGGCGAGCCCCTGCTTCGCGGGCTTCTTTCAGGCGTGCTTCCAGTTCCTGCATATCGTTATTGGCATAACGGAAACGCTTCGCTTTACACAGACGCACGCCATCAATAATGGAAGCGTGGTTCAGCGCATCAGAAATAATGGCATCTTCCGGGCCGAGCAGCGTTTCAAACAAGCCACCGTTGGCGTCGAAGCAGGAGGAGTAAAGAATCGCATCTTCCATACCGAGGAAATCGGCCAGTTTCTTTTCCAGAACCTTGTGGCTGTCCTGCGTTCCGCAGATGAAACGCACGGAGGCCATACCGAATCCGTGGCTGTCCATGCCAGATTTTGCCGCAGCAATCAGTTCAGGATGGTTTGCCAGGCCGAGATAGTTGTTCGCGCAGAAGTTGATGACATGGCTGCCATCGCCGACGGTAATGTCCGCCTGTTGGGCAGAGGTAATGATGCGTTCTTCTTTAAACAACCCTTCCGCACGGGCGGTTTCCAGGTCGCTGGTTAACTGTTTGTAAAAATCACCACGCATTGTAACTCTCCAGATTCGGCAAAATTTGGAACATATTACCCAATGCTATAGGTCTATACGAGATGACGCTGCGTCGGTTACGCATTTTTGTAGCATAAATCACGTGTATCCATGCGGGTTGTCGGTGAATGTGAAGACTCTGCATAGTGATGGTATGATAAGAACCATTAGCGTCCGGGATAGTCCCGGTCACCCACATTCAAAGGTTATCGTTATGATCATCGTTACCGGCGGCGCAGGCTTAATCGGCAGCAACATTATTAAAGCCCTGAATGATAAAGGCATCACTGACATCCTGGTGGTGGACAACCTGAAAGACGGCACCAAATTCGTTAACCTGGTCGACCTGAACATCGCCGACTATATGGATAAAGAAGATTTCTTAATCCAGATTATGTCTGGCGAAGAGATGGGCGAAATCGAAGCCGTCTTCCACGAAGGTGCCTGCTCTTCCACCACTGAGTGGGACGGCAAGTACATGATGGATAACAACTATCAGTATTCCAAAGAGCTGCTGCACTACTGCCTGGAGCGCGAAATCCCGTTCCTGTACGCCTCTTCCGCAGCTACCTACGGCGGCCGCACGTCTGACTTTATCGAGTCCCGCGAATATGAAAAGCCGCTGAACGTTTATGGCTACTCCAAATTCCTGTTCGACGAATACGTGCGTCAGATCCTGCCAGAAGCAGATTCTCCGGTTGTCGGTTTCCGTTACTTCAACGTCTACGGACCGCGCGAAGGCCACAAAGGCAGCATGGCGAGCGTGGCTTACCACCTCAACACCCAGCTGAACAATGGCGAAAGCCCGAAACTGTTCGAAGGTAGCGACAACTTTAAGCGCGACTTCGTTTACGTCGGCGATGTTGCCGCGGTGAACCTGTGGTTCTGGGAAAACGGCGTGTCCGGCATTTTCAACCTCGGCACCGGCCGCGCGGAATCCTTCCAGGCTGTGGCAGATGCCGCGCTGGCGTATCACCAGAAAGGCAGCATCGAGTACATTCCGTTCCCGGAAAAACTCAAAGGTCGCTATCAGGCGTTTACCCAGGCTGACCTGACTAACCTGCGTGCTGCAGGCTACGATAAGCCGTTCAAAACCGTTGCCGAAGGCGTGACGGAATACATGCACTGGCTTAATCGCGACAACGATACAAATTCACAAAATCATTGAAGCGGTATCAAGGCGGCAACTGAGTGAATCCCAGGAGCATAGGATAACTATGCGACTGGGGTGAGTGAAGGCAGCCAACGCAGAGACAGCTTGAAGGATGAAGTGAATGAAGATATTGGTGATTGGCCCGTCATGGGTGGGCGACATGATGATGTCGCAAAGTCTCTATCGAACGCTCAAGGCGCGCTATCCCCAGGCGATCATTGATGTGATGGCACCCGCGTGGTGCCGTCCGCTTTTATCGCGTATGCCGGAAGTGAATGAAGCGATCCCAATGCCGCTCGGCCACGGCGCGCTGGAAATTGGCGAACGTCGTCGACTCGGACACAGTCTGCGTGAAAAACGCTACGACCGCGCTTACGTCCTGCCGAACTCGTTTAAATCGGCACTGGTGCCGTTCTTTGCGGGAATTTCGCAACGTACCGGCTGGCGTGGTGAAATGCGCTACGGTTTACTGAACGACGCTCGCGTCCTCGACAAAGCGGCCTGGCCGCTGATGGTGGAGCGCTATGTCGCGCTGGCGTATGACAAAGGTGTAATGCAGTCTGCGAAAGATTTGCCGCAACCTTTGCTTTGGCCACAGCTCCAGGTCAGTGAAGGCGAAAAGCTGCAAGTAGCGGGTGCATTTTCCCTTTCCGCTGAACGCCAGATGATTGGCTTCTGCCCCGGTGCGGAATTTGGTCCGGCAAAACGCTGGCCGCACTATCACTACGCAGAACTGGCCAAACAGCTGATCGACGAAGGCTATCAGGTGGTGTTATTCGGCTCAGCCAAAGACCACGATGCCGGGAACGAAATCCTGGCGACGCTCAGCCAAGAACAACAGGCCTGGTGCCGCAACCTGGCGGGCGAGACGCAGCTTGAACAGGCCGTGGTTCTGCTTGCCGCCTGTAAAGCGGTCGTCACCAATGATTCTGGTCTGATGCATGTCGCCGCAGCGCTCAATCGACCCCTGGTCGCGCTGTATGGCCCAAGCAGCCCGGATTTCACACCGCCGCTGTCGCACAAAGCCAAAGTTATCCGCCTGATTACCGGCTACCACAAAGTGCGGAAAGGCGACGGCGAAGAGGGCTATCATCAGAGCCTGATCGACATTACGCCAGACCGCGTGCTGGAAGAATTAAACCAGCTGCTGCTGGCCGAGGACGCATAACGGATGCGCGTATTGATCGTAAAAACGTCCTCGATGGGTGATGTGCTCCACACGTTGCCTGCGCTGACCGATGCCGTTCAGGCGATTCCAGGCATCCGTTTTGACTGGGTGGTTGAAGAAGGCTTTGCGCAAATCCCCACCTGGCACGCCGCGGTAGACAAGGTTATCCCGGTGGCGATCCGCCGCTGGCGCAAAGCGTGGTTTTCAGCGCCGATCAAAGCCGAACGCCTCGCGTTTCGCCAAAAGGTGCAGGCCGAAAAATATGATGCCATCATCGATGCCCAAGGGCTGGTGAAAAGCGCGGCGCTGGTTACACGCCTCGCACACGGTATCAAGCACGGCATGGACTGGCAAAGCGCCCGTGAACCACTGGCGAGCCTGTTCTACAACCGTCGCCATCGCATCGAAAAACAACAGCATGCGGTCGAACGCACCCGTGAGCTGTTCGCGAAAAGCCTCGGCTATGCAAAGCCCGATGCGCAGGGTGATTATGCGATTGCGCAGCACTTTGTGACCACCGGCAACACGACAGCGACGCCTTACCTGGTCTTTCTGCACGCCACCACGCGCGACGACAAACACTGGCCGGAATCCCACTGGCGGGAGCTTATCGCAACGCTGGCTGGTAGCGGTCTGAACATCAAACTGCTGTGGGGCGCGCCTCATGAAGAAACCAGGGCGGAACGTTTAGCCGAAGACCATGATTACGCGGAAGTGCTGCCGCGAATGAGCCTTGAGAAGGTTGCTCATGTCCTCGCAGGCGCGCGTGCGGTCGTGTCGGTAGATACCGGACTCAGCCATTTAACGGCTGCGCTGGATCGGCCGAATATCACGCTTTATGGCCCTACGGATCCGGGTCTTATCGGTGGCTACGGAAAAAACCAACATATTTGCCGTCCTGATGGCTCAACGCAACTGAGCGACCTGAGTGCGGCGACCGTTTATGAGCGATTAATGTCTTTATTGGCCGTAGAGAGTCATCATGCCTGATTTTTTCTCACCGAATCGTCCACCAAAACGCGTTCTGATCGTTAAACTGCGCCATCACGGGGATGTGCTACTGACATCCCCGGTCTTTACCGTGTTGAAAAAAAACTGGCCCGACGTTGAAGTTGATGCACTGGTTTACGATGATACCCAGGCTATGTTGACCAACCATCCGTCGATTAATCAGGTGCATACCATCGGGCGCAACTGGCGTAAGCAGGGTTTTATCAAACAGCTGACGCTGTATCGGACGTTGCTCAAAACCCTGAAAGCCCGCGATTACGACGTACTGATCAATCTGACAGAGCACTGGCACGGCGCACGTCTGGCCCGCCGCCTGAAACCACGCGTATCTGTCGGCTTCAAGCCGGATAAACGCACTGGCCTGGCTCGTCGCCGCTGGGTGAAATCCTTCACCACGCTCTACCCTGCTATTCAGGACAATTCGCGCCATATGGTTGAGGTGAATCTGGATGCGCTGCGCCATATCGGCATTCATCCACAAACGGCTGAAGACAAAAACACGCTGTTCGTGCCGGGTGATGAAGCGGAAGCCTCTATCGTACAGAAGTTGGCAGATTTCGGCATTGTTTCAAAATCATATGTGCTGGTACACCCGACCTCTCGCTGGATGTTTAAAGCCTGGTCATTGGAGAAACTTGCCGTCACCATCGACACGCTTTCCGCGCGCGGTCTGCCGATTATTCTTTCTGCGGCACCGTCCAAAGAAGAGAGCGAATACATGGATGGTCTGCGGGCACTGCTCACTCAGCCTTACCATGATTTAAGTGGAAAACTGAATTTGAAAGAACTGGGCGCATTAATGAAGCATGCCCGGCTCTACTTTGGCGTCGACTCCATGCCGATGCATTTGGCGAGCGCAGTGGGAACGCCCACGGTCGCCATCTTCGGCCCAACCGGTGCGATTAAATGGGCACCTTGGGGCGTCCAGTTCCGGGTTATCACCGCAGGCTTTACCTGTCAGCCTTGTGGTAAAGCGGGCTGCGGGGATAGCCATGTCTCAGATTGCATCACCGCCATTACTTCTCACCAGGTGCTGAGCGCGATTGATACACTGCTACTGGACAATCCGGCATGAAGCTCGCGATCGTCAGACAAACCTATAATCCTAACGGCGGCGCGGAACGATTCGTCTCCCGTGCGCTGAACGTGCTGGCCCGTGATACCGAAATCGATGTCACCCTGATCGCTCGTAAATGGGAAAATGCGGCAGGCTGGAATACGTTGACTATCGATCCGCCGTTTCGCAATCGCCAGGCTCGTGAAGAAGGTTTTGCATCAGCCGCAGCCGCGCATTTTAAGGATTTTGATCTCGTCCAGAGCCACGAACGCATCCCCGGCGCGTCCATTTTCCGCGCAGGCGACGGCGTTCACGCAGCCTGGCTTGAGCAATACAACCGTATTCAGTCGCCTCTGACCCGTTGGGCGCAATCTTTTAGCCGTTATCACCGCTATATTCTCAGCGCTGAACAGCAGATGTTTACTCACCCTAACCTGCGCAAAGTTATTTGTAACTCACGGATGGTGCGGGACGATATTGCCCGCCGTTTTGGCCTGAGCGACGATAAGCTGACGGTGATTTATAACGGGGTCGATACCCAACATTTTCACCCCGACGCGCGTCAGGTTTCAA
>Ga0209281_1001887_pt1 | contig 10069 bp, 10 predicted proteins | sample MedtruBG_FD_187514 | JGI IMG/M metagenome (GOLD analysis project Ga0209281, IMG submission 187514) | Root nodule microbial communities of legume samples collected from California, USA - Medicago truncatula BG (SPAdes) (version 2) | ecosystem: Host-associated > Plants > Roots > Nodule | place... | reverse complement strand
CCTCGACTTTATGATGCAGGAATTTAACCGCGAATCGAACACGCTGGCATCTAAATCCATCAACGCCGAAGTCACTACGTCAGCCATTGAATTAAAAGTGCTTATTGAGCAAATGCGCGAGCAGATTCAGAACATCGAGTAATATCTCAGACGATCTCACCTTGTCTCACCCTAGTTGAAACCACCTCTAATAGCCCGGATTCACGGGCTATATCTTTATCACCTTGTCTCATCGTGTATCACTACAGCCATGTTTAGCGTGTACTTAACTATGTACATAATGAATTTTATGGCATCATGATTATGTACACAAAACACATAAGCAGAGTCGTATATGGCAAAAATGACAGACATACAAATCAAGGCATGGATCAGAGCTGACGAACGCTTTGAAGGAAGGTCAGATGGCAATGGTTTATCTCTCTGTTTTCCAAAGAAATATGCTGCTCCATTCTGGCGTTTTCGTTATCGTTTCTCTGGAAAACAACGAGTAATGGGTATCGGTTCTTATGCTGAACTCTCACTAGCAAAAGCGCGGGAAACAGCCAAAGAACTCTCTGCACGTGTAGCATTGGGTTATGACGTTGCCGGAGAGAAGCAAGAACGGAAAGCTGACGCCCTCAAAAAAATAGAGTCTGAAAAACATGCACTTCGGGTATCCCAATTAGCCAGCGAATATTTTGAACGCCAGATACTTAAACGCTGGAAGCACCCCGACATACTGCGCCGCCGAATCGAAAAAGATATAAATCCAAACATAGGCAGCCTGCGAATAGAGGACGTTCGTCCCTATCATATTGATGATATGTTGCAAAAGATACTTCAACGAGGAGCCCCCACCGTTGCCAATGACGTCCTCAGGTGGACTCGACGAATCTTTGATTATGGTATTAAGAGGCACATGCTGACTGCTAATCCAGCAAGTGCATTTGATATATCTGATGCAGGAGGACAAGAACAAAGCCGCGAGCGCTGGTTAAGTCGGGATGAACTGGTACAGCTCTTTCAGGTAATGCCTTTAACCAAAGGTTTTTCTCGTCAGAATGAACTAACAATGAAGCTCATTTTAGCCCTCTGCTGTCGAAAGATGGAATTGTGTGGTGCCAGATGGTCAGAAATTGATCTGGACGAAGGCGTCTGGCATTTGCCTGCTGAGCGCGTTAAAAATGGCGATGGCATCGATATCCCACTAGCGGCACCCGTTATTGGCTGGTTTAAAGAATTACAAATCATGTCCGGCAACAGTGAATGGGTTCTCCCGGCAAGAAAAATGCAGCACCGCATGATTCCTCATATTCAGGAAAGTACCTTGCCTGTCGCACTAGCTAAAATAAGATCAAATATGCCAGATGTGCCAAATTTCACAATACATGATTTTCGGCGAACTGCCCGCTCCCATTTAGCTGCACTGGGGGTAGATCCGGTGATAGCAGAACGCTGCTTAAATCATAAAATCAAAGGTGTTGAAGGTATATATAATCGCTATCAATACTTTGAAGAACGTAAGCAAGCTTTGACTGTATGGGCTGAACTACTTACAACATTGGAAAAGGGTAATAATTACAACGTTGAACCAATAAGAAAAGAAATAGCGTAATATTTGAACTACTAATGTTTACTTTAGCCTGAAACTCTTCAGGCTAAGGTAATCTTTCATTTATTATATATACCGTTTATAGAACCTATAGATGTTACACCACAGTATTTATCACAATCTTTCGAGATAACCTGCATAGCACCATTATCTAATTCACTTATCAACACCACACACATGCTTGACTGGTCACTATAAACCCAACGGTTACGTTGCCCTTTACGAGCATCAATGAGTGTTAATTCACCTCCTATTTCACATACTCCCGATGTAGTGCCAAGCGAAGAATTAATACTAAAGGTGGTGTGATTTTTGCTCTGATACAAAGAGAGTATTCCATTTATTTTTTTAAAATCGCTCGCTTCTGTTGTAAAACACAAAACCATCAATATTAGAGTCGTCAAAAATTTCATTTCTGCATCTATATATAAGATTAATATTTAACACCATTCTTATTAAATACAACAAAAGCAACTGAATAATATGAGTTAAATACTAGCCCTTCCTCTTCTATATTCTCAGCAGCAATAAGTCCTTTTTCATTTATAACACCCTTTAAGAAAAACTCATTACCCTCTTGAAAGAGGGCAAATCCTGCTGAAGGACGGCCAGCAAGTTTCACTTTGAAACCTATATAATTATTATACTTAACAACTTTAACTGACTGAAGATTTGGAAGGTCGTAAAAAACAGAAATAAACTGTTTGAGATTTGAGAAAAATAAAAAATTATCATTCAAACTTGCGCGAACATAAACATTAGAGTTGAGTTGATTATCTGTAAGCCCCAAGTTTGAGATTTCATCACTGTATTTTTCAGATAAGTATTTTAATATATCATTATTTGTCACTCCATCTTGCTGAGTTGAAACTGAACTTACAGCCTCTTGTAAATGTATATTATTTGAAGAGGAATATACAATATTACAAGAAAAAAACAACGAGATACTTAATATTTTAGCGATTGATGAATTGTTCATATTACCTCTGAATTATCATAGATTCTTAGAAAAAGTTATTGCTTATTATTGTTGATGAAGCCAGACCAAATTTCAGTTAAGTTCCTTTTATGGAAGCTGTAAGGTAGAAAAATGGACTTACTTTGAAGCCAACAAATCCATAAACGAGTATAAATCAATTTATAATCCATTATCGATGTTCTTGCAAGAGTAAAACACCCGCAAAATGTCTTTTATAGACATCTAATCTGGAAAAAGGCGGGAAAATGGCGAAGCTTGCATCCGAAGTTACTGATAAGTTGGTTGGTCAGCGTATCCAGATGCGTAGAAAAGAACTTGGCATGACTGCACAACAATTAGCCGAGTATGCGGATATTTCCCAGCAACAACTTTCTCGTTATGAAAGAGGAGCCAATAAAATCAATGTCGCACATCTTGTAAATATTGCCATAAAAATGAATACGCCAATTGGTTGGTTTTTCATTGATTGCTTTGATGAGAATTCCTCTGGTAATAACGAACAACCAGAATTTGTTCCAGTGAAAGATGTAGACCTAAAGAGTAGATTTGAACAAATTTGGCCTCGTTTAACACATGAACAACGCAGGGTTCTAATCATGTTCCTAGATGAATACAAATAATTAATCTATCTTTCAAGAAGCTTTTTAGACATAAATATGTCTATGCCATGAAAACTGCTTATTTTAATTCCATAACTTCTATATCATTTCGAGTTAATTGATTAAAAATCACTCCTTAAAATCAATCTAATGTAGTAAAAATAGTCATTCTTTTTGTCATAGTATTCGTTGAGAGCAGCCCAAAAAGGCTGTTCTCAAGATCTACCAAACTCACCTATTTTGCTCAGTAGGTGCGAAAATTTCACATGGAAATCTGAAATTTTCCTCCGCTGAACTTTTGTTTTGAAACCCAGAAAATCCGAAACTTTTCGGCTTTTGAAACTTTCGAAAGTTTCAAACACCTCGAAATCCCATAAAACCTCATTTAATTCAAAATGTTACAATCCTCTCACTCATTCAATCTACAAAACTGTAAATCGTAGAGGTATCAATCCGATGCGCTTTCTTGTGGATTCAAACGATGCCGAATCAACGTCTAATCAAGGTGAAAACTGTTCTGGAACTATGCGCAATTTCTCGTGCAACGCTCTACCGACTAATCGAAGCAAATGCATTTCCTCGGCAAGTCAGCCTAACCGGAGCACGCGCAATTGCATGGCGAGAAGAGGAGGTTTTGGAGTGGATAGCAAGTCGTCAGGTAGTAAATTCAATGTGATCTAATCCTTTCCAAACTCTAATAGCTTTATCTGATTCCCTCTAATAGCACGCTATACACCACCTACATAGAAACCTATGTATATAGGCACATTAAAATTCACAACCCATTTATAAAGGAAGTATCCTATATGGGAAGCTATATGCTTTTAAACATCAAGAATATCGAAACAAGACCTTCTATTAATGCAGGAAAGAGTTATCACAATCATAAATTGAAGATAAGAATAGACAAAGCTACTCTCGTTAGTAATTTCTCTAACAAGAATGAGAAAATTAAAATACACTCCGCACTCAGAAACTGCAATAAGTCCCCAAACAATAAATACATCATAACTCATACAAAACTAAAGGAAAGCCATCCATATAAAAAAGCAATCAACATTTTTAGTAGAGAAAAGACCCAAAGTTTGTTACTGCATATCGACTATTCCCCTGTGAATAAAAATACAGGAAGTATAAGATTTGATTTTAGGCCACAACATGTTAACGATAGTGAATTTAAAGAACTAATCAAATGGATGGAATCACAATTTGGAAAAGAGATTATTAAAATGATAAGCAGGTCATGGATTACACAGATAGATGTGGCATTGGACATTTATGATTGTAAATTGAAAGATTATTTGTGGTCTCTAAAAAATGCAGGAGTATCAAAATACTTTAATCATAGAAATGGATTGCCCGGTCTGAGATTGGGAAGCATAAGGTCAAAAATAAATATACTATGCTATGAAAAAATATACATAAGAAGGAAGGAGTTTTCCTCTTTGCAATCTGAAAATGGATTATTGGAAGTTAATAGTAAAAATCACAAATACCTGTTAAGAGTTGAAACTCGCTTTAAGCCAAATACAAAATTACAAGGTAAAAAAGGAAAACCACTTTCACTAAAAGAAATAGCTTCTATGGAAAACCCATTCTTACGTTTAATGGTTTATAACAATCAGATGCAAGAAAACCTAATTAAAAAGAACTACCTTCAACATAAAATAAAGACAAATAATTTAATCGTCATCAAGAAGAAAATGAAAAAAAGATCAAAACTTTCCCGGCACTCTCTAGCGGTGATAGATAAAAACGTAATTGAATTAATTGACCGAGATAAAATATGGGAAAAATGGGAGTTATGTATTAGGCGATTCCAATACATATCACAATAATATAAATTCATATTATCAGAAATACATATTTTTCCCTATACAAAGGCTTTCACTGCTTTGATTAATCGAGGTAAACACTTGAAATTTACCTTGAGAGCTACTATATTCATATTGCAGATATGGATTCTGCGGTCATATAAGGATTAAAGCATGACAAATAGAAGTAAAAAAAATTGTTCGATTACGAAGCATACTTATCGAACGTTAAAGGAAAGACTCAACCAAATATTTGAAGCATTGAATGAGCTTCGTAGTTTCCATGGAAATTGGGCTAAGGAACTTATCAAAAAGTTAGAAGATGAAATTGAGAGACTCCGCCCGCAAATAAAGTACTATTTCGGGTATTAGATACACATTTGGAGGGGAACTCCCCTCCTTTTTATAATACAAAACCTTTAAAATGATGTTAATTAACATACAATGTGTGTTTTCCAGATAATTATGATAGCAAAAACCAAAGCCAATAGAGAGAAGAAAATCAGTGAGAATGGCACTTTGTCCTTAAAAGTCAAATTAAGCTCGTCTTCAACCCACTCTTTCTCAAACTCACAGAAAAATTTATAATGTGCATACCAATTACTCCCGAATATCTGCTTACTAATAACAGTGCGATAAAACCTCTCCATAATTAAATCAATGGATTCTTGGGTTTTTTCATAATCAAAACTCGCATCACTCTTAACATTTCGGAAAATCACTTCCAATTCGTTAAAAATAATTGTCTGTTCAATACCAGCCTTTTCATATTTAATTTTTTCAGAATCATAGAACTGGATGTACATTGTTGCCACACCGAATATAATTAATATTGCTGAAACCACATTCGTAGCAAGTTGAGGAATGAAAAGAGCAAAAACACCTATAGCGAGGGAGATGAAACTTATCCAGCCTGATGATTTGCAAATCAAATCATAGGTCGCGAAATTTTTTTTTGCTCCAAATCCAACGTTATATCCATGACGGGCGATTAATTTCAGCATGTCGGACTGCGTCATATAAACCTCAGCTAATTGGTACTTCGATTTGGGCGCGAGCAACAACGACTTCATTCTTAATCAAATAGCATTCTACAACATGATCACCTCTAAAGTCGGTCGATTCCTCCCTAGTTCCGTGACCAGTATCAGCAATGAGCTGCCCCCTTATCAGGTTTCTTCTGCGGGCTTCCTCACCCACATTTAGAACCTTCCACGTGATCGTGTATGGCTCTTCTACCGTAACATCTGTCATGTCTACACGGAAAAGGAGCGATTTTCGCGCTGAGAGCCTAAACCTTCTTGCAAGCATATTCTTAAGACTTTGTGGCGAAAAGCCATTCTGAGTAACAGTGCAATCAAGTTCAATATGGTGTTTTATATCAATAGAATATATATCTTCAACAAATTCCTCAGTATCGACCCAGCTACTACTATCAGTAGCAAGAGATCCCAATCCGATACGAGCCTCCATGATACCAGCTTTACGTGTGGGGAAAGCACGTCCAAATACTTTACGCCACTTATCATTTTCCCCTGCACTGTCCTCAGCACTTATGGCGTCACAACATAAATCATAAGCTTTTTTTGCTGCTCGACCAAACCATGGAGATTTCACACGAACGTATTGGTTACTCCCTAACGCCAGATAACGTTCTTTCCTTTCTTCATTCGATAAAAAATCAAAAAAATCCCTAGAAAGATATCCCAGACTACCATTCCCAGTATAGTTATAAGTAGAGGTTGACGAAAGGAACCGGTAAGCCAGCGTATCAATCAACAAGCCTCCCATATTTACTCCATGCAAGTTTTTCCATGCTCTAACCATTTTGCATAGCTTTCTAAGATTATTAGATTTATCTCTTGTAAATGTGGTCATGGCAGCCATTTCTTCAAGTGGTTTTGTTATTCTCCAATAGCCACCATTATAGCTATCAGGGAATTTAAAACTGCCATCATCCTGTCTAAAAACAGGTTGCACTTCCACTTGGAATTTTTTAAATATAATCTGAACGACCAGCCTATCCTTTTTAACTATCTGATCTGGATATTCCAGCGCAAGAACATCCCTAATTCTTGTAAGTAATTCAGACTGACCATTTACCCTTCTGTTGTAATAATCATAATCACTGGCTGGCATAATATAAAGCATATCAAGATCTGAAATCCCTTTTATTGCTGTATGCCTACCAACTGAACCTACTTTTAATCTGTTCGCTACTCGAGAATTATTTTTTCTGATAGCAATATTAAGTGACTTTGTTATTCTTCTATAGTGATAGCTAATCTTTTTGGCCTGACTCAAGTCAACTTTCAAATTACCAACAAAATCACTGAACAGCTTCTCGCGACTCATAGCACTTCCCATAAGTATTATGAAAAATAAATTTACATTATCATTATCCCATGCTAAAACCAAGGTTTTATTGAAGAGGGAATTTCGATATGCCTAGAGTTTTTATAGCCAGTTTGAGTAAATATTAATTTCCTTATGAAACTGAGTTACTCAGTTTAGCTTTAGGAGTCATTACCTCTGTCCGCCAAACATAATTAATCTATTCTCCAGAGTTAGGTCAGATTAAATATGAAGTAATAAAATAAGCCCCGCAACGAGGCTTTTTATTAGAATTTGAATGGAACAACCACATCATCATAAATATCAGAAGTGGTCTCTTTATAATCCATCCCTGTAACACTCGCCAACAATACTGGTTTTACACCTAATTTATCAGCCATCATTTCAAATGTTATACCTAACTGCTCTTTCATAACAATAATACTTTCTTTCAGTATATGAGGATCTTCCATTTGGAGAATATCATCAAACTTCTCTTGTCTTGCTTGCCTAGTTTGGCTGAACCAAACATTAGCACTTCTATATTGTTGAGCATTAATAAAGCCTAGAAAATGAGCTCTGTATATTATTGCTTTTGCACTCACTTTCCATCTAACTTTTAATTCGTATACTTTTTTCCAATTAATAGAGCCATCGAAATTCAGGCATGTAGGAAACTCACTAGCAAATGACTTCCTTGGGAATAAAAAGGCGCTCGCAAAAGCATCTGCTTCTCTTTCCGTTTGTTTACAACCTGTTTCTATCCCATCATGCATTACCAAATGACCACATTCGTGAGCCAAATCGAATCTCATTCTGCAAACACTTTCCTTGGCTGTATTCCTTATTATTATTGGATATTTTCTATTTACAGATAGGGCATCAACCTTATCGGACACACCATCGAAACATGTAACAATAGCCCCTTGATTCTCCAACACGTTAACCATATTGTCGATCGGAGCGTCTGCTGATAAATTCCATCTGAGGCGGGCTCCCTCGGCAATTTTCTCAATTATAGGGGGAGTAAGTTCAGTAATCTTTGTATTATCGATTAAGTTAAAGCCATTTTGAGGCATATCCAAATGCTCATGCAGCTCAACCACTAGCTGCTCAAGAACCGTGCTATATGCTTGCACCCGCTCTTTTACACCCACAGGAGTCGTTTGTCTCTTCCGAAAATGGCATTGCTCCGGTTTAACATCTCCGGAGATAGGCATACCAAAAAAGCTAGGAGATACTTCAAGGTATTCTGCCAAAGCGTTTCTGACATCCATTGAAGGAGCCCTTGCATCACTTTCATACTGGTGTATGCCCTGTCTGGAAACCGACACAGCATCACCTAGCTCTTGAAGAGTGACCCCTTTGAGTAAACGAGCCAGCCTTAATTTTTCACCATAGAAATCTAGATACATACCTTACTGACCATTATCCTCGCCATCATTCTCTGCTTTTTTGTCTTTCTTTTTGACAGAGACTGATGCTTTTTTCGTTTCAACTGGCTGAGGCAATTCACTTATGGCAGGGCCAAAAGCAGGAACCCGCTCATCAAGAGGAATCTCCCAACACGAAATCTGTTGTCCTTCAAGGAAACCGACAAACGTCACACGCTCAACGTATCGCATTTCATCCAATTCGATAGCAAAAAACCAAAGTACAGCAGCAACATCACCGACTTCTGGCTCCAGCCATGACATTTGTCTTAATGCTTCAATCGAAGGGATTAACCTTCTTTCTTCGGGGCAACTGGGCTTCCCTCTGTAAAGTCTTACAGGAACGGATTGAATAGAAAAAGTGAATCGACCATCAGGTTTCACAATTCCCAACCAAGGCCAATTTTTACTATCCTTTACCGCACGAATGATGCGTGTTCGTGAACACTCATAAGCCCTCATGCCAGTACCACGGGCCGTATCACCTATGTCGTCATCATGTCGATCAATGACATCATCCCTAACGTCTCTAATCAGAGAAGCTAGCTGTTTCAATCGATCAGCTGTTAGTACAGAGTTGAGTTCCCAAGGTTGCTTCATTCGAAAATGTTCCTCTTTCACAGGACAGATGCAGGTTTGAGGTAGGAAGATGTGACAAAGCAAATAATCCTGCACTTTCCAAAATTTGTCAAGCAAGGATAAAAAAGTAACCACTATGTATGATTGTCAATATCTGCTTATAGCTAAACATTCAAATTCATGTGTACTTATAAGCGTACATAACAACTAACCATAAAAAATAAAAACAATACAAATCAATGATATAAAAATTAACTCAACATTCAGATCCAATCGAGTAACCCCATTTCCTCCCGATCCTGAATAAAAAAGCCATTATAAAAATGGCTTTTTTTGTGCCTCACGCAGTAAGGATGACTCAAATACCTCTAAAACCTCTTCAGGTTAACCCTTGCCTACCATCCGTCGCGCGATGTGCGATGTGCGATGTGCGATGTGCGATGTGCGATGTGCGATGAAAAGTGTGATCGGATACAAACATACAGTCATGAAAAAAACTAATGCCTTAAACTCCATAAACCTTTCCATAGGCACTGATAGCAGCAAAAATATATGAGTAAAAGTATCTCTTGAGCTGTCGGGCATAAAAAATCTAAATCGTGATGTGTTGTGCAAAACGTTACCCTAGCGCGCTCAATCTGGGGGAAGAGATGCTGCTACACATATTATATTTGGTCGGTATTACGGCTGAAGCCATGACAGGAGCGCTGGCTGCTGGACGCCGTCGCATGGATACT
>Ga0209281_1001885_pt1 | contig 10069 bp, 7 predicted proteins | sample MedtruBG_FD_187514 | JGI IMG/M metagenome (GOLD analysis project Ga0209281, IMG submission 187514) | Root nodule microbial communities of legume samples collected from California, USA - Medicago truncatula BG (SPAdes) (version 2) | ecosystem: Host-associated > Plants > Roots > Nodule | place... | reverse complement strand
TTATAAAAATTACCTACTCTCATTTTTATTATATTTAGGAACTAAGCTAACTTATTTAAATATATCTTGATTATCTTAAATTATTAAGTAACAGCTTCCATTACTTTGTTTGCATCTTTTCTTAAGTTTACTTGATTCTTTAGCTAATGCATGCACACTTGCAAATTCTCTTCTTTTATTTGTTAATCCAGCGATAGATACAGATACTAGCGGAAACCTTTCTACTATACTATGTCTATTTTGAGCTGTTATATATCCATTTATAATATCATTCTCATCATAAAACTCTAATGTATGCGAATCAAAATCACTTATTATTTTTTCACATAACTTTTCTGCTTTCCAATATCCTACTATAGCAATAAAATCATCACCCCCAATATGTCCAATAAAGTCCCTGCCTGAAATATTCGAGCTTATTGCCCTTGCTAAAAGCTTTATTATCTTATCACCATTTTCAAATCCATATACATCATTATATGGTTTAAAATTATCAATATCAAAATACAATACACAATATTGTTCTTTTGAAAATATGCATTTTTCAATTTTTTGCTCAATTATAACATTCCCCGGAAGACCTGTTAATGGATTTGAATGTCTAGCATTATCTACTTCTATTTCTATTGTCTTTTCAATTAAATCTTTTATTGTTACCATTCCATAATACTTTGAATCTTTAGTTACAGTGATATGATCATACAGTGTATCTTTAGATCTTGCCATAGCAAGCTTTATTACCATGTCAATTGGCATTTTATAGTCAACACTCAAAAAGTTAGTATTCATTATATTTGATATAGTTTTAGATGAATACAAGCTATATCCATATTGCCATCCTAATTTACTATAAAATGAATTCCTTGTTACAACTCCTTTTACATTACCATTATCTACAATGCATATCCCTAGTAAATCTTGATTCCTTTTAAACTTAGAATCAATATCCGAAACTAAAATATCTGGTTCTTCTGTTTCTATTTTTTTAGCTATACTACTAATATACACATTAGCTATATTATACCCATATTGACTATCTTCTTTTATATTTAAATTTTTTATTAATTTAATAACTTCATTTTTAATTGGAAGAATGGATACCTCTGGTTTTTGAATAAAATACCCTTGCCCATACTGAACCCCTATATCCACAAGAGTTTTTAGTTCATCCTTTGTTTCTATACCCTCTGCAATCAACTTACAATTTGTTAATTTTGAGAATTCATACATACTTTTAATTATTGCTTGCTTCGTAGAATGTTTATCAATATCCCGAATAAGTTCCATATCTAATTTAATATAATGTGGATTAATATGTGCTATTCTATTTAGTCCTGAATTACCTGATCCTACATCATCAATTGCTATTCTATATTTTTGTTTTTTGCAATCCTCAATAGTTTTTTTAAAACTGCTCATATCATCAATATCATTTCTTTCCGTTATTTCAAAAATTATATTCTCAGATCTAAGATTATATTTTTTTAAATACTCCTTTGTAAAGAAATCTTTAAATCTTGAACTATCAATAATATTCGGATTAATATTTAAAAATATTTTTGTATTTATGTTTTTTTCCGAAATGCTTTCTAATGCTTTGGATCTAAATAATTCTTCAATTTCCCATAGCTTATTGAACTTTCTAGCTATATTCAAAAGTATCTCTGGACTTTTCATGTATGAATCTTTTGGACCTCTACTTAATGCTTCATACCCCATTACAGTTCCATCTATAAGGGAAATAATTGGTTGAAAAACAGATTTTATATTAGCAGTTTTAATTATATTACAGAATTCTTCATATTCATTCTTTTCGTACTCTTGCCCATAAAAATCATTCATCAGTATTTCCATCTTTTCATTCACACCCTTTACTATGAATCATAGAATAAACGTATTCTATAATTCCAATGAAAATAATATTTGCCGTACATATTTCTACTCTATTTACTATCATAATATTATAAAGTTAATTTAATATATTATTTGTGTAAAATTTATGTAAATTAGGAAATATAAAAATACTTATTCAAAACAATCAATTCATGGAAAATAAAAATAAATTCTTTAATTGATATCAAACGAATATATTCTTATTTATAAGACAAACTATATGTATACCTAAAATATTGATTGGAGGTTATGTTTATGGGAAAAGAAGAAAAAAAATCGTTACATGATAAAGCTAAAAAGATGATGATTGACGGTGAAGATTTTGCTACTATAAGAGAAAAAACTCATTTAAGATTAAAGGATTTAAAAAGAATTCAAAGAGATGAAATAGATCCTAAATTCTAAGCAGAAGTTTTTATTTATTATAATGGCGTATATTCTCTTATTGCTTCTAATAATATATCAAGGATTATTCTAGATAAACTTTATTTTTGAATAAAGGCTTTTTTAATTAGGATAAAATAGGTATCTAAAGAAATTCAGTATTTCTGTAGATACCTATTTATTTTGTTCTTTTTACCATATTAAGTAATACTATATTTATTATAGGAAAAAATAAAAATATTTGTAATTTTCTGAATATTATATTGTATAATATAAGTGTATAATATTTTTATTTCAAAAAATAAAGGGGATGTTTTAAATGGTACCATATTTAATTCTTATCTATAGTGTCATAATTATTTCACTTATAGTAATTGCTTATTTAGTGAAGTACACATTTTCTCAAGACAAAGGTACTAGTCAAATGCAAGAAATATCAACTTACATTAAAGAAGGTGCTATGGCATTTATTAAAAGACAGTACAAAACTATATTTATTCTATCCATTCTAGCTTTATTTTTAATTATACTATCTAATTATTTGGGTAACATATCAAAAGGTTCTGGCTTCGCTATATCCATATCCCTACATACTGGTATAGCCTTTATTACTGGTGCATTTTGCTCTGCTTTATCTGGTTATATTGGTATGTATATGGCTGTAAATTCAAACATAAGAGCTGCTGCCGGCGCTAAAAAGGGTCTAAATAATGCTCTTCAGATAGCTCTAAAAGGTGGTGCTGTTACTGGACTAGCTGTTACTGCATTATCTCTTTTAGGTGTTGCTTCTCTATTCCTAATATATGGTGGATTTTCAGGAAACGATACCTTAATAAAAGAGGCACCATCTCTTATCATTGGATTTGGATTTGGTGCTTCCTTTGTCGCACTTTTTGCACAACTTGGTGGAGGTATATATACAAAAGCTGCAGATGTAGGCGCTGACCTCGTTGGAAAAGTTGAAGCTGGTATCCCAGAAGATGATCCTAGAAATCCAGCTGTTATCGCAGATCTTGTTGGTGACAACGTTGGAGATTGTGCTGGAAGAGGTGCTGATCTATTTGAATCGACTGCTGCTGAAAATATAGGTGCCATGATTCTCGGTGTTGCACTTTATCCTATTTTCGGTTGGAAAGGAATACTATTTCCCCTTGTTGCTCGTGCCCTAGGTATCCTGGCTTCAATAGTAGGAATATTTTCTGTTAAAGTAAAAAATGATTCCGAAGATCCAATGAAAGCTCTAAAAAATGGATTTGTTGTAACTTCATTAATTAACCTAGTACTTCTGTTTTTCGTAGTTAAAAATATGTTAAGTGGCTCACTTACAACTGGTGGTACTGTAAATTATATTTATTTATATGGATGTGCCGTTGCTGGAATACTCCTTAGTTATGTATTTGTAGTTTTAACTGATTATTATACTTCAATAACACATAAACCTGTAAAAGATATCGCAACTGCTTCTAAAACTGGTGCTGGAACTAATATAATAACTGGATTATCAGTTGGCATGGAATCGACCGCATTACCTGTAATATGCATTTCTATATGTATATTTATCTCTTATAAGCTAAGCGAATTAGCCTTACCAGGTATTGCAAATGCAGGATTATATGGTACAGCAATTGCCACGATGGGAATGCTTTCAACATGTACTTATATCCTTGCCATGGATACCTTCGGTCCAATAACTGACAACGCTGGTGGGATTACAGAAATGTCTGGCGCTCCTGAAGAAATTAGAATTGTAACTGATAGATTAGATGCATGTGGCAATACTACAAAAGCATTAACAAAAGGCTATGCAGTAGGATCAGCAGCTCTAGCAACATTCCTATTATTCTCTGCATACTTAGATGAAGTAAAGAGGATACTTGGTAAACCTTTAGATTCTTGGTTTTCAGTAGATATTGGAAAACCTGAAGTATTTATTGGAGGTTTTATAGGTGCTATGATAGTATTCTTATTTAGCTCTACTGCAATAAGCGCTGTTGGTAGAGCCGCTCAGTATGTAATACTTGAAGTTAGGCAACAATTCAAAGAAATTCCAGGTATAATGGAAGGCACATCAAAACCTGATTATGCTCGTTGTGTTGATATCGTTACAAAAGGGGCCTTAAAGGAAATGGTGCTTCCAGGAATAATAGTAATCTCTGCTCCTGTACTAGTTGGAATTATTTTAGGTAAAGAATCTGCTGCTGGTTTTCTAATGATAACTACGATTACTGGGGTTATTATGGCTTTATTTTTAAATAATGGTGGTGGTGCATGGGATAATGCTAAAAAACTTATTGAGCTCGGCGAACATGGTGGTAAAAACTCAGAAGCACACAGAGCCAGTGTTGTCGGTGATACAGTAGGGGATCCATTTAAAGATACCGCTGGTCCATCACTTCATGTACTTATAAAACTTGTAAGTACTCTAACTTTAGTATTCGTAGCATTATTTGCATAAGTCCCTGAAAACTTATTATTTTTCATAGAAAGCCTCAATTCTTATTATTGAGGCTTTCTATATTTTTATTAGAATTATTGGTTTTATTATTCTTAGGTACTTTATCTGAAGCATAAATACCTTAAATTATAATGTTACTAATTCTAAGTTATTAAGTAATTAAATAAAAAAGAGGATTCCGTTTTAAGAAAATCCTCCCTAAATAAAATATTATATACTAAATCTTCTGATGCAGTCTTTTAATTCATCTGCCATTCTGTTCAATTTCTCAACTTCTGCTACTATATTTTCACTATAAGTTGTTTGCTCTTCTGTAGATGCTGTCACTTCCTCAGTACTTGCTGCTGTTTCCTCAGATACTGCTAAGATTCTTTCCATATCTTGCTGAATATTTTCTCCATCCCCTTTTACGCCTTCAGTTGAACTTGAAATTTCTTGTATTTCACTAGCAATCTCATTTACAATCTTTAAAATATCCGTAAAAATTCTAGAAGTATTTTGCACAGCTTCGTTTTGTTGGCTGATAGTTTCTGTTGCACATTTAGCACTGTCTACGGCTATCTTTGTAGTGTTTTGAATATCTTTTATAATTGTTTGAATCTTTCCGATGGATGTTTGTGATTCTTCTGCAAGCTTTCTAACTTCATCAGCAACAACTGCAAATCCTTTTCCCTGCTCTCCAGCCCTTGCTGCCTCAATAGCAGCATTTAGCGCCAATAAATTAGTTTGTTCTGATATGCTTTCTATTACCTCTATTATTTGTCCAATCTGAACAGTTTTATCATTTAAATTAAAAATTACGTTTGATACTTGCTCAACTGCAGAAGTGCTTTCATCCATTTTTACATCTTGCTCTTTAACAATTGCTACACCGCTTTTAACTAATTTCTCAGCTTTTGATGAAGATTCAAGGGAGTGATTACTGCTACCTGCAATCTCTTCTATAGTTCTTACAATTTTATTAATTGAACCAAATGCATTTTCAACACTTTTAGCCTGTTCATCACTTCCTAATGCTAATTGACTTGTTGCTTCTGCAATCTGATTAGATACCACCTCAGCTTGCTTAGATGAATTTAATACATCCTTGGTTGATATTGTTACATTTTCGGATGCTGAAGAAATTTGTTGAACTAAATTCTTTAAGTTTTCCCTCATCTCCATAAATGCTTTTGATAACTCTCCCACTTCATCACCTGAAGTAATTTTGAAATCATAGGCTAAATTCCCTTGGGCTAATTGCTCTGCAGCCTTTTTTAAAGCTAATAATGGCTTTATCATACTTTTTGATAAAATAAATCCTATTATAATAGTAACTACTAAAATAAGTGCTGATATACTAACCATTTTTATTTGAGTTTGAGTAATTGACGAAAAAGCATCCTCTTGAGTTTGTCTAACCACAACTGCCCATCCTGTGGTTGGTACATTAGTATAACTGCCAAATACCTTCACGCCTTTGTAATCATATAATTGAGCTCCTGATTCTCTTGTTAAAGCCTTCTTAACTATCTCCACATCTGAGACATTACTTCGTTCTTCAACCATTTTTTTATCAGGATGCGCTAATATTTGTCCTTGTGTATCTGTTATAAAAGCATATCCAGTATTTCCAATAGTAATCTTACTTCTCATTTCTTCTAGTACACTTAAATCTAACGTTGCACCTAATATCCCTTTAAACTCACCTTGATTATTAATAATTGGAACAGCTATAACTATCGCTGGTTTTCCTGTTGTTTTAGAAATCAATACGTCGCTAACAACAGTTTTTTTATTTGAAGATACAGCTTTAAAATAATCTCTATCTGAACTATTATCAAACTTATCTTTTCCATCTGATCTTGCTACCTGTTGTCCATTAATATCTGTCACAAATATAAGTGCAAAATCAGATTCTTTCTTATTAATTTCTTCTAAAAGTACTTTTTGATCCTGAGGATTGTATAGTCTTAAATCATTAGTAACTGCTATTCCTTCTAATACAGAAATATGCTTCGTTATAAAGGCATCTATCTGTTCACTTAAGCCACTTGATAATTCTTTTGTAGTATAGGTTAAATTATTGTTTATTGTAACAACCTGAGAATTTGTCGACAGTACTCCTATTACTGATACAGATAATATAACAAGTACTATTAATAATGAGATTATTTTTGTCCCTAGCTTTAGATTTTTAAACATATTATTTCCCCCTAATGTTATTAAGTATATGTTAATATAATATTTCATCATATTAAATATCTAAATATATATCTGCATAAATTATACTTAAAAGTAATAACATAATTTTGAAATGGCATTTACTTTTTTATCGAATATTGTTACCGATACTAAACACTTGTTTCAGATTTACCCAAAAAATTCTTATTATCCTCGAATTACCACTAATATCAACAAAAATGAGTTCCTTGAAATTAAATCAAGAAACTCAAATATATATTTTTTATTTAAAATAATAAAAATTTATCTTTAATTATTAACTTTGAAAACTATTTTTATAATGACCATGCCTTAACAAGTGCTTTTACTCCCTCGACAATTTCACTTTCTGACATATCGCCGAATCCCAATAAAACCATATTATTTGTATACTTTTCTTGTCTTATCCAAAATGCAGATACTGGATAGACCTTAACTCCATAATATTCTGCCTTCTCTATTAACTCTTTCTCGTCAAGTCCATTATTGAATTCTAATATTATATGTAAACCTGCATTTTTTCCGTGAATGATAACTTTTTCTCCTATTAACTCATTAATTGTATTAATCAATATATCGTGCTTTCTTTTATTAGAAAGGCATATTTTCCTCAAATGCCTTTCCCAATATCCTAAAGACATAAACTGCTGAAGAATCCTTTGTTGAACTAAAGAAACAGACGCATGGTATTTACTAAAAAACTTATCATAAATATCTATCCATGCTTTAGGTAATACAATATAACCTGTTCGTAAACTCGGTGATAAAGATTTTGAGAATGTGCCAATGTATACAACCGTTTCCGCACCGCTTATACCTTGTATCGATGGAATCGGCCTGGAGTTATATCTTAATTCGCTATCATAATCATCTTCAATTATAATTCCACCTTTTCTTACAGACCATTCTAACAATTTCAATCGTTTCGATATTGGCATAACAGCTCCTGTTGGAAATTGGTGCGATGGAGTTACATATACTATTTTTGCGGAGCTATTTTCCAGTTCCTCAATACTTATCCCATCCTCATCCAACTCAATAGGAATAACTTCATAACCATTGTTAATAAATATATTTCTTGCGCCATTATATCCTGGATCTTCAATTGCAATCTGATTTGAATCACTTCGAAAGAGTTGACATAATAAACTTAGAGATTGGCCAATTCCTGAAGAAATGATTACTTGTTCAGGACTACAGTAAACACCTCTAGATTTGTTCAAATAATTCATGATTTCTATTTGCAATTCCACTTCACCCTTATTAGAGTTATATGACATAATATCTTCAGTACTTATGGTTGATAAGCACTTATTAGATATTTTTCTCCACAATTGTATTGGAAAATTTGAAGAGCTTAAATTCCCATATTGAAAATCATACTTATAAATTCTATCAGTGCTCATTTTTTGAATTGCATTATTATTAACTTTACCGCTTAGTTGTTGTTCATTTAATTTAGGAATTATAGTACTATCTAACTCCTCAACAACAAACCCACTTCCAGCCTTACTAGAAATATAACCTTCTGAAGAGAGCTGTAAATAAGCATTCTCTACTGTGTTTCTACTAACCTTTAGTGTTTCAGCAAGGTTTCGTGTAGATGTAAGTTTATAACCTTTTGGTAGTTCTCCCGAATTTATTTCCTTCTTTAATGCTTCATAAATCTGCAGATATAGCGGTTTAGATGAATTATTCTCTAAAATAATCATTTTCGTTAACACACCCCCACGAGTAAACTGTATCCTATAAATCATACAAAACTGGCACTTTTTCCAATTACAGATTGATTGTATAATTGTCCTATATAAAAGTCAATGCATGTAAATCAAGAATTTTCTTATGCGAGTATTTATAAAGGGGGCTAAAAATAAATGGATAAAAAATATGTAGTTATTATTCAATGTGACATTGCTCACAACCGTTGTAGTGGTTTTGCTTGTACGAATGCTTTCTACAACAAAGATGGTGTTTTTGAAAATTATTCTGATTCTACTAAGTATATCTCATTTACCTGCGGCGGATGTTGTGGAAAAGGCATTGCTGCTAAACTAGAACATTTATCAAAAAAACTTAAATCAAAAAACAATATTGAAAAAGATGAAGTCGTTATACATTTATCATCTTGCATGGCAACTGATAACTATCATTATGATAGATGTCCACATATTGATTATATTAAATCTATAATTTCCAAAAAAGGTTATAAAAACCTCATTGAAGGCTCTTACATAAGTAAAGGTGCTAACAAAAAAAGAGCTGAAGGAACTTATAATTCCTATAGCTAATAATTATAAACAAAAAAAGAGGATACAATATTAAATACCATATCCTCTTTTTTATCGTTATGTTTTCCAATCGTAACTTAATAATAATTCTTTATTTAATAATGGTTCTTATCCACTCTCTAGCTCTTATAATATTGTTATCTTTATCCTTTTTAAGTGGATCCTCAAACGCTATTTCACCTAAAAAATTATTTCCTTGTAAATTCTCTTTAAATTTAACAAAAGCTTTTCCTTCCTTTCCTCCACCATGACAGCAAAATAGGGCTACTTTCTTATTCTTAATGCTGTATTTTTCAAAAAAAGTATTAAAAGCTGGTACAAAATTACTTGCCCATATAGGCGTACCAAATACTATTAAATCATACTTTGAGAAATCAATTTTTATATCATTTATTTCAGGTTTTTCACCAAACAATACCTGTTTCCCACCCCAAAAGTATTTTCTTAAACCTTTATTTGGGATTTCTTTCTTAACTTTTATTTCAACCATATCTCCTTGAAGTTCATCGTTTATTGCATTAGCAATAATGTTCGTATTACCTTCCAATGAGTAAAAAATTGTTAAAGACTTCATAACTCATACCTCCATAAAATTTATATATTAAGATTTTGTCTCAATTTTTGATGATGGATTAACTTATCATATATAATAACTCTAAGCCATTTCTTTTTCTTTGCACTTAGAGATTCATTAATATGTACAACATGATGTCTTGTTATTGGACCTAGGTCAATATTATGGACACATTTTCTATTAAATTATTATCCTTACTAGATCCTCTTTCATTTGCGGAGTAATATAACCGATAGAGCCATGAATTCTTTTGCGGTTATACCATGACTCAAT
>Ga0209281_1001884_pt1 | contig 10070 bp, 9 predicted proteins | sample MedtruBG_FD_187514 | JGI IMG/M metagenome (GOLD analysis project Ga0209281, IMG submission 187514) | Root nodule microbial communities of legume samples collected from California, USA - Medicago truncatula BG (SPAdes) (version 2) | ecosystem: Host-associated > Plants > Roots > Nodule | place... | reverse complement strand
TTATTCGCGTTTCAGCCGCTTCGAGTTGCACAGCCAGAGGGTGATCACCAGCAGCAGGATCGCCGCCGAGTAGATCAGCACGTCGAGCGGGGATTTATGATCGACGATGATCAGCCGCACTATCGCAGTGATCCCAATGTAGACAAAATAACGCAGCGGGAAGTGAAAGCCGGACTGAAAGTACTTCACAATCAGGGCGATAAATTCAAAGTAGAGAAAGTAGACCACCAGGCCTTCCACCAGCGCATATTTGCTGGTTTGTTCAGGGGCGAACAGTACATCCGCAAGATGCACTGTCTCTTTACCCAAAAAGACGACCAGTATCAGGCCAAGGCTCAACAGACCGAGGTTCAGCACGGTCTGGAGGACTGTTGAGATAAACTCAACGCGCGGGCGAGTCAGGGATGTCATACAGCACCTCATTCTCCAGGGCGAGGTTCCTGTATAACGCAAAAATGTGACGGGGATCTATATTTTTTGTTTATGTTTGACGCAATGGAGAGGATTCCCCTCTCCCCTTAGGGGAGAGGGTGAGGGGCATCAGCGGAAGTTAATGTTCTTATCGCTCGTCATGTCATACAGCTGGAACTTACGTCCAAGCTGCTGACCCCCGTCACGCGTCAGCGGCGTCCAGCCCACTGCCGCACGGCTGCGGGTTGGGCCTGACGAGAACAGATCCAGCGGGATCGACACGTAGACCCCTTTGGTGAAGTCCCCTTCCCCGTACTCGTCCGGCGAAACGTTGGTGATGGTGGCATAGCCACCCACCACGACGCCGCTGTCGAAGTGTTTAGAGATGTCCAGCGTACCGCCCTTATCGCCCGCCAGGTACTGGCCGACGCTGGCTTTCACCAGCACGTCAGGCGCGAACGACGGCGTCCAGTAGGCGGTCAGATGGCCCGTTTTGACGCTGTAGTCGGTGAACTTCATCATGTCCTGCGCGCTGCGCCAGTCACGCTGTTTGACGTAGTTGGCATCCACCCCGAACGCCCAGTTACTGTCGACAGGACGATAAAGCACTTCCGCCCCCGCGCCGCCGTACATGGTTTCCAGATACCCGCCGTACACCTGGCCGTAGAAGCCGTTGCCAAAGTACTGGAAGTAGTTGGCCTGCAGGTTATTCACGTAGGCATCGTTTTGTACGTACTCACGCACGCGGGTACGCACGCGCGGCAGCGCCGAGTCTTTTGGCGGGTTGGTGTAGTTGAACTTGTCGTAGTTATTGGCGATGTTGCCGAACAGGCTGCCAGTGGTCAGCAGGTGGTCGGTGAGCCACAGATCCGCCGTCGCCATGACGCCCAGCTGATACATGTAGAAGTTTTCAGGCCCGCCGACGGACTGGTTCAGCACCGGATCGATATGGAAATCGAAGCGCGATTTGTCGATATACCAGCCCTGCTCGGTGGTTTCCGGCACGATCGGCTCTACGCGTTTTTGCACCAGCTCGGTTTCATGCCCGAGCGGCTCGCCTTCCAGATGGCGCCTGAGGCTGGCAACGTCCGTTTCCGTCGTCATCTGCGGCAGGTTGAGACGGTTCTCCGTCACGCGGATCGTGCGGATCCCCTCCGGCAGATCGTTCATAACGATCCGGTTAGCGCGTTCGATCCCTTCGCGCGAGTCGCGGTATTTCACCTGCTCGCCGGTGACGTACAGCGTGTCGCCTTTCACCTGAATTTTCGGATCCGCCAGGCCGGCATTGTATTTCAGCAGCGTCAGCTGGTTTGCCACCACGGAGTGCTGCAGAATCGCATCCTGCGGCTCCGGCTGGTATGCAGGGCGCGCGTTATCATTGTAGTGCGGCCGCATGTCGTTAAAGTTGGTGCGCAGCGTGAAGCCAAACATCACCGTATTGCCGCGCTCGTAGCTGAGGTTAACGTCGGCCCAGTCGGTGACGCGATAAATGGCGCCGACGTTAAACTTGCTCTTCTGCTCAATCTTTCCGGCGAAGTCCTGCGAGTAGTCATTCCCCTCATATTCCAGCTTCAGGCGTAATGGCTGCCAGGGCGTTTGATACTCCACGCCGCCAAACAGCGACGCCGGACCGTGGAACATCTGGTCTCCGTTGATGGAGCCCGCTTTCTTATAGCTGTTATCGCGGTAGCAGTATTTATCGCTGTAGGAGCAAAACGGGTTTTTCACGTTGCCGCTGGTGCCGAGATAGCCCCATCCCAGGCCGAGCGAGAAGTCGAACGGCCCCCAGGCTTTACTGGCCACGATGTATTCCGCATCAAACAGACCGGTACCACCGATATCTTTGGCGCCCACGGACACCTGCGGCATCCAGTAGCTCTCTTCCCACAGGCGCAGCTTGACGTCGAAGGCTTTATCTTTGTAGGTCTGATCGCCGGAGAACGCCTCTACGCTGCTGTATTGTTTCGTACGCACGTCGGTATAGCGCAGCGTGGTTTCAAGCCACGGGAATAGCTGTACCGAGGCGGAGTAATAGCGATACTGGTCGTTATCACGGTAGTTAAGGCTAATTTCCCCTTCGCGCGCCATCCGCGCGGTGGGCGTTTGCAGTAAACCGACGCCGCCGAAGTCTGACTGAGACGGGCCAATGGGTGCCGGATACGTTTCTGCATGGCAGGCGGCACTCACGCAGAGCGCCAGCATGCTGTAAAGATAGGTTCTTTTCATTATTCCGGTATCCGCTGAATCAGGGAGTGAAGGATATCGGCGTTAAGCCCGTCATACGCCTTCGTCCAGAAATGGTCGGCAAAACCGACAAAAATGATGCTGCCCGGCATAGGTTCGATATGCCGTTTATTCCAGTAAGCGACGGGGGCTTTTTGTGTGTGCCCGTCAGGGTAAACCACCCAGGCGTAGCTGTTATCGGCACCGCTCAGCAGGCTCTGCTCGTCGAGGTAGCTCGCCACGTCACGACCGGGCGTGAAGGGCTTTTTACCCGGGCTGCTGATAAGCCCCATTACGGTCACCGTCGTCGGCTTCTCCGGCAGCCAGAGCGTATACTCCCCTTCAAGCGTGGGGTTGCCCTTTTCCGTGACGCGCACTTCGTCGGGATCCAGGTTCACGTTCTGACGGCCAGTCACCTTCAGCGCCTGCAGCTGCTGGCGAACGCTGTTAATCGCCGCCGCGTCGTCGCCATCTTCCTGCTCCGCTAATCCCGTCAGCCTGGCAAGAAGCGCCTTGTGCTGTTGTTCCGCTTCAGCGGTCTTCTGCCGTTCAGCGATCACTGCCCCCGGCCACCAGCTGTTGGCGAGCCTTGGCTGTCCGACGAGATCGAGCAGATGCTCAGCGTGGGTTAAGGTTTTGGGTTTTTCACTGTCTGGCGTGTAGACCTTCACCGTCCCTGCGGACCATGCCAGCGGCGCGGCAAGGCTGGCGAGAAGCGCAACGTGGATGAGCGTTTTCATGATTTCGCCGCCTTGATCAGGGTGGTTTTCACCGGGAAGAATCCGGCACCGAGATACTGCTGGGACTGGCGGATCTGCCCTTCCTCGTCGATCCAGAAGCGGTTGTGCCAGGTGGCCTGGTCGGTAGTGACTTCTTCATCCAGCACGCGAACCTGCGTTTCGTCGCTGCCGACTTTCACGCTGTCCGTGCCGTCCCAGCGGAAGGTCGAGCGTGCCGTGGCGTAACGCACCTGCTTATGTTCGGTCCAGCCCATCGTGCGCGTCCAGCTTGCGCCGTCGGCGATCTGGTTCGGCTTGATCAGCGGATCGGCAGCGATGTTATTCACCTCCAGCAGGTTGTCGCCGCCCAACAGGGTTTTCACGATACGACCATGCTGCGTCACGATGGTGGCCTGATCCTGCGTCACCCATTTCTGCTGCCCGTTTTCATCGAAAGCGAGCACCACAAACAGCTGCGGGCCATCGTTTAGCTGCATGTACTGACTGGCATAGGGCATGTTTTGAAGTTCGTCATCGGTCAAATGCACGCCCGGTGTGCCGAACATGCTTTCCCACAGTGAGTTTCCCAGCCCTTTGGTGGTGGCCGAGCACGCCTGCAGCAGCAGGCAAATCAGAATGATTGCAGGTCGCTTCACGACTCTTCTCCGAAGGGGCGAAATAACCACACCGAAGTGTGGTTATGATTAAAACACCCGCTATTACTGGGTGCTGGTTGTCGTGGTGGTCGTGGTTCCGGTATTGGAGCCACCACCGCCACCGGTTGCCGCCAGCGCGACACCCACGGCTGAACTTACGGTGCTGGCGCTGGCTGCGGTAGAACTTCCCGCAGACGCAGACGTCGCAGCCGAACCTGCCGCTTCCCCGACCTGAACCGGAGCTGCATAGACAGATGTCGCCGCAAGCGCAGATATGGCAAAAATGCCATACAGTACTTTCTTCATAACAATTTCCCTTCAATGAATGAATGGAGATTTGCCCGAAAAGAATTTCAGGCGGAATCGAGTATACACAACTACTGCCGTGGGTTTGCCGTAAGGGGAAATAGGGATGGAGTTTTCGGACTAATGGTTAAAATGGAAATGAAAGGCAAATAACATAAATATATAATAGATAAAAATCAATAAGTTATAATATATCCATATTAATTAACCACTACGTATTTTCTTAAAATAAACCGCAGCAATTAACGGGTTAAGCGTCTTTTTCGGATTAAACTCAGATTCAGAATTTGAGTTAACTAACAGACATCAGGAATTATCCGATAAAAAAATGCCGGCATTAAGCCGGCACGTTTTCATGACGTTTTAATTACGCACGCCAGGATTTATAACGGTTGATCAAACCATTTGTCGAGCTGTCATGGCTGGCAATCGCTTTATCGTCACCCAGCTCTGGCAGAATACGGTTTGCCAGCTGTTTGCCCAGCTCAACGCCCCACTGGTCAAAGGTGAAGATGTTCAGGATGGCGCCCTGCGTGAAGATCTTGTGCTCGTACAGGGCAATCAGCGCGCCCAGGCTGAACGGCGTGATTTCGCGCAGCAGGATGGAGTTGGTTGGGCGGTTGCCTTCGAACACTTTGAACGGCACAACGTGGTCCAGGGTTGCCGGATCTTTACCCTGGTCACGGTATTCCTGCTCAACCACTTCTCGGGATTTACCGAACGCCAGCGCTTCGGTCTGCGCAAAGAAGTTGGACAGCAGCTTCGGATGGTGGTCGGACAGCGGGTTATGGGTGATAGCCGGGGCGATGAAATCGCACGGTACCATTTTGGTGCCCTGGTGGATCAGCTGGTAGAAGGCATGCTGGCCGTTGGTGCCCGGCTCGCCCCAGATGATTGGACCAGTCTGGTAATCCACCGCGTTGCCGTTACGGTCAACATACTTACCGTTGGATTCCATGTTGCCCTGCTGGAAGTAAGCAGCAAAGCGGTGCATGTACTGGTCGTACGGCAGGATCGCTTCGGTTTCAGCGCCGAAGAAGTTGTTGTACCAGATACCGATCAGCGCCAGCAGCACCGGCAGGTTTTTCTCTGGTGCGGTGGTGGAGAAGTGTTTGTCCATCGCGTGCGCGCCGGAGAGCAGCTCGACGAAGTTGTCGAAGCCCACGGACAGGATGATGGACAGACCGATCGCAGACCACAGGGAGTAGCGGCCGCCAACCCAGTCCCAGAACTCGAACATGTTCGCGGTATCAATGCCGAACTCGCTGACCGCTTTACCGTTGGTAGACAGCGCCGCGAAGTGTTTCGCCACGTGCTTGTTGTCGCCCGCGGTTTTCAGGAACCAGTCGCGCGCGCTGTGGGCGTTGGTCATGGTTTCCTGAGTGGTGAAGGTTTTGGACGCAACCAGGAACAGGGTGGTTTCCGGGTTCACGTTCTTCAGCACTTCGGCGATGTGGGTACCATCGACGTTAGACACAAAGTGCATATTGAGGTGGTTTTTGTACGGGCGCAGCGCTTCGGTCACCATGAACGGGCCGAGGTCAGAACCGCCGATACCGATGTTCACCACGTCGGTGATTGCTTTGCCGGTGTAGCCTTTCCAGCTACCGGAGATGATCGCTTCGGAGAAGGTTTTCATCTTTTCCAGCACCGCGTTCACTTCAGGCATGACGTCTTTGCCGTCAACGATGATTGGCGTATTGCTACGGTTACGCAGGGCCACGTGAAGCACGGCACGGTCTTCGGTACGGTTGATCTTCTCGCCGGAGAACATGGATTTGATGGCGTCGGCAAGCTCAGTCTCTTTCGCCAGATCCTGCAGTTTTGCCAGCGTTTCTTCGGTAATGCGGTTTTTGGAGAAATCCACCAGCATCAGGTCGTCGAAGGTCGCGGAGAACTTAGAGAAACGATCGGCATCTTTCGCGAACAGATCCGCGATGGTGACGTCTTTCATTTCATCAAAATGTTTCTGGAGTGCCTGCCAGGCAGCGGTCTGCGTTGGGTTGATGTTTTTCATTAGCAATACTCTTCTGATTTGAGAATTGTGACTGCGGTCGATTGTAGCGCCTGCAAATAAAAATTGTGATGGTTTTTATGCCATTGCCCTGGCCTGCATCAAACACAGGTGAAAAGACCCGAAAAGTATAGCTGCTGAAGCGCCCTCCCGGGGCGGCGAAATGTCGGTCAAAAAGCCCTAAAACGGAGCATAAAATCTGGCGCTGTTATAAGTCCTGTTTCTCAGGGGTACCCCCCCATAAAAAATCCGCATAATCCCAGCATTGACAGGACCTCCCCCGCATTTTATTTATAGGGCCGTATTTTGCGCCTGCACCTGTTTTCATTTCATTCTTGTGCCATGGTCGCTTATTCATTCCCTGACACGAGGTTGTTATGACGAGTTTTGTGGTCGCCAAATTTGGCGGCACCAGTGTGGCCGATTACGATGCCATGAACCGCAGCGCCGATGTGGTGCTGGCCGATCCGAATACCCGCCTGGTGGTGCTGTCTGCCTCCGCCGGCGTGACGAACCTGCTGGTTTCTCTGTCTGAAGGACTGGAAGCGACAGAACGTTTCGTGAAGCTGGATGCACTGCGCAAAATTCAGTTCGACATCCTTGAACGTCTGCAGAACCCGAACGTCATCCGCGAGGAAGTGGAACGTCTGCTGGAAAATATCACCACTCTGGCAGAAGCGGCGTCTCTGGCTACCTCCACCGCCCTGACCGACGAGCTGGTCAGCCACGGTGAACTGATGTCCACCCTGCTGTTTGTTGAAATCATGCGCGAGCGTAACGTTCAGGCGCAGTGGTTTGACGTGCGTAAAGTGATGCGTACCAGCGATCGCTTTGGCCGCGCCGAGCCGGACGTTGAGGCGCTGGCGGAGCTGACCAATCAGCAGCTGGCACCACGCCTGGCAGACGGTATCGTGATCACCCAGGGCTTTATCGGCAGTGAAGCGAAAGGCCGCACCACCACGCTTGGCCGCGGTGGCAGCGACTACACCGCCGCGCTGCTGGGCGAAGCCCTGCATGCAACGCGCGTGGATATTTGGACGGACGTTCCGGGAATTTACACCACCGACCCGCGCGTCGTTTCTGCGGCTAAACGTATTGATGTAATCGCCTTTGAAGAAGCGGCTGAAATGGCCACCTTCGGTGCGAAAGTGCTGCACCCGGCAACGCTGCTGCCGGCCGTACGCAGCGATATTCCGGTCTTCGTCGGCTCCAGCAAAGATCCGAAAGCGGGCGGGACGCTGGTCTGCAAAAAAACGGAAAACCCACCGCTGTTCCGCGCCCTGGCCCTGCGCCGTCGCCAGACGCTGGTGACGCTCCACAGCCACAATATGCTTCATTCACGCGGTTTCCTGGCGGAAGTGTTTGGCATTCTGGCGCGCCACAATATCTCGGTGGATCTGATCACCACCTCTGAAGTGAGCATTGCGCTTACGCTGGACACCACCGGCTCTACCTCCACCGGCGACACGCTGCTGACGCAGTCGCTGCTGATTGAGCTGTCTGAGCTGTGCCGCGTGGAAGTAGAAGAAGACCTGGCGCTGGTTGCCATCATCGGCAACAAGCTGTCGCGCGCCTGCGGCGTGGGTAAAGAGGTGTTCGGCGTGCTCGACCCGTTCAACATCCGCATGATCTGCTACGGCGCATCCAGCTACAACCTGTGCTTCCTGGTGCCTGCCGATCAGGCCGAGCAGGTCGTGCAGAAACTTCATCAGAATTTGTTTGAATAAAATTCGTTAGCAGGATAAACAATACCTATAAGCCGGGCACAGACCCGGCTTTTTCATAACTAAACAACACGACAATACTGCAAGGAATCCACTATGTTATCCGCCGTTACGCGGCTGTTCCCGTTATGGGCGCTGCTGCTCTCCGTACTCGCGTATTACACCCCCGCCACGTTCACGGGCATTGGTCCGTGGGTCGCCACGCTGCTGATGCTGATCATGTTCGGTATGGGCGTGCATCTGAAAGTCGACGACTTTAAACGCGTGCTGTCTCGCCCTGCGCCCGTCGCGGCAGGGATGTTCCTGCACTACCTGGTGATGCCGCTTGCGGCGTGGCTGCTGGCGATGGCCTTTAAGATGCCGCCCGATCTCTCCGCCGGGATGGTGCTGGTGGGCAGCGTGGCCAGCGGCACGGCGTCCAACGTCATGATCTACCTGGCGAAAGGCGACGTGGCGCTCTCCGTCACGATCTCGTCCGTTTCGACGCTGGTTGGCGTCGTTGCCACGCCGCTGTTAACCCGTCTGTACGTGGACGCGCATATTCAGGTGGACGTGATGGGCATGCTGCTCAGCATTCTGCAGATTGTGGTGATCCCGATTGCGCTGGGGCTGGTCATTCACCATCTTTTCCCGCGCGTGGTGAAGGCCGTTGAGCCGTACCTGCCCGCGTTTTCGATGGTCTGCATTCTGGCAATCATCAGCGCCGTGGTGGCGGGTTCCGCATCGCACATTGCCTCCGTGGGCTTTGTGGTAATCATCGCCGTGGTGCTGCATAACACTATTGGCCTGCTGGGCGGCTACTGGGGCGGGAAGCTGTTCGGTTTTGACGAATCGACCTGCCGCACGCTGGCAATCGAGGTAGGCATGCAGAACTCCGGCCTGGCGGCGGCGCTCGGTAAAATTTACTTCTCCCCGCTGGCGGCCCTGCCCGGCGCGCTGTTCTCCGTCTGGCATAACCTCTCCGGCTCGCTGCTGGCGGGCTACTGGTCCGGCAAACCGATTGATGAACAAACGAAAAAAGATGCGGTGAAGCAGGGTTAATTTGCGCGGCTTGCTTTACACTGAAGCCTCTCTATCAGGAGGCTTCAGCAATGGCTACACCACGTTTGACCCAGAAAGACATGACGGAAGCCGAGCAGCGCGAACTGAAAACGCTTCTCGACCGTGCCCGTATCGCACATGGCCGCACGCTGACGAACGCCGAAACCAATCAGGTGAAAAAAGAGTACATCGATAAGCTGATGGCGCAGCGTGACGCCGCGGCGAAAAAAGCCCGCAAGCTTAAAAAAGAGCAGGCTTATAAACCCGATGCAGAGGCGACCTTTTCCTGGTCGGCCACAACGTCTACCCGTGGAAGGCGCTAATCAGCGCCCTTTCTTTTTGCGCCCCGGCTGGGTAAAGCGTTTTCCATTACCCGGCTTGCCTCGCCCCTTATCTTCCGCCTGAGGCGCCTTCACCACCGGGCGCTTAATCGCCTGGGTTTTCGGTTTGGCTTTGGCCTTCGGCTTCGCTTCGGACGAGGAGTTCTCGATAAGCTTGAAGAGCTCAATCAGCTCGTCATCCGTTAAATCACGCCACTCGCCCAGCGGGATACCGGACAGGCTGACGTTCATGATGCGCGTGCGTTCCAGCTTCGTCACTTCATAACCGAAGTGCTCGCACATACGGCGGATCTGGCGGTTTAAGCCCTGCACCAGCGTAATGCGGAACGCGAACGGCGCTTCTTTCTTCACCTTACACTTTTTCGTGACGGTACCGAGGATCGGCACGCCCGCGCCCATGCCACGAATAAATTCGTCCGTAACCGGCTTGTTCACCGTAACGACATACTCTTTCTCGTGGTCATTACCGGCACGCAGAATTTTGTTGACCAGATCGCCGTGGTTGGTGAGGAAAATCAGCCCCTGAGAGTCTTTATCCAGACGGCCAATCGGGAAGATACGGCTGCTGTGGTTCACGAAATCAACGATGTTGTCCCGCTCACCGTCTTCCGTGGTGCTGACAATCCCAACCGGTT
>Ga0209281_1001882_pt1 | contig 10085 bp, 8 predicted proteins | sample MedtruBG_FD_187514 | JGI IMG/M metagenome (GOLD analysis project Ga0209281, IMG submission 187514) | Root nodule microbial communities of legume samples collected from California, USA - Medicago truncatula BG (SPAdes) (version 2) | ecosystem: Host-associated > Plants > Roots > Nodule | place... | reverse complement strand
GGGAATCCGGCCTGTGACCGAGCTGTCCGGCCTCGGCTGCCCGTATCCAGCGGAAAAGCAGGTTGCTGTTGACCCCGCGCCGGCGCGCCACCTCCGCTACCGAGTTTCCGGGAAGCTGCGCTTCTTCAACAATTCGCCATTTGTCTTCCAGCGACCAGTTTCGTCGACCGCGCTTCGCCGCTTCGCTCATTCCCGACATCAATCACCGCCATAGTGTCCACTTAGCACTTGGTGGACACTATCCCACTCCACGGCAGCACCGGTAGGCGGTCATCACGCCACGCTTACTTTTGGGCCAAGGAGATCGCATAATGTATCGTCGGGAGCTGCTTGCTTGCTGAAAGCGATGACATAAGCCGATCTTCCGCTGGGCTGGCAAAACGACCAAACATCAGCAAATAGGAGTATCGCCAATTTTGGATGTAAGCCGCGAAGTCACACCGGCGTGGTTCACATTCCCTCATACATTCGGACAAGCACCCGATCGAATTGATCCACCCGCACAAATCCGAGACGGGGAAACTCGATATCCGTGATGATGTACAAAGCCAGCCCGAGGGCTAGCGCAAAAATCACTACGTGCACCCAACTTTTGCTTTTCCCGGCACCCATCGCCACGCCCGCTAAGAAGGAGCTTCCAAGCCCGAAAGCGAACAGCGTGATGTAGATGGCGTGTGGAGGATGCCGCCGGTTTGCGCCATCTCGCGAGCGTGCTGCCGCAAACATTTCGCCGAGTGGCGGTAGCGTCATCGCACAAATGAGTTTGAGATCGGTCGCCTCACATGCGGCTATCGCATCGTTCCATATTTCGGTCCTGAGCTTGTCAATTCTTGCCGTGTAAGAGGGGATTTCAACCTCAACGCCTTCCCAGAGCGAATAGTCAATTCCCTCATGATAAAGATCGATGCGCGCACCGAAGTATTCCTTCACCTTCGATTTAAGCGCTAGTTTTCTATCGTTCTCCATCATATCGAGCCGATCATATGCAGTGCTGATCGCATTACCTTCAGCCGTCATCAGCTTCCTGCGCTCGTCGAACCTTTCCAACGCGCCGGAAAAAGAGAAGGCTATAAGCAGACCCGCAAGCGCGAAGATGGCGGCCTCGATGCTGCCGAGCCCAGCCACTGATGTTTGTCCATTCTCGTTGAGATAGCGCTTGCCGTAATGATATCCCATGCTTGTCAAGACAAGCGAACCCGCAAAGAAAGCTGCGGCTGCCAGCACGGAAAAAAACAGGAACGCCAGATGCATGTCGGGGTCCCTTGTTACGGACACAATGACGTAACACCCTAGAATGGGATCTCAGTCCTCGTCGATTACGAAAGTGTAGGTGAGACCTCCGGTCCCGTGCAAGATGAAACAACGGTGGCGGTCGATTACAGGCTTTCCAAAACGGCCCACCGAAACGGTTTTGGTCCCTACAGTTTTCACCGAGCGGCCGCCGCGGCAGGCCTACTAGAAACGGTTCGAAGGCGTCGCCGAGGGATACGGCAGCAGCTGGAACTGATCAGGCAGCCGGCCTAGGCAGCCATCGCTACCGCGCCGAGGGGGTGTGGCGTGAACAGGTTCGACCGTGTAGGCGCGTATAAGCTTCCGGAAGTTCGGGCGCCTCAACATTCTGCTTTGACGAGGGTGGGCATTGATGACTCCGGAGCCGCACAGCGTTCTTCGAGCAATGCGGCGCGCGACGATAGGCTCTATAGATCGACGGCTACCACACTATAGACTAAGACTAGTTCCGGCATCGACTAACGTTGCCACGGCACTGCGAGGCGGGCCACGCTCAGCCCCATCGCCAGTGCGCTGATCACGAAGGTGCCTGCCCCCGAGCTCTGCATGGCTTCCAGCATCTGCCCCTGGTTGAACAGCACAATCATCTCGAATGCGTAGAGGCCCGGAATCATGATCACGACCGGCGCGGTAACAATCGCCATGAGCTCTGCGTCGTAACGCCGGCTCGCAAGAATGGCGATGATTCCGACCGACAACGCGGCGATGAACGCCGCCGGCGCCATCAGCATTCCGATGTCGATAAGGAAGAGACGCAGGCTATTCGCCGCCAACGCCACGATGCCCGCGACTACCACCGAGCGTGGTGCGCTGTTGAACAGCATGGCGAAGCCGCAGCCGGCGACGAAGCTCGCGATTGCGCGCAGCGAAAGGCGTAACGGATAGGTAAGCTCGGCCGGCGCCGACCGCGGCAACAACTCAATGGCCGCAGCAGTCACCACGATGCTCAGCCCCGAAGCGACGATGAACAGGGTCAACGCGCCAGATGCCAGTCGGCTCAAGGCGGCCACAGTCTGATGCTCCAATAGATCGAACAGTCCCGCGATCAGCGAAACGCCGGGGATGAGAAATAGCACGGTGGAGATGAAGCCGGCGGCATAGTGCGAAAAAGCAAACCCGGCATGGTTCGCAAGCGCCGCCACCAGAACGTAAGTTCCGGCAGCGCTAATGGCAGCCAATGCCGTCGTGCTGAATTGGGGCAATTGGCGGCGGGTCAACCACCAACGCGATCCTTGACCTATGCCGCCACCGATCGCGGCGGTGGCCATTTCCGGCAGTGCCGCTCCGTTGAGGAACGCAAACCCCGCGCTCGCGAGGCCGACCGCGATGGCCATCTGCCAGCCTGGATATTGAGGCGGGCGCGCTTCGATTTCGGTGAGTTGTGTCGCTATCCGGTGGGGCGCCACCACTGGTCCTAACGCGTTGGCAAGCCGCTCCAACTCACCGATGCGCCGGACGTCGATTCCGGGCAAACCGACATCGCGCATTGCTACGAGCCGTTCGCCGCGGCAGTGAACACTGACGGTCACGGAGTCAAGCGTAAGACACACCGCTGGCGTTTCCAGGCCGAGCCGGTGCGCCATCGCCCCCGACAACTCGCGGGTACGGGTTGCGGTGGCGCCGGCGCGCAGCATCATGGCGGCAAACAGCAGTAGCACATCGGTCGCGTCGTCCCCCACGCCAGGTTTTCTTTGATCGGCAGACTGCGTCACCGTTCAACCTTTCAGTAGACCGTCCAGATTGTATTTCATGTGATGATTGAAGTCAGCGTATATGATTCCGCCGCTAACCGAGATCTTCCGCTGAGCTTCTTCCGTTTTCCGACCAGACGTAGTTTAAATTGGCAGAGTTCTCAGCGTCCGCTCCAGGCCAGGGGGAGCGGCGTAGGTCAGACCGGGTTGAGTGGGGCTATCCTACTGTGAGGCGTTCCCCGCCATCAGCTTGATCACCTCGACGATACGAGATGTTCCGCCCAGGGTCTGAGCTTTTCTGCTACGGCCTCGACTGCGGCGCATTCCCCGTTGAGTTCGCGACGGATGTGGGTGGGATCCTCACCGGACACCCTCAGTCCCTGTCGAAAGAACCGGCCGACCACCTCGCCTCCGGCTCCATGGGCGCAGTTTCTCCGCAGGGACGGGTCTCGCCGGCGCATCACCGCGATCACGCTCAGGGCCACTCCGATGCCCAAGCCGCGCTTGCCGGCTCGCCTGCCGAGCTTCTGCTCCTTGATGGCGCCTTTCTCGTCTGTGGCGAGAACACCGACTGCATCGAGCTTCAGGTACTCGTCCGCTCGTCCCACCTTCTCACAGCCCGAGCCGCATTATCGGCAGCGCCCTCGTCGCTGAACAAGGCGAGAACCAGCCTCTTCTTGCCCCCGCCCGCATCTTCGCGAAGATGCCACGGCACCACCGCTTGCTCTCTGCTGATGCGGTCGCCGCGCCGGCGACTTCACCTTTGTCTTTCTAGGAGCGAATCAAACTGAGGAATGCCGGAGGCGGCGCGGGTCGCGAGAGCGCTGGGGAGATCGCGTGCACCCGAATACCTTTCGGTCCGAGCTCCGTAGCGACGTAGCGCACCGCGCTCTCGAGTGCGGCCTTTGCCACGCCCATGATGTTGTAGTTCTCCACCACGAACTGTGATCCGTGATAGGTCATGGTAAAGAATGCACCGCCTCGCTTGATCAACGGTTCGGCCAAGTGCGCCATTCGGATGAAGGACCAGCAGGAGATTTCCATGGTCGTCAGAAATCCCTCGCGAGGCACGTCGGTTACGCGTCCACCGAGCGCATCCTTCGTTGAGAAGGCAATCGAGTGCACGAGGAAATCGAGCTCTCCCCCGGTCTCCGAAATACGTTCGAACACCGGCTCGACCTGGCCGGGCACGGCTACGTCCAACGGCATGAATGGGAGCCTCGAGTCGCGCCAGCGGCTCGACATGGGGCTTCGCTTTGTCGTTGAGATAGGTGATCGCGACGTCCGCCCCCGAAGGCGCGGAATGCGCGGGCGCAGCCCCAGGCGATCGAACGGTCGTGGGGCGAATCTCCTGTTGATCAGGGCGCGCTACTACGGATGAGCGCAAGCGTGTGGCGCGCGATCATCAGTTCCTCATCGGTCGGAACAACCAGGAGCTTGACGCGGCTCGCCGCACTCGAAATCAGCGCCGCGCCGCCGTCGTTTCCCACCGCGTCGAGGTCGGCGCCAAGCCAGGCGAGGCCCTCGGCGATCCGTGCACGGATCGGCGCCGAGTTCTCTCCGACCCCTGCGGTGAATACAAAAGCGTCGATGCCGCCGAGCGCCGCCGCGAGCATGCCTGCGTGGAGGCCGCAGCGGTGTACGAAATGCGCGATCGCGAAGGAAGCGCGCGGGTCGTCGCTCGCCAGAAGTTCGCGCATGTCGTTCGAGATGCCGGAGAGTCCCTTGAGACCGGCCTCATGGTAGAGAAGGTCCGAGACGGCGTCGGCACTCATGCCCTTTTCCGAGATGAGATAGAGTACGACGCCGGGGTCGATCTGGCCCGGCCGTGTTCCCATCGGCAGGCCATCGAGCGCGGTGAAGCCCATTGTGCTCTCGATGCTCCGGCCGTCGCGCAGCGCGCACATCGACGCGCCGCTTCCGAGATGCGCGACAATGACCTTGCCGCGTGCTGGTTCGGGGGCGATCTCGCTCAGCCGCTCGGCGACGTATTCGTAGGAAAGGCCATGGAAGCCGTAACGCCGCACGCCCTGCTCATAAAACGCCCGCGGCAGGGCATAGCAATCGGTATGCTCCGGGTGGCCGCGGTGGAAGGCCGTGTCGAAACAGGCGACCTGCGGCACGTCCGGGTTGATCTCCATGGCGAGCCGGATCGGCGCCAGGTTGTTGGGCTGATGAAGGGGCGCGAGGTCCTGGTAGCTGGCGAGACGGTCGAGCATAGTCGTATCGATCAGCACGGGCTGCGCGAAATCGGGGCCGCCATGGACGACGCGATGGCCGATTGCCCGGAGTTCGAATCCCTCGATCGTTAACAGCCATTCGCGGGCTGCCGCAATGGCTGCCGGGAGGTCGCGCACGGCTTCCGCGGCGTAGCTCTGGTCGATGAGGACGGTTCCGTCGGCTCCCTTCACTTGGAGACGCGGCCGCGTTCCGATGCCACCGATCTGGCCCCGCACCTGGCGGGTCAGGTTGGCGCCTTCAATGCCGAAGACCTGGAACTTGAGGCTCGACGAACCGGCATTGACGACAAGTATCGCGTCCATGGCGCTAGACCGCCGGCACTTGGGCCGTCCGCCGCCGTGCCGCGTAGAGTGCGGCGACGGCGCAAGAAGCAAGGCGAGTGCGCACCGAATCCGCCCGAGACGTCAGCACAATCGGCACGCGCGCGCCGAGAACGATACCGGCCGCGTCGGCACGGGAAAGGAAGGTCAGGTTTTTCGCGAGCATGTTGCCGGCCTCCAGATCCGGGACCACGATGATCTGTGCGTGGCCCGCGACCGGCGTTTTGATGCCCTTGATCCGGGCTGCCTCCGGGTCGATCGCGTTGTCGAAGGCGAGCGGTCCGTCGATGAGGCCGCCGGTGATCTGGCCGCGCTCGGCCATCTTGCAAAGCGCCGCCGCTTCGATGGTCGATGGGATCTTCGCGGTGACCGTCTCCACCGCCGAAACGATCGCGACCCGTGGCTCGCCGAGCCCGATCGTCACCCAGAGATCGATCGCGTTCTGCACGATGTCCCGCTTGGCATCGAGGTCCGGAAAGATATTGATGGCTGCGTCCGTGATGAAGAGCGTCTCCGGATGACCCGGGACGTCCATGACAAAGACGTGGCTGATCCTCCGATCAGTCCTGAGGCCGGTGGCGGAAGCCGCGACCTCATGCATCAGCTCGTCGGTGTGCAGGCTCCCCTTCATCAGAAGTTCGCCCTTGCCCTCGCGAATGAGCGCGACCGCCTTGGCCGCCGCGGCGTGGCTGTGCGGTACGTCGACGATCTCCCGACCGCCGATTTCGAGCCCGTGCTCAGCCGCCACGGAGTGAATCTTTGCTTCCGGCCCCACGAGCACGGGTCTGATGAGCCCCGTTTTTGCCGCTTGAAGCGCACCGCGCAGCGAAGTCTCGTCGCAGGGATGGGCAACGATCGTCACCGCGGGCGTTTCGGCCTGCGCGGCGGCGATCAAGCGGTCGTACTTGGACGGCCCGGCCGTCACTGCAGTCACCTCGGACACTTGCGAACCCCTCAGGTTGGATCAGGGCGCGGTGCGCTCCCGGTGGAGTCTTGCGCGCCACGAGCGGCACCGCCTCGCTTCCAAAGCCGAACAGCCGCTCGATGCGCTGCATTCACTCGGCGCCCTGCCCGGTGATGGCTCCGGATGCTTCCAGCACGTCGCGCAGGACATTCAAGGCGGAGCGGCGCTCATCGGAGTCTTCCCGCAGCAGCTTCGGAATTGCTGCGAGCGCCGCTTCTTCATCGATCAGCAGGCATTGGGTCTACTCCTCGGCTTGAACGGAGGGCGCGGTCCCAGTTTCAGATCGCACATACAGCAACACTGTCCTTCGAGCATTGATCTGCGTCAAATCCAGGCGGACCGGTGCGCTTCCCACGGCAGCACCATACTGGGCCGACCCCGGCGAGTTTGTCAGGAAGCATCTGCAACGCGCCGATATTGACGAAATCGCCCCGGAGGAGCGTCTCGAGTAGCCGGAGCAAGTGTCGATATATTGACTGCGGTCAATGCCGACCGGCCCCTTTTGCCTTATGGTCACACCGAGGAAGTTGGCGGTCAGGATCTTTCCGCTGCGATTCGCTTTCTCTAACGGCAGCATAGCTGTCGTGACGAGGGGTCTGTACCGGAGCTCGATCGATATGCTTGTCAAGGACGTCATGACGACAAAGGTCGTAAAACTGTCGCCTGACAACAGCGTCAGACAGGCAGCCAAGCTGATGTTCGACCACCACGTAAGCGGCGTCCCGGTTGTTGACAACGAGGGGCGTTTGCTCGGGGTCATCAGCGAGGGCGACCTGATCCGGCGGACGGAACTCTGCAGTGGAGCATCCGTGTTGATACCGGACATGGCAATCGATCCCGACGACAGGGCGATCGCCTTCGTCAGGCGATGCTCGTGGCGCGTCGGCGACGTCATGACGGCCAGCCCAGTGACCATTGAGGAGGAAGCGCCCCTTGCGCGTGTTGCAGTGCTCATGGAGGACCGCGGCATCAAGCGCATCCCCGTAATGCGCGATGGAGAACTGGTCGGCATCGTCAGCCGCGCCGACCTGCTGCAGGCAATCTTTTCAACTAAACCAGACGAGACAGCGGCGGGCGACGATGCCATTCGACGCAGCATCCTTGTTCGCCTCGGCGAGAACACGGGTCTGGAAGAATTGGATGTGACTGTCACCGTCACCGAGGGAATCGTGCACTTCTGGGGCGAAGTCGAGACGGCCGCTTGTCGAAGGGCCGCGCGGATCGTGGCTGAGAGCGTCCACGGTGTCAGGGGCATCGTGGAGCATTTTCCAGACCCTTACACTCAATAGCGTTGCCGTTCACAAACAACTCCCTGAGAGGTGTGTCTCTGAAACGATACGAGATGGGAGGCATAGCAATGGCACAGACCATGAAGGTGGCCGTCGCTCGACGATTCCGTGCTCCGTTGAGCATCGAGGAGGTGGCTGTTCCAACTCCTGGAGCGGGACAGATCCTCGCGAGATGAAAAAGGCGGCAGTAACGGCCGGGCAGTTCGTGAACGGATTACGAAAGGCAGGCAAGCGCGAAGAGGTTTCTCGACCGGCGGACCCGACCTTCCATGGGCATGCGTGTCACAGCCAGCCCCCGGAGAATCCGGCCTTGCGCAGCCCCATCACAATGGGTCCGCATCGGCGCATAATGTCCCAGACCAAGCCCGTCCGGTAGTTTTCAACCATTAGCACAACCGGTCCTTGGTCGATGCCAAAGTGGTGCGGGGTGACCCACCATCCGGTGGGGCTGTCTTCCACCACAAATGACTGATTGAAAGACGGTTTGAAGCCGTACAGTCGCGTCATGCCGAGGTTCATTCGGGCAAAGTTGGAGGCTGTCGGAATAACGATCTCAGGAGCGAATGGCAGCGAAGCGATAACAACCCATGGCGAAACCGTCCCGTCATCAGGCCCGAACGGGGCACCCCGCGCGATGTAATCAAAGAACTCGCGCTTGACGCCGTTGACCACTCGCGTGACCCATCCAGGCCCGTCACTTGCGGTGAATCCCCAACAGTGCGCGCCGTAACCGACGAATTCCATCGGATTGCGAATCGCATACTCCTGCTGCACGAACGTGGCCTGTCGGCTGTTTTGGAAGTAGTCGCTATCGTGCTCGCGCATGAAGGCGTCCCGGATGCCGCGAAAATCAACCCACATATGGGAAAGCTGGTGCGTAAAGAGCGGGCCCGAATAGAGCAGCTCGCGACCGAAGATGTTCCTCCATTCGTAGCTTTCCGTATAGGCGGTGTAGGATTCCGCGGGCAAGGGATAGGTCGACGACCCCAAGCCGAGGATATAGAGAAGCATTCCCTCATCATATCCGCGCCACCGGTAAGGAATGAACCCGGTTTCCGGCCGCCAGCCGTGAGTGAGGGTGGGGCCGTGATCGCGAGCCCAGTTCCAGTCGGCGCGCTCGTAGAGCGCCGTGGCAAGTTGCCGAATCTCTGCTTCGTCAGCCGTGTCCTGGTCGAAATAGGTGGCAACGGTCAGTGCGCCGGCGAAGAGGAACGCCGAATCGATGGTCGATAATTCGCATCGCCAGACCCGGCGGCCGGTCTCGATGTCGAGGAAATGGTAGAAGAAGCCTTTGTAGCCAGAAGCGTCCGGCTCTGGTCCCTGTGGAAGCTCGAGCAAGAACCGCAATCGCTTGCGAGTGATCTTGGCCGCGAATTCGCGGATGATGACGCCGCGTTCCACGACAACGGGAATTGTGGCCAGCGCCATACCGATTGCCGCGATGCTTGCTGGGGCCTTCGGGTCCGTTTTATCACGAACCAAGCCGTTGTCCGGATTTGTGACTTGCAGGTAGTAGAGCAATGTCGTGAACTGTAGCCGCCCAAGGTTCTCCTCGGTCGGCTGTCCGTGGAGAGCGGCGTCGGTCGAGAGCATCTCGGGCATGGCTTCTGCTCCGTCAGGCGGTCTCCGACAATGTACTATCACTCGTGAATCTCGGACACGAGTTGTCCTTAAACATTGTCCCCTTCAGTGGACGTACCCTGCAATTTGCCGGCTTCACTCTTCGGGCCCCATTTCCATCCGATGATGGCAGGCATGTCGTCGCCATGCTTTTCTATATATTCGCGATGCTCGATCAGCTTCGCGTGAATTGCCTGTTTGAAATAGGCGGCACGGGCACCGAGTTGCGGCAGCCGATCAATGACGTCTTCGACGAGGTGGAACCGGTCGAGCTCGTTCAGGACCACCATGTCGAACGGCGTCGTCGTCGTGCCTTCCTCCTTGTAGCCGCGCACGTGCAGGTTGCTGTGATTCTTTCTGCGATAGGTGAGCCGGTGGATCAGCCAGGGATAGCCATGGAAGGCGAAGATGATCGGCTTGTCCCTTGTGAAGAAGCCGTCGAAATCACGGTCCGACAGGCCATGCGGATGCTCCTCCGCAGGTTGCAGCTTCATCAGGTTGACGACATTGATCACCCGCACCTTCAGCTCGGGCAGGTGTTCGCGGAGCAGTTGCACCGCCGCAAGCGTTTCGAGGGTCGGGACGTCGCCGCAACAGGCCATAACGACATCGGGCTCGCTGCCCTTGTCGCTGCTCGCCCAATCCCAGATGCTGAGGCCCATGGCGCAGT
>Ga0209281_1001880_pt1 | contig 10090 bp, 9 predicted proteins | sample MedtruBG_FD_187514 | JGI IMG/M metagenome (GOLD analysis project Ga0209281, IMG submission 187514) | Root nodule microbial communities of legume samples collected from California, USA - Medicago truncatula BG (SPAdes) (version 2) | ecosystem: Host-associated > Plants > Roots > Nodule | place... | reverse complement strand
TGGTTCGCCCGAGCGTCGACTTTCCGCAACCCGATTCGCCGACCAAACCGACGATCTCGCCCGGATAGAGCTCGATGGAGACATCGTCAACGGCATGGACATATTTACCCCGCTGGACGCTCTTGAAGCGCGTCTGCAAGTTTTCGACTTTTAAAACAGGCGCGTGTGTCATGCCGCGGCCTTTCCTTGGTTGACGATTGGGCAGGCCACGAAAACGCTGCTGTCTGCGGTTGCTGTCATTGGTGGCCGGCTGCGCGTGCATTCAGCGACCGCGAATTCGCAGCGCGGAGCGAAAGCGCAGCCATTGATTGGCGCCCCGAGCGTTGGTGGTACACCGGGCAGACCTCGAAACTCGGAACCGACTGGGTCTTCCCGCCGAGGAATCGCATTGATTAGTCCCTTGGTGTAGGGGTGGCGCGGATTGACCAACACCTTGTCGACAGGGCCACGTTCTGCACCGCGTGCTGCGTACATGACCAGGACATTGTCCGCTGCCCCTGCAACCACGCCCATGTCGTGGGTGATCAGCACCATGGCCATGTTGAGACGATGCTGGAGATCCTTCAGCAAACGCAGGATCTGTGCCTGAACCGTGACGTCGAGGGCAGTCGTCGGTTCGTCAGCGACGAGGAGCTTCGGCTCTCCCGCAAGCGCAATGGCGATAACGATGCGCTGCCTTAAGCCACCCGAAAGCTCATGGGGGAACTGGCTCAGCCGTGCGGCAGGATCGGATATACCGACGAGCTTGACGAGGTCTAGCGCCCTTTCCTCCGCCGCCCGAGGACTCATGTTCAAGTGCAGCTCCGCCATTTCCGCGATCTGTCGTCCGATGCGCCGTACGGGATTGAGTGCACTCATCGGATCCTGGAAGATGAAGCCGATGGACTTTCCGCGGTATTTGCGAATTTCGCGTTCTGGTAGATCAATCAACTCCTGCCCTTGGAAACGCACGGACCCGGACAGTTGCGTCGCCACACCCGATGGCATCAGGCCAAGCGGAGCGAAGTTCATCACTGTCTTGCCGCTGCCACTTTCACCCACGATCGCGAGACACTCGCCTTGGCGGACTGAGTAGCTGACCCCGTCGACCGGGCGCACTGCCGATTTGGCGGTCAGGAGATCGACCGTCAGATTGCTGACGGACAACAATGGTTCATTTTGCATCAATGCTCTCCTTTGCCCATCCGGCTACCTCAATTCGCCGCGCAGCGAGCATGCGCCGCGTGAGTGGCTTTGGGATGCGATTGAGCGCGATCGATTCTCCCAGCGTATTGAAGCCTATGACCGCCGCGGTGAGCGCCAGCCCCGGCAGGATAACCTGCCGCGGATCGGATTCGAGATAGGGCAACGCGTCGACCAGCATTTGGCCCCACTCTGGCGTGGGCGGTTGGATCCCCAGCCCCAGGAAGCTCAGCGTTGCGACTGCAAGCGCTGCCACGCCCGCGTCTGCGGTTGCATAGACCATGACGGCGCCGATCGTGCCGGGAAGGAGATGATTGAAATAAATGCGCCAGGGGCTGGCGCCCAGTACGCGTAGCGCCTCTATATGAGGCTTGCTCATGATACTGACGGCGACGGCACGGCTGATACGACCGCTCATCGGCCACCAGGCGAGTGCCAGCGCCATAACCATCGTCCAGTATCCCGGGCCGACAATGCCGATCACCGCAAGCGCGATGATCAGACTCGGTATCGACAGGCCCACGTCAACGACACGCATCAGGACGTCGTCGACCCAGCCTCTGTGGTAGCCGGCTATCGTGCCCATCGCGATGCCAATAGTCATAGCAATTGCGAGGACCGATCCGACGCTCACCAAGGACGTGTTCGCCGCGATAATCAGCCGGCTGAAGGTGTCGCGCCCCAGATGGTCCGTGCCGAGCCAGTGGGCTCCATTTGGTCCAACTCCGGCTTCCAGCAGGTTTTGAGCGCTGGGGTCCTGGGGAGCGAGCCATGGAGCAAAAGTGCCGAGGGCGACGAACAGGCCGATGGTGATCAAGGCCGCTCTGGGCATCTTGTTCAACCTGGCCGAGAAAGACTTCAGTATCTTCATGATCAGCTCCATTGGCGCCTGATGCGGGGATCGGTTAAAAGCACAGCGAGATCGGCAATCAGGTTCACGAGGATGAAGAAGGTGAGAAAGATCAGCAGGCATGCCTGCACAACCATGAAGTCGCGGAAGCGCACGCCGGCGAGGAAGTAATCGCCCAAGCCCTGCCAGGCGAAGAGCGGTTCCACGATAATCGCCGTGGCAGTCATCAGGCCCACCTGCGTGCCAAGCGCGTTGATGAAGATGGGCGTTATGTTCGGCAGCGCATCGCGGAACAGTATCGCGGTGCGGCCAAGCCCCTTGCTCTTTGCCGTTAGCACAAAGGGGCTCGCCATCGTCTCTTCCAGCCCGACTCTCACGACCCGGCTTAAGACTGCAGCCGGCAGAACGCTTACCGTGAGCCATGGCAGGATCCAGCTTTGCGGGCCATTGAATCCGAACGATGGCAACAGTTGGAAATGGACGGAGAAGCCATAGATCATCAACGCGCCAACGAAGAATGTCGGTGTCGATGCGCCGAGCAGTGCCAGACCGCGCGATACGCGGTCTGGCACTCTGTATGGCCACAGGGCACCCAAGAATCCGAGCGCCAGGCTGAGCAGGATCGCAATTACAGCCCCGCCCGCAATCAATATCCCCGTGACGGACATGCGGGCGGCAAGATCCGCACTTACGTCCTGGCCGGTTCTGTAGGAGATGCCGAAATTACCGCGGACCGCGTCGCCGAGCCAATCCACATAGCGCATCAGCAGCGGCTTGTTCAGTCCTATCTCTTCGGCAACCTGCTCGACATACCCCGGTGTTGCGACAGCTCCTCGAAGTTCGGCGATCAGAACGGCCACGTTTCCGGGAGCCGATACGACGAGAGTGAAACACACAAGCGACGCCAGGAAAAGCAAGACCAGGGAGTGCTTCAGCCGCTTGCTGATGAAGTGGAACACAACTCTCTCCTCCCTACTCTGCCAAAACGATGTTTTCGTAGGGCATGTCGTATTCTGTAACGGGGCTCGTGAACCCTTGGACCCGTTTGGAATGCGCCCAGATGCTCGGGACGTAGACCAGCGGCGCGATAGCGTCGTTGTCCCGCAGCCAGTCGTAGACTTTCTGAATCGTCGGCTGAATCTGGTCTCCGGTCGCGGCCGTCGCAGCATTGATCAGTGGGTCCAGATTGACCGGATCGGTCACCAGCTTTCCCTCGACGTCGTTTTTGAAGGTCGATAGGCACAGTGCCACGAGCGAGCCGAACGGATCGTAAGGTGCGCCGTAGGTCAGGAAGAAGCCTAGGTCGTACTTCTGTTCGAGCATGTCAGTGTGCTTGGAGGCATGGTCGACCGAGCGGATCACCAGGTCGATGCCGATCTCCTTCATCTCGGACTGGATGACTTCGGCAATCACGCGCGATCCCGGCACGGCGTCGGGGCTGACGACCAATTCGAGCGTCAGCGGCTTACCGTCCTTGGATCGGATGGGACTACCCGTCCAACCAGCTTTTTCGAGCAGCGCCGAGGCGGCCGCAGCATCACGGACGGGTGCATCGAATTGCTTTCCGGCATAGGGCAATGCCGCCGAGAACATGTTGCCGGCGGGCTTCGCGTAGCCATGGTAGAGCACCTTGGAGATAGCCGGGCGATCGATGCCGATGCTGACGGCTTTGCGCACCTGCGGATCCTTGAGAGGCTCGGCACGGTCCGGATTGAACGCCATCACCAGCGTGACGTTGCCGGGATCGACGACGACGTTGAAACCGGCCGCCTCGAGTTGCTTGCCCTCTTCCGGGGTCAGGGGCGCGATCCAGAAGCCGCCGACCAAGTCGATTTCGCCAGCGCGCAGCGCCGCGACCCGCGAGCGTGCATCGGGGATGACCTTGGCCTCGAGGCGTTCATAGGTCGGCTTGTCGCCCCAGTAACCGTCGTAGTGCTCGAAGACGCTCTGGGTATCGTCCGCGCTGATCTGAACCCAGGGTCCCGTTCCAACCGGCTCTTTGAACTTGCCATCGGCGTCAACCGATTTGGGGCTCAGGAAGCGCGTCGGTCGCGTGTAGGAGAGTTCCTGCATTAGCGCGAGGACCGGCTCCTTGAAATGCACGGTGATATGATAGTCGTCGACTACTTCGAGCGACTGGAAGTGCTTGGAGCAGTTCATCCAGCTGAACTGGTCGATGCCCATCCAGCGCTCGAGATTCCACTTGCAGGCTGCAGCGTCGAACTTGGTGCCATCCTGAAACTTGACGCCCTCGCGCAACGTCAGGTGCAGCGTCTTGCCACCGTCTTCGATCTTCCAGTCGGTCGCCAGGCAAGGTTCGATCTGACCGCCCTTGCCGTACTTCACAAGCGGCTCGAACATCAGATCCTGGATCGCCCAGATCGCATAATGGCTTTGGGGATCGAGGTTGCCGGCAGGTTTTGCGATGGCGACACGCAGGGTTCCCGCGGCTCCTTGCGCGTAGACGATTTTCGACAAAGCGCCCTGGGCCATGGCCAAGCCGATAGCGCCGGCCGTTCCTTGCAGGAACGTACGTCTCTTCACTGACATGAGTTTTCTCCTCCGGTTTGGCGCTCCTCGCGCCGTCGATACATTCGGCCTCCACACCGGTTTTGTATAGACAACTGGACTTTCTCATGTATACAATCCTTCGTCAACATCGTATTTTAGATTGTTGGCATTTCTGCTTACAATCCATCGACTCGCGGGACATCGGGAGGAGGATGGGCAGCGCTGAACGCGCGAACCCTGGGGACCTGATGCTCATTCGCTTTGAACAAGATCCATAATTTATCTACAACGAGGGAGGGACCGAATGCTGATCAAACTGATAAATCCGAATACTACCTCAGCCATGACGGAGCTCATGGGTGACACCGCTCGGACGGTTGCTGCTGCTGGAAGCGACATTGTCCTGGCAACGTCCCGCTCCGGCGCCGCCTCGATCGAAGGCCACTACGATGAGGCTTTAAGCATCTTGGGCGTGATCGATGAGATCGCTCGAGGCAAGCCAGCGGACGCCTACATCATCGGCTGCTTCGGCGATCCCGGCCTGCTCGCCGCACGCGAAATCACCGCCTCACCTGTCCTCGGCGTCGCCGAATCCGCCATGCATGCGGCGACATTCGTGGCGGCCAGTTTTTTGATCATCACGACTCTTGAGCGTACTCGGATCATCTCCGAGCGCCTCGTCCGCAGCTATGGCATGCAGAACCACTGCCGGAGCGTGCGAGCCACAGATGTACCCGTACTCGAACTTGAAAAGCCTAATTCAACAGCGGATGCTGCGATATTGGCGGAATGTGAGAAGGCACTCATTGAGGATCGCGCACAAGCGATCGTATTCGGTTGCGCCGGCATGTCGAACCTCGTGGAGCGCTTACAGCACCGGCTGGGGGTGCCCGTCATCGACGGCGTTGCCGCCGCGGTGAAGTTCGCCGAGGGGATTGTGGGTATGGGCTTGCGCACGTCGAAGGTCGGGGACCTGGCCTATCCGTTACCGAAAGCCTACGCCGGTAAGCTGGCGGAATACGCCCCGGCCAGTCTCAAGCTGCGCAACAATGATGAGCCCTCGGCGCTCGCAACAGCGATAGGTAGCTAATCATGGAATTCGATTTTGCCGAACTGCCAGAAAAAGACCGCTACCGCCTGCTTTGCGCCTTTGTCGGACCGCGACCGATCGCACTTGTCACCACCATTGACGAACAGGGCTGCAAAAACGCAGCGCCTATGAGTTTCTTCAACGTGTTCTCGCACGATCCGCCACTGTTGATCCTTGGCATGCAAACCCGCCCCGACGGCAACTCGAAGGACACGGTCGCGAATATCCGTCGGTCGGGCGAATTCGTCGTTCACATGGTGGATATGGCGATTGCCAAGGAGATGATCATCACCGGCATCAACTTCCCCAGTGACGTCGATGAAATCCAGGTTTCCGGGCTGACGAGCGTGTCTTCCGTCAAGGTCGCACCGCCGCGTATCCAGGAATCACCCTGTGCCATGGAATGCCGCGTGTCGCAGATCCTCAATTACGGACGGCGCTCGATCGTCATTGGCGAAGTCTTACAGATGTATGTCCGCGATGAATGCCTCGACGCAAGTGGACGCTATGTCCTTCCCGACGTCTACCAGCCAATTGCCCGCCTACATGCCAACAACTACATCGTAGCCGACAATCAGTTTGTGTTGACCAAGCCGGACGAGTTCGCTCACCACGACAACGCTGCCGGCTACGGCGGGCCGGTACACGAGGCGAAGGGTGGGATCAACAATCCGTATCGCCTCGGCGGCTGATGGCCAGAAACTTGATGAAACGGTCGAACAGCCTTGACGCTACGGCGTACCGAAGCGCCCATTTGAAAGCGGCGCTTCGACTGCCAGACCGAGCACTCGCAACAAATGTTGGTTGTACTTTTCTTGGAGTTGCCTACACCGGCTAGACAAAAAAGGACTAGGGTAATAAATCGCGGGTTTAGCGTGTTCGAGACACCCCATGTTTAAAGACGACCGATTTACGGAGAAGCAGACCAGTTGGTGGCCGATCTATGTCGCGCTGCGCGATGCGATCGTCAGTCATCGGCTGGCACCCGGGACGAAATTGCCTGAGGACGAATTGGCGTCGATCTATGATGTCAGCCGGACGGTTATTCGATCGGCGCTACAGGCGCTGACACACGATCGGCTCGCGCAACTCCAGCCAAATCGTGGCACCTTCATTTCGAGCCCGACGAAACAGGAGGCACGAGAGGTCTTTGAAGCACGGCTATTGATTGAACCCAAGATTGCGGCGATCGCCGCAGGGGTCGCAAAGAAGTCGGACATCGCGAAGCTGCGCAAGCACATGCAGGCAGAGCACGAGGCCGTCGCCTCCGGCGGCACAAGCGACGCTATTGCAGCATCCGCGCAATTCCATATAGAAATCGCCGAGATTGCCAATCATACGGTGCTAACGAATTTCGTTCGCGAACTCGTCTCCAGCTCTTCCCTCGTGGTCGCGCTTTACTGGAAGAAGCGCGAAACGACCTGCGAAAGCCATGCTCATGCGGCTCTGGTCGAGGCGATTGCAGAGGGCAACGCCGTTCAATCCGCCGAGCTGATGAAAAGTCACCTGGAGGATGTCCTGTCGGGGCTCGACGGAGGCCTCGCAGCGACCAAGCAGGAGGGGCTCGCAGACATTCTCCGGTCGAGCTGAGCCAGCACTTGATTTCTCAAGGGGCTCGAAACTGAGCTCCTGGATCGCCCAGATCGCATAATGGCTTTGCGGATCGAGGTTGCCGGCGAGTTTTGCGGAACCAACCTGACCGTACCCCCGGCTCGTGGGGCATAGACCATTTTCGAATTGGTGGAACGGTGGCGATGGCCCTCGCCTGAGCAGGATTTGCTCGTCGGAGTGCTTCTTGGGCATCCTTTCGCTTCTGCGCCGCGGCATTTCCGCTGGTTTTGAATGTTTGCACATCAGTAGATATCGGATCTTTGTCTTGACTCTCTTCTTCTGACCATCTGCCATGCTTTTCTCCCTCAACATCAAGGAAGGATAGAAGCCGAACGGCTGCAGGCAAGAGACGTCGCGCACGGTGAAGACCCCGGGGCGGCAACCGGTGCTGCTTGACGCGAGCCACTGTGCGAGAGTTCGGCGAACGTGCTGGCCGGCCATATCGCCGGTCTCTGTACTGTGCGACCCTTTTTGGGAGGTCGACAAATATTACGAGCAAAAACTGGGCAGCCATCAGCAGATAAGCCGGAATACCTGTTTCTGCGTTCACAAGAAACGAGATCCATATTGCGATTGCGATGTAGACGCCGATCGAGAAGGGGCTTGTTGCCATGCGCCAAACGAACGTGGCTGCTCGATCTCTCCATCGTTTGCTAGCTGACATAGTGGGAAGCTCCGAAAGATCTGTTGAGTGATGAATCGCCGCCGTGTCCTCGGGCAGTGAGTATGTGCTTCGGCAGTGAGCTCCCGCAATGGGTGTAGGACCTTTGCCTTTTCATTATCGGACCATGGTCCTATAAGCGTGTCACCTGGAGCGGCGAAACCGGAACCTCGATCCAGCTGACCTGGGCGGCGATGGCGTGATTGCCGGGGGGTGCGGCGAGGCTATCGCTCGACCGCTCGCTCGTGACACCTGTTGCGGCAGCACAATGATCAGCCGGAGCCTCGATCTGAACCCAATCTGATCCAGAAATCGGCAAACACGCAATTTCCCCGCTGTAGCGATAGACGCAAACTCACAAGCGTTCGCGTCTTCGCCTCGACGAAGATGACGTTTCCTGTTCCTGTCCCTCTAAGCCCCTTGTTCGTTCCCGAGGATACGTTGTGCGATCGTACTAGCACAGAACGCCAACATCCTCGCGATAAGCCGTGCACAGGACTGGTGAAGAACGGCTTTCTTCTACCATGCAGAGTCTAAAGGGCAGAGTCATGGTGGCCGCTTTGCGCCCCCCGCCGGTCGTAATAGCTAAATCGTCCGACTTCTAGAAGCGGACATCCCTATACCCCGAACTAGGCGCCCGCCGCCAAACGTTCTCGCCGGTCCGCTCCATCTTCGTTTCGCGGCTGTGCCGCGCGCTCGGCGCCCGTATGCCACAATCAATCTGATCGAACTGAAGCTCAACGCGTCCGCCGTAGCATCGGCACGAGCGTCGGGGACGAACCGAACTGGATCGCGCCGAGCGGTTCGAAGCCGTAGCGTCGGTAAAACGGAATGTTGCGCGGGTTCGAGGACTCCAAATAGGCTGGCGCGTGATCGCGATCGCACCGCGCGAGTGCGTACGCCATCAAGGCGTCGCCGTGACCTTTGCCTTGATGCGCCGGGTCGACGCCGATCAGGGGCAGGTACCAATGTAGTTCGGTCGGGTGGTACGCGGCCATCTGCTCGAATATGGCCGCGGTTTCGGGGGCAAGAGAGCGCGCAACCGTGCTCTCGAGCACCGCACCAAGCCCTTCCTCGTCGGAATGCACTCCGGGCGATAGCCACAGCGCCGTCCCGGCGTAGTCGTCAGTGCAAAAGGCGCTTCCGTTAGAGAATGCGCTGCTCCCGAACGCCCGGATCATTCGCGGCATGGCCGCAAGGTACTGGTGGGCATGCGGCCAGGTCCATCGCGCCATAGGATCCGCTGCAAACGCCAGCATGACCGTTTCGACTGCCAGATCTTCCTCGGCGGCGGCCATAACTTTCACTGTTGGCGATTTCACACTAACCTCCTGACGTAGGTGGTCCGACGAGGCGCCCGCGCCCGTTCTCAGCTACGCATCCTAACCCGGACGGCGTGGGAGCGATACCGGTTGCTGCCGGCTCAGCTGTCCGGATTCGCTTCGGCCCATTCTGGCCTTCGGAAACATCCATTCAAAGATATTGCCTCAGATGCAGCTGGCGTCGACCCGCTTGGGAGTGAACGCCTTTAGGTGGTGGTACCATTACAGGTCAGAACAAATGGCCGTAGCCGACAAGGCAAGGACTTCTTCGATCTCGTCAGCGGCGAAGGTTCCGCTCGATACATTATGCGATCTTCTTGGCCCAGACCGTGAATATCTTGGCAACAAGCCGTGCAAAGGCCTCGTGGAAGAACGGTTCTCCCCCACGCCTAAGCGACGTCCACGCTTAAGTCTGTGAACGGCAGCCCTGCCCCCCTTTCAAGTCGTTTCGAACCAGTTTGCCTGCCCCGAAAGCGGCAGTTCATCTGCGGGTGCGGCAAACCGACTACAATGACGAACTGACGGGAATGCTGGCTTTCGAAGGATCAATCTGTGCGCGCGAGCTGCGGCTTTGAGGGCAAAATCGGTCGAAATGTCGCAGCGACGGACGAAGTACCACTTCTATCCCGCCTGGTTAACCAGACTGCATCTTGGCCGCGGGCTGGCTCCGAATCACGTCACTCCCCGGGCCGACAATTTGATCCGCCGCCTTTCCGTTGCAAGGTGTCAGAAACTAGCATATATTTCTGACAGGAGAATGGCCATGCAAAACCTGACGTCTCAGATCCTGGGCTATGCCGAACAAATGCCGGAAGGATCTCCCCTTTCGGCCAAGAGCCTTTTGCATCTCGGAAATCGTGCTG
>Ga0209281_1001879_pt1 | contig 10091 bp, 11 predicted proteins | sample MedtruBG_FD_187514 | JGI IMG/M metagenome (GOLD analysis project Ga0209281, IMG submission 187514) | Root nodule microbial communities of legume samples collected from California, USA - Medicago truncatula BG (SPAdes) (version 2) | ecosystem: Host-associated > Plants > Roots > Nodule | place... | reverse complement strand
TCGAAAGCCTATGGCGCCATTCGACGGTTTTCGGAAGACATCGATCTGACTTACGATATCCGGGCTTTGGCTCCCGATCTTGTCGGTGACAATGACGAGGCACTGCCGAAAACCCGTAGCGAGGAGCATGTTCAAGTTTCCGCAAACCGGAGCGACGCTCGAATCGGCGCTGCTTGCCGATGGCGTCCCAGCGGACAAGCTCTATCCGCTTGATGTCGATCGGGCGTTAAAGAAGATCGAAACGATCAAAGACCATATTGTCTGGTGGACCAGCGGGTCGCAGGCCATCCAATTCATGACGAATGGGGAATGCGATATCGGCATCAACTGGTCTGCCCGCATCGCTAACGCGATCAATTACGATGAGGCTCCGCTTGGCGTGACGTGGCACCAGGGGCTCTATAACACCGCTTACTGGGCGATCCCCAAAGGGGCGGCGAACCTAAAAGCCGGCCAGGCCGCCATCGCCATGTGGATTCTCGATAGAAAGGGACAGATCGATTACGTGACCCGCTGGCCGCAACCCACGGATATCAAGGGGCTTTCGCTGGACGACTACCCAGAAAAGGTGAAGCCGTACCTGCCGGTGGGCGATAACCTCAAGACGGCGATTAGGGAGGATGCCGCCTATTACGAGCAAAATCTCCCGGCGCTGATCGAACGGTTCAACGCCTGGCTCCAGCAGTAGGATAGGATGCGCACGCTGATTTAGGCCAACCGCCTGGACGACAGGGACGCGAATACCAGAATTTGACGCTGGCCAGGCGGGGCGAGCCAGCGTCATTTGTTTGCGAACATGACGCAGGATCGGACACGGCTCCGTAGGCTGTGGTCGATCCGGTTTCCGATGCTGCTTATGTAATCGTTGCATGCCGTTTTTTTGCCGACTTCCACGTTCACATCCATGAGCTTCTCCTCGGGTTGCGTCGGATTTCTTGAAGAGGCGTTTATCGATGAAGGAGTAGCCGATTACACGAGAGCCCTTCTGAAGGCGGGAAACGAATGAGATATGCTGTTTGACGTGTTTGCACATGATGCAGCTGCCCCGCGCGCCGTCGCACTTCGGACCACTAAGTCGATCGGAGTCGTGCATAGCATCCGGTCGAAGTTTTCCTGCCAGAGCATCACATGCTGGAGCCCCTTATGACGGCAGCCGCGCCGAAAAACGTTTGCATTATCATCGCGGCAATGAATGCCGCCGACACGATCGCCAGAGCGATCACCTCTGCACTCAAGGAGCCCGAAACCTCTGAGGTCGTCATCGTCGATGACGGTTCGAGCGATGAAACCGCGGCGGTTGCGAGCGCTGCCGATGATGGGACCGGGCGCCTGACTGTCGTTCGCTTCGAAGCGAACCGCGGGCCGTCTGCGGCTCGTAATCATGCAATCTCGATCTCGCGATCCCCCCTTCTTGCGCTATTGGACGCGGACGATTTCTTCCTTCCCGGCCGGCTGCGGCAACTGCTTTCGGAGGACGCTTGGGATTTGATCGCAGACAACGTCGCCTTCGTCGATGCGGGGCGAGCGGCGAGCGCGGTTGCTGAGGTTGAGCAGTTCACGCCGAGTCCATGCCTCATTGACTTCGCGGATTTCGTCGAAGGGAACATCTCGCGGCGCGGCGCCCGCCGCGGCGAAATTGGCTTCCTGAAACCGATTATGCGACGCGCCTTCCTCGACGAGCACGGACTTCGTTACGATGAGACATTGCGCCTCGGCGAAGACTACAATCTTTATGCCCGGGCGCTAGCAAGGGGCGCGCGCTACAAGGTCATTAAAAGCTGCGGATACGCTGCCATCGTGCGCGGCAACTCCCTTAGCGGCAGGCACCGCACGGTCGACTTGAAGTGTCTCTACGAAGCCGACCGTGCAATGCTTGCTGAAGCCCGGCTAGGCAGCGCCGCCGAGGCTGCGTTGCGCCGACACGAACGCCATGTTCGAGACCGTTACGAATTGCGGCATTTTCTCGACCTAAAAAACCAGGATGGCCTCAAGAGCGCCATCGGTTACGCCTTGAGGCGTCCCAGCACCCTCCCGGCGATCGTAGGCGGTATCCTCGCAGACAAATCCGAGCGCTTTCGGCGCCTTCGGTCACCGGCCCCGATAGCCCTCGGCGGCACTGGAGAGATCCGCTACCTGCTGCAGGAATAGGACATCTGAAACGCAGAATTCGTCTTCAGTCCCGCGTCGAAAAAACTGCCGCATGCCAGTGTGCTGACGCGATTCGGAAAACGACTGCCGTAGTCGACGGGTACGGAATGATCCTGTTCGGCAATTGCCGCCGCAATGACAGCATGCATCCCGCCCACCCACATTGGATGCCCTAAGGCTGCCAGCTATCCTGCGGCTAGGAGCTTCTTCTCGCGCGCTACCCTCAACCGCGCAAAATCGTCGCCGGCATGGTGCGACGAGCGTGTCAGCGGGCTCGAAGCGACAGTCAGGAAGCCCTTGGTGTAGGCGACGGTCTCATAGGATTTGAACTCTTCCGGGGTGACGAATGCCTCGACCTTGTGATGCTTGCGTGTCGGCTGCAGATATTGGCCGATCGTCACGAAGTCGACGTCGGCCGTCCGCAGATCGTCCATCAGCTGCAGCACTTCGTTGCGCTCCTCGCCGAGGCCGACCATGATGCCCGACTTGGTGAACATGGTCGGGTCGAGTTCCTTCACGCGCTGCAGAAGCCGGATCGAATGGAAGTAGCGCGCGCCGGGCCGCACCGTCAGATAGTTGGACGGAACCGTTTCCATGTTGTGATTGAACACATCCGGCTTGGCGGCCACCACGCGCTCCAGAGCGCCGGGCTTGCGCAGGAAGTCGGGCGTCAGAATTTCGATGGTGGTTTGCGGCGAGGCCTCGCGGATCGCGAAGATGACCTTCTCGAAATGCTCGGCGCCGCCGTCGTCGAGGTCGTCGCGATCGACGGAGGTGATGACGACATGGGAAAGGCCCATCTGCTTCACCGCCTTGGCGACGTTGGCGGGCTCCTCCAGGTCGAGAGCGTTGGGCCTGCCGGTCGCCACGTTGCAGAAGGCGCAGGCGCGCGTGCAGATCTCGCCCATGATCATGAAGGTGGCGTGCTTCTTGTCCCAGCACTCGCCGATGTTAGGGCAACCGGCTTCCTCGCAGACCGTAACGAGCTTGTGGCTCTTCACGATCGAGCGGGTCTCCTGGTATCCCTTCGAGGTCGGTGCCTTCACACGGATCCAGTCCGGCTTGCGCAGGACCTCGGTATCAGGCCGGTGGGCCTTTTCCGGATGGCGGACGCGTTGTGCCCGGTCCGAGACAGCATCGAAAACCGTTACCATGTGTCTTCCTTCATCGTAGCTGGCACCCACTGCAGCGATCGGAGGGCGTTTCTCGGCCGATTAATTGGCCCAGCTTTATGCACAGCTGGAAACGGGGGCCCCGGCCAACGCTGCGATGTTAAGGAGGCCCCTTGATGTAATTGATGGAGTCACGATGTGCGCCTGATTGGCCATGCCCATCAGAATCGGACCCACCTCCACCCCTCCCGATACTCTCAGTAGGATGCCGCGAGTTGCCGCTGCAGCCTCTGCGCTGGCAAAAATTACCACGTTGGCCTTTGAGCCGCCTCCCAACGCGGCATCGATGCACGTTGGCCCCAAAGTCGCAAATGACGTTGCCCGCGAACCAAGTATCTCGCGCGTAGTGGACATTACACGTTGCGGGCTGGCGGCCGATTCACAATCCTGAGTATTCGCGCACAGGGCGACCGTCGGCTCGAGCCCCAAACGGCGAACGTGATGCGCGGAAGCAACGGCGATTTCGGCCAGTTCATGTGGTGTGGGTGCGCGATTAACAAAGGCGTCAGCAAGAAACAGCGGGCCATCATCCAGCATCATGACCGACAGTGCGCCAATTGCACGCTGACGAGGTGAACCAAGGATGGCTTTCACTTGGGTGAGATGCCAGCTGTATTGGCCGGAGGTTCCGCAAATCATACTGTCAGCCTTGCCGGAACTTACAAAACGCGCTGCTACTGCCGTGGAACGAGCCCGCATTAAATAACTGGGGCGATCGGGAGGCTCCCAGCCCTTCTCTTGTGCTATGCGGTGCGCCAACCATTGATCCCGAAACTCATGATCATCGTGTGGCTCCACGATCTCGAAATCAGTTCCTGGCCGCAACTTAAGATCAGTGCCGTCAATTAACTCTGCAATCCGGTCGGTCCTGCCGACTACAGCGGGTAACGCGCAACCCTCGTCGAGAACGGCTCGCACGGCATGTAGAACCCGCAGCTCTTCTCCCTCCGCGAAGACGACCTTCCGCTGGAACCCACGGGCTGCTCCTAGCACTCCTTGCATGATGCCGCAGGTCCGGGACGTCTCTATCTGCAGCCGTTCCATGCAACCAACCACATCTCGTCCCCTCTTCAGCTCGTTTGACCGGATCTCAACCTTAATGTGGTCGCGAGGTCGTGACTTGTCTTGTCACCTAAGCCCGAGGTTGTATGAACGGCTGAGCGCACTTGCTCATGACCCTTTTTTGTACCGCCCAGTTGTTCGCTAGGCCCCCAGATCACCCTATCAGAAATCCACCTTGATCGCTGTGCCTTTCGAGAGCGCGAGCTCGACCGCGGCCGAAGCCACTGCTAGATCCTGCAGGCCCACGCCTGTCCCATCAAACAATGTGATCTCTTCTGGTGACGAACGGCCCGCATGGCGACCTGTGATGACCGCACCGATCTCCGCAATGTCGTCCTTGCTGATCAGCCCCTTTTCAATCGCGTGCTGGCATTCACCGATCGTGACGGCCTGAGCGACTTCATCGGTGAATACCGTTGCAGCAACTATCAGCTCGGCGTCCATCTCCTGCTTGCCCTTTGTGTCCGTGCCCATACAGGCGAGATGTGTACCGGGGCGAACCTGAGAGGCCTTGAGGATCGGGGCAAACGACGAGGTAATCGAAATGATGACATCCGATTCATCACCCAGACGATCGAGATCGACGGTCTCGAAAGGAAGCTCCAGTTCCCTGGCGACTCCTTCGAGACGGCTCAGCATCTCGGGGTGCAGATTCCACGCGAGGACTTTCTCAAAAGGCCTCTGCTCCACCGCAGCGCGCAACTGGTACGTCGATTGATGCCCTGCGCCGATCATGCCAAGCACCTTCGCGTCCTTACGGGCAAGATACTTGATCGAGACAGCCGAGGCTGCCGCCGTCCGAAGCGCCGTGAGCAGGTTGCCGCCAACCACCGCACGGCACCTGCCGGTATCAGCGTCAAACAGGAAGACGGTCGATTGATGGTTCGCCAGCCCCTTTTGAACATTGTTCGGCCAGAAACCACCTGACTTAAGACCGAGAGCCAGACTGTCACGGTCGAAGCCCGATTTGAAACCATAGAGCGCGTCCGCATGGCCGATTGCCTCGCGAATGACAGGGAAGTTGTAGGCTGACCTTTTGGCCATGGAAGCGAAGACCCCCTCGACCGCCACCAGGCAATCAGCGGGGGTAATCAGTCCGGCGATCTGATTTTCCGGTACGATAATCATTGTAACTTCCGATTGCTGCAAAGTGGGGCAATAATCCCTTGATGGTCAGTAGGCCTTACCGCGGGCCGAGACCGGCCACAGCGTTTCAACCCGGCCGTTGCGCACGCCGACATACCAATCGTGAACATTGCAGGTCGGGTCGCAGTGGCCAGGAACCAAACGGAGCTTTTCATTGATCTTGAGCACACCGTTCGGGTCCTCGATGACGCCATGCTCATCCGAGCATTTCACGTATTTGACGTCAGTGCGGCCATAGACGAACGGGAGTCCGGAATCGACCGATTGCGCCTTCAATCCGGCGTCGCAAATCGCCTTGTCCGACTTCGCGTGGCTCATCACGCTGGTGAGAATGAACAGGGCGTTTTCCCATTCGTCTTCATCAATCCTGTTGCCACCCTGATCACGGATGCGACCGTAATCGGCATCCATGAACGCATAGCTACCGCACTGCAGTTCGTTGTACACACCGGAATTGCTCTCGAAATAATAGCTTCCGGTCCCGCCTCCGCTGACCAGTTCGGGCTCCAGACCCTCGGCCTTCAAAGCCGCGACCGCTTCCTTGACTTGCGCAATCGCGAGATCGAGCTTGGCCCTGCGATCTTCGTAGTTGTCGATATGTTGCATGGCGCCTTGATAGGCCTGAATGCCAGTGAACCTGAGACCCGGAGCGCCGTCGATGGCTTTGGCAAGCGCCACAACCGCGGCGGTGGTGGTCACGCCGCACCGGCCAGCACCGCAATCGATCTCGACAAAGCACTCGAGCGTTGTCCCGTGCTTCTGTGCCGCTGCCGACAGTTCTGCGACATTGGCCAGATCGTCGACGCAAACGATAATGCGTGCATCCTGCTTGGTGAGGCGGGCCAGACGATCGATCTTTAGCGGATCGCGAACCTGGTTCGACACCAGCACGTCCTTGATTCCGCCGCGCACGAACACCTCTGCCTCCGACACCTTCTGGCAGCACACACCAATCGCGCCACCGAGTTCCTGCTGGAGATGCAGAACATCGATCGACTTGTGCATCTTGCCGTGTGCCCTGTGGCGCATTTTGTGCGCCTTGGCATAGTCCCCCATCTTGCGGATGTTGCGTTCGAGGGCATCGAGATCGAGGATCAGGCAAGGCGTCTGGATTTCATCGACGCTCATTCCGGGAAGAGCCGGTACATCGTAGCCGACTTCCATGCCTGCGAACTTCGCTTCCATGTTCATCTCTCTTTCTCTCCCTTATTGCCAAGGCAACTTGTCAAGGTCGACGTTGCCGCCGGTGATGATGACGCCGATACGCTTGCCGGCGAACAGATCCTTGTTCTTCAAGATGGTCGCGAGCGGCACGGCACTGGAGGGCTCCATGACGATCTTCATCCGCTTCCAGATGAGCTTCATCGCGTCGACGATCTCTTCCTCCGAGGCCGTCAGGACGTCGGTGACGTGGTTCCGGACGAAGTGCCACGTCAAATCCTTGAGAGGAACCTTCAGGCCGTCAGCCACAGTGACTGGTGCGTCGTCGGCGATGATGTGCCCGGCTTTGAAGCTCCGGTATGCATCATCCGCCTGCTCCGGCTCGGCTGCGTAAATTTTGATATGCGGCGCCAAGTTCGACAGCGTGAGGCAGGTCCCCGAAACCATGCCGCCGCCGCCAATGGGAGCAATCACCGCTTGGAGTCCGGTGACCTGTTCGATCAGTTCTTTCGAACAGGTTGCCTGACCGGCGATGACGCGCGGATCGTTATAGGGATGCACGAATTCCGCACCTGTCGCGGCGACGACCTCGGCAAAGACCGCTTCGCGGGAGGATGTCGACGGCTCACACTCGACTACCTTGGCACCGTAACCGCGGACAGCATCTTTCTTCGCTTGCGGCGCGGTACGGGGCATGACGACGGTACAAGGTATTCCGCGCCGTCCCGCCGCATAGGCGAGGCAGGTCCCATGATTGCCCGAGGAATGGGTGGCGACACCCTTTGCCGCCTGCTCGTCGCTGAGCCCGAAAACTGCGTTCGCCGCGCCACGAGCCTTGAAGGCACCGGCCTTCTGCAGGTTCTCACACTTAAAGAAGAGCTCCGCCCCAACAAGGGAGTTGATAAAACGCGAGGTCAGAACCGGCGTGCGATGAATGTGCGGATTGATCCGCGCATGTGCTGCATTCATGTCGGAAAGCGTCGGGATATAAATCGTCATAGCCTCTCACGCGGCTCCCCTGCCCGCTGAAACTTGGTTGTTGCGGTAATAATCCTGGGCGGCGGCAACCCCCGAACCGAGCTTGATGGAGAGGCCGAGATCCGCCATGACCATCTCCGCCGTCGCAATGCCCGAAAGGGCCATCACGTCGGTCAGGCTGCCGAGATGCCCTATGCGGAACACCTTGCCGGCGACCTCTCCCAGCCCAACACCGAAGGCGACATCATATTTCTTCGCCGCATGGGTAACGATGGACGTAGCGTCGAAGCCGTCAGGGGTTCGAATTGCGCTGACCGTGTCCGAGTAAAGGTCCTCGCTCATCGCGCAGAGCTCAAGACCCCAGGCACGCACGGCCGCACGGATTCCCGTTGCTATTCGGTTGTGGCGTGCGAATACGTTCTCAAGGCCTTCCGCCAGCAGCATCTCCGTCGAGACCTTCAGGCCGTTCAGCAGGCCGACGGCGGGGGTATAGGGGTAGGCATTGTTCTCATAGCTCTTCGACATATCGCGAACGTCAAAGAAAGTGCGCGGCAGCTTCGCCGTTTCGAGCGCCGCTAAGGCTTTGGGGGAGAATGCGGTGATCGCAAGCCCGGCAGGCAGCATGAAGCCTTTCTGCGAGCCGGTCACAGCAACGTCGACGCCCCAATCGTCCATCCGAAACTCCATCGAAGCAATGGAGCTGACGCCGTCGACGAACAACATGGCCGGATGGCGAGCTGCATCGAGCGCGCGCCGAACCGCGGCGATATCGGACTTGACCCCCGTCGCGGTCTCGTTGTGCGTGACCAGGACGGCCTTGATCTGGTGCGCCTTGTCCGCGGTCAGCATTTCCTCATAACGATCGACCGGGGCGCCGCTGCCCCACGGCGTCTCGATGACACTAACGTCGAGGCCATGCCTCTGGCACATGTCGATCCAGCGATGGCTGAACATTCCATAGCGAGCCACGAGGACGCGGTCACCGGGACTGAGGGTATTTGTGATCGCCGTCTCCCATCCACCGGTGCCCGTTGCAGGGAAAAGGCAAATCGAGGCTGTTTGCGACTTCACGACCTTTTTTACGCCAGCAAGAGCGGGCCGCAAAATCTCCCCGAACAAGGGCGAGCGATGGTCGATGGTCGGCATATCCGACGCCTTACGGAGCACCTCCGGCATATTGGTCGGACCTGGAATGAAGACCGGGTTTTGCAGGTACATTGGGGCGTCCCTCCCTAGAGCTGGAAAAGAGTGGTAACACGCCGGCGGTTTAGGGTAAATTTTTTTGAAACTGTTTTTCAAAACGATGAGTAACTGTCTTCCTTAAACGATATCAAGAACCTAGAATTTTTCATTGTGAGAACTCATTTTTCACGGGTACCATTGAATGATGGCGATGACATTGGTGAGGTGCAAAAATGCAGGTGGTAAAGCGGCGAAGAGGTCGTCCGAAAGCATTTAATTCTCCGGAGTCCCCGAGCGTCATTCAGTCCCTCGATCGCGCTTTGGACGTGCTGGAAGCTTTGGCCTCGCCCGAGGGACTGACCTTATCTCAACTGGCCGCCCACCTCGGTCAATCGGTCGCCACAATGCATCGGGTACTCTCGACGCTGGAACGTCGTGAATTCGTCGAGATCAGCCCTGATCGGCAGGTCTGGCACATCGGCCCCGAGGCCTATCGGCTCGGCTCCGCGTTTCTTCGTCGTACCAACGTTGTCGAACGCAGCCGCCCGATCATGCGGGAGTTGATGCTGGAGACAGGAGAAACCTCGAACCTTGGGATCGAGAAGGACGGCCATGTCCTGTTCATCAGCCAAGTCGAAACGCACGAATCGATCAGGGCGTTCTTCCCGCCAGGAACACTGTCTCCCCTGCATGCCTCGGGAATTGGAAAGGCGTTGCTCAGCACATATGATGACAGCCGCCTAACATCACTTTTTAAGAAGAGCACTTTGGAGCGCTTCACCGTAAGCGCGATTTTCCCCGCACATTGACGCCGGCGATTTCGACGGATCGTCTTGGCGTTTGGAACCGCATCTGGTCAGGCGGTGGCAGTCTGTGTGAAGTTGAAGGGCAACAGGTCGTCGACATCAGCATCGCCCGCGCGTTGAGGCAATTCGGTAAGGACGTGGCGCAACCACGTTAACGGCTCGACGCCGCAGGCACGGCAGGTCAGCATGAGGCTGTAGATGACGGCGCTGGCCTTGGCTCCATCGGTGCTATCGCTGAACAGCCAACTCTTCCTGCCGGTGGCAAAAACTCTGATATCGCGTTCGAGAAGGTTGTTGTCGATCGGCATTCTGCCGTCTTCGGTGTAGCGCGTCAGATATTCCCATTGGTTCAGGGTATAGGAGACGGCATCGCCGAGCTTGCTGTCCGGCAAGACCTTCGGGGCGATTTCGTCGAGCCATGTCTTGAGGGCATTCA
>Ga0209281_1001878_pt1 | contig 10092 bp, 7 predicted proteins | sample MedtruBG_FD_187514 | JGI IMG/M metagenome (GOLD analysis project Ga0209281, IMG submission 187514) | Root nodule microbial communities of legume samples collected from California, USA - Medicago truncatula BG (SPAdes) (version 2) | ecosystem: Host-associated > Plants > Roots > Nodule | place... | reverse complement strand
AAGGCCGATCTCGCCGCGTGGCTGGGAAAATGGTCGGTCCGCTATCCGCGCCTGACCTCCTGGGTTGAGGAAACCATCGAGCAGACGCTGACCTTCTTTCGTCTGCCGCGCCAGCATCACAAGCACTTGTCATAGTCAGCGCCGTGCCGGGCTGAGCCAGTCCGCTGCGCCTATAAAACATTTGTAGCAAAATTGAAACTGTTGCATCAAATGACGCGGAAGCCAGATAGGTGAGCCTTCCGCAGTCACGAGGCTGATTCGCGGGTCAGTCGTAAGCGCGATCTTCCCGCACGTTGACGCCGCCTTTCGGCATTTGATTTGGGGAAGCGTTGCGCTGGATCAGGCGGCAGTGGTGGTTTTGGGGAAGTTGAAGGGCAGCAGGTCGGTGATATCGGCGCCGTCGTCACGCTGAGCGGTGAGGACGTGGAGCAACCAGGCTAACGGCTCGACGCGTGAGGCGCGCAGGTCAACATCAAACTGTAGACGACGGCACTAGCCTTGGCTCCATCCACGGTGTCGCTGAACAGCCAGCTATCGCGTTCGAGAAGGTTGTTGTCGATCGACATCCTGCCGTCTTCGGTGTAGCGCGTCAGATATTCCCATCGTTTCAGAGTGTAGGATACGGCATCGCCAAGCTTGCTGTCCGACAAGACCCTGGGGGCGATTTTATCAAGCCATTCCTTGAGGGCGTTCAGGACGGGGATGCTGTGTTGCTGGCGGAAGCGGCGAATGCATTGATCTGGCGTTTCGCCTCTGTCCGGTTTTTCGTCCCGCGTCTGCCTTTCAACCCGGTAGAGCTGTTCGAAGAATCGGAGCGCCTGCTCCGGCGGCCCGCCGCCCCTCTTCGCCTTGAGGGCATCGACAAAGCGCCGTCTCGAGTGGGCCATGCATCCAATATGGGTTGCCCCTTCCAGCGTGCGCCAGCGGAATAGCCATCACTCATCACTATGCCGCGGTAAGCGCCGAGGAAGGTCTGCGGGTGTATCTGGCCGCGGCCCGGTTGATAATCGAGAAGAACGATCGGCTCGTCACTGTCCTCGCCGCTGCGATATGCCCACATGTACGATGTGCTGGTGGCCTCTCTGTCCTTTTCCTTTAGGACCTGAACCGTCGTCTAGTGGCCATGGGTGAGGGGCTGCGATCTGAGCCGCAGCTTCAGCGCGTCATAGATGCGGGAGAGATGCTTTTCGCTCGAGCCGATCACCCAGTGGCCCAGAGCGCCACGGCTGACAGGAATACCTGCGCGCTCGAAGAGCTGTGCTGCCAGGCGGTAGAGCGGTGTGCCGCCGACGTAATTTGTGAACGAGCGCGAAGGCCAGCGTCGAAGCCGTGGCGATGCTGCCCGGCAACGGTTCTGCGGGCATCGGCGCGGTCACGACCGGCGTGTTGATGCCGGTACGGTCGCAATGGCGGCAAACATATTTAAACCGCACATTCTGCAGGACCTTCGCCTTCACCTCGATATGAAGTTGCTCGGTAACGGTCTCGCCCATGCGATGCATCTGGTGACGGCAGCATGGACAAGCCTTCTGGTCGTCGGGAAGGTCATTTTCGACACGCTCGCGCGGCAGGTTTTCCGGCAGGGCCTTGCGGCCGCGCTTCTTTCCCGTCGCCCCTTCTGTCACCGGCAAGCCCGTGTCCAGAAGGACAACGACATCGCCAGCTTCGTTGTCGGCGTCCTCATCCGCGGCCTGTTCGGCCTCATTGAAGAGGCGGTCAATGTGTTTTTCACTGCGCGGCGCAACACGATGCGGTCGTGCAAGCGCCAGCTCTCGAGTTTGCAACCCGACCAATATCGATCCCTGCGGCGCGCGCTGCGCCAGATGTACAGCTTTATCGGCCGATGCTCGGTCGGAAGGGAGCACTGCAAACACCTAGGGAGCCCTCCGCCATGCATCCACTGCCGACGAAGAGTGGTGGAGGCGCTTGCCCCTTTCAGTTGAATTGCTTGCTCTCCTCTTCGGTGGTTGCGAGTGAGCGCCAAGAGTGATCCGTGCGTCTGCACCCTCAATTCAAGCGCATCTTTCGCCGCTTCTCGTGACCTTTCGCGCGAGCTGGCTCCGAACTGCGACGTTTGATTCATATTATTGAGTATAAAACATCTGTTGCGGGCCGGGTTTGGTTAGGGTAATCACGCAGCGTAGTCCATCTGGTCTGGTAGGAGGAACCAATGAGCATCGTGAATCAGTCATCCACGAAGACGGGTGCGCTTTCGTCGGCGACAATCGACAAATCGCAAGAGACGCAACCATCGATCTTCGGCTTGGATCTTCGTGGTAAACCTAAGCGGTCGTGCGAGGTAGGCTCATTGGAGTCGGTGTATGTGTCTACGCGCGACGGCGTGCGGCTAGCCTTGGACGTCACGCGTCCAATGGGTGACGGCGAATGTGCGAAGCGCGATACAATTCTGGTGATGACGTGCTACTGGCGCGGCCAGAACGGCGAGCCTTCGAATAGATATGCTGACCTGTTTGTCCCGCACGGCTACGCCGTGGTTGTTGGCGATGTTCGTGGAACCGGTGCTTCTTTCGGCGAATGGCCCGGCCACCGCACTCGCGACGAGATCCTGGACTTCAGCGACGTTTTGGACTGGATCGCTGCTCAGCCATGGTCCACGGGTAACGTGGTCGGCTATGGCCTTTCTTACACTGCCAACTCCGCAACCTGGATGGCGTCGTTGGGCAATCCCGCCCTGAAGGGAGTTGTGGCACGTTTTGTTGATTACAGTATTTATGAGGATATCGATTTCCCGGGCGGAATCCGCAACCTCACGCAACTCCAGTGGGACAGCCAGCTCAAAAACCTGAACCACAATGTGTCTTCCAAGAATACTGGTGAAAGCCAACCCTCGCGGGGCGTTCGTCCCGTTGGGGAGGCGGCGGAACTGGCCGCCGCCTTGTCCGAACACGAGAAAGCGCCCTCTCGCCCGCGTCTGCAGCAGAGTATGGACAAGGACGAGTATTTTGGCATGGACCCCTCCGGGTTCGACTGGTCACCACAGACGGCGGCAGAGTGCATATCTCGCTCTGGTGTTCCAATTCAAAATTGGGGCGGTTGGTTCGATTCTGTATCGGCGGAAGGATCTATTCGCCAGTTCCTGCTACAGTCAAATCCGGCGAGCATAATCATCGGCCCATGGAACCATGGTGCTACCGCAGCCACCGACCCGCTCCGTCCCGCCGGTGAGGAGGTCGCTCCCCTCCTCGCGACCCAGGAGGCGAATTGGGTCCGCTTCGCCGCCGGCTGCTTCGCCGGGGAAGCGGCCGACGAGGGAGGGAAGGTCCTGCACTACTATACACTCGGGGAGGGCGCTTGGAAATCAACTCGCTCCTGGCCGATTCCGGCAACACGCCAACGTTGGTACACGGCAAGTGGCTCCCGACTCCTAAGCTCATCGACCGACAAGACTGGCTTCGAAACGCTGCAGGTCGATCCCGAACTCGCGGATGTGATCTCAAACCGGTGGGAAACAAATGGTGGCGCATTGGAATTCATGGATAAGGTCGATTATGGAGACCGGAGAGAGTTCGACGCGGCGCGCCTCGTCTACACGAGTGAGCCGCTGACGCGGGGGCTTGAGGTCACCGGACATCCTGTTGTCCAATTGGACATCACCTCGACACGCGAGGACGGCGCCTTCTTTGTGTATCTCGAGGCTGTGAGGCCGGACGGGGTGTCCTGCTATATTACGGAGGGTAATCTGCGTGCTCGCCACCGTAAGGTATGGACAGACTCTCCCCTCAGCGTGCTGGGACCGCAGCATAGCTATTTGAGTGAGGACGCTGAACCGCTCACCCCTGGTAAGTCTGCGATCCTGTCATTCACCTTGCAGCCGATCTCGGCTCTCATTCCTGCGGGTTATAGTCTGAGACTGGTTCTCGCCGGCAGTGTCAAGGGTACATTCGCCAATGTTCCCGAGGACGGACCACCGCCGTTCCTGAAGTTCCATCACCCCGGCTGCTACATCGACTTACCTATTATTGAACGGTGAGTGGCCATCTGGAGCTCTTTGGCAATCGACGTCTTTATGGCGTTACCATGCAAAATCTGCCCGGACCAACTGAGTCGGCGGGAGGAGTTGAATCCGGCGGTCACGGCCCAAGCTTATCGGCGTGACTGCCGTTAACAGCCGAGTTATTTCCGGTCGGTTCTGTGTTCGCCGGCATGGGCGGGTTGATAAGCTGGATCGCCGCGCACCTCGCTTTGGAAGCAGGCAGCCCACACTGCCGGCACCGCGGTGTTTATGCCAGCTCAGGTGAACTGGGATAGAAGAGTACATGCCCTTGAATGTTGCCCTTGATTAATCAGGCTGCTCCTCCATTGCTAACCGCAAAAACGAGACGTGCCATTTCTCCTCCTATTCGGTACACCGTGCTCCCCGAGGAGAGGCCGAAATCTCACCAGCACTCACAATAAGACGCTTGGCTCATATCGCGCGCTATAAAACATTTGTTGCATTGGGTGCCGCATTGCGCTAGGCATTCGTTGAAGCGACCGATCGGGCGCTTCACTTGGAGGAACCCGGTGCCTGCTTCACAAGCTATGGCGTCGCGAAGCAGTCGGTCGGTGCAAAGCAGATGCAGGCTTCCTGCGTCACTCTGTGACCATTGGCGTGACCGTCGTGGTTTCCCGACTGAGATGCAATTGGAAGCCCTTCCCAATGAGCAAGGGTAATAGAGGGAGAACGAATATGAGCATTCTGATAAATCGCAGGCACTTCATGCAAGTGACATCGTCTTTAGTCGCAGTAGGTGCGCTGTCTTCCACGGCTGGTGACGCTCGGGCAGCATCAGCCGGTGAGTTAAAAGTCAATATGAGCGGCGGCAATTGGGGCGACGCCGTGATGGAGGCTTATGTAAAGCCGTTCGAAGCTGAGACAGGCGTTAAAGTTATTCCTGTTGTGGCAGACTTCTCATCAACGCAGATCGCGATGATGGTGGACACAAAAAACGTTTCAACCGACGTCGTCAACCTCGGGCAAACAAATGTGGATCCCCTTACCGCTAAGGGCTACCTTGAGGAAATTGACTATTCTATCTGGAAAAAGGACGAGCTGGAGGCAGTAGCAGAGTACGCTAAACACCCAAACGGCTTTGCCTCCTATGTCTACTCTATGAACATGGCGTGGAACACTAAGAAGTTCCCTTCTGGAAAGTCACGGCCGACAACATGGGCCGAGTTTTGGGATGTTGAAAAATTTCCCGGTGTTCGCTCGCTAACCACCGGCGACGGTGGAGTCGGACCTTGGGAGGAGGCTCTCTTGGCCGACGGAGTTCCCATGGACAAGCTTTATCCGCTGGATATCGATCGTGTTTTTGCTAGCTTGGACAAGATCAAGCCCCATATCCGCAAATGGTGGACGAGTGGTTCCGAGGTCTTGCAGATTATGCGGGACAATATCGCAGATGTGGTGCAGGCCTATGACGGCCGGATAATTTCACTAATCGATGAGGGTGGGCCGATTGAAATCAATCGGAACCAGGCAAAGCTGATGACCGACTACTGGTGCATTCCGAAGGGCAGCCCTAACTCGCAAAACGCCCAGAAATTTGTCGAGTTGACAGGGCGTGCTGACCGGCAGGCTGCTTTTGCTAAATTGATTGAGCAGGGTCCGACCAACAAAAACGCCTACAACACGATACCCGACGATGTTGCTCGGAAGCTTGCTTCACATCCTGAGTATACAGCCTCGAGTTTCCCTCTGAATGCGAAATGGTACGTTGAGGTAGGGCCGGACGGCAAGTCTAACAAGGAGCGACTCGCTCAGCGTTGGAATGAATGGATTCTTCAATAGTCCTCAACATTTCATTAGCATCGGTGGCGCTAGTCCTCTCGGCTACGTTTGCGGCCTCGCTGACCGGAGGCGCCACTTTACTAAACGACCCTGTTTTCCAGGCCCGCGCGTCTGATTGGTGTGTGGTCCTGGCGGAGTATCGCAATGAACTTGAAACTGAAAAGTCACCTGCCTTCCGAGGATAAAGTGTTGGAGAAATCTCCAGTTCCTATCGAAATCGAATTCTGCAACGTCACAAAGATGTATGGGGCCGTTGCAGCAGTTAAAGACATTTCCCTTTCCGTTTCCCGCGGTGAGTTCTTAACTATTCTCGGTCCGAGTGGCTCCGGAAAAACAACAGCGTTGATGCTGCTTGCAGGTTTCACGGCACCCAGCCGCGGCGACATTCTGATAGCCGGAAAATCCGTCTCAGACGTGCCCTCATATCGTCGCGACCAGGGGATCGTATTCCAGAGTTACGCTCTGTTCCCGCACCTGACGGTACGCCGCAACTTGGAGTTCCCGCTTGAAATGCGCGGAATTAAGGCTGCCGAGAGAGCAGCGCGTGTCAACCGGATGCTTGCACGCGTTCATCTAGATGAGTTCGGTAACCGCCTGCCATCGCAGTTGAGTGGAGGTCAGCAACAACGCGTGGCTCTCGCGCGCGCCCTTATTTCCGATCCACCAGTCTTGCTGCTGGACGAACCGCTTGGCGCGCTCGACCGCAACCTACGTGAGCAGATGCAAGTTGAGATCAAGGACCTACACAAGGAATTTGGAAAAACTACAATTTGTGTTACCCACGACCAGGAGGAAGCACTCACCTTGTCCGACCGCATCGTCGTTATGCGAGCCGGTCAAATCGATCAGATCGATACACCGGAGGCCTTATACGACCGGCCGAAAACGCGCTTCATCGCAAACTTTTTGGGTGAGGCCAATATCCTTGAAAATGCCGCGTTCAAAATCGAATCCGACGTCGTCCCGTCTTCTGAGATGATTGCCATGCTGCGACCTGAGCGTATTAGCGTCAACGCGCGTTCGGCGGCGAGACGCGAGGACGCGGACCAAAGACAATCTGTTTCCGGGACCGTCGAAGATATGATCTATGCGGGACCGCTGAGGAAATACCGAGTGCGCGTGGGAAACGCGGTGCTGATTGCACGCGAACATGTAGCCTCGGGACAGGAGGTTTTCCGTTCCGGCGATGAGGTTCGCCTTGACTGGCTTCGGTCCGACATTCGGTTTGTCGCTGCCTAACGAGGAGGACGGCATTGATGAAGACGATGCAAAAAATGAGCTCTATGCCAATCCTGCTTACGATGCCCGCCTTGGGCGTCCTATTGGCTGTATTCGGCATACCCTTAATCCTCCTATTTCTAACTAGCCTGAATGCGCCTGCGCTTTCGCTCGTCAATTATGTGGTTTTTTTCGAACAGCGATCATACGTCGCGATTCTGTTGCTGACCCTCGAAATAAGCGCGGTAGCCACGGCGATCTGTTTGCTTATCGGCTACCCGACGGCCTACCTAATTGTAGTTTCGGGCAGAGCACGACCGGTCCTTATGGTGCTGGTCTTCCTGACTTGGCTAACAAGCGCTCTGGTTCGCACATACGCATGGACAGTTGTTCTTGGAGACAATGGCCTGATCAACAGCCTCTTGCTAAATGTTGGTCTTATCGACAGTCCGCTGCCGCTTATTTACAATCGTTTTGCCGTCTATGTCGGTATGGTCCACATCATGCTGCCGATGATGATCTTACCAATAATTAGTGTCATGATGAGCATTGACAGCTCTTTGATGGCGGCGGCCCGTAGCATGGGCGCCAAACCTTTCACCGCCTTTTTGCGCGTGTACTTTCCACTGAGTATCCCGGGAATTCGAAGTGGTTGCATACTGGTCTTTGTTGTTTGTCTCGGTTTCTACATCACGCCGCAAGCGCTTGGCGGCTTGGGCGATACGATGCTCTCAGCCCTCATCAATTCGCAGCTCACGACCTCTTTGGATCTAGCGCCCACAGCTGCCGCATCCTTCATATTATTGGCAATCACAGTCGTGGTTCTGTCAGCGGTAGGTGTCAACCTCGCCGGTGCGCACAGCCAAGCGGGATCACCTGCGTTAAAGTTACGGCAAGACCGACTGCGGGTATTAACCAGAGCAATTCGATATCTTAACGAGTTTGTCTTGCCGCGCCGGGCACGGCGCTGGACCGCGAAGCTCTATCAAACTCAACATCACACTTCCTTGTGGAAAATTGTCGGAGCAATATTCATTGCAATTGTGATGTTCTACCTGCTTTTGCCTGGCGTGATCGTCATCATAATCTCGTTCAATTCGGGAGAGTTCCTTGAGTTTCCTCCCCGAGAAGTTTCTCTCAGGTGGTATTATTCTTTCTTTTCCGACCCATCCTGGATAGCAGCTGCATGGAACAGCTTCCAATTTGGTTTGATAGTTAGTGGTTTATCTACCATCATCGGCACTATGGCTGCTTTTGGGCTCAGCCGCTGCTCGTCCGGCCTGCGTTCAAGCCTGACAATGGTCATCCTGACGCCCATCACCATTCCAGTTATTGTCGTCGGCGTAGCGGTCTATCTCGGGTTGGCAAAACTTGGATTGATTGGGACAAGTACCGGCATCATCTTAGGTCATACAATTGGTGCCATCGGTTATGTCGTCGTAATTGTAATGGCCACTCTCTCCGGATTCGACCGGACGTTAGAACAGGCGGCCATGAGCATGCGTGCCGGACCTACTCAGACCTTCATGCGAGTGACACTGCCCCTGATACGCTCTGGCATAATTGGCGGTGCCTTGTTCGCATTCCTTGCTTCCTTCGATGAAGTTATCGTAACCTCGTTTGTCGGCGGTTATGCAATCCCGACCTTGCCATTGAAGATGCTGGAAAACCTGAAGCAGCAGGTTGATCCAACGATCGCTGCTGTGGGATCATTGTTGACGCTTCTGCCCATTGTTTGGCTGGTAGTTCTTTATTTTACCTTGTGGCGAAACCAGGGCACCTTAGGGAAGCCTGCTATGAATCCGACTTGAGGGTCCACTCGCAGTCGGATCAGTCTGAATGCGAAAGCCAAACTACCGGTACCATGGTAAGAATGGGACCGGTTACTCTGGTTCGTTGAACAGTCTTAGCGACGAATACTGAACTTACCAGCAGGGCTAGGATCTGAATGTCATGCACTGGAAGTGCGGATCATCGGCGGCAATTCCCTCACCTCTCATGGGCTGATCCGGGCGGGTCCTGGACGCCTTATCTTATCTGACACGCCCGTCTTTAGAGAAGGCGTTCTAAACCTCCCCTGGATGGTTTCTCCGTGAGTGCGTATCTCCGTCCTCTTCGGAAGTCTTATTCGAGCAAGCCTGGAAGGTCAGTCTAGATGTTTGATCCCAGGCTTTGATGGGGCATCCTTGTCTTCCGAATCAAAGGATGCGCTATGGGCCAGGTTCTTCATGGGAGCGCCACGACGACAGAGGCAGCCCGTCGAGCGATACAACGTATGCATTCGGGGAGGGCCGCAGGTTCAGGCTTTTTTGCGTGAACGACGTTTCCACTTGGTGGCTAGCGCATCGACGTTGTTCCGAAGGTTGGCGGCATCGATTGCGGTCGGATCGTAGTCTGCACTGCCCCACCATTCGACAAGCTCATCGTGACGCTCGTGGTTTTTGTTGGCAAGCGCTTCGCGGAATTCCTCATATCCCCACGGACCGCCAACATCCTCTGGAGGGCAACGCCCGACGGCATCGAGGAGGAATGGATCGTTGAGGTCGGCGATAACTGGAAAGGTCTTTTCGATCTTGACGGTATGCGTCCAGCCATCGCCGAAGTCGTAGAGGTACTTGAACGACCTCGCGCCGATATCGTCGATCGCGGAGAGAAGGGTTGCTTTGCGAGCGTCGATAGGGTCGTCAAAGCCGCCGTCTGGAATGCCGAAGCCGACGTCACGGATGCGAAACTCGTAGAGATGGCTGTTGCTCCAGCCGTAGGCCGCCTGAAGAACCTCATGAAGCCGATCAAACCGAATGCGGAACGGCACGACGACACGCCGCATCACCAGAGGTTCAACGTCGTCGAGCGTCACTTTCAAGGTAAGCGCTCATTTCCATGCGCCTTTTCTCGTTGATGCCTCTGCCGCATGAAGTGTCCACTTAAAATAGGTGGACACCAAATATGAGTGACGAAGAGCAGAAACTGCGTGTGCGGCATGTGGGGCGCGATGGTCGACGCCGCTACGATCCAGGATCAAAGGCGCGGCTTGTTGCGGCCTGCCTTGAACCTGGTGTGTCGATATCCGGCCTTGCGCT
>Ga0209281_1001875_pt1 | contig 10129 bp, 8 predicted proteins | sample MedtruBG_FD_187514 | JGI IMG/M metagenome (GOLD analysis project Ga0209281, IMG submission 187514) | Root nodule microbial communities of legume samples collected from California, USA - Medicago truncatula BG (SPAdes) (version 2) | ecosystem: Host-associated > Plants > Roots > Nodule | place... | reverse complement strand
TGGCCGAACTGCTCAAAGGCCTGGTCGGCGCGGCAGTGATCGTCTTCATTTCCGTGGTCGGTGACCTTACCGAAAGCATGTTCAAGCGCCAGTCCGGCATCAAGGACAGCAGTAATCTGCTGCCCGGGCATGGTGGTGTGCTGGATCGCATCGACAGCCTGACCGCAGCCATTCCGGTGTTCGCCGTATTGCTCTGGATGGCCGCCCCGTGAGTCGTCCCCAGCAGATTACCGTGTTGGGTGCGACCGGTTCGATCGGTCTGAGCACCCTGGATGTGATTGCCCGTCATCCTGAGCGTTATCAGGTTTTTGCATTGAGTGGTTTCACCCGTCTTAGCGAATTGCTCGCGCTGTGCGTTCGTCATGTACCGCAATTTGCCGTGGTGCCTGAAGGTGCTGCGGCGCGTGGGTTGCAGGATGACTTGCGTGCAGCCGGTTTGCCGACTCGTGTGCTGGTAGGCGAGGAGGGCCTGTGTCAGGTTGCCTCCGCGCCTGAAGTCGACGCGGTCATGGCGGCCATTGTCGGTGCGGCGGGTTTGCGTCCGACACTGGCGGCGGTCGAGTCGGGCAAAAAGATTCTGCTGGCCAATAAAGAAGCGCTGGTGATGTCCGGCGCTCTGTTCATGCAGGCGGTGCGCAAAAGCGGCTCGGTGCTGCTGCCGATCGACAGTGAGCACAACGCGATTTTTCAGTGCATGCCAGCGGATTTCGCCCGCGGCTTGAGCTCGGTGGGTGTGCGGCGGATCTTGCTGACGGCCTCTGGCGGTCCTTTCCGGCAGACGCCGATGTCCGAGCTGGCGCATGTTTCGCCGGAACAGGCTTGCGCGCATCCGAACTGGTCCATGGGGCGCAAGATCTCCGTGGATTCGGCAAGCATGATGAACAAGGGTCTGGAACTGATCGAAGCCTGCTGGTTGTTCGATGCCAAACCGTCTCAGGTCGAAGTTGTGATTCATCCGCAGAGCGTGATCCATTCTCTGGTGGATTACGTCGATGGCTCGGTCCTGGCGCAGTTGGGTAATCCGGACATGCGCACACCGATCGCCAACGCCCTGGCCTGGCCTGAGCGTATCGATTCCGGCGTACCGCCACTGGATCTGTTCGCCATTGCGCGACTGGATTTCGAAGCACCCGATGAAAGCCGTTTCCCCTGTCTGCGTTTGGCCCGTCAGGCGGCCGAAGCTGGCGACAGCGCGCCGGCGATGCTCAACGCGGCCAATGAAGTGGCCGTGGCAGCGTTTCTCGACGGACGGGTTCGCTACCTGGAAATCGCGAGTATCATCGAGGAGGTCTTGAATCTGGAGCCGGTGGTGGCGCTGAACGATCTGGATGCCGTATTTACGGCGGACGCGAAGGCGCGATTGCTGGCCGAGCAATGGTTGAGTCGGCACGGCCGATAGTTTTTGCAACACAACGGCGACACGCGACACTGAACAGGATTGCGGAGAAAGTAGATGAGCGCGCTCTATATGATTGCCGGCACCCTGATCGCCCTGGGTGTGCTGGTCACCTTCCACGAATTCGGCCACTTCTGGGTCGCGCGTCGCTGTGGCGTCAAGGTTCTGCGTTTTTCCGTGGGCTTCGGCATGCCGCTGCTGCGCTGGCATGACAAGCAAGGCACCGAGTTCGTGGTCGCCGCGATTCCGCTGGGCGGCTACGTCAAGATGCTCGACGAGCGCGAAGGCGAAGTGCCGGTCGATCAGCTTGATCAGTCGTTCAATCGCAAATCGGTACGTCAGCGCATTGCTATTGTTGCCGCCGGCCCGATTGCCAATTTCCTGCTGGCGCTGGTGTTCTTCTGGGTGCTGGCGATGCTCGGCAGCGAGCAGGTGCGTCCGGTCATCGGCGCAGTCGAGTCTGGCAGCATCGCCGCCAGGGCGGGTCTGAGCGCGGGTCAGGAGATCGTCTCGATTGATGGTGAGCCAACGTCCGGTTGGGCTGCGGTCAATCTGCAACTGGTGCGTCGTCTCGGTGAAAGCGGTGCCATTCAATTGCTGGTGCGCGAGCAGGGTTCGACGGCAGAATCGCCGCGTACGCTGGCACTGGATAACTGGCTGAAAGGTGCCGACGAGCCGGATCCGATCCGCTCGCTGGGCATTCGTCCTTGGCGTCCGGCCTTGCCGCCGGTGCTTGCCGAGCTGGACCCGAAAGGTCCGGCTCAGGCGGCGGGGCTGAAAACCGGCGATCGATTGCTGGCGCTTGATGGCCAGCCGCTCGATGACTGGCAGCAAGTGGTCGATACCGTTCGTACGCGTCCTGATACCAAAATCATGCTGCGCATCGAGCGCGACAATGCTCAAATCGACGTCCCTGTGACCCTGGCGGCGCGCGGTGAAAGCAAAGCGCCAAGCGGTTATCTGGGCGCTGGCGTCAAAGCCATCGACTGGCCGCCGGAAATGATCCGCGAAGTCAGCTATGGCCCGCTGGCCGCGATTGGCGAGGGTGCCCGTCGCACTTGGACCATGAGCATTCTGACGCTGGATTCACTGAAGAAAATGCTGTTCGGCGAGCTCTCGGTAAAAAACTTGAGTGGACCGATAACCATTGCTAAAGTGGCGGGCGCTTCTGCCCAGTCGGGCGTCGCTGATTTCCTGAATTTCCTTGCTTATCTGAGTATTAGCCTGGGCGTTCTGAATTTGCTGCCCATTCCTGTACTGGATGGGGGGCATTTGTTGTTTTATCTGATCGAGTGGGTGCGTGGTCGCCCCTTGTCGGATCGGGTGCAAGGTTGGGGGATACAGATCGGTATCAGTTTGGTGGTCGGGGTGATGTTGCTTGCTCTGGTCAACGATCTGGGTCGACTGTAACGCTTCGCTGAATTGCGAATCTGCCGCATTTTGCGGCAGTTTGTTTATTGCCAGTTGGAATAAGAAAGGACTTCATGAAACGTCTGCTGCTAACTGCGGTTCTCACCGTATTGATGATCGCCGAAGTTCACGCCGAGTCCTTCACTATCTCTGATATTCGCGTCAATGGCCTCCAGCGGGTCTCCGCGGGTAGCGTCTTTGGTGCCTTGCCGTTGAACGTCGGCGAGCAGGCGGATGATCGTCGCCTGGTGGAATCCACTCGTGCGTTGTTCAAAACCGGTTTCTTTCAAGATATCCAGCTGGGCCGCGAAGGCAACGTTCTGGTCATCACCGTGGTCGAGCGTCCCTCGGTCGCCAGTATCGAAATCGAAGGCAACAAGGCGATTTCCACTGAAGACCTGATGAAAGGCCTCAAGCAATCCGGTCTGGCTGAAGGCGAGATCTTCCAGCGCGCCACCCTTGAGGGGGTGCGTAACGAACTGCAGCGTCAGTACGTTGCCCAGGGTCGTTACTCCGCTACCGTCGATACCGAAGTGGTCTCGCAGCCGCGTAACCGCGTGGGTCTGAAGGTGAAGATCAACGAAGGTACCGTTGCCGCCATCCAGCACATTAACGTGGTAGGCAATACGGTTTTCCCTGAGGAAGACCTGACTGACCTGTTCGAACTGAAAACCACCAACTGGCTGTCGTTCTTCAAGAACGATGACAAATATGCCCGTGAAAAACTCTCCGGTGACCTGGAGCGTCTGCGTTCCTACTATCTGGATCGCGGCTATATCAATATGGACATCGCTTCGACCCAGGTATCGATTACCCCGGACAAGAAGCACGTCTACATCACCGTCAACGTCACCGAAGGCGAGAAGTACACCGTTCGTGACGTCAAGCTCAGCGGCGACCTGAAAGTCCCTGAAGAGCAGATCAAGTCGCTGTTGCTGGTGCAGAAGGGCCAGGTGTTCTCGCGCAAGCTGATGACCACCACCTCCGAGCTGATCACCCGTCGTCTGGGTAACGAGGGTTACACCTTCGCCAACGTCAACGGCGTGCCTCAGCCGCACGATGATGACCACACTGTAGACATCCTCTTCGCTGTCGATCCGGGCAAGCGTGCCTACGTCAACCGCATCAATTTCCGTGGCAACACCAAGTCCGAGGACGAAGTGCTGCGTCGTGAAATGCGTCAGATGGAAGGCGGCTGGGCTTCGACCTACCTGATCGACCAGTCCAAGACCCGTCTGGAGCGTCTGGGCTTCTTCAAGGAAGTCAACGTTGAAACCCCGGCCGTGCCAGGTGTCGACGACCAGGTTGATGTGAACTACGCCGTTGAAGAACAGGCTTCCGGTTCGATCACCGCCAGCGTCGGTTTCGCCCAGAGCGCCGGTCTGATCCTCGGTGGTTCGATCACCCAGAACAACTTCCTCGGTACCGGTAACCGCGTCAGCATCGGTCTGACTCGCAGCGAATACCAGAGCCGCTACAACTTCGGCTACGTTGACCCCTACTGGACCGCTGATGGCGTGAGCCTGGGTTACAACGCGTTCTATCGCACTACAGACTACGACGAGCTCGACACCGACCTTTCGAGTTACGCGGTAGACAGCCTGGGCGCTGGTGTGAACATCGGCTACCCGATCAGCGAGACTTCGCGTCTGACATTCGGTGCTTCCGTTCAACAGGACGAAATCAGTACCGGTAGCTACACCGTTGACGAGATTTTCGACTTCGTTAACAAGGAAGGCGACAAGTACCTGAACTTCAAGGCGTCTGCCGGCTGGTCCGAGTCCACCTTGAACAAAGGCGTACTGCCGACCCGTGGCCGGTCCCAGAGCCTGACTCTGGAAACCACCATCCCGGGTAGCGACCTTTCCTTCTTCAAGCTTGATTACCGTGGTCAGCTGTTCCAGCCGATCACTGAAAACTACACCATGCGCCTGCACACCGAACTGGGTTATGGCGACGGTTACGGTTCGACCGACGGCTTGCCGTTCTACGAAAACTACTACGCGGGTGGCTTCAACTCCGTACGTGGCTTCAAGGACAGCACGCTGGGTCCACGCAGTACACCGAGCCGCGGTGCAGCTGTAACGGGTAACTCGGGTACGCTTGCCGATCCGGATCAGGATCCGCTGCCATTCGGTGGTAACGTGTTGATTCAAGGTGGCGTTGAAGTGTTGTTCCCGCTGCCGTTCGTGAAAGATCAGCGCTCGCTGCGGACCTCGGTGTTCTGGGACGTGGGTAACGTATTCGATTCCAAGTGCGACAAGACCACCAACGCTAGCGCGGGTTCTACGTCCAGCACTCAGTGCAACGACATCAGCCTGAGCAACATGGCCAGCTCCGTAGGTGTGGGCGTGACCTGGGTCACCGCACTGGGACCGTTGAGCTTCGCCCTGGCGATGCCGGTCAAGAAACCGGATGACGCTGAAACTCAAGTGTTCCAATTCTCCCTCGGCCAGACGTTCTAAGCGTCTGACCCAAGATAACGACAATGGATTTTGTAGGAGTGCATCGTGCGTAAGTTGACTCAATTGGTTCTCCTGGCCTCCGTACTGGTGGCAGGCCCGGCGTTCGCCGACATGAAAATTGCCGTGCTGAACTATCAGATGGCACTGCTGGAATCCGACGCGGCGAAGAAGTACGCCGTGGATGCCGAGAAGAAGTTCGGTCCGCAACTGACCAAGCTGAAAACCCTGGAAAGCAGCGCCAAAGGCATTCAGGACCGTCTGATGGCCGGTGGCGACAAAATGCAGCAGGGCGAGCGTGAGCGTCTGGAGCTGGAATTCAAGCAAAAGGCCCGCGACTTCCAGTTCCAGTCCAAGGAGCTGAACGAAGCCAAAGCCGTTGCCGACCGTGAAATGCTCAAGCAGCTGAAGCCGAAACTGGACAGCGCTGTGGAAGAAGTCATCAAGAAGGGTGGTTTTGACCTGGTGTTCGAGCGTGGCGCAGTCATCGATGTCAAACCTCAGTACGACATCACGCGCCAGGTTATCGAGCGCATGAATCAGCTGAAGTAACCCATGACCGTGACTATCAGGCTCGGCCAGTTGGCCGAGCACCTCGGCGCCACCCTGCGTGGCGACCCCGAGAGGCAAATTACTGGGCTAGCCACTTTGCAAGAGGCTGGCCCAGCTCAGTTGAGCTTTCTGGCAAATCCCCAATACCGCAAATACCTGGCCGGCTCTCAGGCAGCTGCACTGCTGCTCAAGGAAGCCGACGCCGAAGGTTTCGCAGGTAATGCCTTGGTGGTGCCGGACCCTTATCTGGCCTATGCACGTATCTCGCATCTGTTCGATCCAAAGCCAAAAGCGGCTGGCGGGATTCATCCGACAGCGGTGATCGCGGCGGACGCTGTGGTTGACCCGAGTGCCAGCATTGGCCCGTTCGTGGTGATCGAAGCCGGTGCGCGAATCGCTGCACAGGTGACGCTGGGCGCGCATTGCGTAGTCGGCGCGCGCAGCGAAATCGGTGAAGGCGGCTGGCTCGCTCCGCGCGTTACGCTGTATCACGATGTGCGCATCGGCAAGCGTGTGGTTATTCAGTCCGGCGCAGTGATCGGCGGTGAGGGCTTCGGCTTCGCCAACGAAAAAGGCGTCTGGCAGAAAATCGCCCAGATCGGTGGCGTGACCATCGGCGACGATGTCGAGATCGGCGTGAACACCGCCATCGACCGCGGCGCTCTGGCCGATACCGTGATTGGCAATGGCGTGAAGCTCGACAACCAGATCCAGATCGCGCACAACGTCCAGGTCGGTGATCACACCGCCATGGCCGCGTGCGTCGGCATTTCCGGCAGCACTAAAATCGGCAAGCACTGCATGCTCGCCGGCGGTGTTGGTCTGGTTGGCCATATTGATATTTGCGACAACGTTTTCCTGACCGGGATGACCATGGTGACCCACTCGATTACCGAGCCGGGCGCCTATTCTTCCGGCACAGCCATGCAACCGGCGGCCGAATGGCGCAAAAGCGCGGCCCGCATCCGTCAGCTCGATGACATCGCGCGACGGTTGAAACAGCTGGAAAAGCGCGTTGGGGAAGTGACCCCTGACGGTAATGCTTCATCTGATGGCTGATACCATTTCCATATCAAGTGTGCACAGCCTCTGGACTGCCTCCTTGATTTGCTAGAGGAGTGCGCGTCAGTCGCGCTCCCAATCTTTACATAGGCTTTCCCCTGAAATGATGGACATCAACGAGATTCGCGAATACCTGCCTCACCGTTACCCGTTCCTGCTGGTGGACCGGGTGGTGGAACTGGACACTGAAGGCAAGCGAATTCGCGCCTACAAGAATGTCAGCATCAATGAGCCGTTCTTCAACGGTCACTTCCCTGCGCATCCAATCATGCCGGGCGTGCTGATCATCGAAGCGATGGCTCAGGCTGCCGGGATCCTCGGTTTCAAGATGCTCGACGTCAAACCGGCCGACGGCACCCTGTATTACTTCGTCGGTTCCGACAAGCTGCGCTTCCGCCAGCCAGTCAAGCCGGGCGATCAGTTGATCCTTGAAGCGACTTTCATCAGCTGCAAGCGCAAGATCTGGAAGTTCGAATGCCAGGCTTCGGTAGACGGCAAGCCGGTCTGCTCGGCAGAAATCATCTGCGCGGAACAGAAAGTATGAGTTTGATTGACCCTCGCGCAATCATCGATCCGTCCGCCGTTCTGGCTGACGGCGTCGAGGTCGGCCCGTGGTCGATCATCGGCGCAGGTGTGGAAATCGGCGAGGGTACCGTGATCGGGCCGCACGTGATCCTCAAGGGGCCGACCCGCATTGGTAAGCACAATCGCATCTACCAGTTTTCTTCGGTAGGCGAAGACACCCCGGATCTGAAGTACAAAGGCGAGGAAACCCGCCTGGTGATCGGCGACCACAACGTCATTCGTGAAGGCGTGACCATTCACCGTGGCACCGTGCAGGACCGTTCGGAAACCACCCTGGGTGATCACAACCTGATCATGGCCTATGCCCACATCGGCCATGACAGCGTCATCGGCAACCACTGCATTCTGGTCAACAACACTGCGTTGGCCGGGCATGTACACGTTGACGACTGGGCGATCCTCTCCGGTTTCACCCTGGTGCATCAGTACTGCCACATCGGCGCCCACAGCTTTTCCGGCATGGGCACGGCGATCGGCAAGGATGTTCCGGCGTTCGTCACCGTGTTCGGCAACCCGGCCGAAGCGCGCAGCATGAACTTCGAAGGCATGCGCCGTCGCGGTTTCAGCGAAGACGCGATCCACGCTTTGCGTCGTGCCTACAAGACGGTCTACCGCCAGGGCCTGACGGTCGAGCAGGCGCTGGCCGAGCTGGCCGAGCCTTCTGCGCAGTTCCCTGAAGTCGCCGTGTTCCGTGATTCGATCCAGGCGTCGACTCGCGGCATCACCCGCTGATCATGGCCAGTCTGCGTATTGCGCTGGTGGCGGGTGAGGCTTCCGGTGACATTCTCGGCGCCGGCCTCATGCGTGCGCTCAAGGCTCAGCACCCGGCAGTCGAATTCATCGGTGTCGGCGGTCCGCTGATGCAGGCCGAAGGCCTGACCTCGTACTTCCCCATGGAGCGCCTGTCGGTCATGGGCCTGGTCGAAGTCCTCGGGCGGCTGCGTGAATTGCTCAAGCGCCGCAAAGAGCTGATTGCCACACTGATTGCCGCAAAGCCAGACGTGTTCATCGGCATCGATGCGCCGGATTTCAACCTCAATATCGAACTCAAGCTGCGTCAGGCCGGGATCAAGACCGTGCATTACGTCAGCCCGTCGGTGTGGGCATGGCGGCAGAAACGGGTGCTGAAGATCCGCGAAGGCTGCGATCTGATGCTGACCCTGTTGCCGTTCGAGGCGAAATTCTACGAAGAGAAAGGCGTGCCGGTGCGTTTCGTCGGTCACACCTTGGCCGATACCATTCCGCTGCAAGCCGACCGCGCCGCTGCACGCGCCGAGCTGGGTTTACCCGACGGTCCGCTGGTGGCGTTGATGCCGGGCAGCCGTGGCGGTGAAGTCAGTCGCCTCGGTGCGCTGTTCCTCGACACTGCCGAACGTCTGCGCGCCATGCGTCCGGGCGTGCGCTTTGTCATGCCTTGTGCAAACCCGGAACGCCGTGTGCAACTCGAGGCCTTGCTTGCTGGCCGGGATTTGCCGGTAACCTTGCTCGACGGTAAATCTCATCTGGCGCTCGCCGCGTGCAACGCCGTGTTGATCGCCTCTGGCACTGCTACCCTTGAAGCGCTGCTGTACAAGCGGCCGATGGTGGTGGCCTATCGGTTGGCGCCGCTGACGTTCTGGATTCTCAAGCGCATGGTCAAGAGCCCGTACGTGTCGCTGCCCAACTTGCTCGCTCAGCGTTTGCTGGTGCCGGAGTTGTTGCAGGATGATGCGACTGTCGAAGCCTTGGCGCAGACGCTGTCGCCCTTGATCGATGGCGGCGAGGAACAGACCCGCGGCTTCGACGAGATCCACCGCACGCTGCGGCGCAATGCTTCCAATCAGGCGGCGCAAGCCGTCCTTGACCTGATCGGCAAACCACAATGAGCAAGACAAGCATGCAAATGGGCCTGGATTTCACTCTGGTGGCCGAAGTCGAAGAACTGGTCGCCGGTGTTGATGAAGTCGGTCGTGGCCCGTTGTGCGGTGCGGTGGTAACGGCAGCAGTGATTCTCGATCCGAACCGGCCGATCCTCGGCCTCAACGATTCGAAAAAGCTCACTGAAGCCAAGCGCGAAAAGCTCTACGACGAGATCTGCGAGAAAGCCCTGAGCTGGTGTATTGCCCGCGCCGAAGTTGAAGAAATCGACGATCTGAATATCCTCCACGCGACCATGCTGGCCATGCAGCGCGCGGTCGCCGGTCTGCACATTCAGCCGAAGCTGGCGATGATCGATGGCAACCGCTGCCCGCATTTGCCGATGCGTGCCGAGGCGGTGATCCAGGGCGACGGCAAGGTACCGGCCATCGCGGCGGCGTCGATTCTGGCCAAGGTCAGCCGTGATCGCGAGATGGCGGCATTCGAATTGATCTACCCGGGCTACGGCATCGGCGGCCACAAAGGCTATCCGACGCCCGTCCATCTGGAAGCGCTGGCGCGGCTCGGTCCGACGCCGATTCACCGCCGCTCGTTCGCCCCGGTTCGTCTGGCTTACGAGACGCGGGAAAGCCTGACGCAGGTTTAGGCGCAAGGCTGATGTTTTATTCGAGGCCCGGTACAATCCGGGCCTCGTTGTCTCTATGTAACTGGACAGGATCACTATGCCGGCTTCATTCGTTCATCTACGCCTGCACACTGAATACTCCCTGGTCGACGGGCTGGTGCGGATCAAGCCGCTGGTCAA
>Ga0209281_1001874_pt1 | contig 10129 bp, 12 predicted proteins | sample MedtruBG_FD_187514 | JGI IMG/M metagenome (GOLD analysis project Ga0209281, IMG submission 187514) | Root nodule microbial communities of legume samples collected from California, USA - Medicago truncatula BG (SPAdes) (version 2) | ecosystem: Host-associated > Plants > Roots > Nodule | place... | reverse complement strand
AAATAGTTAGTTTTGCACATGCCTGTGCGGATAACGGGATAGATTTGGATTCAGTTATTTCCAAATTAGGACTAGTAGCTTAAATTTTCCCTATTTAGTGCACAAGCCTAGTTATTTTAATTAAAAATTGCTTATCGTTAATCACGCTTGCTTTTATTTTTTGATATTCTTTTTATTCCCCAAAATATACTTTTAATGCTACTAATATTGAATTTTCACCAAAGATAATATATAAATTCAATTATATATTATCTTATTGAATAAAAGAGGTTAATAATGATAAAACAACTATCCATTTCACTATCTGAATATTTGGCTAAAAATAATAATTCTCTAACGGAAAAAGATATATTAAAAATTCAGTATACACTACAAGTGTTATTGGGAGATTTAACAAAACTCACAATAATATTTTTAATCTTTTTATTTTTAAATGAACTTTCATTATTTTTCTTGATTTTTTTTATTTTAATTTCAACAAGACCTTTATTAGGAGGAATTCATTGCAAAACTTATAACTCCTGTTTAATAGTAAGTATAATGTATTTCATAATAATATTATTGTTTAGCAACTTTTCCGAAAAATTAAATGTTAATTTTTATTTAGTTTTTTTTATAGTATTCTTTATTATAACTTTTGCTTATGTTCCGTGTCATAATGAAAAAAGACCAGTGAAAAACAAAGCAATATTAAAAATATTATCTTTAATTTCACTAACCTTTTGGGTTATATTATTTTTCGAAATTCCTAATATAAGATTAAGTAATTGTATATTTGTAAGCATATTCTTACAAATTGTTCAAGTTTGTGTTGTTAGTATGAAAGGGGGTGTTTTTTATGCAAAAATCTATAAATCTATTTTCAAACATACTAATTAGGATATTTAATTTAATATCAAAATCAAGTTGTGCTGGACTTTATGGTGAACCAGATTTTCCTGAAGAATTATTAAAATAAATATCGAAAATAATTTTTCCACATTCTAGGTTGATTTTTATATATCCTTTATGGATATTAATTATTTTCTTTACATTGTACAAGCCATAACCTCTTGTTTCTGTAGTGTTTTTAGTAGAATATCCTCTAGTAAACATCTCATTTATTTCAATATCATTTAGATTAACTACTTGATTTTTAACTATTAAATGAGATGTTTGATCACTATTAGAAATAATAATTTCAATATTTTTTTCATTGCACCCATCTCTTAACACCTCATCAAAAGCATTATTTAGTAGATTGTTTAATAAATTAGATATTTCATGATAACCTAATATATTATCAAGAACATCATTTTCTATTTTATATTGAAAATTAACTTTATGTTTTTCTGCCTTGCATATATTTCTATATATTATTGATCTTATTACTACATTATCTATATATATAAGTTCATTAATTTTAATATCATGCATTTCCTCATCCTTTATATAATTACTTATTGCTCCCTTTACATCCTTGTCATCTACTACTGCTACTATTCCTCTTATTGTATTTTTATAATTAATAAAATCATGTTGCCTTTGTTTTATTTCTTGAACTATTTCATTAATAACAATATTATATTCAGTAGAAACTTTTAATTTTTCTTTTTCTTTTATTATTTTGATAATAAATAAGTATGCAAATATTTGCAAAGAAACCAACATAGTTAATATTGCTGAGGTAGAAACTAAATTATTTAAAATAATATTATTATCATCATTCCAAACTACTTTAAAAATTACTACATAAAGGATACATGTTAAAATAAAGTAAATTAAAATATTATGTTGTATATTGTGAAATCTAATTTTTTTCTTTAAATTGATCTTTGAGAATACAATTATGCATGCAAACGTTGTTAGTTCTACAATAACAATCCTCAAAGTATAATCGTCAACAATTCTATCAACTATTACAGAAATTATCAATTGTGCACTTATCTCTCCTAGTAACACTAAAAAAAATTGAAATATTATCTCTTTTAAATTTTCATTATATATAAATTTAATCATCATTATAATTACTATATATGTACAAATAAAATTCATTCCTAGTTGTTCAATAATTGTAGTTAAAATAGATGCAACAAATACACTCGACAATAATTTAAAATTATCAATATTTTTCTTAGACAATAGTGTCCATAAATAAAATATATTGAACATATCTAAAATATTTATAATTAATGTACTTATCATATTATAACCTTGCCTTTCTTGAACTCAGATATAATATTATCTTTAAACTTATAACCTATAAGAGCAGTTTTAGAATACTTGTTAAAATATGCAATACTTAATTTCGCATCTAACTTTTCTATTTTATATATGTAATTTCTATTTATTGCAAAAGCTCTATGACTCTGAACTATGTACTCGCAATTAAATGATTGCAATAATTTTTTTAAACTTGTATTATTAGCAATGTACATTCCATTAATAGTGTGTACTTCACAGTTTTTTCCCCTAACCTCTATAAAAAATATATCTTTAATTTTTATCCCAACATATATACCATTTTTTAGAGTTATAACTATTTCTTTATCTTTATCTTTATTTTCATTGATTCTAAAAATATTGTTTAAACGTCTATTTTCATAAAGTATTAGTTTATTCAGCATAGCCTGTACTTCATCTTGATTATAAGGTTTTGTAATGTAATCATAACAATGGATTTGTTTAAATGCTTGTGTTATATACTCCACGTGAGTTGTTAGGAATATAATTTGACTAAATTGATATTTATTTATATTTCTAATTTTAATTGCTAGATCTAAGCCTGAAGATTCTTTTAAGATAATATCTATTAAAAACATGTTTATATCATACTTTTCAATTATATCTAAAGCTTCTCTTTCACTATCAGCTTCATAAATTTTTACAAATTTATGTATGGAAAGAATTGTTTTTTTCAAAAAATCTCTTTGCATATAATCATCTTCTACCAAAATAATAGAATACAAAAATATTCGCCTCCTATCTATACGTTACTCGTAATATACACTTTTGTTTGTACTTTTACTTATGTTTTATTCAATCATTTATAAAGTGTACCGCCTTTATAAATGCCCCTTATAAAATTATTTAAAACTCACCTTAAAATAAACACTTTAAACTGTTAATAATTTTTAAATAATGATTATTCACTTCCTTTAATTTTTATAAATATAACAATATAATTTTGTGGAAAAAAACAACATATAATAAATAGTTATATTTATACTCTCCCTATACTAATAGTAATATAGATTCGCTTTATTATCCCCTATTACCTTACAACATTTAATATTATTTCACATTTTTGCCATATTTTCAACTATATTTTGAATAATGACATTCATTATTATATTTACAACAAACTATTACTCTTCTCCGATTGCCGTTTTGCACCCATTACAAACTGGTACTTCCTTAAATACAATAACACTTTTGTCACTTCCACAGAAAATACATCCCCTACTGTATTTTTTAACAACTATCTCGTTATTAACTTGGACCATTTCCATAAGATCTCCCTTATTAATATCCATTACATATCTTATTTCTTTTGGTATTACAAGGCTTCCTAAATCATCGAGTTTTCTTACTATTCCTGCTGCTTCCATTTTTATAAACTTCCTCTCATATTTTTATTTATATCCCATACTCTTCAATATTTCCCAGGAAAACCATACACTTTTCTGATTAGTAATATCTCATTTAAGTCTATAGTTATTCCTAGAGTCTTTCTCAATTTCTACTACATAATCTTTAATCTTTGCACAATAGCAATAGGTAAGATTTTGATGCAATCTCTATCTTTTCCCCTGCTTCACACCGTACTTGAGTCTTTCAAGCTCATACGGCGTTCCAACAATTTATTATATTTAATTAAATAACTGAATTTCCTACTAACTTTCTTAAAGAATTAACACGATTTATTCCTTGTTTATCAAGGGTCAACAAACCTAGATAATTTTCAATGGTATCCAGTTTGGTACAGTGTATAATCTTATGGACTTCGCCACATATCCAAACTAAATTTTTATATTCATCAGTACCACCATCACATTTCTGTTTTTTGTGGTGACATTCCATGTTACCTATTTCTAAATCCAATCCTGTTATATAACATTTACCTTGTTGCCCAGCAATTAAAGATATTTTATTATCATTAAATTCAGCAGTATTATCATCATTTGCTGTTCTTAGTAGGTAATCAATTAGATGTTTATACCCCCTAAGATTTTGATGTATTTTCTTTCTGCCAAGTTTTGTATAATTACATATATCTCGATGTAAATGCATTGCATAGCTTGTTTTGCAACCATAGATAGGAAACATAGTAATACCATTAATTGTTCTTATCCTACCTTTATAATGTCCATATAAGCGTTTGTATGTTTCGGTAAATTGATGTTTATTTGATATCCATTGCTTTAAGCGTATTTCTAAGGTTTTTGTAACTAAGAAATTTATTTCACTGAAATCATGTGTTATCTTTGTTGCACATTTATAATAATTATGCATTCCTAATATCATTGAATTTAACTTTAATACTTCCTTACTATTCCCATGCTTTTGAATTTCTTTTATTTGTGTTTTAAGCTTGTTTATAGTAATCTTTTTAGCTTTATCACACATTCTGATTTGGCATACGTTTTTATTGTGTTTAGGTTTAACCATTAATTTGAAACCTAAATATTCAGTATAATTTTTCCTAACATTGGTTACCTTTGATTTTTCTGGATTTATATCTAGGTCTAATCTTTCTTTTAGCCACATCTTCGTTGCTCTAAATATTTTAAATGCAGTTTTATAATCTCTACAGAATATTTTAAAATCATCTGCATATCTTACTAACCATATTTCTTTTAAATTACTTCCTTTAATTGCTCTGTATTTTTGCGATTTACCACTATATTTATGGTTTGTTTCAAATGTTTCCCACTTAGAGCTTATCCACCAATCTAATTCATTAAGAACAATATTAGATAGTAAAGGACTAATTATACCTCCTTGGGGAGTACCTTTATTAGATCTCCCCATATTTTGTATTTCTGATCTTAATATCTTTCCAATTATACTAATCAAGTTTTTATCTTGAATACCTAAATTCCATATTTGTTTTTTTAGCTTGCTGTGGTTAACATTATCAAAGAAACCTTTGATATCTATGTCCACTACATAATGCAGATGGGCGTTATTCATTAAATGCATGCTTCTCGCAATGGCATGTTCAGTTGACCTATTCGGTCTGAAACCGTAACTATGTTTATAGAATTTAGCTTCACATATTGGTTCTAAAATTTGTTTAATACATTGTTGAATAATTCTATCTTCAATACAAGGAATTCCTAGAGGTCTAGTTTTACCATTTGGCTTAGGAATTTCCAATCGTCTTACACTTTTGGGAGTGTAGTTAGCTAATTTATTTTGGATACGCTTAACAAATTTCTCTGTTTTCATATCTTGAAAGAAACTTATATCAAGTTTATCAGTTCCACAAGTTGTAGAACCTTTATTATTCTTAATATTTCTATATGCTAGTAAAATGTTATTCCTTGAGGTTATATATTGCATTAGATTATTAACCCTAAATCCTTCAGTTGATTTTTCATATAAGTTATCAAATGTACTTTGCATTGTGTAATACTCATTATTTCTTAGTGATTGTCTTTTCTCTAATTTTAAGCTTTCCCCCAAGTCTATTACTTCCTCCTTTGTATAAATACAAATTCAGATTAATATCTCTTAGTCTTACTCGAACCTTGAAATCATTCAGTATTTAATTATCAAATAACAATTGTCTAGTGGCTATCGCTCCGTTCCCATTACAGAAGTGTTCCTTGCTTCATGCCACCACTCTCACTTAGATTAAGATAAGTTATAGATTAATCTTTTTCTTATCAATACTTCATTGGCAGTAAAGCCTCCATATTCTAAGCTTTCCTTGTTCCATTATTACTATCTTTACATATATCCGCAGGTCATCAGTTTAAGCCTGTAAATTTCATAGTGCCTTTAACACTATATGGACATTCATAACGAAAAATTTTACTAATCCACATTTACGACACATCTGTGTCATGCCTATTTCTGAACATTAATATTTTAGACCCGTACATTCCCGATTTCGTCAGTCCCTTTGGGACATCCTAACCATAGATATTTTATAGACACCCGACCTATCATACACTCGACTACCTCTAGTTCGCTATTCCTCAACATTACTTGTTAGGGTCTACTCTCAGCCGACTTCACCGAGCTTATAACCCTTAATAATTTACTTTATTAAACGCTATTCGGAGTATTAGTGTAGGCGTTTCTAGGCGTTACCCTATCATTCCACCTATCGCAACAACAGTTCTAATTCACTAAATTTTATTAGCTAAACTAGGCTATTCTTTTCAAATAGCAACAAGTCGCACTTTCATATATCCTGGATCCTATAACTTCATCAAAGAACAAAAGCCTATCAACTGAAAACTCACTACTAGCTATTATTGGAAGATAATTAAGATATCTATAATTGATGATTTCAAACATAATGTTTATATCACTATCATTAATTTTTCCTTTAAAAAGGTCGTCAATAAGTAGGACTTCACATAGTTTATACTTTGAAATAGTTCTACTATAATACTCCTCATCAATCATATTCTGTTTTACTTTTGTGATTACATCACGATATGGCATATACACTACCTTAATCTTCTGTTTTAGAAAATTAAGTGCAAGGGCAACACTCAAATGAGTTTTGCCACTTCCAACTTGTCCACAAAACAAAATACTATTACGTCTATCAGTTCTAATTTCATCAAAATCATTATAATAAGCTACTGCAGTATCCTTCGCTCTTTCCGATGCTTCATTCCAAATCTTAAAGTTAGAAAATGTATTGCTGCTATGCTCAACATTAATGCCTGAATACTTCCACTCGCTTTTTAGCTTTTCTATTTTCCTGCATTCACAACTTACAGCTAGAGGCTGCCTGCTCTCCTGGGGAAATTAGTATCCATCCTGTATCACAGCACTTATCACATTTATAGACCAGCTAATAGGAGGTCTTTTTCTGAGCGTTTTCGTTCTTCATCTGTAAGGTTTCGTGGTTTCTTTGGCTTGAATCCTGTAAATTCATTTTTATCTGCTGCGTTATTCTTTCCAGCGCCTCTAACCCCATTGTCCTTTACCTCCATATTATCTTTTGGATACCCTTCTCTTCTCCAATTTTTAAGTATACCATTGATGTAAGTCATGTTCACTTTATTAACTTCTAACGCCTTATCCATAGCCATCTTCACATTATTGTATCCATGCATATCAATAGCTAATTTAAGAATGCCTATATTTATACCTCCATGTCTTCCTGTTAAATTTTCATAGTACTTTAGTAACTTTGCTGCATTTTCAATGCTCATATCATTATTCTTTGGATCATCAGAAAGCTTTGATTCTTTAGCATTTTCCTTTTCTGGAGCGTCTTTTATTCCATCATTACCTAAGGCAGGTGAAGACGTATTAGTTTTAGCTTGACTGACTTCTTCGGATTCTGATATTTTACTATTATTAATTAAACTAATATTATCATTAGTTTTAAATTCACTCTTACTCTCTATCTTCTTCTCTTTCTTGTTCTTTATCTCTTTCTTATTCTGTTCTATTACTGTAATGTTACTGTCAAAATCATTAGCATTGCATGTAATGTTACACTCACTATCAATATTGTTTTTATTATCATCTTCAGTAACATTACCTTTATTTGAGGCATTTTCAATTACTTTCTTATTTAAATAAGAAACATTTTTATCAGCTTGAGTTTCTATATTATGAATTTCTTCATTATTTTCTTTATTATTTATACGTGCATCATTGCTAGTTCTATCTTCGTTTTTATTCTCATTATTTTCTTTCTTTTTAGCTCTATGTCTAGCTACTCTATCACTATTTAATTTTTTTAGCCTTTCTAATCCTTCAACATTTTGATGCTTTTCCCAGTTCTTGATTTTAAATACTTTGTCTGCTGTTACCTCAATCATTTCCAACTTTTTTAATACTTTAACAGCATACTTTACTTCTTCAACACTCCTATTAAATTCTATTGCTAATGTTTTAACCGTATAAGGCATATAATCAATAATATATAAATAGCCTCCACGATTTATTTTTCCACATAAAACAAGAAATCTTGTCCAAAAATAATGAACAGAATCCCTTCTATCCAATTCATCTAATATCTTAAGTTTAGTATCATCATACATATTAACCTCAAATTTTACCCATCTAACATCTCCCATGATTATTACACTCCCACATATAAAATTTCTTAAACTTCGAAAGACCTTCAAAAGATGGGGTCACCCCTATTACCTTACAGGTAAACACATAGTATTTAAATATTTTAAAATTCAATATTTATCCCTCATTCACTATGATACTTAACTTATATGCAAAGTAACTAACACTACCGCAACTATATCAATTTAATCCTCTCTTATTATTTTATTAATACGCCTTTATGCGCTTTAACCTTTTGTCCTTTATTCCAATCATAATAAATACATTGTTCAACTTGTTTAACCGGAAAATTCTCCCCTAACATTCCGATACACACTTTTGTATCTCTTGGTACATTTCTTAGTATTTCTATTAAGTCATTTGCTGTTAACCCCTCAAATTTTCTTATCATTCTAAATCCCTTCTTTCTATAAAACTTCTCCTATATGTTCTTCCAAGAACTGATCAAGTTTTGAAAGTATGATTCTAATATCCCTCCCAATTCTAAGTACTGGTGCTCCTTCAATGTGTGTTATTCTTCTTGCTTTTGCTTCTGAGACATCCAGTAAAACTGCTAATTCTTTAGTATTTATTGTTTTCTTTTTTACCTTCTCTCTATACTCCTCAATATCCATTTACATCCCCCTATAATTATTCGATTCTAGCAACAACATCATTTGTAAATATTCTAAATGTTATCGTTTAAATAAATGACGTGTTTTAACTTCTAGTACTAAAAAATTTTAATCCAAACTTCTCATAATCATTATTTAATAAATCATTCTTCATCTAATAGTAATTCTTTTACTTCAACATTTAGTGCTTTTGCTATTAAACCTATACTTTTAGGTGATGGTTTTACATATCCATTAATGATCTTTGAAACTGTAGCCCTGCCAAGGCCTGTTTTCTCTACTAATCCATTAACTGATAAGCATTCATTTGCCTGTGCAATTCTAATTTTGTTAACATCTATATTCATTTTTACCTCCTTCACACATTTGTATGAATTTTCCATATTTAAATTATATGAATTCATTTGTATGAAGTCAATATCTTTTTGAATATTTTTACATTTTTTTGTTTACATCTGTGTGAAATATTTGTAAAATGTTTCTAAGGAGTGATACTAATGACATTAGGTGAAAAAATCAAATTTTATAGGCGTAAATTAAACCTTTCCCAAGAAGAACTTGCAAATAAATGTAATCTATCTAGAAATGCAATTTACAATTATGAAAATAATAAAAGAACTCCAACTATATCAATATTAGAGGCAATAGCTGAAAGCTTAAACCAGTCTACTTCTGACTTATTAGATGATGATGATAATACAAATTTCTATTCAAATAAATTAAAGCTTAGTAAAGCAATTGATAAAGATATAAAAAATACAATTGATGCTGACGAAACAAAAATTGTAGATTACGAACTAAAAATGAATGAATTATATAAGAAATATTTCTTCGACTTATTTAACTGGAAGACGATAAATATGAAGCATCATGATTATTTTAAATTCATTTTATCAATATGTCCTCTACATGAAGTTGATCATTTAACTGAAGAAGACATAAGCGAATTATCAATTCTATTTAATAGATTTCTGGATCTAAAATTTCATGAAAGAAATTGTCTTAATGAACAAGAGCATATTGCTTCTGGTAGTTCAAAAGAATATGAGAAGAATAATTTCATAACAACAACCACAAAATAACATTATAGGATTTCAGTTACGAAAACTATTGTTCTAATTTTATATAAATAATATTTGCAAGTAGGTGTAAAAGAGTTATGGCAAAGAGGTCAAATGGAGAGGGTTCTTCAGGATGGGTAACTAAGAACGGTCAAAAATACTGGCGTATTATGGTTACAACAGGATATGATC
>Ga0209281_1001873_pt1 | contig 10133 bp, 9 predicted proteins | sample MedtruBG_FD_187514 | JGI IMG/M metagenome (GOLD analysis project Ga0209281, IMG submission 187514) | Root nodule microbial communities of legume samples collected from California, USA - Medicago truncatula BG (SPAdes) (version 2) | ecosystem: Host-associated > Plants > Roots > Nodule | place... | reverse complement strand
CTAAGCATTTACGTAGGATTTAAAGTTTTCTAACGGAAGTGAAATTGTCACTGTTGTTCCCTTCCCATATTCACTATCAATTTTAAGAATCCCATTGTGCATATCTATAATATTATTAGAAATGACCAATCCAAGTCCTGCGCCAATAGATTTAGGATCAATTTTATAGAATGACTCCATAACATGATTTATATCCTCTTTTTTAATTCCAATACCTGTATCGCTAATTTTAATTAAAATGTACTCTTCGCTAACTGATTGAATAACATAGATTTTACGATTTTTATATGAGAACTTAATTGCGTTATCTAATACATTTAGTATAACTTGCCTCAATCTATCACCATCTGCTGTAATAATTGCTGGGTGCGTTTCAACCACTAATTTAATTTCCTTTTTTTCTGCTTTCTTTTGAAGCTGGAAGGTTACTTCACGAATAATTTTGTCTATCTTGATATCAGATAAGATTAGTTTAATTCGATCTGACTGATATCTTGAAAAATCTAAAAGATTCTCCACCAGGCTAATAAGTCGATCTGATTCATCATTAATAATTCCCAAACCAAATTTAAACTCCTCAGCCGATAATTCGTCTGGATCTCGCATAGTCTCAATCCATCCCTTAATCCCTGTCAAAGGCGTCCTAAGTTCATGAGAAATTGATGATATAAAATCATTCTTTAAACGATCAGCTTTTAATATTTCAGCGCCCATGTAGTTAAGTGTTTTTGCTATTTCTCCAAGTTCATTTGGATAAGTATTTTCAATCTTTTCCTTATATCTTCCCTCTGCAATTTTCTTTGTAAAATTAATAATATCATTTAATGGTTCTACAATCATATTCCCTAACCTAAGGCTTATAAGAAATACAATTATAGCAATGAAAATGCATATAATCACTCCATAGCTTAATAGATTTATAATTAAAGCATTCACTTGTGTTAACGACGTTGTATATCGCAAAATCCCTAATACCTGCCCGTCAAAAACAAGAGGAATATATACTGCCATAATTTTCTGATCTGAATCTTTCTCAATCTTATAAGTAGTTTTAAAATCTAATACAGAAGGATCAACTAGATAAGTTTTATCTTCATAAAAACCTGTAGATGATTGGATTAATTTTCCACTTCTCTTCAGTAGTTGTAATTCCGCCCCCTTAAACTGGTAACTTTTAATAATTTCATCGCTAAATTCCATCAAATTACTATTAGCAAAATCAGTTTGTTTTATAAATATAGAGGGTACTGCCTCGGCTTGGCTTTGAAATGTATTAACAATTCCGTGATAATAATATTGTCTAATACCAATCCCAAACCCTATCATCACAAGACTTAATGTAAATAAACTAATGATCATAAAGTAAAAAATGATCTTTCGCTTCATAGTTTTACTCCTTCCATAAGTACCCATATCCCCAATCTGTACATAAGTATTTTGGAGTTGATGGATCTTGCTCAATTTTCCTTCGAATGCGCCTTATATTTACATCAACGACTTTTATATCACCGACATAATTTATTCCCCAAACTTCATCCAAAATATCATCACGTGTAAATACTTTATTCTTATTATTTATTAAAAATTGAAGCAAGCTATATTCTGTTGGAGTTACTTTAATATTATTTCCAAGGCAGGATACTTTTTTGTTTATTACATCAAGTTCAAATGGTCCGGATTTAATAATTGAATTGTCTTTTTTTAAATGGACATAATTTAATCTTCGTATTAAAGAGATAATCCTTGCCTCTAGCTCAGCCATGCTAAAGGGCTTTAGCAAATAGTCGTCAGCCCCTTGTACAAGCTCTTTAACTTCCTCTTGAGATCTAGCAGTAAGCATAATTATACCAACAGATTGATTTATATTTCTAATCGCCTGACATACCTCAAATCCATCAATGCCTGGAAGCATTAAATCTAGCAAGACAATATCAATCTTTTTACTATTAAAAATAGATAATGCCTCTTCTCCATTCTCAGCTCCCAGAACTTCGTACTTTTTCTTTCTTAAATTTAGACATATAAAACTTCTAATTGATAGTTCTTCTTTAATATCAGTATAAAATACAATATCCTTTGTTTCCCCAAGCTTAGTTTTAGAATCACTATATGATTCTTTATTTATCCATTTTACTTCAAATAAATTTTCTTGGCTGTCATTGTCTATAAGTCTAACACCTTGATCAAGCTTTTTAATTGTCACTTTCCTATGCCACTTGGAAGGAATTGTAATGTAGAAATACTGTACACTATCTGTATATCTTTCTTCTATAATTTCATGTGTTCCATCTTCTTTATAATCAGAGTAAGTATAGATAAAAGGAATTTCTGCTATTGCTGCATCTTCAAACCCTTTAGGAATATACATTCCTCCAACATCTATAATACCATCATTGTTGATATCTCTACTATATAATGGATACGCCTTAAATAAAATACCATCATTTTCATCTCCAATTTTAATAAGCTTCCCATTATCGTAGACAATAATTTCAGTTAACATGGAGTGTGCCCCTAGTGTACTATCAACAAATAACGCTTTCTTCCCACCAGCTAATTTCCCACTTGCAACATTCTCAATTAAACCATCAGGATTTAGGTGTACAAAAGTACGAGATTTCAACTTCTTATTTTCATAATTAAACATCTCTGCTGTTTGTGATTTAGTTATTTCTCCATCGAGTACGAGAATCTCAGGTTCTTTATCTTCATTGTAATCAGATATGTCTATCCATTCGTAGGAGCGATTGACTTTATTAACTAACTCTTTTCCATCCAATTCATATATAAATAATTGCTTACTTGGCTCAGAATCTGATATTGAAGTTCCTAAAATTACTTCTTTTTTCCCATCTCCATCAAGATCTTCAAGCCTAAAATAATCAAGAGTATTAAAATTAGTTGCTATGTCAAGGGTCTTATTCCATTTTCCATTCTCTTCTTGAAGCATTAATAAATGAACCTGTCTATTTTCTTTCATATCTCTATATAATACAAAAGCTTCATCTTTACCATCTTTATCTATGTCTTCTGTAAAAATACTTTGCTTCTGCTGCGTATTCCTAGGAGTCAAATATTCGCTTCCAGGCTGCAAAATTTCTTTTAGTGCTTTATTAATTTCATTTTCTTTTCCATTTGAAAGCATAGGAGCCTGAATCAAACTAGTTGTATCTACAACATTCCCACAGCCTGTTAAAACAATACCTAGGGAAATAATTAGTATTATAACGCTTCCATATTTCCTCATAACATATACACCCCATTTTCCATTAAACGCTCTGTATTTCAATCCTTAATCTATAATTATCATTCTATAATTTTAAAATAGGAAAGCTATTTTCAATTTACTAAAAATCGTTCTTTAAAATATATACTGCATAGGTTTGTTCTGTGTTTGTATCATAATTTACAGATAAAAATATATTATTATACTTAAAATGTGCATCTCCATTTTTATCACTAACTGGTTTTCCAAAGACTTCTTTAAATCTGCTTATCTTATCGCCAATCTTCGCACCATTTAAATTCAAATCATTTATCATAGTAAATATTTGCTCTACCTGATCATTATTTTTCTGATCAAACCAAACTCTAATACCAGCTTTTTTAAATTCCACACCACCTTCGCCGATAGAACTAGGGTTTTCATTTAATGTGCTTATAAGTTTTTCTTTACTCAAACCTAATAAATTCATGTAGTCTGTAAAATTTTTCTTCCCATCTTCTGACTTTGAAACATCTGTAGGCTTGTTATCTTTAATCATTTTAACTGAATCATTTTTCTTTTCTACTAGCGAAGCTGCTATTTCTCTATTATCCTTATTATCAGAGGATTTTTCAATACCAACTGCTTTTTCTTCTGATATTTTTTCACCTTCTGTTTCATTACTATTTTCTGAAACTTTCTCAACTGCTATTCCTTTATTTTCCGCATCTATTTCAGGTGACCTTTTAGGACTGCATCCCATTATGCTTACAGAACTTATAGTAATAGTACCTATCATAGCTGCTGCAAACCATATCCTAAACCTCTTTTCAGCTTTATTTATCATAATTATTCTCCTAACCAAATTTTATTATTCCTAGTATATAGAGTAAAACCTATTTAAGTAATCTCCTTTTGAATTGCTAAAATACTTTCATATTTGTCTTATAACTTACCTAGAGTATAAAAGTTTTCTGCAGAAAAAGCGTTACAAAAAAGTTACAGTCTTCATTCTAATAATACTAATAGACTCTAAACGCTTTTTTCATATTTTTTAAGTTTATTTGAAAATATAATCCATATACTATAAAATATTTTTGAGGTGTTATGATGAAAAAAACTATTAATGTTGTGGCTGCAATTATAAAAAATGAAAATGAAGAAATATTATGTGCTTTACGCTCTCCTATTATGAAATCACCAAATCTTTGGGAGTTCCCAGGTGGTAAAATAGAGGATAACGAAACTCCAAAAGAAGCTATTGAAAGAGAAATTTTTGAAGAATTAAATTGTAAAGTTCGATATATTAATATACATAATGAAAATAGACATGAATACGATGATTTTATTGTAAATTTGATAACTACTAACTGCGAATTAGTAAATAACTATCCTAAAGCTAATGAACATGCAGCTTTATTATGGCTGAAACCAGAAAGCCTGCTTTCTTTGAAGTGGGCTCCTGCAGATATTCCTGCTGTGCTTGAAATAATAAAAAATCATGCCATTATTTAGCATGATTTTTTTACACTATTAAATATATTAAATTAAAACTAATTGATTTGTTCATTAATTTGAAAATTTTCTATAGAGATAAAACCCTGTCTTAAAATTTTCACTTTATAAATAACTATTAAGATTTATTTGTTCCTTGAACTCATCTAATCCTACTCTGTCTATGTAATCTCCTAATCTTTCTCTGTTAGTTGCATTTTCTCTATATATTTCAATAACTTTCTCTATTAAATCATATACCTTTTCTTCTGATACAGAAAGTGCTATTCTATCTGCTATTCTTGGTCTAGCTCCACCTTTTCCGCCAACATAGAACATCCATCCTTTTCCGCTTCCTATTAATCCTATATCCTTAAATGCACTATCTGCACAGCTATGAGGACAGCCACTTACTCCCATTTTTAATTTATTAGGTAATTCCTTTCCATGATATAAGCTGTCCAATTTTGAACCAACTGCTACTGAATCTTGAAGACCTCTTTTACAAAAAGTTGTTCCTGGACATATTTTTATACTTCTTACACATAGACCTACTGCTGCACCTGGATCCATCCCTAGATCATCCCAAGCATTATCTAAATCTTCTTCTTTTAATCCAACTAATGCAATTCTTTGAGCTCCTGTAACTTTAATAGCTGCTGCATTATATTTTTCAGCTACATCTGCAATATTTCTTAAAATCTCTGGAGTTACAAGTCCAGCAGTTAAATGTGGAGCAATTGCATATGTTTCCTTATCTCTTTGTAATATTGCTCCTTTTTCTAATAAATCAGTTTTCATCGCGTATCTCTCCTAATTCTAATTCTCAAAATAGAGTATTAATGTTATATAATAATTTCTATTAGTTATTGTATCATATTTATAATTTAACCTCTAGCAAAAACATGATATTCGAAATATTCTGAACATATAGAGAATATATAATATATGGTATATATTTAGATTAAATTCTATTCATTAGATGCCAATATTTATGTACTTTAAGTCGTATTTTAAGTTATTTCAAAACAAAATATCGATTGACAAATTTAATTTTATACAATATAATTTGTTCATAGTAAATATTGCATAAAGGTTAATTATATTGGAGGAATAGATTATGAGAATTTTAGCATTGGAATTTTATAAAAATGGAAGAATGAAAGAATCTTTTGCATTTGGAGGATCACTTGAAAAAGAAAAAATTAATATAAACAAAGATTACCCTGCAAGCCTGCAAAATTATTTAATAGATACTGGAAAAGAGGTTATTCTAGTAGACACAGGTTTACCAGTTGAGACTCCTGATTTTGAAGATAAACCTGATCAAGCCTTATATATGGGTGAAAAAATTGCTAATTTTAAAGAAGCACTAAAAAATGTAGGTTATGCTCCAGAAGATGTTAGCAAAGTAGTTTTAACTCATAAACATCCCGATCACGCTGGTGAACTTAGAATGTTTGATCATGCAAAGATTTATATATCAAAAATAGAGCTTGAAGCTATGAATATTGTAGGCGACAATTTAGTTGAAGTTAATTTTACTGATGGACATTATAAAAACTTTGATAAAAGTCAAATTATAAGTGAAAATATTTATATGCTCCCAGCTTATGGACATACTACTGGAAATTCATTAATTGTTGTTTATGATGACGGTATTCACTACATGATTCATGGCGATGTTACTTACACTGACGAAGCTTTAAGGCAAAACCAATTATCTGTTGTTTTTGAAGATAAAGGACAAGCAATTGAAACATTAAATAAAGTCAGAACTTTTATAAAAGAAAATGATACAGTTTATTTATCAACTCACACTCCTGAAGGTGTAGCCTCTCTTAAAAATAAAACTATAATGAAATTGTAATAAGTCTTAATAAAGTAACACTTAAACTTGAAAGGATGTAATAAAATGAATAATACAATAGACAATATAAAAAATCATAGATCAATTAGACAATATCTAGATAAAGATATTTCAGATGAAATCATAGATGAGATCATAAAAGCGACTCAAGCTATGCCTAATTCAATAAATGGTCAGCAAACAACTGTAATAGCTATAAGAGATAAGGCAAAAAAAGAAAAACTTGCAGAACTTGTTGGAAACCAAGAATATGTAGCTAAAGCTCCTGTTTTCTTAGTTTTCGTAATGGATTTTTATAGAACTTATTTAGCTGGAGAAAAAACTGGTTCTAAGCAAATAATTCATGAAGACATTGAAAGCGCTCTAGTTGGTGCTGTGGATAGTGGAATTACTTTAGGTGCAGCAATAATTGCAGCTGAATCTCTTGGGCTTGGAACTGTTCCAATTGGTGGAATAAGAAAAAATCCAGAAGAAGTTATAGAACTCTTAGATTTGCCTAAATATACTTTTCCACTTGTAGGCCTTGCAATAGGATATCCTTCAGATGAATCACACACTAAGCCAAGAATTCCTTTTGAAAGCTTTAGACACAAGGATACTTATAACAAAGAAGCTATAGAAAATTCTATTGATAGCTACGATGAAGAAATGGAATCTTACTTAAAAGACATCGGCAGATATGATAAAGAAAAAAATTGGAGTACTTTAACTTCAAGTGTTTATCAAAATATATATTATCCAAAAGTAAAGGATGCAATGAAGAAACAAGGATTTACCCCTGAAAAATAAATCTCTATAAATTATGTGTTTAGTTAACACATAATTTATAAATAGATTGTGACTAGGATAATAGTTTTTTTCATATATATTTTCCTAATAAATAAAGAGTACCAATCATATTCCCCTTATGATTGGTACTCTCTTTGCATTTTTAAAGTTGTTTTGCAGCTTAATGATTAATAAGTCTTGCCCCTATATTATCCAATTATTCAAATCTTAATTCTTAATATTTCTTCCTTATTTAGTTTTAAGTATTTTTTCAGATAAATTTTAAAAGAAGGAATATTCAAAATATTTAGAATATGATATAATAAGATAAAAATATATAGAGGTGGTATGCTTTATGGAGAAATATGGAGATCATGAAATAATCGTAATACAGAATAATGAAAATCAATACCCATATAAGGCAATTGCAAAAATAGGTGATAATGAGATAAAGCATAAGGGACAGAGTCAGTCCGAAGCAATTGATTTAGTTAAGCAAAGCATTAATAAGTTAAAATCCAAAAATATAATCAAACTGTAGTATAAGTGAATTTAAATGAATAAAAACTGTTATATTTAAAATATTAGGTACCCAATCTACATAAAAACCCTCGACTATTGTCGGGGGTTTTTACCTTAGAAATAAGAAAATAGACTTCTTTATTACCTCTTCATAAGAATTACTCACTCTCTCAACTTTAAAACTACCCTTTAAACAATCTGCTACATATCCTGTTCAAGATTCTATTAAGGCATAGGTAAAATATTATTTTCAAATTCATAAAGATACTCTTGTTTATTCTTATATATCAACTTTACTTACGGTACGAAGTCTGCCTTTGATAGGTGTTTTTTGTAACTGCTGGAACACCCACTCTCCTTTATTATTTAATATTTCTACAAAGGTAGATATATCAACTATATTGATGATTCCTATATCGTCCTTTGTCATACCTTCAATATTGCAAAGTGTGCCTACAATATCTACAGCCCTCATCTTTGTTTTCTTACCTGAATTAATATGTAATTTCATAATCTCTTTACTAAGCTTCGCACCTTTTGTTTCTTTAACTTCAGGTCTTGTATTCATTTTCAAATCAAATTCTTCTTTGAGATTATTTACAGTTTCCACTTTAGGTCTTGCCTTCAAAAGAATTTCTTTACCGATATATTCATGTATATCATTCAAAAGCTTACTTTCATTTTGTGTTACAAAAGTAATTGCTCTACCCATCTTGCCTGCGCGTCCAGTTCTTCCTATCCTATGAACATAGCTTTCTTTGTCTTCTGGTATATCATAATTAATTACATGGGTGATATTATCTATATCTATCCCTCTAGCTGCAACATCTGTAGCTATTAGATATCTAAAATAACCCAGCCTAAAATTATTCATTACTCTTAATCTATCACTTTGTTCCATTCCACCATGTATTTTTCTGCAATCATACTGGAGCTTTGCTAGCTCCTTATAAACTTCATCAACCTTTTGTTTTGTATTGCAGAATATCATACAGCTATCTGGATTTTCTATTATAGTTATATCTCTTAAAAGTTCTATTTTATCCAATTCATTTACGTTATATCTTTCTTGATATATATTATCTACAGATTTATTTTGCTCCTCAATTTCAATATGTATAGGATCTCTCATATATTTATTGCATAAAGTCTCTATGTCTTTTGGCATTGTGGCTGATAATAACATGGTCACACGTTCTTTTGATAAGCTTTTTATTATTGTTTCTATTTGCTCTACAAATCCCATATTAAGCATTTCATCAGCTTCATCTATTATAAGATACTTTATTTTTGATGTATCAAATGTACCTCTTTCTATATGGTCTATAATACGACCAGGTGTCCCAACTACTATATGTGTTTTTTGTTTAAGTTCCTTTTCTTGATCATAGAAAGGGGACTTTCCATAAATTGCAGCTACTTTAATTCTTTTAAATCTACCTATATTAAAAATATCTTCTTTGACTTGGATAGCAAGTTCTCTTGTTGGCGTAATCACTAATGCTTGAGGTTTATTTTCTTCCCAATCCACTAATTGGCAAACAGGAATAGCATATGATGCAGTCTTACCACTTCCTGTTTTAGACTTTACTACTATATCCTTTTCTTCTAAAGCAATCGGTATAACCTGTTCCTGAACTTTTGTTAACTCCTTGAAATTCAACATACTAATTGCTTTTAATAACTCATTGCATAACTTATAATCATTAAAATTTGCTTTTATCATTTGATCATCTCTTTTCTATATTTTTACTATTATTGTTATAAATATATCTTTTTATACAATATTTTCTCTTTATCATTACAGTCTGTATACCTATATGCATACTAACCTTTTTATTATATCATACCCATGCATTTCGACTGTTCATTTAATGATAAAACGCGTGGTTAAACACCCCTGGTGGCCCAACGATTGCCGATGGTAAACACTATCTTTCAGCTTTTAAAATAAGTTATAAATAATAATTCTTCTTTTAATATCCTTGAAGTAATTTTGCAATACAACTACCATTAAATTTTTTTAAATTTATTTTTCGTATCATGTATATTCAAAATAAAACTACACATATTAATACCATAAGGAACATAACAGTCGAGCAAAGATTTATATATGCTCTTGGCATAAGGGTGTATATAAGTCGAACAAAGATTTTATAATGGTTATAACATATAGTTGTTATAATAGTCGGCGATAAGATTTTATATGGTGGGGAAAAGTTTTATTATAGTTGATTTATATCTATTATAATAGTACTCCAACTTATTATATAA
>Ga0209281_1001872_pt1 | contig 10145 bp, 10 predicted proteins | sample MedtruBG_FD_187514 | JGI IMG/M metagenome (GOLD analysis project Ga0209281, IMG submission 187514) | Root nodule microbial communities of legume samples collected from California, USA - Medicago truncatula BG (SPAdes) (version 2) | ecosystem: Host-associated > Plants > Roots > Nodule | place... | reverse complement strand
GGTTGTCCAAGCCGAGATAGGAGCAACGCACAAAGTCAACCACTCGGCGTCCACGGTCATGGGTTAGTGCCACGGCACGATCCGCCAGGGGACGCCCGTAAATCGCCATCAAGCCCTGAAAATGCGCGGCATCGAAATGGTCTTGGGCGTACTGGATCAAGCTGGCGGTGTTCCTTGGAGCACCTTTGCCAGCAATGCTTCCTTGTCCTAGCGCTTTTCCTTCCATTAGACAATCTCCCGACACTTGAACATGAATGTACGGGAGCTTTATTTCGTTTGTCGCCGAACTCAACGAAGTATTTGCGAAATCTTTGCAAGCTTAATTTTAAAATCTGGCACAAAAATTAAAGTAGCATTTCCATTCAACGCATTTTGAAACAAACATGAAAAGTGTCAAGCTTACGCAGGATCAATCTGCACCCTCGTCAATGTCGATTGCATAGCCCGTGGCCCGTATTGTGCGAATGAGAGGATGGCCGGTCAGGCGCTCGAGCTCCCGACGCAACCGCGCGACATGCACATCCACGGTGCGCGGCTGCACGTAGCGATTAGATGGCCAAGCCGCTTCGATCAGTTCCAAACGGCTGCGCACCCGGCCTGGCGCTTCCAGTAAGCACCGCAACAAGTTGAATTCGATAGGGCCGAATTGAACTTCTTCATCACCATATCTGACGAGACGGCGTCCGGGCTCTATTGTTAACGCGCCAAAGATCGCTGCCGCCTCTTTCCTAGTGGGATCTGTTGGCTGCTTGTCATTTTCACCGTTGTGCTGCAAAGAACCAAGATAGGCCAGCAGCCTTGCCGGCGAGACCGGGCGCACGAAGTTTTCGTCAATTCCCGCTTTTAACAACGCGAGATAGTACCGCTCATCTCCAGACGACACGATTGCGATAGTAGGGATGTGCGAGGTTACGTCGCTTGCCTTTATAGCGGCACATGTTCTCAACGTGAGCTCTGAGTCCCTAGCCGAATCCAAGACGATTGCTGCGACCGGCCTTAGCGCGGCTTGCTCCACGACCTCTTCCTCGCTCACCAACATCGTCTGAAAGCCTTCCGACGCCAGGATGTGTGCAAGCAGCACATAGAAGTTTGCATTACCCGAGCAAACAAGGACCAAGGATTTCGTGTCCTGAGCCTTCATGTAGTTAAGTTGCCTCATCGCCGTTCTCTTTCGGGAATTTGATGTCACAAAAACGTCAGATAATATCTCCACCGCTCCCGCGTAATCCCTAGAAATTTAGAGTTTCTGCGAAAAATAGCCATGAGAGCTTAAAATCCGCAATCTCTTCGGCAAGTTTTGTTGCAACATTTGTGTTGATTTTTCGCCGGAAGATGAGCACTCTGTGGATTCAGCGAACCGGGTTCGCTATTCATGCATCATGATTCCAGAGAACGCGCCCGAACCGATGAAGACCAGCCTCGATCATCTTCCGCAGCGAAAACAGCGCGAGCTCGCGCGCATCGTCGAGGTCTTGCACGAGGAATTCGAGGACGCCCTCAAGAAGGGAACGGCCGAACTTCAAGAAGCGTGGCCGCATTCTGAAGATCATCCTCTTCGGGTCCTACGGCCGAGGAACATGGGTCGATGAGCCGCACACGAGGAAGGGATACAAGTCGGATTACGATCTGCTGATCGTCGTCAATAACAGGAAACTCACAGATTTCTCGACCTACTGGCACAAGGCGCAGGACCGCCTTATGCATCTGCCGGAAATCCGGACGCCGGTGAGCCTCATCGTCCATTCAAGAAGGGAAGTGAACACGGGCCTCTACGACGGACAGTATTTCTTCGTGGAAATCCGCCGCGATGGCATCGTGCTTTACGAGCTGGACGACGAACCGCTGGCCGCACCGAGACCGCGTACGTCGGCCGACGCGCTGCGAATGGCGGAAGAGTACTTCAAGGACCGTATGCCGCATGCTCGAAAATTCGCAAAGGGCGCCGCGTTCTATCTGAAGGAGCGCGATCCGAAAGAGGCTGCGTTTTTGCTTCATCAATCGATTGAGCAAGCCTATTCAGCACTCTTGCTTGTCCTGACGAGCTACAGCCCCGCCTCTCACAATCTCAGACATCTGCGTAGCCTAGCAGAGGAGCGAGATCAGCGACTCGCTGATACCTGGCCCCGCGATCAGCATCAATATGTAGCGTGGTTCAACATCTTGAATGAGGCTTACGTCAAATCCCGATACTCGAAACACTATGAAATCAGCGAAGGCGCCCTTGTCTGGCTTGTTGAGAGAGCCCATCAGCTGATCGCCGACGTAGAAGCGATCTGCGTCGAACACTTGGATCGGCTTCGAAAACAGGCAGAGGATGACGCTGACTGAGCCCGGAAAGGAAACAGGCTTCGCTCACGATAGACACATTTGCCAGGGACGGCACGAAGAGAACCGACTGGGTTCAGTGGCTCACGAAAGCTGAGTTCCAACGTCCGGCAAACCCATTGATCCCCTGCGCCGGACAGCAGGAGGTTCAGCGTGTCCAAGATTTTCGACAACCCCGCCGTCGGGGAGCAAAGCCCCCGGAAAGATGGCTTCTGGCAGAAGCACCAACAGGAGGAAGTGGTTGAGGCGGCGATCGGCCTCTATGGTAGCGAGGCCGCAACTGCGGCAGCCTATTGCGCGCTCGAGGCCTGGACCGAGCGCCGCCACAGCGATTACGGCTTCTGGTTTGAGGTATTCCTACGGCTTAGAAACCGCTTGATCTAGCGGTTCATCTGGTCAGAGGGTGCGCCTTGCGCTGATCCGGCAAGGCGCTACCCGGCCGGATGGAAAACGCTCAATTTCCGCCCGGGCGCAGCGACCCCGTCGAGCGAGTAGCCAATGGATCTTACGGTGCGAATAACATCAGGCCCAAATTGATTCAACGCGCGCCTGATGTGGCCGATATGAATATCGACGGTACGGGGCTCGACTTCGGCTTCAGGCGGCCAGCCGGCGGCGATGAGATCGTCACGGCTGTGCACCACATCCGGCATCTTCAAGAGTCGTAGAAGCAGTCTGAACTGTAGCGCGGAAAGGCTAACCGCGTGTCCGTTCCGCATTACGCGAATTCTGGTGACATTCATCTCAATATCCGCGTGCCGGAATATCTGCTCGCGCGAGACGTCAGCGCGGGAGCTACAGGGCAAGCTCATTTGAATGCCCTTGAGAAACGCGAGCAGATGTCGCGGATCGTAAGGACTGCATATGACGACGTCGATTCCGAGACTGCGCAGATCGTTGCTCGGTGCATTTGTTAAGACGGCGACTGGCGGGCGATCGCTGGTCGCCTTGATGCGGCGGCAAAGACCATACGCCTCCAGTTGCCGATCGGAACAATCAACCAAGACAGCGAGCGGCTTCCTGACCCCGATTGTACCGACCAGTTCGCTCACATTGGAGCAATGCCGGACGGGAAATCCTTCGGTCTCGAGAATGTACTCGAGCAGAAGAAAAAGCTCGGCGTTGCACGTATATATCAGAACACCCGCATGCATTTCGCACCCGGCCTCCAACTTCAAAGTGGCACGAATTCTCCGCCATTGACGTCTATGATCGCGCCGTTGATGAAGGCGGCTTTGTCGGAGATGAGGAAACCGATGGCCGCCGCTACTTCTTCAGGTTCACCCATGCGGCCCGCGGGAATGCGGGCAACCGCCGCACGATTGACTACGCTGTCACGCGGACCAGCCATCTCGGTGGCAATCCTGCCTGGCGCAACGACATTCACCGTAATTCCTTTCCCGGCATACCGCGCGACTAGCGAGCGGGCGAAGCCCGCAAGTGCGGCTTTAGAGGCGACGTAAGCTGTTCCCGCAATTTTGGGCAGCGCTCGGCCGGCGATAGACCCGACAAGAACAACGCGGCCAAAGTTTTGCGCGACCATGCCGGGCAAGACCGCCTGGCAGCAGAGCATTGTCCCGGTCAGGTTGACTGAAAGAACGGCATTCCACTCTTCGAGCGTGATCTCCTGGAATGGGGTCGGCCCGTCAGGCCCCTTCGGCGATATGCCCGCATTGCAAACGAGGATCTCCGCCCTGCCCCAGCGCTCGTCCAATTCCCGAAAGAAGGACGTTATCTGCGTCGGTTCAGCCAAATCGATAGAGCGCGCGAACACACGCTCGGAGCCGAAGTCCTGCGAAAGCGCCTCGGCTGCGCTTTCAACATTGATGGGCCTCTGCCCGAAGATGGCGCACCGGTTTCCACGCTCCAGAAGGTGACGGGCGGTTGCCAATCCAATTCCGGAAGTGCCGCCGGTGACGACGGCAATTGTTGACGTGGAATCGCGACTCATGCTGCTTCGTCCATCTTTGCGAAGAGTGAGAGAGGGGGATGCGCCGCCGGGTCGGTCATCACTTCGATTAATAGCGGCCCCTGGTCCATGCCACGATGCAAGTGAAAGGCAAGCTCACCCGGGTCTTCGACACGAACGGCCGGGCAGCCGCAGGCTTCGGCCAGTTTTGCGTGATCGACCTCGGCAAAGTGGCATGCCGTCGTGTAGGTGCCGAACTTCACCGTTTCCGCATCGCGCTGGAATCCGAGGATGCCATTGTTGAGGACGACGATCGTAACAGGAAGCTTCATCCGCACCATGGTCTCAAGCTCGGCCCAGCTGTGGGCAAAGCCGCCGTCACCGACGACCGCAATGACCGGCTTGCCCGGTCGGGCAACCTTGGCCCCGATCGCGAGCGGCACACCCCAACCGAGCCCTGCAAGCCCGCGTGGCGTGATAAAGCGCATTCCGCTCGCTCGCGCTCTCAGTTGACCCAGAACCCACATGGACGAGTAGCTCGCGTCGGCGACGACAGTTACATCGTCGGTTAGCAGGTCCTGGAGTTCAGCCATAACTCGCTCGGGGCGTATCGGTCGGGAACGCGATGTCACCACGTCGTGGCGATCAAGCTCGAACCCCTTCCAGTATTGGGCAATGCATTCCTCCAGCCGTGCGCGATCCCCATGCCGCCGCGTGAGGTCGACGCGGGTGAGCGCCGCTCTTAGAGCGGCAAGCGATTCCCGGGCATCGCCCACGAGCCGAACGGCTTCGTAGTTCCGTCCGATCTCCACTGGGTCGACGTCAATATGCACCACCCTCGCGCTGGAGGGAATTTGGCGCCAGGTGTCGGTGCCGTTCTGGTTGGTACGCGTTCCGATGAGAATGACCAAATCGGCATCTTCAACCAAACCGTACGAGTATCGACCGAGCGAACGCGGGCCGACCAGCGAGCCAAGGACGCCGGCGGAAAGCGGGTGATACTCGTCGACTGCCCCCTTCCCCATATTCGTAGTGAAGACCGGCAGGCATGCTTCCTGCTGCAGCGCCGCAAGTTCATGCGTAGCCCCGCCGCAATGAACGCCTCCGCCGGCGATAATGATCGGAGCGTGCGCCGCTGCGATAAGAGATGCGACCTCGGCCAGTGCATCATCTGAGGGGCGGACGCGATCCAAGGGCCAATGACCTAACTGCTTTGAACGCACGACCGCCGGAGATTTCGCCTCTGCACGCAGGAGATCGGCTGGAAGCAGCAGAGCGGCTGGGCCGGCACGGCCCGACGCCGCGGCCGTAAACGCCGCGTCGACATAGTCGTCGATCCGCTCCGGAACGGTGACGCGCCGCACCCATTTAGTGCAGGACTGGAAGAGAGCAATCTGATCAAGGTCCTGAAAGGCATTTCGGTCCGTTTGGTCTCGCTCGACATCCTGCACAAGCGCCACGATCGGCACACTGGCCTTCAAAGCTTCGGCGAGCGGCGGCACGAGCAAAGTTGCCGCGGGGCCGTTTTGCGCGGCCACGACACCGACTTTTCCGGAGACACGGGCATATCCGTCAGCCATCGCCCCGCCCATGTTCTCCTGACGGTACGCGATTTGGCGAATGCCGATCGCTTCCGCTGCGAGGATGACCGCCGAGGGCAGGCTTTGCCCGAAGATGAATTCGACGCCGTGGCGGCGAAGAATGTTGGCTATACGCTGCGCAACGGTTGCATTTGGATTCTGTTGCGTCATTTCGCGCGCTCCTTTCCGGGTCCGATTTTGGCCTCAAGAAATTCGTCAAATGCACTGAGGATACGGTCGATATCGCTGTGGACCATTGGCGTCGAAAGACAGGCGGCGGCTCCATAGGGTAGAAGAATGCCCGCTTCCAGGAAGTAGCGGCTCATCGTTCGCATGATCCAGGCCTCTTCGGCGCTCAAATGGGCATCGCGATATTCGAGCGGTGCCACGCGCTTCGGATGGATGCGAAAGAGCGAGGCAGCGCCGGTAATCGAGAAGCGCGCGTCGCGGCTGGCAATGCTTGCTCTCAAGCCCGCGCGCAACCTCTCGCCCATCGCTTCGAGGCGATCGAATGCATCCGGGGTCATCGCTTCCATGGCCGCTAGGCCAGCCGCCATGGAAACCGGATTTGCCGAAAAGGTTCCCCCCTGCGGCAACAAGGGCTGTGCATTTTCGGTGCCGAAAACGCGCATTACTTCCTCGCGGCCACCTATCGCACCGATCGGAAAGCCGCCTCCTATGATTTTGCCGGCCGTAACAAGGTCGGGTTTGAGACCGTATCGTGGTGAGGCCCCGGCATAGCCCTGCCGAAGATTGAGCACCTCGTCGGCGACGATCAGGATTCCGTACTTATGTGCCGTCTCCGACAAAGCCTCTATGAAGGTGGGCGCCGGGTGCAGCAAGCCTGCCCGGCTGGGCATCGGATCGATCAGCACGCAGGCAATGCGGTCGCTCGCCGCGCTCAGGCGCCTTTCCAACCCTTCGACATCATTGAAGCGAAGCAGGTGCACCTCGTCGGCGACGCTCGAGGGAGTGCCACGATAGGTTGGCGTGGGGATCGGAATAGGATCCCAGCCGTCTTTACCAGGCGAAACACCCTGTCCCGCCTCCGCCCAGTCATAGGCGCCGTGATAAGCTCCTTCGATGCGTGCTATTGCAGGCCTGGCGGTGAAGGCGCGCGCCGCCTTGATCGCGAACATCACCGCCTCCGTTCCGCTGTTGACGAAACGGACCCGCTCCATTGCGGGAATGCGGGCGGTCAACAGTTCCGCGAGCGCGATCTCATGCTCCGTCGGGTTGGCGAAACAAGTTCCTAAGCGCAGCAGATCGACGACAGCTTCGGAGACGTGTGCGAAGCCGTGGCCGTGGATGAGCGTTGTGAAGTTGTTGTTCAGATCGAGGAGTCGGTTCCCGTCGACGTCGACGAGATAGGCCCCCTCACCACGTTGGGCATAGATCGGAAATGGATCCCTCTCGACCGATGCGCGGGTGGTTCCATCTGTAAATACGCCCTTGGCGCGATCGAATAGATGCTTGGACCTACTGCGCGCTGACGCCTGCCGCAGCCTGTTTGTTGCTTGAACGAGCATAGTTCTGCTTCCCTGAGTGAGAAATCGACCACTCGCTTTGCACGAGCTTCGCATTTTTGTTGCAACAAAAATGCGCCCCCGTCAAGTCCACGCAACAAAATCTTATGACGATTGGCCGGCATCCCTCTCTGGATTGGCCCGCTTCAACCGGCGATATCCATCGCGAATATCATTCTCCATCGCAGCCCTGAGACTTGCCGCGTCGCGCTCTGCGAGAGCCTCCATTGCGATCTCGTGGTTGCGAACACCATATTTCTCCTCGGCAAACTCTGGGTAGAGATTGTGCAAGGACGGACCGATCCTCAGCCACAGGCTTTCGATCATCGAAACGAGCTGGGGAAGACCCGCGAGACGATAGACCGTAAAGTGGAATTCCTTGTTGTGCCACAGCGCTTCCGCGTAGCGCTTTTCGTCGAGGGCGGAATTGATAAGTTTCTGTAATGACTTGAGTTTCTCGACCTCAGCAGGCGTGCCGTGTTGGGCAGCCTGCTCCGATGCAAGCCCTTCGAGCGCAAGGCGTGTGAGCGTTATCTCTCGCAGGGCGCTCGCGTCGAGCACTGGAACGACAACCGTCTTCGGCCCGGCATAAAAAAGCGCGCCCTCGCTCGTCAGCCGATTGATCGCATCACGCGCAGGCGTTGTGCTTACTTCGAGATCCTGGGCGATGGCCCGCACCGTCAACTTGTGGCCCGGTCTATAAACGCCACGGATGATGCGCTCTTTCATTTCCCGATAGGCGGCATCCCCCAATCTTTCCGGCGCTCTTTCAAGATCTGGCGATTCCTTCGAATTGTCCGCCATTTCCCTCTCTCACTCGGTTGACACTGTGAACTTTTGATGCAACAAAAACAGAGTGTGAAGGTTTTGCAAAGTTTTTGTCGCATCAACGACTACTAGCAGCTTTCTCATGCATCGTCACGCGGACCGCAACAAACGGCTCGCGCGGCGCCAGAACCCAACAACAAGCAAATGATTCCTGGCCCTCAAGGTCGGAAGAAGGCCTCTCATTGCGGTCCCGGCCCAAACCAAGGGAAAGGCGCCGAAGAGCGCCCAGCAGCTGAAAGGAAAGGCGGAATTGATCGGTCAATCTCTGTCCCTTGCGGGACTTCAAAAACGATACGGTGAAGCCCTCGCGGTTCGCGAGCTGTCGCTCGAGATCGCAGCCGGGGAATTTGTCTCCCTTCTGGGGCCCTCCGGCTCCGGCAAGACGACAGCCTTGACGATGATTGCCGGCTTCGAAAGCCCAAGTGCCGGCAAGATTGCCATCGGCGGCCGGGACGTAACCTTTCTTGCGCCCAATCACCGGAACATCGGAATGGTATTCCAGAAGTACGCACTCTTTCCGCACCTGACGATCCGCCAGAACGTCGCATTCCCGCTCAGGATGCGCGGGCGCATGCAGAAGACTGCGATCGCGCAACGCGTCGAGGAGATGCTGGATCTGGTGCAACTCTCCAGTTACGCAGAGCGCTATCCCAACCAGCTCTCGGGCGGTCAACAGCAACGCGTTGCCCTCGCGCGGGCTCTGGCTTTTGAACCGCCTGTTCTCCTGATGGACGAACCGCTTGGAGCGCTCGACAACAAATTGCGAGAGGCGATGCAGTTCGAGATAAAGCGGCTGCAGGAGCGACTTGGCGCCACGGTCGTCTACGTGACCCACGATCAGGACGAAGCGATGACGATGTCGGATCGCGTCGCCATCATGTCCAACGGCGGCCTGATACAGGTGGGCACGCCGACGCAGCTCTACCGGCAGCCGAACACCGAGTTCGTCGCGGACTTCATCGGCCGCATGAATTTCCTCGATGGCGATTGCCTTGACTGCACGGCTGAGCAAACGGTTGTACGTTTCTCGGAGAGAACCGTACTTAAACTCCGTGCTGCAGCAAAAGAGCGGACGCGCAAATATGACGCCGGAACGGCGCTGCGTGTGGCAATCCGTCCGGAGCGGATGCGCCTTGCGAAGCGAGGCGACGGCGGGGCGGACGCGCTGCCGGGCGTCGTCGATGCCGCGGTGTTCATTGGTTCGACATACATCTTTCTCGTCCGCCTGGCCGATCGCCCGGAAGTAAGCCTGCAGGTGCAGGTCCCCGCTGACGGACTGTTGCCATTCCAAAGGGACGACGAGGTAGACATCGTCCTCGACGGTGCAGCAATGCACGTCTTTCCAGTGGCGGAGAGGTGCGCCGCATGACGCGTTCACTGGCATCACTCGCACATTCGGTATCCTTCCGCCGCTCGAGCTCCGCACGCTTTTATTCGCCAATCGCCTCCATGGCATTGGTCACGCCCATCCTCGCGGCCCTGCTGACTGGGTTCTTGTATCCGGTCGCGCGGTTGATCGCGCTAAGCTTTTCCGGGGGAACACTCAGCCACTATCGGCGTATTTTCACGGAGCCGCTTCATCTCGAGGTTCTCTACAGCACGATCGAGGTCGCCTTTGTCGTGACGGTTGCAGGCCTGCTGTTGAGTTTCCCCGTCGCCTACCTGATGGCGCGGCTGAGCAGGGGCTTGGCTATGGCAGTCGCTGCCTGCGTCTTCGTCCCCTTGTGGACCTCAGTACTTATCCGCTCCTATGCTTGGGTCGTCCTTCTTCAGCGCAATGGCATCATCAACAAGCTGCTCGTCGATACGGGGGTGATGGAAGGGCCGTTGAAGCTGATCTACACCCAGGGCGCCGTCATCCTTGCCATGACGCATGTGCTGATGCCCTTCATGATCCTGCCGATATATTCGGCACTGCGCGCATTGCCCCCAGACTACGTGCGTGCCGCGCGCAACCTCGGCGCCGGGCCCATCCGG
>Ga0209281_1001867_pt1 | contig 10162 bp, 7 predicted proteins | sample MedtruBG_FD_187514 | JGI IMG/M metagenome (GOLD analysis project Ga0209281, IMG submission 187514) | Root nodule microbial communities of legume samples collected from California, USA - Medicago truncatula BG (SPAdes) (version 2) | ecosystem: Host-associated > Plants > Roots > Nodule | place... | reverse complement strand
GACCGTTAGCGAATGCGTACAGATTTCGCCAGCCGGGGCACGGTTTTTTGTGGGAGCGAGCCTGCTCGCGAAGATGGTGTGTCAGCCACAGGATTTTTCACTGACAGACCGCTTTCGCGAGCAGGCTAGCTCCCACAGGTGGCGTGTCGTCAGAGATGGTTCTGTTCAGTCAGCCGCTGCACCGCCAGCCGTCGATAGTGCGACGGCGTCATGCCTTTGAGTTGCTGGAAGCGTCGATTGAAGTTGGAAATATTGTTGAAGCCCGACTCGAAGCACACCTCGGTCACCGGTTTGTCGCCGTCGGCCAGCAGCTCACAGGATTTGCTGATGCGCAGGCGATTGACGAATTCGATGAAGTTGCGTCCGGTGGCCTGTTTGAATACCCGGCTGAAATAGGTCGGCGTCATGCCCAGGTGCTCGGCCACTTCTTCCAGTGAAATGTCCCGCGCGTAATGGCTGAAGATGTAATCGACCGCGCGGTTGGTGCGGTCGATGTTGTGTTCGTCGGCCAGTTGCGGCGTGGTAGCACCGGACAACAACTGGAAATCATCGCTGGCCGCGAGCAATTCCATCAGGATAAAAAAGTGCCCGAGGCGAGTGATGCCGGTGCTGTCGGCGATCCGCTGCATAAGCGTCATGGCCTGACGGATCGTGCGCTTGCAGCGAAATTCGATGCCGTACTGCGCGCGCTCAAGCAGTGGCGCCAGGGATTTCAGCTCAGCGAACACCTGGTGGCCGCTCTCGAACAATTCGTCGGTGAAGTTGACCAGCATGTCGCGCTTCTCCACCACTTCATCTTCAGCGACCTGGCTGATCCAGTTGTGCGGCAGGTTGGGACCGGTCAGAAACAGGGTTTCCGGATAGAAGTTGCCGATGTAATCGCCGATGAACACCTTGCCGGAACTGGCAACGATCAGGTGCAGTTCGTATTCCTTATGGAAATGCCAGCGCACCAGCGGGCAGGGAAAGCCGTGCTGGCGGTAGATGATGGACAAACCGTTATGGTCGTCCATCAATTCGTAGGAAGGGTCGGTCACGCGAGCGGTTCGGGTCATGACGAGGCACTTTTTTATTATCGCTGCGCGATCATGCCTCGTTTTTTGCCATTTGTGCCACTTCTGACCGGCCGTCCGTAGAGACCGCTCAGCTGAGCTTGTCGCGCGCCTTTTGCAAGTTGGCCATTTGGCAGAAGCGCACGATGTTCGAATTCTTGATGAAGTCGAAATTGATGATGTTGCACTTGCGCGCCCAATCGGATTTTTCCGGGTCGAACCACTCGTCAAGACTGTCGAGGATTCGCTGTGGGCCGCCAAGTGTGTAACTGGTTGCCGACAGCGACCATGGGCGGCGCGTACTGACAGGTGTGCTCAGTACGTTGTCTATATAGCCATAAAGATCCGAGGTGCTGACCTGTGATTTGCCGATCCACTTGTGATTGATCTGGCTATAAAAGCGGAAGTCCAGGGTTTCCCAGGTCATCGGCGCAGCCACCATAATGCGCTGCAATGGATCAATGGCTTTGAGTTGGCCAATTGTCAGATGCAGATTTTCGGTGGGAATGATCCGTTCCCCAAGGTGCTCCAGCAAAGCTGTTCTGAATTCCTCATGGTTGAATGGATCTGTAGCGTTGGAAAGTTCATGAAAATCCAGAACGATAAACTCGTTCGGGCTTCTTTCATAAAACCCCTTGAGGTCTCTGATCAGGTCTTCAAGCGTTCGCGAAGAGTTGAATCCATTGTGCTGGAAACGGAATCTCGCCAGTTGTTTCGCCTTGCTGTTGTAAACAAGGCGTACATCAAGTGCGCGAGCGCCGCGATTCAACTGCGAATAAAACGAAACGTCCTGACAGGCAAGCCAGTTTTTACCGGGAATCAGGGCATAAGAAGCTTCCCAGTCACAGCCGGCGTTGTGCGCGCCGGGCAGGGTCATTTCGAATAACGAAAGATTATCGTTTTGTGGTGAATCAGCCATCCATTGATGGGTTGGTATATCGTCGAAGTTTTCCATGTTGCATATCCTGCGAAGTGGTTGATTAGTTGCGCGCAGGATGTTTATAGGCATGTTCGCGTTATTGCGAAAGTTCGCTTTTAATGCAAGTCATGTAATTGATGTAATCAACGCTCTGTTGGATTCAACTGGTTTTTCGCTTCGATCCATTGAGCCATGTATTGAGTGCTTTTGAGTGTGTGATGTCGCAGCATGGCGCCGGTGAAATTGTCGTTTCTAAGTTGTGCCAAGTGTTGTCGGCAATCATTTATCCGGTTGATCAGACGCGGGCCATGTACGCTGCGCTGATAACGCTGCTGCAAGAGTGCCGAAGCCTGAATCTGCGCCTGCTGCCAGCGCGCTGGATCTTCGTACAGTTGCACGGCCTGTTCGGCGAAGTTATTTGCGTCCAGGGCAACGGCTCCCGGCCAAGGAGCATCGCCGTGCATGGCTTCGGCGCCGATCGGTGTCGTCACGCTTGGCGTGCCACAGAGCATGGCGTCGACCAGTTTGCCCTTGATTCCCGCGCCAAAGCGCAATGGCGCGAGGCAGACCCGCGCTGCGGACATCACTTCAAGCGCATCTTCGGCCCAGTCCATGATGTGAAAGCCTTGGGCCGGGTTGTGCAATGCGGTGGCTTTGGGCGGCGTATAGGCGCCATAGATATGCAGTTGCGCGCGAGGCAAGCGCGCGCGGATCAGCGGCCAGAGCGTGGTCTTCATCCAGAGCACGGCATCCCAGTTTGGCGCGTGACGGAAGTTGCCAATGCTGAGGAAATGCGCGCGCTCTTCGAAACCTGGCGCGGTGGTGTCCGGAAGATCAATCATCAACGGACACCAATGCAGGATTTGCCGAGGCAGACCGAATTCCTCGACCAGCAGGTCGATCTCGACTTCGGAAATCATCAGGTTCAAATCACACCGGTACAGCGCAGCGATTTCCCGTTTGGCCAGATCGGTGCTCGCCATCAGCTGGAATTCTTCGTGCAATGCCGGTGCGAACAGTTCGGTGAAATCAGTCTGCTCGTCGTTGATTTTCAGCCGGTCTTTCAGACGCTGATGACGCGCATGCCGCAGGCTTTGCAGGTCGGAGGTTTCCAGGATGCGCAGGGCGTCCGGGCAGTGTTTCTCCACCCGCCAGCCAAACTGTTCTTCCATCATGAACTGATCGAACAGCACGATATCCGGCGCCAACTCGCTGATGAACGTATCAAAGCTGCTGTTGTTGAGTTCGATCGGCACTTCGCGAATGCCCAGCGCCGTCAGGTCAGCCTTGTGTTCCCCCGGGCCGGCCGGGCTGCTGAACGTGATGTCCCAGCCTTGCTCGAGGAACGCTTCAAGAATCTGCATGACATGCCCGCTGGCCGCCGAAGAGCGGGGCTCGGGCCAGACGTAGCCGATGACCAGGACTTTGGTGGGAACGGAGTGGGACATCACTGTATTCTCGGCGCGTAAAAAGGGCGCAATTAAACCACAGTGATGCGTGCTCATCGCCAGTGCCGGTTGATCACGATTGCTCGGGTTCCAGCCAGTGCCGGTAGATGCGCAGGACTATTCCAGCATGGATTTGACCTTGTCGCGTAACTGGTCAATCGAAAACGGTTTGCCGATGACATGCATGTCGCCGGGTACTTCGATAGTTTCGGCATAACCGCTGGCAAACAGGATGGGCAGAGCAGGGCGCAGCTGACGGGCCTTTTGAGAAAGTTCGCGGCCATCCATGCCAGGCAGGCCGTGGTCGGTCATCATCAAATCGATGGCTTTGCCAGGATCCGCAAGGATTTCGAGTGCCGCGTCGCCGTCATCAGCCTCCAATACCGTGTATTCCAGCTCCTCCAGCACATCCACGATGAGCATGCGCACGATGTCGTCATCTTCTACGACAAGGATAGTGGAGGCATTGGCAGACATGGCAGGACTCTCAAAAATTGAAATCGGGGGATACCGGGCAAGCGAATTTTGCCGGACTCTTGCATGAGTAAGTGGCGCATAGCCACAAGTTCCCGAGCTGATACAAAAAAGAACAGGTCAGTGCGGTGCGGCAAGGATAACCGTTGGCGTCGTCCAATGCGCAGGCGTGTGTAGGAAAATGCCATCATTTGTGTGAGAAAAATGGATCCATGGCGGGGTTTTGGGGCAAACTCTCGGGTTTTCAACAGTTCGACAAGGCTGCCCCATGTCCTCTCCGTCCTCGGTTGATGAACAACGGTTCCGCAAACTTCTGAGTCGCAACGTCAGCCTGCCGCTGGGCGTCGGCGTGCTCAGCGCCGTGTTCTTCGTCTCGCTGATCACTTATTTGCTGTCGGTCATCCAATGGGTGGAGCACACCGACCGGGTGATCAATAACGCCAATGAGGCGGTGAAACTCACTGTCGATCTCGAAACCGGCATGCGCGGCTATCTGCTTAGCGGTGACGAGCACTTTCTCGACCCGTACGAAGTTGCCAAGCCGCGTATCGACGTCGCTCTCAATACGTTGCTGGAGCTGACCGCCGATAATCCGGTGCAGACCGACCGCCTGCGTCGCCTGCAAGCGTTGCAGGTGGAATGGGCCAATTACGCGCAGTCGATGATCGATCTGCAGCGCAGCAGTGGCGACTATCGCGGTGCGGTCAAGGCCGGGCGGGGCAAGCGCCTGACCGATGAAATCCGCAAGCAATTCGAGGACGTCATCGAGACCGAGCAGGTGCTGCGCGCCACGCGCAACGAGGATGTGCGCCGCACGACGATCTGGAGCATCACCCTTTACCTGATCTTCATCGTTGGCATCAGCGGTTTGCTGGCCTACATCGGCCGCCGTGATCTGCTCAACCTGTCGACCAACTACAGCGCCAACCTCGCCGCGCAACTGGCCAGCGCCGAACGCCTCGAGAAACAGGCGTGGCTGCGCAACGGCCAGACGCAACTGGCCGAGCAGGTGTTGGGGCAACTGACGCTGAACCTGCTGGGGCGCAACATTCTGCAATTCTGCGCGCAATACCTCGGCACTGCCGTCGCCGCGCTTTATGTGCGCGAAGAACATGGCGGCCTCAAGCGCGTGGCGACTTATGGTTTCTCCCGCGAGCAGGAAGAGCTCAATCAAACGATCTACAGCGGCGAAGGCATCGTCGGCCAAGTGGCAGAACAGGCACGCCTGATCCGTCTCGACGCGGTCCCGGGCGACTATTTCAAAGTCAGCTCCGGTCTCGGCGCAGGCCTGCCGCACAGTGTGCTGGTGGTGCCGACCAGCGATGACGACCGGGTCAACGGCGTAATCGAGTTGGGCTTCCTGCGTCCGCTGTCCGAGCGCGACATCGAACTGCTGGAATTGATTGCCGGCAACATCGGCACCTCGATCGAAGCGGCGCGTTACCGTCAGCGCTTGCAGGAAGTGCTCGCCGAAACCCAGCAGCTCAACGAAGAACTGCAAGTGCAGCAAGAAGAGCTGAAGACTGCCAACGAAGAGCTGGAAGAACAGTCGCGGATTCTCAAGGAATCCCAGGCGCATCTGGAAACCCAGCAAGTGGAGCTGGAGCAGACCAACGAGCAGCTCGCCGAACAGCGCGATGCGATGGACAAGAAAAACACCGAGCTGAATCAGGCGCAGATCCAGCTCGAAGAGCGTGCCGAAGAGCTGCAACGCTCGAGCAAGTACAAATCCGAATTCCTCGCCAACATGTCCCATGAACTGCGCACGCCGCTCAACAGTTCGCTGATTCTGGCCAAGCTGCTGGCGGAGAACCCGCAGCAGAATCTGTCGGCGGAACAGGTCAAGTTTGCCGAATCGATCTATTCGGCCGGCAACGATCTGCTCAACCTGATCAACGACATCCTCGACATTTCCAAGGTCGAGGCCGGCAAGCTTGAAGTGATTGCCGAAAACACCCGCGTCGATCGTCTGGTCGACGGCTTGCGCTCGATGTTCGAACCGTTGGCGGCGGACAAGAAACTGGCCTTCAGCGTCGACGTCCAGCCGGACGCACCGGGCTTGCTGTTCACTGACCGTCAGCGTCTGGAGCAGGTCATCAAGAACCTGCTGTCCAACGCGATCAAGTTCACCGAACACGGCGCCGTCAGCCTGAGCATCACCGCGCAGCCGAACGATCACATCGCCTTCAGCGTCAAGGATTCCGGGATCGGTATCGCCGCGGATCAGCAGGAAAGTATCTTCGAGGCGTTCCGTCAGGCGGATGGCACCACCAATCGCAAATACGGCGGCACCGGTCTGGGCCTGTCAATCTCGCGGGATCTGGCGACGTTGCTGGGCGGTTCGATCAGCGTCGACAGCGTGCCGGGGCAGGGCAGCACGTTTACGCTGGTGTTGCCGCGTCAGTATCACGAATTCGGTGAAACGCCGGCCGCGCCGCTGACCTTCCACCCGGCACCTGTGACGCCTGCGCCAGTTGCTGTTGCGGCTCCGCTCGCATCGGCGATTCCGGCAGTCATCCCGCGCTTTGCCGACGATCGCGACAAGGCACCGTTCGCCACCCGCTGCATTCTGGTGGTGGAGGACGAACCGAACTTCGCCCGTATCCTCTATGACCTGGCCCATGAGTTGGGCTACATGTGTCTGGTCGCCCACGGCGCTGACGAAGGTTACGACCTGGCCCGCGAATTCGTGCCGGATGCGATCCTGCTCGACATGCGCCTGCCGGATCATTCCGGTCTGACCGTGCTGCAACGCCTGAAAGAACGCGCCGAAACCCGGCACATTCCAGTGCACGTGATTTCCGTGGAAGACCGCGTCGAAGCGGCCATGCACATGGGCGCGATCGGCTACGCAGTGAAGCCGACCACCCGCGAAGAGCTCAAGGATGTGTTCGCCCGTCTCGAGGCCAAGCTGACGCAGAAGGTCAAACGCGTGCTGCTGGTCGAAGACGACGATCTGCAACGCGAAAGCATCGCGCGGCTGATTGGTGACGAAGACATTGAAATCACTGCGGTCGGCCTGGCCCAGGACGCCCTGGAATTGCTGCGCACGACCATCTACGACTGCATGGTCATCGACCTCAAGCTGCCGGACATGCTCGGCAACGATCTGCTCAAGCGCATGTCCACCGAGGACATCTGCTCGTTCCCGCCGGTCATCGTTTACACCGGACGCAACCTGACCCGCGACGAAGAGGCCGAACTGCGCAAGTATTCGCGCTCGATCATCATCAAGGGCGCACGCTCCCCGGAGCGATTGCTCGACGAGGTCACACTCTTTCTGCACAAAGTCGAATCGCAGCTGTCCCATGAACGGCAGAAGATGCTCAAGACCGCGCGCAGCCGCGACAAGGTCTTTGAAGGTCGCAAAGTGCTGCTGGTGGACGACGATGTGCGCAACATCTTCGCCCTGACCAGCGCGCTGGAACACAAAGGCGCAGTCGTGGTGATCGGCCGTAATGGCCGCGAAGCGATTGAGAAACTTCATGAAGTCGAGGACATCGACCTGGTGCTGATGGACGTAATGATGCCGGAAATGGATGGCTTCGAAGCCACCATGGAAATCCGCAAGGATCCGCGTTGGCGCAAGCTGCCGATCATCGCGGTGACGGCCAAGGCCATGAAGGACGATCAGGAGCGCTGCCTGCAAGCGGGCGCCAACGATTACCTGGCCAAGCCCATCGACCTTGATCGTCTGTTCTCGCTGATACGTGTGTGGTTACCGAAAATGGAACGCATCTAGTGGAACGCAGCAGTTCAGCCGAGCGCAACAGCGAAATCGAATTACGCTTGTTGATCGAGGCGATTTACCTGAAATACAGCTATGACTTTCGCGACTACTCCGGCGCTTCGATCAAGCGCCGGGTGCAGCACGCGCTGAGTCAGTTCGAGTGCGCGACCATCTCGGCCCTGCAAGAAAAAGTCCTGCACGACCCGACGGCGTTCATGCAGCTGCTGCAACTGCTGACTATCCCGGTCAGCGAGATGTTCCGCGATCCGTCGCACTTCCTGGCGATCCGCAACGAAGTGGTGCCGCTGCTGCGCACCTATCCGTCGCTGAAGATCTGGATTGCCGGCTGCAGCACGGGCGAGGAGGTCTATTCGATGGCGATCCTGCTGCGCGAAGAAGGCCTGCTCGACCGCACGATCATCTACGCCACCGACATCAACCCGCGCTCACTGGAGAAGGCCAAGCAAGGGATTTTCTCCATGGAAAACGTCCGCGCCTACACTGCCAACTATCAGCAGGCCGGCGGTCAGCGTTCGTTTGCCGATTACTACACGGCAGCCTACGGCTACGCGATTTTCGACAAGAGCCTGTGCGAGAACGTGACGTTCGCCGACCACAGCCTGGCCACCGACAGCGTGTTCTCCGAAACCCAGTTGATTTCCTGCCGCAACGTGCTGATCTATTTCAACAAGAAGTTGCAGGACCGGGCGTTCGGGCTGTTCCATGAATCGTTGTCGCATCGCGGCTTTCTGGTGCTGGGCAGCAAGGAAACCCTGGATTTTTCCAACTATTCGAACCAGTTCGAGGCGTTGGTCAAACAAGAACGGATCTACCGCAAATCATGAACGACACCCCGAGCCTGCCTCGCATCGAGGCCGTCGTGATCGGCGCCTCCGCAGGCGGTGTCGAGGCGTTGCTGACCCTGCTCGGGCCATTGCGCAAAGGCTATGTGCTGCCGATCATTATCGTTCTGCATCTGCCGGAAGAGCGCCGCAGTCATCTGGCCGAAGTGTTCTCCCGCCGTGTGGCGATGCCGGTCAAGGAAGCTGAAGACAAGCAGGACATTGAAGCCGGCACGGTGTATTTCGCCACGCCCGGTTATCACTTGTCGGTCGAAGCGGATCGCAGCCTGTCGCTGAGCCTGGAGGATCGCGTGCATCATTCGCGGCCGTCTATTGATTACCTGTTTGAGTCGGCCGCTGACGTTTACGGCGAGACACTCGCCGCCGTCCTGCTGACCGGCGCCAATCACGATGGCGCGCGCGGGCTGGCCTGCGTCAAGCAGTGCGGCGGCCTGACCATTGTTCAAGACCCCGATGATGCACAAGTCGCCACCATGCCCCAAGCTGCACTGAACGTTCTGCAGCCGGATCATGTCCTACCCATTCACGGCATCGGCCGTCTGCTAGTCGAGCTGGAACGAATCGCATGCTGAGTAATATCCAAGCCAAACTGTTGATCGTTGACGATCTGCCAGAAAACCTGCTGGCGCTGGAAGCGCTGATCAAGCGCGAGGATCGCACGGTCTACAAGGCTCTGTCGGCGGACGAAGCACTGTCGCTGTTGCTGCAACACGAATTCGCCATGGCCATTCTCGACGTGCAGATGCCGGGCATGAACGGCTTCGAACTGGCCGAGTTGATGCGCGGCACCGAGAAGACCAAGAACATTCCGATCATTTTCGTCAGCGCCGCTGGCCGTGAACTCAACTACGCGTTCAAGGGCTACGAAAGCGGTGCGGTGGACTTCCTGCACAAGCCGCTGGACATTCATGCGGTGAAGAGCAAGGTCAACGTTTTCGTCGATCTGTATCGCCAGAGCAAGGCCATGAAACAGCAGGTCGAGGCGCTGGAGCAGGCCCGACGCGAGCAGGAAGCGCTGCTGCAACAGCTGCAAAGCACTCAGCTTGAGCTGGAACAAGCGGTGCGCATGCGCGATGACTTCATGTCCATCGTTGCCCACGAGGTGCGTACACCGCTCAATGGCCTGATCCTCGAAACCCAGCTGCGCAAGATGCACCTGGCGCGGGACAACGCCGCAGCGTTCACGCTCGACAAGATGCAGGCGATGGTCGATCGCGATGAGCGGCAGATCAAAAGCCTGATTCGCCTGATCGAAGACATGCTTGATGTCTCGCGAATCCGCACCGGCAAACTGTCGATCCGGCCCAATCGTTTCGATCTGGTGCAACTGGTCAGCAATCTGCTGCAGAACTTTGCTCCGCAAATGGAGGCGGCAGAAACCAGCGTTTCCTTCGAGGCATCGGCGCCGGTAGAAGGTTGCTGGGACGAGTTCCGCATCGAGCAAGTGGTGTCCAATCTGCTGACCAATGCCTTGCGTTATGGTGGTCGCAGCCCGATTCAGGTGCGCGTCTATCGCGAAGGCGAGGAGGCGCGGGTCGAAGTTCAGGATCACGGCATCGGCATCAGCGCCGAGAACCAGAAGCGTATTTTTCAGCAGTTCGAACGGGTGTCCGCCAAGACGGTGGTGGCCGGGCTCGGGCTGGGTCTGTTCATTTCCGAGCAGATCGTCGCCGCCC
>Ga0209281_1001866_pt1 | contig 10162 bp, 20 predicted proteins | sample MedtruBG_FD_187514 | JGI IMG/M metagenome (GOLD analysis project Ga0209281, IMG submission 187514) | Root nodule microbial communities of legume samples collected from California, USA - Medicago truncatula BG (SPAdes) (version 2) | ecosystem: Host-associated > Plants > Roots > Nodule | place... | reverse complement strand
TCCACTCCCCGCGCTTCGATAGCGGCAAGGGCGGCGGAGGTGGCTGATTTGGTGATTACATAAACGCTGTCTTCACCCGGTTCATGCCCGCAGTGATATCCGTGCAGCACCGGCTGGTAAGTCTCTCTGGCAAATAGCCCAAGTTTTTCACCAAACTCCTGAATATCTCCGCCACACCACGAACTGCCTTGACCTGCGATATTGAAACCTTCAGTCACAAATGCCATGAGTTGTTCGTTACGCACAGCCAGCGCATCGCGCTCAGCCTTCAGGGCTTCATAGCTCATCGGTACTGGCTTATCAGTTTTTATATCTTGATTTACAAGGTTATTTTTCATTATCAAACCCTTATCTGTGTGTTCGTTGTTTCAGTTCTTCCAGCTCTTTGCAGTCGAAGCAAAGGCGGACACCTGGCACGTTTCTGCGTCGTGCTTCTGGAATTGGTTCGCCGCACTCGTCGCATTCATGCGCCGCCGGCAGTGTTGTTTTTTTGGTTGCTGCATCGAGCTGCGCTTTCAGGTACATCTCTGCGCGTTCGTTGGCCTGGTCGATGTTGTCCATGGTTAAAACTCCTCTTCCTGCCAGCCGCCACCTGCTTTCTTGCTTTTGGCCTTTAGCGCTACAAATTTGAACGGGTACATATCTGCGGCGACTTTGATTTTTACCCTGGCGTCGTCAGTCCAAAACCCTTTAACTTCGTGCATTTCCATGGTTCCGTCGGCGCGCATTACTGCGAAATCCGGCGTGTAAAACGTGTTATCTGCCAGGCGGAACTTTACGCCTTCAAATTTGAACCAAGCGATCAGCCCTGCTGATTTCAGCATCGCTAGGTCAACGCAATATGCTTGCTCGGTGTTATTCATCTGCCCGGCTTTAAGTCGACCCAGAGCAAATGATGGGTTTGCACTTCGCTTCACTGCTGGCTCCTTAAATCACCATTTAGGTAATCATTACCAATTAGGTAATTATTTGCAACTAAAAAATAGCGATTGCTCTCACAATTCGCACATGCGCTAAAACTCTCTGTACGGGCCGTGGTTAAGATTTACCTCTCAACCCATCTCGTTATATGCCTAAGTGTCACTTAATGGATTCTGCCCACCGTAGCCGTAAGAATTTCAGCATTTCAATTCGTATTTGGTTTACCGCTACGCAATCGCTTGAGCATTTCCATTGCCGCTGAGTGTCCCGCTCCCGGTGTCCCTCGCTTCATCTCAGAGGCTTTTTCTGACAGTAACGGCACTGGCTTTGGTATTTCCTCCCCTGCTCTGACTTTCTCAGCCCAGCGCTTAAGGTGTTTATCGGCACGGCGCTCTAACTCCACTTCGCTTAGGTTCTTCTGGATCATTTCCCTACGCAGATCGCAAATCACCCAGTACAGAACATCATGGCGCCACGGATAAGTTTCCGCGCAGCTATGCAGATACTTGCTCCGGTTGTACTTGCGAAACTCTTCCATCACATCGTCTACAGTCAGACCAAATATGTTTGCCGATGATTGGCTAACGATCGCCATGAAATCAGCCAGGTCTGGTGCATAGCTATTGCCATCCCAGCAGCGTTGAACACATGCGGCTATCGCCTGCTGGATCTGTTGGTCAGTGAGCGCTGTAATCGCCTGCTTCCAAAGTAACGACGGTGCCCTGCCGTTCTTCGCTGTCCACCGGTCCGAATAGATCTCCATCATTCTCATCCAGAATTTTGCGTATCTGGCCTTCGCTAAGTCCGTCTGCTCGCAGTTGCTCTGTGAGTGCTGCGTATACCCCTTCGGCGGCGTTCCCGCGCCAATGTCCAGTTGTCCCATCAGGTCGCTTACCTGTTTCATGGTTTTTTACTCCTGTCGTTTTACGGGCGCGGCTCATGAGCACGCTACGTGCAAGTTTCTGTTCCCACTGCGCTTGGTGGAACGCCTTTCCCTCAGGCTCCCAGAAGCCGATAAATTCCTGCAGTTCCTCCGGCGTCACCGGTTCGGCGATCTTCATCCCCCAGGTAGCAGCCATGCGTTGGAATTCGGTTCCGGGTTGCCAACCGTTTTTCATGGTGAACTTGCCAAAGTTATTCCCGTTCATTGGGAACGGTGGCGGCTCGTCTTTCGGGGGATCACCCGGCGGTGAATCTTTCGCTCTCGCGTTAGAGTGGGGTTTATCTTTTAGATCTTCTCTTCTCTTCTCTTCTCTGGTCGTCATTTTGTCCGTTTGTGATGCGGACATTTTGCGGACGTTCCTTTTTCGTGCTGCATCCTGTGCGCGACGCTTTGCAGATTGCCCGTTATGCTCGTCAAATCTGGGCATTACGAGGTTTTCTCCGTCAACTTCCAGCCAGCCTACAGCCATCATTGCTCGTGAAAATCCGGGAAATCCGATCATGTCATCGAGCGTTTCAGGACTGTAGCCGTCAAGGAAACCGTCAACAGAATGGACATCGAAAAGACACCATGCGGAATGTAGTCCGCCAACTATCCGAAGTCTGTCCGCTTTCAATGCGGACGCCATGCGGACAATTTTCGGATGCGTATGGAGGTCTGAGCGCATCTTGATCCAGTCACCGGCCATCAGCGCACCTCCGCGACTTTTGCCCTAGCTTCATGGATCATCTTTTTGATGTGCTTACGGTAGACGGAAGAATGTTGCGCGGAACACTCGACGCATACCCCGTTACTCGTAAAGCGCTCAGAGTAGTGACCATTACGGCAAGGTTTACCAGTATAGAACCGGAGTTGACCGAGATTTATGGCCTCGGCCCGGGTAACAATTTTCATTCATAGGCCTCTTTTACTGTCGTCAGTGATGTAAGAATGCACGCAAAGCAAAAATAGATCAACCATAAATGGATTTTTATTACCAACCTGCGAGACCAATAAAAAAGGGCCGCATAAGCGACCCTGGTTTCGGTGAGGGTGGATCAGTAGAAGAACGAGACCAACTGCGGTTTTGTCAGTTCAGGCTTGCGTTTCTTACACGCCTTAAATAGCTGATCCATTAACTTTTTCTTTGGCATGCGCGTGCGGCGCTGCGTATGCGTCATGATGTAGTGTGCGGTTGTCCCGGCCTCTTCTGCAAACACATCGCGCTCGTCTTTGCTCATCGCCAGCCAGAACTGCTTGAAGTTGAATGGCTCCATTGTGCTGCCTCATTTCTGGAATTTATCGTGCAGATAATTACCTAAATGGTGCAATTAGGCAAATTTATTACCTTTTAGGTTCGTTTACCATTAAGGTAATTTTGTTTTAAATACAGGCAGCAAACAATTCAACGGACTGTGTAACACACTATGAAAAGCATTAACGACATCCGCCGCGAGAACCTCCGCGACATCATTAACCGTGATTTTGACGGCCGCCAGGTACGTCTTGCCGAACGGCTGGATATTAATGCCAACGTGATCAGCCGTTGGCTGAAGCCGCCTACAGATAAGAACCATAAAGGCATTGGTGACAGTGTGGCCCGCAAGATAGAGGTTGCGGCCAATAAACCTAAATTCTGGCTCGACCGCGACCACATGATGGCCCTGGCCGCCGGTGCGGAGCCTGCACAGGAAGAGACCGAAATTGGCGATATTGTTGCCAGTAACCTTGAGCTGTGGATGAGCAACAACCGCGAGCTGTCCAGCCAGGCTAAAGTTGGTACCGCTGCTGGTGTCGGCCAGTCTACGGTTAACCGAGTGCTGAGCCGCGAAGGCAATATCACCATCAACAGCCTGGAGGCGATTGCCGGTGCGTTCGGCCGCCGCGGCTATGAGCTGCTGCTGAAGCCAAAGGACCCTACCCTGATTAACTATGATCGATCACAGTTTGCGCAGTTGTCCGCAGAGGACAAGGCCAAGATCGAATCGTTTATTGAATTCGTGATGCAGCAGGCCCGGCAATGACAGAGAAAAAATCCTACAACCTGGCTAACCTCGATAAAGAGGACATGGACAAAGTAAACGTTGACCTTGCGGCGTCAGGTGTTGCGTACAAAGAGCGCATGAACCAGCCTGTTATCGCCGAGCAAGTGGAACGAGATCAGCCCGAACACCTGCGAGATTATTTCCGTGAACGCGTGGCGCATTACCGGGAAGTAAGCAAAAGATTACCAACTGGTTCAGCACCGGTTTACCTACAAATGGCCGAAGCCAACGGCAAGAAGTAACTCCCATCTCCTTTTCTTCCAATAAGTTACCGCTATGTGGCGGTTAACCACGCATACAATAATTACCTTTTTGGTAACTTTTCCTATTGCTGACTATTGACGAGCACCTTTTTATGGGTAATTATTACCTCAAGAAGTTACCAATCTGGTAATGATGCTCTTTAACAATCAGACAGGAATTGAGGCACCGCGATGATGCGGTGACATTGCCGGGTATTCCGTGCATAACCACGCCCTTAATAGTTACCAAAACGGTAATAACAAGGAACCAAAGATGATCTCTCAAACCATCAACGGGATTTACTGCGTGACCGTCTGCGGCTGTGTCAGTTGGCGGTTTGCAGATTTCCAAGAGGCCCTGCACTGGGCATTTACAACACGTGTCGCTCTGGACGCGGCCAGTCAATTAGAGGTTGCACACAGATGAGCAAACAAACAGGTGGGCAAGCTTTCCCACGCCAGCAGTGGGAATACGATGGACAAAACAACATCCTGCAGTATCAAGAGGAAGGGATGACGTTGCGCGATTACTTCGCTGCAAAAGTCATGGCCGGAGTCCAATCAAACCCTGAGTTGACCTCATGGGCCGCCGGGAAATATGCAGATTATGCATATGAAGTAGCCGACGCCATGCTGAAAGCGAGAGGTAAGTAGCCATGAACGCACAACAGGCTATCGATATTGAAAAAATCGTTGCCAGCTTCAACGAGCAGGACAACGAAGCGATTTATGCAGAGGTTGAGGCGCTGGATAAGAAAGTACCTCTGCATGCATTCACAGCGATGATCAAACCCTACCTGCCAGCCGACACCGATGCGGAAGTGTTGGAACTCGGAACCGATTCAACCGAGTACCAAGAGTTGGCTAGCGCGGCGATCTGGGATTGCCTGACGGAACTGGTGAAGCGCCAGCGTGCAGCGGAGATTTACCGCCGAAGCCACCAGTTCGATGAGGTGGCGTGATGTCAGGAAAAACAGAGGAAGTAACCTGCAAATGTTGCCCTGATAAGTTCACCGCTCGCGTTGCTGACCGTAAACGCGGTTGGGCACAGTTCTGCAGCAAATCATGCGCGGCCTATTGGAAAGCCTACGGCAAGCGCCGCCGTCATCAGTCTGTAGAGATGCGGGAAGCAGCATTAACACGAAATAACATTGAGCGCATACAGCGCGAGGAGTCACGTGGAGAACCTCACGAATTTGTATATGTGAATGGCTTCGGCCCATGGGACGACCACAAGGATCATTTATGAAAACAGGCATCTATCACGACATATCTAACGAGGATTACCACGCCGGGGACGGCGTGAGTAAGTCCCAGCTTGATCTGATCGCCAAGAACCCGGCTCTGTTGCAATGGATTAAGTCGGCTCCGGTCGACACTGAAAAGCTGAAGGCACTGGATATGGGAACCGCCCTGCACTGCATTTTGCTGGAGCCGGACGAGTTTAAAAAACGGTTCATCGTCGCGCCGGAGTTCAACCGGCGCACCACGGTAGGAAAGGAATCAGAAGCCGCGTTCCTGAAGGACTGCGAGCACACCGGCAAAACGGTTATGGACGCTGAGCAAGGCAGAAAGCTGAACCTGATGCGCGATAGCGCGATGGCCCACCCGGCGGCACGCTGGTTACTGGAAACTGAAGGCCATTGCGAATCGTCATTCTACTGGACTGACCCGGAAACCGGAGAGTTGTGCCGGTGCCGGCCTGACAGGTACCTGAGTGATCACCCGGTGATTGTGGACGTGAAGAAGGTTGCAGACATGGACCGATTCGCGCGCCATATCGAGGAATTCCGCTACCACGTTCAGGATGCCATGTACCGCGATGGCTTCCAGCAGGTGACTGGCGAAACTCCCGGATTTTTCTTCCTGGCCGTCAGCGAGACGATCGACTGCGGCCGCTACCCGGTACGCGTTTTTGAACTCGACGCAGCAGATGTAGACGAGGGCCACCGACTCTACCGCCGGGATCTGAATACCTATCACCAATGCCGTACCACCAATGACTGGGGCGGTGTCGAAAAAATCCAGCGCCCGGCATGGGCCAGAAAACAGGATCAATACGCATGAGCAACGACATTATCACCGTGGGAAACCACGACGTAACCGACACGGCCACCGCAATTTTTAGCCCATCAGGACTTCGTCAGTTGCAGCAATTCGCTGAAGTAATGGCTCAGAGTGTGCAGACGCTGCCAAAACATCTTGCAGGAAAGCCAGCAGATTGCATGGCTGTGGCAATGCAGGCGGCACAGTGGGGAATGAACCCGTTTGCAGTAGCCCAAAAAACCCACTTGGTAAACGGCACTCTTGGCTACGAAGCCCAGTTAGTTAACGCGGTAGTAACCAGTTCTCGCGCCGTACAAGGTCGGTTCAAGTACGAATACGGCGGCGACTGGGACGCATACATGTTGCACCCTGATAAGCAGCATGAAGCCGGGTTATTCATTCGTGTAGGCGCAGTGATCCGCGGTGAAACAGAAATCACCTGGGGCGAACCAGTCTACCTGGCCCCTATCACCACGCGAAATTCACCACTTTGGAAAACAGCGCCGAAACAGCAGATCGCCTACCTTGCCGTTAAATATTGGGCGCGTCTCTACTGCCCTGAAGTGATTCTCGGCGTGTACACACCCGATGAATTTGACGCACCACCACCACGTGCTGAACGTGATGTAACACCACCGGCTACAAGCGCCGCCGGGCTGAACAGCCTGATCAACTCTAAGCCAGCAGAAAAGGAAATTAAAACGGTTAATCAGGACGAGCGATCACCTGACGATCTGCTGGCTGCATTTACCGAAGCGGCCACGAAAGCGGCCAGCGTGGAGGAGTTGGACAAGGCCTATAAATACGGCGCCCACGTTCTGGCCAGCCATGAAGAACACCTGCAGTTGGCCACCGACGTTTACAACGTTCGGCGCGACGAAATGAACGAAGTCCCTATGTAACCCACCGCCGCGGGGCTTCGGCCCCGCCAAAGGAGTAACCATGAAAGCAGCAATTCGAAAACAACAGCTCCTGGTGATGGTACCGATGTCGGAATCGCAGATCACCAAGCTGGAGAAAGCCGGCGAGTTCCCGCAGAGGTTCGCGCTAACCAACCGTACGGTAGCCTGGAACCGCGATGAAGTTGAAGCATGGCTGGATAAACAGCAGGCAGAAAATACTGGGCGCACGCCGGACCATATTCCCGATGTTCGCCAGCGTAAACACCGGCCAGTTCAGGAGCGTGCAGCATGAATATTAAACGGCACCTGATGCGTAATGCATGGGCCTATATGTTGGCTGGCTTGTTCGTGTTTTGGTTTTTATCGATCGGACTGACCGTGCTGGTTGTGAAATTATCGGAGGTGATCAGTGGGTGAACGACAGTACGATCTGATAATGGCTGATCCGCCGTGGAGCTACGGCAACAAGATTAGTAACGGCGCCGCCGGCAACCACTACAGCACAATGACGCTGCAGGACTTGAAACGGCTGCCGGTCTGGTCAATAGCCGCTGAAAACAGTGTTCTCGCCATGTGGTACACCGGCACCCACGCGGAACAGGCAAAGGAGCTGGCTACTGCCTGGGGATTCGACGTCCGGCAGATGTTCCTTTTCACCTGGGTGAAGTTCAACGAACTGGCCGAGCGCACCATCAACGCTGCGATCGAGGATGGGCTGGTCGACTTTTACGACTTCCTCGACCTGCTTAATGGCGTAACCAGGATGAACCCGGGCAACTACAGTCGCGGCAACCAAGAATCAATGCTCGTTGCTGTGCGCGGTTCCGGACTCGAGCGCCGGGATGCATCGGTGAAACAGGTGATTTACGCACCAATCACTCAGCATAGCGCTAAACCATGGGAGGCCCGCCACCGGCTCGAAAGGCTTTATGGTGACGTGTCACGAATCGAACTTTTCAGCAGAGGTGACGCTCCAGGTTGGCATCACTGGGGCAACGAATGCCCGCACAATGACGTTGAGCTGCTCCCCGGCGGATTCACTACACCTCAACCAGTGAGGATCGCATCATGAAATATAACCGCGACCACGTTATGCAGATCGTGAAGGAACACGAAAACGTTGGGCATGCCCAGATCAAAGAGCTGTATGAGAAAGAACACAAGCCAATATCGGCACATGCACTCAGCCGTGCACTGGCCACACTGGTTGATTACCAGCTTATCGAGCGAAAGCTTCACGGAAACCAGCCGTGCACATACACGTTTATCGGGGGGAAGAGCCGGTTTTCTCAAAGCCCAAAGATAGCTTTCTTTGATCGGTGCCTGGCATCAGTAGGAGCGAGAACATGATCGCTTTACTTCTCTCACTTGCAGCCGGCTACATATTCGTGGCCGGATACATCGTAGGGTTTTACGAGCGTGAAAATTATGGCGGCGCCACCTGGTTTGATTGGCTATTCGCCGCGCTTTGGCTTCCGTTTGTTCTGTCCTATCTGTCATCGGCACTGGCCAAAAAAGTACTCGGCGAATCCGATTAGCCTTTCTCCTTCTCCGCCTCTATCCACATATCAACCATATTGGCCCACTGCTGCAGCATATCCCGGCGCTGTTCGGCGTACTCCGCTTTGTTGTACACCGCACGCACGCCGCGCTGCTCATGGGCCAAACACTTCTCTATCCAATCCGAATTAAACCCTTCTTCATGCAGTATCGTGCTGGCAGTTCGGCGCAGGTCGTGCACAGTGAAATGCTCAATATCCCCACCGGACTCACGTATCTTCTCGTTAGTAGCATTGATCACACGGTTAAGCGCTGAGTTTGACATAGGCTTTCGCGGGTTATACCTGGCCGGCAGTATGTAGTCGGATCCGCATGCAGATACTTGCAACGCTACCATAATATCGAGCGCCTGCTGGGAGAGATAAACGACATGGGGGCGCGATGCCTTCATTCGCTCCGCCGGTATCGTCCAACGTGCCGAGCCAAAATCGACTTCTTTCCAGGTTGCTTCTGTCAGTTCTCCCTTGCGGACCATAGTGATCAGTATCAACTTGATAGCAAGCTTCAACGATGATGCGGCTCCTGTGGCGTTCAAGGCATTGAAGAAGCGACCGATCTCATGTGGTTCAAGCGCTCGCTCACGCTCATCAAAGGTGGCAATGCTCGATGCCTTGATGTTTGCTGCTGGGTTGGGCACGGAGTGTCCACGGTCAATGGCATGAGTGAATACAGCGCCGACAATCTCACGCACCTGGATCGCCGTCGCCCTGGCGCCGCGGTCGACTATCTTGTCGCACAATGATCTGAGCATTGGGGTGGTTATTTCATGCAAAAGCTTTTTACCCAGCGTCGGCAAAATATCCCTGTCTATCACCGCCTGTTTCATTGCCCGCGTACTATCAGCCAGGCGGACGTGCTTCATATACGCGACGGTATAATCGGCAAAATTATCTGCCCCTTTTATCTGCATGATACCGTCACGCTTTATCGCAGCCGGTGACTGACCTGCCTCTACCATCTTTTTGGCGGTATTGAGTTCATCCCTGGCCTCGGCCAATGTGATACCGTCAGCACCATAACGCCCGATCGTTAACGTCTCACGACGCCCGTTTAATCGGTAGTCATATCGGAACGAGATAGAGCCGCTCGGTTGCACGGCAACATAGAGGCCGTCGCGATCGGTAACCTTGTAGAGTTTCTCTCTCGGCTTTAAGTTTTTCAGTTTCGTATCGGTGAGCATATCGGCAACTCTCAGCTGTGATGGATACCGTCAAAAATTACCAAAGTGGTGTCGGACGGATTAACAGGAGAGTACAGCGAAAGGTGATATACCGTCAAAGGTACCGTCAAAAATTGAATGCTTCCACAAATAGCAATTGATAGTCAGAAAGAGAAAACCCCCGCACAGTCTACCTGTAGCGAGGGTTTTTAAATAATCACTGATAGTCAGCAATTAGCCGTTCATCATTCCCACTCAATGGTAGCCGGTGGCTTACCGCTGATGTCATAAACCACACGGGAAATGCCGTTGACTTCGTTGATGATGCGGTTGGAGACGCGGCCGAGGAAATCGTACGGCAAGTG
>Ga0209281_1001864_pt1 | contig 10179 bp, 6 predicted proteins | sample MedtruBG_FD_187514 | JGI IMG/M metagenome (GOLD analysis project Ga0209281, IMG submission 187514) | Root nodule microbial communities of legume samples collected from California, USA - Medicago truncatula BG (SPAdes) (version 2) | ecosystem: Host-associated > Plants > Roots > Nodule | place... | reverse complement strand
AATTTCAATTTGTATTATTTAATGACTTTTCAGGAAAGACTTACTACTTAATGAAATTACTTAAGTTAAAGGCATTTTATGTACAAACCTTAAAAAGTATGATAGAATATAATGACAAATGCGTTTTTGGAATAAATTACATATAATATTTATTGTTAAAAATGATATTTATACAAAAATATACATTATAAAGCATTATAACTTTACATGGTTGTACAATAATGCTATAATTTATCTGAATTCGAAAATTTAGGAGGGAAATAAAAATTATGTTTAAAAGAGCAAACAAAATTACAGCTTTATTAGTAGCAGCTGCATCTGTTATGGCAATGGTACCAGCAATGGCTGCAACAAAATTAGGAACTAAAGACGGTACAATTGAAGATGCAGTAGCATACAAAGATGGAAAATATCTTTATCAAGGATATAGAACTGATGACGATACTAGTGGATTATACTATAATGCAGGAGATAAAGATAAGAAACTAGATGATGCTGATAAAATCGATACAACTTATGGAAAATATGACGATAAGTTTGTAGCAGGTAAAGATGGAAATGATAACTATATCGTAGATTTATCAACTGGAAAGATATCAGATGATGATACTGCACCAGACTTATACGATACTGCAAGAACTAAATTAAATACTAAATTAAAAAAGACAGATAGATATGGAAATACAGATATAAAAGATTTATATCTTAACAAAATCAAACAAAATAGATTTGGTGATGTATGGTATGAATATACTGCAACTACTTCAAGCTCAGCTACTGCTTTAGCTGAAAATACAGTGCCTACTTACACAACTACAGCAGACGCTGCAGAAGTTTATAGTGGTTACACAAATCAATCAGGAGCTTACATTGATTGTTCTAAAGATGCAAACATCTATGCATTTAATGGAACTAAGATGGTTAAATTAGAATCAGTTGGAGATAAAGATGACAGTGATGGAGTTAAATTAACATTAAAGAGCATCACTCCAATTAAAACTTTAGCTCAAGATGATAAATATATATATAGATTAGTTAAAGTATTTGTTGAAAATGCTAGAGAAGTTGGATCAGCTTCTACAGTAAATGAAACTTCATATTATCTTCAAAAGATTTCAAAAGCTCAAGGTCAACAAGAAAAAGATGCTTGGTTACCAAAGACTACTGAATCTTACCAATTAGGATCAAAAGCTATTATGGGAGATGGAGACGTTAATGACGCTTATGACGCTATTTTCGGACTTTCTGCTGGAGATGGAAGTAATGAATCAGGATATGCTAATGCAGATGCAATATACTATGTTGTAGATGGTTCATTATTTACTACATTTAAATCTGGTAGTGATAAAGTTAAAACAATCAAAATGAACTTAAAGACTAGCCAAAAGCTAAAGAAAGACAATGCAAATACTACTAAAATTGATGGACATGTAGTTGTTAAAGATACAGATAAAGATCAAAAGATCGAAGATAAGACAAATAAGAGCTACGGCGTAGACGTTAATGGAAACGTATGGGCACTTAAAGATGGTACAATATTAGAATCATCAAAATGTGGAGATTTTAAAACAATGTACACTGTTGATAGATCATTCGACTCAATGGATGTATATGATGAAAATAATATAGTTGTTTGGGAAGATGGCGGAGACGCTTATACAACAGTTAATGAAGGAAAGAAACAAGCTGAAGATGATGCATCTCAAATAGTTCAACCTACTCCAGCTAAAGTTGGTTGGGACAAGTTAGCTGATGGAAGTTGGAACTTCTACGATGCAACAGGTACTAAGGTTGTTAATAACTGGGCTAACGTTGGTGGAGCTTGGTACTTCTTAAAAGCTGACGGTGTTATGGCTACTGGATGGCAACAAGTTGGTGGTGTTTGGTACTACTTAAATGCATCAGGAGCTATGGCTACTGGTTGGATAAATGACGGTGGAAACTGGTATTACTTAAATGCATCAGGTGCTATGTTAGCTAACACAACAACTCCTGATGGATACTATGTAGGACCATCTGGAGCTTGGGTTAAATAGTATTTAATATTTTAAACTAATACTTTATCCAAGTTAAAGGGTGAGGCTCTTGCCTCATCCTTTTTTTATATATTAATTTACCTTTTATTTTAAATAATTGACCATGAATAGTTGAAATGCTAAAATTATTAATATATGGAAAGGAATGAGATATTATGAATAGGGGGATTAAGTATATAATTTCACTCTCTATGGTAGTGAGTATTTTTTCAGCAGTTGAATTTTCAAATACACTAAATATTATTGACAAACCAGTTTATGCATCCAGTTATGAATTAACTGACTTGAAGTTGGAGACACCTGGTGGTGGAGATATAAATCTTTATGAAAATGATAATTACACTAAAGAACTAAACAGTAATAAGGATTTGCAAAAAATCTATTATGCTAAGATATCATCTGATAGATCAAAAGTGGTTTTCGACACAAGTGGTTTCGATGGCACTGTTAAAATTTTTAAGAGTAATAGTAAAAAGGTGTACGACAGTGGAGAGGAAATACCAGTTTTGACTGGAAAGACAACGTTTTATGTGAGGCTGTATGATACATATGATGATGGAAATCCAAGTAATTGCAGGAAAGAATACAAAGTTATTGTGAAAAGATACACAAGCGAAGAGGAAAATGAAATTAAAAATGATGATCAAGATAATATTTATTTAAAATATCTTCAATTAGATTATGGGGACATCCCAATAAGTTTTGATAAGGAAAAGTCTACCTATAGTGTAAAAGTTGATAAAGATGTTAAATCTATACCTATTAAAGCTGAACCTGAAGATGGTTCAATAGAGGTGAGAATTAATAATATAATTGTAGATGAAAATGATGATTATAAGAAAACAGTTAACTTAGATAATGGTAATAACAAGATAGAGATAACTCTTTCTCAATATGATGAAGAAAAGAGAGCTTATATAGTAAACATAGATAGAGAAGATCTATCGAATGCAACTGACCAGAATAATATTAATAACGGAAATAATGGAGCTCAAATAACAATACCTAATGGAAATGGCTCAAATAATTCTAATGATAACGAAAATAATATTACCAATGCTTCTGCTCGTAATAAATGGGAGAAAGTAATGGGTAAGTGGAGATATAACGATAGCTATGGTAATCCTATAAAAAGTTCTTGGTATTATGATAATACATATGGAAAAAAGTATTACTTTGATAATGATGGAAATATGATTACAGGATGGTTGAAACTAAACAATATCTGGTATTATTTGGATAATGGTGGAGCAATGGAAACAGGTTGGAAGCAAGTAGGAGAGAGTTGGTATTACTTGGATTATGATGGAAAAATGAAGACAGGCTGGTTTAAGGATAGTGATGGAAGATACTATTATTTAAATGAGTATGATGGATATATGATGCATGATACGACAATTGGTGGGTATAAGTTAGGCAGTAATGGAGCTTGGATAAAATAGAATAATAATATAAATGTTATGTATTTAAGGAGGATGAAAAATGAATAGTAATATTAAACGCATAATTGCAACAGTAATTGCTATAAATGCATTTTCAGCACTAGAGCCCGGGAAATACACTCATATAATGACTACAAGGGTTTATGCAGATGACGATATTTATCTAAAAGGTATAAATGTTACTGATGGAGATGATATAGTTCTAAATAGTTCGAAAAATACGTATAAAACTAATGTGCCAAATACTGATACAGAAGTGGTTATAAGGGTTACAACTAAGAAAAAAACAGATAAAGTTACGATTGATGGAGATAGTAATCCAGATAAACAAGGTGATACAAAATATAAAAAGACTGTAAGCTTGGATAAAGGTATTAATACATTTGATATAAAAGTGGAAGACGAAGATGGAGAAAAGGAAAGAGAATATACATTGAAAATAGATAGAGGTGGAAAACAATCTCAAGATTCAGATTCAGTATGTTTAGATAATATAAATGTAGATTATGGCAATGTAGATTTTGATAAGAAAACTACTTCTTATGATTTGAATGTACCTGATGATTTAAGTCAATTAAGAGTACAAGCCAAGCCGGAAAATGATAAGTATATAGTTAAGATTGATGGCATAAAAGTGGATGAAGATGATAAATTTAGAAGAGAAGTCAATCTTTCTAAAGGAGAAAATTCCATATCAATAGATGTGGAAGATGATGAAGATGATGATAATACAAAAACATATACTTTAAATGTATATAGAGGAAAAGATCCATCTAAAACAAGTGACAATGATTCTAATGCTAAATTTGATAATGATCAAGATCCAATTTATCTAGATGATATAGTTTTAGACGATGGAGATGTTAAATTTACTCCAAATTTTAATAAGAAGATAACTTCTTATAGTGCGGATGTTCCAGAATCATCAGAAGATGTTATAGTTAAGGCAGAACCAGAGGAAGGGTCAAGTATAGTAAAAATTAATGGTACGACAGCTGATTCTAAAAATAGAAAAAGGGTATCTCTAGTAAAAGGTAAAAATGTGATTGAGATACAGGTTAATACAGATGCAGACAAAGATGATGATGATGATTATGAAAAGAGAGTTTATACTTTAACGGTGTATAGAGGAACCAGTGAAGGGAGTAGTACAACAGTAAATAATGATACTACTAATAACCAAGATAATAAAACAGACACAGGTAATAGTAATAGTGGGCAGAATACTACAATATCAAAGAAAGCGAATCAATGGATAAATGTAAATGGGAATTGGCAATATAACGATTCTACAGGAAATCCAATAAAAAATACTTGGTACCTTGATAGAAATTATGGAAAATACTATTTTCTTAACCAAGATGGCAATATGGTTACAGGATGGTTAGCGAGTAATGGAAATTGGTATTACTTGGATCAAAGTGGTGCCATGGTAACGGGTTGGAAGCAACTTGGCGCTAATTGGTATTACTTAGATTCTCAAGGAAAAATGAAAACAGGCTGGTTTAAAGATACAAGTGGGAAATGGTATTATCTAGACGAATCTGGAGCCATGGCTGCAAGTACTATGATTGGAAACTACAAAATCGGAGCTGATGGAGTTTGGATAAGATAGAAATTTAGCTCAGTTAATCATATTGTTTATTGAAGTGATTCATAGGAAACAAATAAGGGACTATCAATTTAGATAGCCCCTTTAATTTATTGTCTTTATTTATTTAATCTTTTATTAAGTTCTTTCCTGTTCATATAGTTAAGAGCAACACCAACGCCTAAAACTATCCAAAATACAGGGGCTACACTTACAACTGAATCATTGAAGATTCCCGCAAACAAGTATCCTATAACACCTAAACATGTTGCAGCACCAAGTTTTTGAGATTTGGTAAAATCTTTTTTCAAAGCATAAAGCTTCATACTATCAATAATGTAAATAACCATAACAGCTAAGAATGCCAATAGTGCAATGATTCCATCACTTAATGCAATTTGTAGGTAAAGATTGTGTGGTTTATCTATAATTGTATTAGGCGAACCATATGTATAGTACAAACCTATTAAATCATTTTGAGGAAATCTAAAAACAAATGTATCAGGGCCACTACCTAGTATTAGGTTATCTTTAAGCATGGGAAGTGATCGTGACCAAATATAACCTCTAGCAGAGCCGAGTTTTTCTTTTCCCTTAAATCCAACAGTTGGAGGGAACTCCACATCAATATCTTTTTTACTATTTAAGTTTATTAGATGAATACTATTATCACTTTTTAAGTTAAACATAAACATTGGTTGGTTATCTAGATTTAAAAGTAAAGCATCATCTCTATTTGAATTAGGATAGAATTTTCCATATTTAAAAGAGATATTTTTAAATTTTTCATCATTAGTTGTATAAAGTTTATTTCCATTAACATTCCCTTTGACATAGCTAATGATTTCATTTTTTGAATTTTTGAATACATAATCATTATTCTCATAAGAAATATTTAAAGTATCGTTTTGTAATATAACTTGTACATCTTTATCTACGTGCTTTACATCTCTAATAGGCACGTGGTCTCTGTAATCAAAATCACTAGTATCATTAAATACGCTGAGGGAATCACTGATTAAACTGGGGATTCTTTCAAAAAAAGATCCTTTGACAGCGAAATTAAGCCCAACAGCTATAATTAATATAGAAGAAAAAACTATTAAAAGAGGCTTCCATTTTTCTAAAACTAATTTCCCAAAAATGATTACTGCAAAAATAGCTGCAACTGCAATGCCAATAATTCCGGCACGGGAAGTACTTCCAAATAACAACCAGATAGAAAGTAATGAAAAGAATCCAAGATTTAACTTATGAAAAATATCTTCATCTTCAAGCAAAGTCAAGCAGAATAATATAGGTAAAACGATAGCAACAAAACTGCCGACATAATCATAATGGAATAAGGTTCCATATAACTTTCCTTTTTCATAGAGTAAGTTTATTCCTTGATTTTGACTTTGATATTCACTAGGAATAGCGATAGCCAATCCTAACTTACTGTTTAGCAGATCTTGTCCAACGTATTGGAAAAGACCTAAGAATGAGTTGATAGCAACCAATATAAAAATAGGAGTAATTATATATTTATAATCATTGGTGGTTTTAAATGTATAGATAGAATACACAAAGAGAATAAAATAGCAAGCAATTGTAATAAAACCCTCAGCTCTGTCGTATATGCCATAAAAAGATACTTGTTTATAATTTGAAAATATTGCAGAAAGCAAAGTGAAAACTAGAAATATACTGCCTGCAAATGTAATTAAGGTTACAGTTTTATCTTTCTTTTTAAATATTTTCTTAAAAAAGACAATGCTAATAATAACCAATATTATGCAGAAAATCATTAGAAGAAAGGCTTTATCTTGAGAGAATAATTCTCTTTGAGCTTTTTCGCCAAAAATAGTCAATGTATTTTTATCTGCATTAGTCATTGCCATACGGACAATTATAGGTACTATTGTCAGTATAAATGCAATGGGAAAGAAAAAATCAATGTTTTTTTTCTTGAAAAAAGTTTTAATGTTCTCCAATTTCCACACATCCTAATATATTTATTTTTGTAATTTATTGATACAAATTATTTAAATTATAACACTCTACATAAGTCATTGCAATTAAGTGAAAGGCAACCTTTTATAAACTAAGATTTTTTTACTAAAACTGAAGCAAGAAAATCTTAGTCTATTTGAATAAATTCTTAAATATTTCTATTATATATTTCGTCTTTATACCAAAATATACTAGCAATGTAACAATAAAACCATACTTTTTCCTATAATGTTTTTTATAAAAAATCCACATTGCCTCATGGAAGTCGTATATAACTTTAGATCTTTTCTTTTTAGAACTGCCGCCTTTATAATGTACAATTTGTGCTTCGGGATAATAAAGTATTTTATATCCGCGGTCTTTGATTTTATAGCATAAATCTATATCTTCACCATACATAAAAAAGTCCTCATCAAGGCCACCAACTTCCTCGAAAACAAGTTTTGGCATAAGCATAAATGCTCCAGTAAGACAATCAATTTCTCCAATCTCATTCTCATCTAGGTGAAGCGCATTATATTGTCCATACTTTAATGCATTTTTTTTATGTAATTTCAAAAAATAATATAATGATGCTTTGGGCGTGGGGAAACCACGTTTGCAAGCATGATCTAGTTCGCCATTGGCTAAAATTACTTTGCAACCTAATGCACCAATGTTTTTGTCTTTTTCCATCTGTGTTATACATTTTTCTAAACAATTCTCTTTAAGCACAGTGTCAGAATTTAATAATAGTATGTATTTTCCTTTGGCAAGCTTAATTCCTATATTATTTGCTTTTGCAAAGCCTAAGTTATCTTTATTTATGGTTATGCGAAGCTTTTGAGTTACTAGAATATTTCTGAATTTATATTGTAATTTATAGATACTGCCATCGCTAGAAGCATTATCTATAAGTATAATTTCATAATTAAAGTTGTGATGTTCTTTAATTATAGACTCTATTGCTTGTTTCGTAAGATTATAAGTATTGTAGTTTACAATAATAATAGATAATTTCACGTTTTCTCTCCCTTGATAGTTTTTATTTATGTACAAAAAATATTAATAATAATTGACATAGTGTTATAAATTAACTTCATTATTTGCTGAGTTCGGATTATTTGTCATAATTTTTTCGTTATTTTTAAATCCTTTGAAGGCGGTTTTGAACAATATACTTATATCCATTAAGACATTCCAATTCTCTATGTAATTAATGTCAAATTCAATTCTTTTTTTTATAGAGGTGTCACCTCTATACCCATTTATCTGGGCTAGTCCGGTTATGCCAGGCTTTACTTGATGTTTTACCATGTAAAGAGGAATTTCATTTTTAAAATTTTCAACAAAATGTGGGAGCTCAGGTCTAGGACCGACTAAACTCATATCACCTTTCAATACATTAAAGAATTGTGGTAGTTCGTCTATGGAAAATTTGCGAATAAAAGAACCGAATTTAGTTTTTCTAGGATCATTGTTTGTACTCCAACCTGTTTCCTCTTGTGAATTAATTTTCATTGATCTAAATTTATACATAACAAATAAAGTTTTATTTAATCCTACGCGTTTCTGCCTAAATATTATAGGGCCTTTCGAAGTAAGTTTAATGATTATAGCTGTTACAATCATTACAGGGCTTGTACATAATATTAAAAAAAGTGAACCTAGTATATCTATGGTTCTTTTTATAAAGGCATTGCCTAGATTGTCTAAAGGAATCCTTCGTATATTAATTAGAGGAATGTTTCCGATTTGATCTATGTATGGTTGACTTGGAATGTATTTGTAGCAAAAAGGTATTATGGAAATTTTTGTACCGCTTTTTTCACAATCCGAAACTATGTTTTCTAAATACTCTGCATCTGACAGATCAAGAGCGCAGACAACTTCATCAGGTTTAAATTCATTTAGAACATCATATAAATCAGAATAATTTCCAAGCTTTTTACCATGAAAATTAGAAGTATCCGATACATATCCAGAATAACTATAACCAAAGCTTTTATTGCTATTAAGAACTTCTAAGTATTCATTTGCAACCTCACCAGCACCAACAATTATTATATGCTTTAAGTTTAAACCTTTAGTTCTCATTCTCGATAATATTTTTCTTAGAATAAATCTTTTTGCCATTACTAATACAATATTTACAAAATAAAAAATGACTATTACTAACCTTGAAATGTGTACTAATTTTAGAACAAAAAGCAATGATAAAATAATAGCAGTAAGAATTGTGTTAGATTTAATTATTGCGCCACATTCCTTGACAAATGATCTCGTTCTAAATGAATGATATAAGTTGAAAAAATTAAACAAAATAAGATTTATTGGTACTATTATAATGGAAAATTTAATGTATGTAGCTAAAGTTATGTAATAAGTATCTGGAGAAAAAATATAAAAACGGATTAAATATGCTAATGTCATTGAAATAAATAAAATTATAATATCTGAAATAGCATTAAATTTATTTAGTAGTTTTTGATTTTCTTTTATCATCCATATCATCCTTTATAGTTCAAATTTAAACTGTTTCATTATTGTACCATAAGTGTTTAAATAGTTACTAAAATAACAAAAGTTATATAAATATTTTAGTTGTATAATATCATTTTACATAAAAATTCGTAATAAATAAAGGGTTTCAATAAATTGGACTAACTACCAGTGCATAATTACAGTAGTAGTTATTTATTTATTCCTCATAATATGGTAAGATTTAATGTAGAATGTGAATAAAATGTATATATTTCAAATTTAAAGTCTTTTCTATAGATAAAGAGTTATTATATATTTGAGTATATTTAGCTAGTTGGGCTAAATGATATTTTGGATGACAAAAGTTTTATGGAATAGTAATTAATAAAATTTTAATAAGTAAAAATATGTAGGAAGAAGTGATTATTTTGACAAAAGGTATAATACTTGCAGGTGGAAGTGGGACAAGACTTTATCCGCTAACTATGGTAACTTCGAAACAATTATTGCCGGTATATGACAAGCCAATGATTTATTATCCATTATCAACTTTAATGTTAGCAGGAATTAAGGATATATTAATAATTTCAACACCACAGGATTTACCTAACTTTGAAAAGCTATTAGGCGATGGAGCTAGATATGGAATAAA
>Ga0209281_1001863_pt1 | contig 10184 bp, 12 predicted proteins | sample MedtruBG_FD_187514 | JGI IMG/M metagenome (GOLD analysis project Ga0209281, IMG submission 187514) | Root nodule microbial communities of legume samples collected from California, USA - Medicago truncatula BG (SPAdes) (version 2) | ecosystem: Host-associated > Plants > Roots > Nodule | place... | reverse complement strand
TGGCGGCGATCGCCGGCGTGATGTGGGCCGCCAACTATTCCACCGCCCAGTTCGCGATGGGCTTCGTGCCGGGCCTGAAGGCCTTCTCGGCGGCGGTGCTGGGCGGGATCGGCAATATCTACGGCGCCATGCTGGGCGGTATCCTGCTGGGCCTGATCGAGAGCCTGGGCGCCGGCTATATCGGTGATTTGACCGGCGACTTCCTGGGCAGCAACTACCAGGATATCTTCGCCTTCATCGTGTTGATCATCGTGCTGACCCTGCGCCCCTCCGGGATCATGGGTGAACGCGTGGCCGACCGCGCTTAAAAATCGGTCCATGTTCCTGCTGCGCCCGCGTGATCGACTGCCGTACGGTGTTCGCCATCCTCGTGTGCCTGAGCACACTCCGGTGGCGGCGCTCCGGTCGCGAGATCGAGTAGAAAAACAACTTACACAACCGGAAGAAACCTTATGTCTCTCATTTCCTTCGACATGAAGCGCCATCCGAAGCAGGCGCGCACCAGCCTGCTGGTGCTGCTGGCGCTGATGATCGTGTTCCCGTTCATTGCCCAGCAGTTCGGCAATTCGTGGGTGCGCATCATGGACATCGCCTTGCTCTACATCATGCTGGCGCTGGGCCTGAACGTGGTGGTGGGCTTTGCCGGCCTGCTCGACCTGGGCTATATCGCGTTCTACGCCATCGGCGCCTACACCGCCGGCCTGCTGGCCTCGCCCCAGTTTGCGGCGGTGCTGGAGTCGTTCGTCAACACCTATCCGGCGGTGGGCAATTTCCTGGTCATGGTGTGCGGACCGGAGATCGTGCAGAACGGCATCCACCTGTCGCTGTGGGTGATCGTGCCGCTGTCGGCGTTGTGCGCGGCGCTGTTTGGCGCATTGCTGGGCGCGCCCACCTTGAAGCTGCGCGGCGACTACCTGGCCATCGTGACGCTGGGCTTCGGGGAAATCATCCGCATCTTCATGAACAACCTCAATGCGCCGGTCAACATCACCAACGGCCCGCAGGGCATCAACCTGATCGACCCGATCCGGGTGTTCGGGGTGTCGCTGTCGGGCGAGCCGGGCTCGGGCTCGATGGTCAATGTGTTCGGGATCATGACGCCCTCTGTCAATGCCTATTACTTCCTGTTCCTGGTGCTGTGCATCGCGGTGATCTTCTTCTCGGTGCGGCTGCAGGACTCGCGCCTGGGCCGGGCCTGGGTCGCCATTCGGGAAGACGAGATCGCGGCCAAGGCGATGGGCATCAACACCCGTAACGTCAAGCTGCTGGCCTTTGCGATGGGCGCCTCCTTCGGCGGCGTGGCCGGCGCCATGTTTGCGTCGTTCCAGGGTTTCGTGTCCCCCGAGTCGTTCTCGCTGACCGAGTCCATCGCGGTGCTGGCGATGGTGGTGCTGGGTGGGATCGGCCATATCCCCGGGGTGGTGCTGGGCGGGGTGATCCTGGCGGCCCTGCCGGAAGTGCTGCGGCATGTGGTCGAGCCGCTGCAGATGAGCCTGTTCGGCAAGGTCTGGATCGATGCCGAAGTGCTGCGCCAGTTGCTGTACGGCCTGGCGATGGTGACCATCATGCTGACCCGCCCGGCCGGCTTGTGGCCGTCGCCGCGGCATGAAGACCGCCCTGAAGTGGACCATGCGTCCGTTGGCACCACCGGTGAAGTGAAAGCCTGACATGACCCAGACCCTGCTCAACATCCGCGACGTCAGCAAGCGCTTTGGCGGCTTGCAAGCCTTGAACGGCGTCGGCCTCACCATCGAAAAAGGCCAGATCTATGGCCTGATCGGCCCCAATGGCGCTGGCAAGACCACCTTCTTCAATGTCATCACGGGCCTGTACCAGCCCGACACCGGCAGCTTCGAGCTGGACGGCAAGCCCTATAGTCCCAGCGCCCCGCACGAAGTGGCCAAGGCCGGCATTGCGCGCACCTTCCAGAACATCCGCCTGTTCGGCGAGATGACGGTGCTGGAGAACGTGATGGTGGGCTGCCACGTGCGCACCCGGCAGAACGTGCTTGGTGCGGTGCTGCGCCACAAGGCCGCGCGCGAGGAAGAAGCGCAGATCCGTGCCAAGTCGCAGCAGCTGCTGGACTTCGTGGGGATCGGCCAGTTTGCCAAGCGCACTGCGCGACACCTGTCGTATGGCGACCAGAGACGGTTGGAAATCGCCCGCGCGCTGGCCACCGAGCCGCAACTGCTTGCGCTGGACGAACCGGCTGCGGGCATGAACGCCACCGAGAAGCTGGCCCTGCGCGAACTGCTGGTCAAGATCCAGGCCGACGGCAAGACCATCCTGCTCATCGAGCACGACGTCAAGTTGATGATGGGCCTGTGCGACCGGATCACGGTGCTGGACTACGGAAAGCCGATTGCCGAGGGCGTGCCGGCGGAGGTGCAGAAGAATCCTGCGGTGATCGAAGCGTATCTGGGAGCGGGTCACTGACCGAAGAGAAGACATGACAACGAATATTCTGAACGTGGAGCAACTGAGCGTGGCCTATGGCGGCATCCAGGCGGTCAAGGGCATCAGCCTGGAGGTCAACGAGGCAGAGCTGGTGACCCTGATCGGGGCCAACGGCGCGGGCAAGACCACCACCCTCAAGGCCATCACCGGCACCTTGCCCAACTGCAAGGTGGAGGGGCACATCACCTACCAGGGCCAGGCGCTCAAGGGCCGCAAGTCATTCGAGCTGGTCAAGGACAAGCTGGCGATGGTGCCGGAAGGGCGGGGCGTCTTTACCCGCATGAGCATCCAGGAAAACCTGTTGATGGGTGCGTTCACCAGCAACGACAAAGGGCAGATCGAGGCCGATATCGAGCGCTGGTTCGAGGTGTTTCCGCGCCTGAAGGAACGGGCGGGGCAGATGGCGGGCACGCTCTCGGGAGGCGAGCAGCAGATGCTGGCGATGGCACGGGCCTTGATGAGCCATCCCAGGTTGCTGCTGCTCGATGAGCCGTCGATGGGGCTGTCGCCGATCATGGTCGAGAAGATCTTCGAGGTGATTCGCAACGTGTCGGCCCAGGGCATCACGATCCTGCTGGTGGAGCAAAACGCCAAGCTGGCGTTGCAGGCGGCGCACCGGGGGTATGTGATGGAGTCGGGGTTGATCACCATCGACGGCGCGGCTGGCGACCTGCTGGATGATCCACGGGTGAAGGCAGCCTATCTGGGCGAGGGGTGAGCGGCGCCCGATCCGCTTGTATTGCATAGGTCCCTGCGCCGGCAGGGACCTATCGGTTTGCAGCAATCAACTCAGGCCGCCTTCTTCGCGCGTGCCATATTGCGCAGCGCCTTGACCTTATCATGATTGGCCAATACGCCCTGGTACTGACGTTCAACGACCAGCCGAATATCGTCCGGCAAGTCCTGCGCCAGTGCCTTGCGGTAAGCATGGACTGCGGCGTCTTCTCCGCGTTCACATTCCGACAGGATTGCGTCGTCATCGCGCCCGGTGATGGCTGCCTTCAGATTGACCCATTGTCGATGCAGCGTACCACCCAAGGTACTGTGATTGGTCGGCTCGCCGCCCAGGCGGTGCACCAGATCCTGTAGATCAAGCACGGTCTGCGCGCAATCGGTCGCTCGCGTCATGAACATTTCCTTGTAATTCACATAACGTTCCTGAGCGTCCTCGGCACAGGCGCGAAACCCTTTCTCGCCATCCTTGGAAATCTGGATCAGGTCATTGAGGGTGGAAATCAAATGGTCGTTGGTCATGAAATTCTCCTTTCAGACTGGCCGGACTGCGCCATCAATCAATGCACAAACAGATAGACAAGCACCAGCACGAATGCGGGAACGCCACAAATCCATGCCAAGAAATATTTACCCATGAAGTTCTCCTTTTCGCGCGATGACGCATCGTTATAAGCATGACGGAAGCGCCGTCTACTGCGTTGCTGAAACGCTTCCAGTAAGTCCATCTTAGGAGGCGCGTCGCGTGTGTGCCATCGGACGACTGCCCAAGGCCATGTAGGAATCGCGCTGCGGGGCAAAGGCTCGCGCCGTCATGGGGAAACTCACTGAAGTCCACAGCCGGCAAGGGCTCGGGCGTTGTCCTACAAAGCAATCGGGAGGCGTCCTATAGGGTAACTCTACCGTGGATTGGTACTATTTTTCCCATGTTGCAATGCTTGTCGCGTCCCTCCATGTCGCACGTCCCGCATTAACACCAGGAGCTTTTCCATGAACAGGAACATGATTGCAGGCCAGGCCCAAGTCGTCGTTGGCAAAGTGCAGGAGAAGCTCGCCGTGCTGATCGGTCATACCGAATTACGGCGCGCGGCCACCCAGCGCCAGACGCATGGACGCATCATGCACGCGGTGGGAGAAGCGCAGGATCTGATCCGCCGTTCGCTGCGTCATCGCCGCGTATCGATGTAGAGGGTGTAAGGGCGCGGCGCGGCATTGATCATGGGTGCCGGTGCAGTGCGCTTGTCCTACAAGGTAATCGGGCTGGCACCTATAGAAAGCGCAACGGCAGGAAAGTATCTTACACCTCATGCAATCGCGGACCTGGAATATCTCCGCGACGAACGGCAGCGATCAGGGCTCACGGGCGCATGATCGGATAAACGGTCGCTGAGTCGGCCGCAACGTCATCGAGGAGATAGTCATGGACAAGCTGGTGCTCGGCTGGTTGTTGGGTGTGCCGGTGGCGATGCTGGTGGTGTTGCAGTACCTGATGTGATGGTCCGTCGGTTGTTCCGGCGCACCCTGAACCGAACAAGGAGAACAAGCATGCAGGCTAACAAATTCAAGACCGTCCGCAGCGACGTGCAGGATCTGCTGCAGCAGGCGCAGGATCTGTTTGCCGAGGCGACAGAGGCCACTGGCAAGAAGGCCGACGAATTGCGCGCCAAGGGCCAGGATGTCCTGAACCAGGCGCTCGAGGTTGCCCAGACTGCGCAAACCGCAGTGGTGCAGGGCAGCCGTGAACTGGTCAACACCACGGACGACTATGTGCAGGCAAATCCGTGGCGTGCCATTGCGATCTCCGCCGGCGTTGGCCTGTTGGTAGGCCTGGCCGTGGGGCGCAGCAGCGACCACTATTGAATGCCGGTCTGAAATCTAGCCAAGCGCCGGCATCGGCTGGCGCGGTAGTAACGAAATCGGAGAAAGGAATGACCATGACCAAGAATCCACCGCCAACCACGGTACAGCAGGACAAGCCGTTTCATATCGACAAGGAAGCATTGCGCGCCGCCGCGCGCAAGCTTGATGAAGGTGCGGTGACCGATGGCTACCGTGGTAACCGCAAGGAGGTCATCGAGATGCTCAACGATGCCCTGGCCACCGAATTGTTGTGCGTGCTGCGATACAAGCGCCACTACTACACCGCCAAGGGGCTGGAGAACGAGCCGATCAAGGCCGAATTCCTGCAGCATGCCCAGGAAGAACAAAGCCATGCCGACAAGATTGCCGAACGTATCGTGCAACTCAATGGCGAGCCTGACTTCAATCCGCGCACCTTGGCCGATCGTAGTCATGCCGAATATGACCAGTCCGACAGCATCAAGGACATGATCCGGGCTAACCTGATCGCTGAACGCGTGGCCATCGAGGCGTATCGCCAGATGATCGAACGCATCGGCGACAACGACCCGACCACCAAGCATATGCTGGTCCAGATCATGGCGCAGGAGGAAGAACACGCCGATGACATGACCGATTTGCTTGATTTGTAAGTTTTTATCGCAGCACGGGCAGCCCCAGAGCTACCTTTTTTTATCACTGACCGAGGAGACCACCATGAACTGGGACATCGTAGAAGGTAACTGGAAACAATTCAAAGGCAAAGCCAAGGAACAATGGGGCAAATTGACCGATGATGACCTGGACGTGATCGCCGGCAAGCGCGATCAACTGGCCGGTCGTATCCAGGAAGCCTACGGCGTGAACAAGGATGAGGCTGAAAAGCAGATCAGCGCCTTCGAAAAGCGTAACGAAGACTGGCGTCAATAAGATAGGCGGCATCGTCGCCGCTGATGATTTAAGTATTACCACTGATAAATATCAACAACAAAGGAACATGAAAATGAAAAAACTCATCGCAACCATGGTTTTCGGCGTCGCTTCGATCGGCCTGCACGGTGGTGCATTTGCCGCTGACGCGGTCAAGTCCCAGTACAAGGCCGACACGGCCAAGGCTGACAGCGACTACAAGGTCGCCAAGAAGAAGTGTGGCCCGATGTCGGGCAATGACAAGGACGTCTGCCAGAAGGAAGCCAAGGCTGCCCACGAATCGGCTATCGCCGATGCCAAGGCCAAGCGCAAGAACACTGATAACAACATGGATGCCCGCAAGGACAAGAATGACGCCAACTATGACGTCGCCAAGGAAAAGTGCGATGCCATGAGCGGTGATGCCAAGGACAAGTGCGTTGCTGACGCCAAGGTCAAGTTCGGCAAGTAATCCTTGCTGCTGCATCAAACAGTCTTGAGGTGCCGTGCGCCCTTGGCGCTGGCTACCCGGCAGTGATTACCCTTGAATCATTATTCCTAGATAGGAGAGCATCATGAGTTTGACTAAAATGTCCCTGACCAAGCGTTTCCTCGGTTTCTTCCTGGCCCTGTTCATGGTTTCGCTGGTTGGTTGCGCTTCCAGCCCAGGCAAGGAAGGCACTGGCGAATACGTGGATGACGCCGTCATCACCACCAAGGTGAAGGCTGCCATTTTCAACGAATCGAACCTGAAGTCCTCGGAAATCAACGTCGAGACCTACAAGGGCGTGGTCCAGCTCTCCGGTTTCGTGACCAACGCCACCTCGGCTTCGCGCGCTACCGAACTGGCTCGCGGCGTCAAGGGCGTGCAATCGGTGCGTAACGACCTGCGCCTGAAGCAGTAACGTTGCTTGCAGGAGCGCAGCCGGCCCGGGCCCGTGAAGGTCCGGTCCGGTTTGCGCTTGTCCGCTCCCAGAGCGCATCAGGGATCCTCTGGTGTGCTCCGGGAGCAGACAGCATAGGGTGCAGTAAGGTATAGTTAGTCCCCGTTGCGCGCTGGCATCCGGGGGCAGCGCCTCCGACGGCGGCCATGCCGAGGCCGCCGCCCAATGCGGCGCGGTATGGTGGAACGTACGAACCCGTCAGGCAATGCGCCGCAGCGCTGCGGCATCTTTATCACCGCTCAATTACTATGACAAAAATACTTGTAGTCGATGACCATGCGGTCGTGCGGGCCGGTGTGCACCATTTCATCTCGGAAATTCCTTCGATGGAAATCGGTGGCGAGGCAAGCACGGCTGAAGAAGCAATCCGCCTGGTGCGGACCCAGGACTGGGATATCGTGCTGCTCGACATTGCCATGCCTGACAAGAGCGGCGTGGAAGTGCTCAAGCAGATCAAGCGCGAAAAGCCGGAGCTTCCGGTGCTGATGCTGAGCATGCACCCTGAAAGCCGTTATGCGGTCCAGGTGCTGCGCAGCGGTGCCAGTGGCTATGTGCAGAAAGAAGCGTTGGCCACTGAACTGGTCAATGCCATCAATACCATTCTGCGTGGTCACAAGTACATCAGCTACGGCGTAGCGGAGTTGCTGACCAGCGAACCGGTTGATTCTGAAAAGCCACTGCACGAGACCTTGTCGCAGCGCGAATACGAGATCTTCTACAAACTGGGGCAAGGGCAGGGCGTGACCCAGATCGCTGACGAACTGTGTTTGTCGGTCAAGACCGTGAGCACTTATCGCTCGCGCGTGCTGCAAAAAATGAGCATGACCAACAACGCAGACATCATTTACTACGCGATCAAGAACAATCTGATCGACTAATCCTGCCGGATTCCTGCCATTAATCGCGGGGATGACGCCGGCAGGATCACGGGCATGGCAGATCATGGATGACAATCTCAACACGTGGGCCCGACGCGCCGATAGCGCAGAGGCTCCGCTGCGGATTTTCCTGGTGGAAGATTCTGCAGACGTGCGTGATCTGATCGTGGAGAGCCTGGTCGAGATCGATGGCGTTTCATTGGCCGGTCATGCCGAAACCGAGCGCGAGGCCCTGCAGCATCTGCAACACCACGCTTACGACGTGCTGGTGCTGGATATCCAGCTCAAGCAAGGCAATGGGATGAGCCTGCTGCAATCGCTCGATCGCGCCCATGCGCGTCCCGCCGAAGAGATCAAGGTCGTATTCAGCAACCATGTCAGCCCCACCTACCGCAAGGCCGGCAAGCTGTGTGGCGTGGCGCACTTCTTCGACAAGTCATCCGAACTGCCGCTGCTGTGCAACCTGCTGGAGCGGCTGGCACGCGAAAAACTGGGCGTGCGCTTCTATAATCCTGCCAATACGCCTCCCGTGCCGGCCCAGTCGGGCGGGGCGTGATGCATTTCTTGCCGGGCGAATGCGCCTTGGCTGTGGCAGGCATCAACTGTATTGCGCCGGGTCGGTGTGGGACCGTCCGGTTGTGCTGATAAAAAAAGCAGGGGATTCCCGACGATGAGAAACCAAACCGGGGGGGGCCGCCCCTCAGCCTTGGACACCCAGAACAGCGGCTCTTCCGAGCACTTTTCCAGCGTCCAGTCCAATAACAGCAACATGGTCACCATTGCCATGGGAATGGCCATGGTAGTGATCCTGTTCGGGGTAGTGGTGCTGGTCGCCTCGTTCCTGGAAGACGCCTATCGCCCGTTGCTGACCGATCTGCTGGCAGTGGGGCCGGTCACCGCCATCGGCTTCATCCTGGCCGGCGGGGCGCTCTATCTGCAAGGCATGATTGCCGGCCAGCCCAATGCGCGGTTGCGCGCGGTGGTCAGGCTGCTGGCGCTGGTGCTGCTGGCGTTGGGCGGGGTGACGTTGGTGCATGGCGGCCTGTATGCATTGGGTTGGATCCCGGTCGATGCCGGCCATCCGGTACCGATGCTGGTGATTCCGCCATTGCTGGCCATTGCGTTCATCGTGGTCGCACTGGCGCTGATGCTGCACGACTGGCGCTTGTTAGGGGGCTATTTTCCGGCCGAGTACCTGTGCTTCGCGCTGCTGGGACTGAGCGCCATCCCGCTGGTCGGTTATATCTACGGCGTCAACCAATTCCTCTATCTGGATTTCTACCTGCCGGTGCCCTGGCTTTCGTGTGCCGTCTTCGCATTGCTGGGTACGGCGCTGCTGATGGCGCGTCCCGGTCATGCGTTGATGGCGGTCATCATGCGCATCGCGCCTGGCGGCCAGATGTTGCGCCGTCTGTTGCCGCAGACCCTGCTGCTGTTTTTGGCGTTTAGCCTGTTGCTCAACTGGGGCATGACCAACGGCTGGATCCTGCCGGAACTGCTGCTGCCGACGTTGACCCTGATCAATGGCGTGATCATCGTCTTCATCTTCTGGGGTTCTGCCAGTCGTCTCGACAGCGAGTACGGCGAACGTACCCGCAATGCCCAGAAGCTGGCCGAGACCAGCGCGTTGCTCAATGCCGTCAGCGAGAGCACCAGCGATCCGATCTTCGTCAAGAACCGGCAGGGCCTGATGATCTTCGCCAACCCGGCCACGCTGGGCAAGCTGGGCAAGACCTGGGAAGAGACCATGTATCGCGCCAGCCGTGAACTGTTCCTGGTACCGGAAGAGGCGGACCAGATCGACCAGGATGACCGCCGCGTAATGGCCTCGGGCAAGCCCGAGAAGCTCGAGCAGAGCATCCACCTGCCCGAAGGCGTGGTGACCTTCCAGACAGCCAAGGTGCCCTGGTTCGGCAAGGATGGCAGCGTACAGGGCGTCATCGGCATCAGCACCGACATCAGCGAGCGCAAGCAGGCCGAAGATATCCTGCGGCAGCGCGAAAGCCAGTTGGAGAAGATGGTCGTGCAGCGTACCGCGTTGTTGCGCGAGCTGACCAATCACCTGGAGACGGTGCGTGAGGAAGAAAAGCGCGCCATTGCGCGCGAGCTGCATGACAACATGGGGGCATCGCTGACGGCTATCTCGATGCATCTGGAAGGCGTGTACCAGGTGTTGCCCACCGATGATAAATGGATCGATCGCAAGACCCGCATGCAGGCGCTCATGAAATCGCTGGTGGCGACGACGCGCCGAATCCAGACCGAGCTGCGTCCCAACACGCTCGATCTGTTCGGCCTCAAGGCCGCCATCACCGAGCAACTGGATGAATTGCAGGAGCGCACCGGCATTGCCTGCCGCGCCAGTCTGCCGGATGAAGATGTGGAGGTCGGGCACGAGATGGAGATTGCCATCTACCGCATGCTG
>Ga0209281_1001862_pt1 | contig 10186 bp, 7 predicted proteins | sample MedtruBG_FD_187514 | JGI IMG/M metagenome (GOLD analysis project Ga0209281, IMG submission 187514) | Root nodule microbial communities of legume samples collected from California, USA - Medicago truncatula BG (SPAdes) (version 2) | ecosystem: Host-associated > Plants > Roots > Nodule | place... | reverse complement strand
AGATAATAAAAAAGGTAAAAGATAAACCTGAGATAATAATCCTGGATCCACCGAGAACAGGAGTGCATCCCAAGGCGTTGGATTATGTGATTAAATTTAACGCACCTGAAATAATATATGTTTCCTGTAATCCAAAGACATTAGTAGAAGACCTTAAAGTTCTTACAGAAAAGGGATATAAAGTAGTTAAAACTAAGGTGAAAGATATGTTCCCTAATACGCCTCATGTTGAAACTGTAGTGAAGCTAATCAAGAAATAAAGCGGTTTAAAACATTTTATAATAAAAAAATATAGGTGTTTGCCACGAATTTGCCACCATTTTTTTAAAATGGTGGCAAGTTTTTTGCTATATTTTTCAATATATTAACAGAAGAATTAGAGTTGTTTAAGCTATGCTCAGAACTTAAAAATACAGAGTCATTACATAAAAGTGTAACTGATAGAATTAAATCTGTGCTTGGATTTAAAAGAGTTATTTAGTATAGAAAAGGAGCGCTAAAGGTTCTAGGGGTGAAGGAGATAATATTTATTTAAATAAAAAATAGCATTTCGCATGGAAACACTATAACCGACAATAATAGTATATTGTATGTGCTATGTTAGGTCAATGAACAGAGCATAATAAAATTGAAACAATATAAAATATATTTACAAAATGATAAAAAAGTGGTAACATTTATTCTTAATAAGAGTAAAGTGCACGTAACTTTTTAAAAATTAAATATTATATGGGCAATGAAAGGGAAAAGTATTATAGAATACAATTTTCAGAGAGGGAGTGTCACCGACTGCAAGCATTCCTAAATATGACTATAAGAAAAACTACCCTGGAGCTATGGCTGATTAGCAGAACTTTGTGAAATGTCATCGGTGAAAATCGTTAAAGATTTAAGAGAAGAATTGAGTTAATTTAATTCAATTTGGGTGGAACCACGGATATTATGCATTCGTCCCAAGCTAGGGATGGATGCTTTTTTTGTACAAAAAATCAAGAATATTTATATAAAACGCAAATTAATTTTGAAAAAAGGAGGTAATTAGTTATGATGAATATAAAACTTAAAGATGGATCAGTAAAGGAAATTTCTGAAGGCTCTAGCATTTATGACCTTGCAGGTTTAATCAGCAAAAATTTAGTTAAAGCTGCAATAGTGGGGGAAGTAAATGGAACCTTAGTGGACTTAAGAACTAAATTAAAAGATAATGATGAGGTAAATATCTTAACCTACGATGATAAAAAAGCAGTTGAAGTAATAAGACATTCTACTTCTCATATTATGGCTCAAGCAGTTAAAAGACTTTATGAAAATGCAAAACTTGCTATAGGCCCATCAATAGAAAATGGTTTTTATTATGATTTTGATATGGAAAATTCATTATCTGCAGAAGACTTAAGTAAGATTGAAGCAGAGATGAACAAAATAATAAGTGAAAATTTAAGCTTTGAGAAAATTGATGTTTCAAGAAAAGAAGCGATAAAGATAATGGAGGAAAAAGGAGAAACATACAAAGTAGATCTAATCTCAGATCTTCCAGAAGGCGAAAAGATATCATTATATAAGCAGGGAGATTATATTGACCTTTGTAGAGGACCTCATATTCCTTCTACAAAATATGTAAAAGCCTTTAAATTAATAAGTGTTGCAGGTGCATATTGGAGAGGAAATGAAAAAAATAAAATGCTTCAAAGAGTATATGGTGTGGCATTTTCAAATAAAACATTATTGGAAATTCATCTGCACAATTTAGAAGAAGCTAAAAAGAGAGATCATAGAAAATTAGGAAAAGAGTTAAAATTATTTACTTTTGCTGATGAAGGACCAGGTTTTCCATTTATGCTTCCTAAAGGAGTAATCTTAAAGAATACTTTAATTGATTTTTGGAGAAAGCTTCATTATGAAGCAGGTTATGTAGAAATAGAAACACCAATAATGCTCAATAAAAAGTTGTGGGAGACTTCAGGCCATTGGTATCATTATAAAGAAAATATGTATACTTCAATGATTGATGAAGAAGAGTTTGCGCTAAAGCCAATGAACTGTCCAGGTGGAATGCTGGTATATAAATCAGAAGCTCACTCCTATAGAGATTTTCCAATGAGAGTTGGTGAGCTTGGAAGAGTTCACAGACATGAACTTTCAGGAGCCTTACATGGACTTATGAGAGTAAGAGCCTTTACTCAGGATGATGCTCATATATTCATGCTGCCAGAGCAGATAAAATCAGAGATTAAAGGTGTTATTTCTTTAATAGACGAGGTGTATTCAAAGTTTGGCTTTAAATATAATCTTGAACTTTCCACAAGACCAGAAGATTCCATGGGAAGTGATGAAGATTGGGAACTTGCGGAGAGTTCATTAAAAGGTGCTTTAGATGAGTTAAATTTAGACTATAAAATAAATGAAGGGGATGGAGCCTTTTATGGACCTAAAATAGACTTCCACCTTGAAGATAGCATAGGAAGAACATGGCAGTGCGGAACAATTCAATTAGATTTTCAACTTCCTCAAAGATTTGAACTAGAGTATATTGGAAGTGATGGAGAAAAGCATAGGCCAATAGTAATTCATAGAGTTGTATTTGGAAGTATAGAAAGGTTTATTGGAATACTAATAGAACACTTTGCTGGCAAATTTCCAACATGGCTTGCACCAGTGCAGGCAAAAGTATTACCTATATCAAGCAAATACAGCGATTATTCAGAGAAAGTTAAGGAACAATTAAGTGCAGTAGGAATAAGAGTTGAAATTGACTTTAGAAATGAGAAGATAGGCTACAAAATAAGAGAAGCTAGAAATGAAAGAATTCCGTATATAGTAGTTGTTGGAGAAAAGGAAGAAGCAGAGAATAAGATTTCACTACGAAGCAGAAAAAATGGAGATGAAGGAATTTTAGAATTAGAAGAATTAATACAAAGAATTGATGAGGAAGTAAAAAACAAAGAACTTTAATAATTTAGTTGGGTTATTATATAGTATTATGAATTAAGGGATAACTGAGGGAAAATAAAGCTTCAGTTGTTCCTTTTGCATTTTAGATAAAAATAAAATGAAGTTAATTTAGTGTATATCATAATAAAACAATAGAATAGGTATATATTTTTGAGTCTATAAATCATATGTTTTCGTAAACATTAAAACACAATTTAGGAACCTAAGTAAATTGATATAACCAGCTACAATAAGAGTTTATAATATACAAATATGATTTTATGGATTTGAATGTATTATTAAACTATAGTATAATGAAACGCTAAGAAAATGAAAGAAAACTTAATAAATTTTACCTAAAAATGGCATTATCTTTATCTTATAATGTATCATTGGATTTGAATAGTTTAATGAGACATATTAAGATAAAGATAAGTTTATTATGTAAGGATGATAGATTATGATTTATAAATATGAGAGAGTTAACACAAAGAAGCAGAGCGTAGGTAGGCAAGAAATGATTCTCGACAAATTAGGAGTTACTTTTGATAAGAATTATACGGATAAAATAAGTGGAAAAGGCATTGATAGACCAGCATTAAATAGACTTAAATTAGATGTAAATGAGGGAGATATAATCTATTGTGAAAGTATTAGCAGGTTAGGAAGAAATGTTGATGATCTTAGAGCTACATGTGATTACTTTAAAAATAAAGGTGTTACAGTTTATTTTGTTAAAGAAGGTATAAATACAGACGGTGACGGTTATAAGTTTATATTGACTATCTTGGGGGCAGTTGCAGAGATGGAGAGAGAAAATACAGTTGAGAGAGTGCAGCAAGGTGTTGCAAGATGTATTGAAACTAGAACAACTAAAACTGGTAGGTGGTTTGGCAGAGAAGAAAAAAAGGTTGAAGATTTACCCAAAGAATTTAAGAAGTATTATTTAAAAATGATTAATAATGAATTGAGTAAGGTTGAAATGGCTAAATTATTGGGAGTAGGTAGGGCAACTTTGTATAGATGGATTGAATTATATGAAGGGAAATGATTTTTAGAGTGATTTAAATATAGATATTATTGTAAAGTCAGCATAATAGTATTAGTGATATAGAGCTTACATTGTATCTCTAATGATATAAGAAATTGAAAAAAATAGAGAGTATTTTATAGATTAAATAAACTTAATATAAGTAAGAACAAAAACGTTTAGGATAATGAAGGGTGAACCGTATCATAAATAAATGAGAATTTTACTAAAATTGGAGGTGAGTTATAAATTGTGATATCCTTGAAAGATTGAATTTTAGCATAATTATATATAGTCAATAGTACTAAAATAAATTTAATAAAAATAGAACTTACTGTAATAAAGTAAGTCCTTTATATGTCTGTAAACTTCTGTCTGTTTTTTTAATAATACATATTTGCCTTTTATATTTAATAAAAATTAATTTGTAAATTTCTAATCTGCATTGCCGCTATAGCGCTATTCGTTAGTGTAACAAATTTTTTTGGTTTTTCATTTCTAACTTCAAAAGGTACTTGTTCCCAGACTTTGTTAACTTCTTGTGTACAAACTCCTTTAGCTTCATGGTTGCCAATCACAACTGCTTCTGTATCTTTATCTATAAGAGCATCTTTTAACAATTCTGCGATTGCAAATGCTTCCTGCATTGTTACACTAAAACTTGTATGTTTAATATGAAAAATCTCTCTTTCTTTCCAATAGGTTGTTGTTTTGGGTAATTGATTATCAAATTTATACATAACCATCATCCTTTCTTTTAAGTTTCTAATATAACTATTTACTTAGTAATATTGAAATATAGTATTCATGCTGAAAAAACTAATTATTTATTTTCTTTTTGTACTCACTTATAGTTATGCCAGTCCATATATGAAATGCTCTTACAAAAGAATTTAAATCTTGATACCCTAAAAGATAAGCTATATCATCACTTGACATATCTGAATTTTTTAAATAATGCCTTGCAAGTAGTTCTCTAGTATGGTTTAGCTGTTTTTGGAATGTAGTATCTTCTTCTTTTAATTTTCTTTGAAGAGTTCTTGCGCTACAACCTAATTTTGATGATACATCATCTATGCTTCCTTCTCCTGCTGGTAAGAGTTCTATAAGTGCACTTCTGACTCTAGCAGCATAAGTGTCATCTATGTCTAATTCACTAAGTCGTCTTCTTAGCTCTGGTTCGAAATATTCCCACATAATATCATTTTGACTTATAAAAGGACGTAGTGCATCTTCTTTTGATATAGTCAATATGTTTCTTATTCCTACTTTAGGTCTTATTCCAAAAAACTTTTCATAATTATCATTATCTATTTTATGCTTTGTCATAACTTCTTTAGGAATAATATGAGTTTTAGTAGCATTTCTAATAAGATGTACTAAAAATACCATTTCTGTTGCAACTAAAAACTCTGGCAATTCATTTTCTTCATTTTCAAAGGTAATCTCTAATGTTATATTATCTTTATTTTCATTGACTAGGAATACTAATGGGCCTATAAGTTTCTTATATGTCGATATTCTTTTCATACAAGTTAATACATTCTTACTGCAATAAGATGCAAATATAGGTGGAGAAAATGTTTCAATGTTTTCTATTGTACCAATCTTTATTGGGATACACTCATCAATTGATAACTCTTTTAGTATTTCCATAAATTTTATATATTCAATAGCTGTTAAAGAAGGTATTTGATGACTAAATAAATCTTCAGGTAAGTTAGATTTTTTTAGTGCTTCTGCAATTGATATGCCAAGACTTTCGATTAAATCTGCAAATTTTCTATCTAGTATAAATTTATTATTAGACATTTAAATTCCTCCCATATCTAACAGTAGATATTTATTTAAAATACGGATTAGTGTATCTCCCTTTTTTAATTGTTGATTTGCCATATTGTATTGCTTTTTTAGGACAATAATGAATACAAGCTAAACATTGAGAACACTCACCATTCCACTGAGGTTTTCCTTTTACTAATGTTATTGTATTTGAATTACATGCTTTTTCACACTTTCCACATGAAACACAATTATCCGTTGAATAAAACTTTGATACATTATTAAAAAATATTTCAAAAATCGGATTCATTGTGCTAGTTAAAAACCTTGATGCAAATCCTTTTTCTAGCTCAAATACATTTTGTTTTCTTCCTTTTATTACTGTGTTTATTTTTGTAATTTCATTTTTAGCATTTTCAAGTTTCCTTATTTCAACCTCTTTTGAATCTACATCACCTAATATTATATAATTATTTGGCATAATAATTGAAAATCCACTATTTAAAGTCATCCCTTTATTATTAAACTCTTTCTTTATTATCTCCATGGCATTTCCTATATCATCACCACAAGTTGCTACTGAAAAAATATAATTATTTCTATAATTCTTAAATTTAACATTTTTAATAAAATCCTTTACTATCTTCGGAGGTGCATAAGCATAAATAGGATATATAATCCCAATGACTTCTCCATCCTTTAAAGTAAATTCTAATTCTTTTTTTTCATTAATTAGCTTAGAAATAGAAATTATTGTATCATTATTTTCATTTGCAATTTCACTTGCTACATATCCAGAATTACCCGTTCCTGTGAAATAAAAAATCATTTACTCTACTCCCTTTTGAATTTAGCATTATTATTTTTCTTGCTGCATTTCATATATTTGCTTTAACATTAATTTTTTAGGCATAAATTGTAGCATATTCATCATAACTTTTTGAGAAGCTGTAACCCCTGCAATAATATCTAATTTACCTTGTAACATTGCATTATAGCCCTCTTTTGCTACAACATGTGGGCTTCCTGTCTTAGCAAATAAAGGTGTATTATTCATATCAGATGTTTTTGCGAATTCTGTTTCTGTTGCACCAGGTAATAATGCTGTAACTGTTACATTTGTGTCATGTGATTCTTGTGCTATTGCGTTGCTAAAAGATAAAACGTAAGATTTTGATGCATAGTAAACAGCTTGTAATGGCCCAGCCATAAGTGCTGCTGTTGATGATACATTTAGTACCTTACCACTATTTCTTTTTACAAAGTCAGGCAAAAATAATCTTGTTAAAGTAGTGAGCGTAACTATATTAACTTGAATCATTTGTAAATCTAATTCCATTGGACGCTCATGGAAATAACCGCGTCCTCCAAATCCTGCATTGTTTATAAGGTAATCTATTTCGATGCCTGCTTCTTTTACTTCAGTATAAATCTCAATAGGTGCCTGTGGTAATCTTAAGTCCTTTGCAATAACTTTTACCTTAATATTATATTTCTTTTCTAATTCTTGTTTCAGTTCATTTAATTTATCTTCTCTTCTTGCGATTATAACAAGGTCTCCACCATTTGCTGCGTGAATACGAGAAAATTCTCTTCCTATTCCGCTAGATGCTCCTGTAATTAGTGCCACTTTTTTACTCATATATAACCCTCCTGTATTTTATAGATGTAATAGCTATCTATTACATCTATAAATTTAATTTCATTCTATGTGAAGATTATATTCTCTATTTTATTGCATTTTAACATCATTATACGCCATAGTTTTATCAATTTGCGCCGCGATACTTATTATTAGTTATAAAAAACTACTCAAAAAAGTTAGTAGATGCTTATAATAGCTAAATAATATTGAAGTATTAAATGCTATTTTGAAATACATATTATATAATTGATTAATATAAAAAAAGGAATACTTAGAGCAATAAGCGCTTTAAGTCTTCCTTTTTCTATTTTGAGGAGGTAATAATCATTATAAAGTTGTACAAAAAAGAACAACTAGAGAAATTAAAAGAAAAATACTCTTAATTGTAAGTTTCCTTTATCCCTCGAAATTGCAAAGTTATATTGAGGTAATATAACTTGAAGTGATTTGTTTTAAGTTTTAGTTTTAATAAACACCTCACGCTGAAACTGTAGTGAAGCTAATCAAGAAATAAAGCGGTTTAAAGCATTTTATAATAAAAAAATATAGGCGTTTGCCACGAATTTGCCACCATTTTTTTAAGATGGTGGCAAGTTTTAATTTGGATTATTTTTTATGCTCATAGTAAGGCAGTCTAATTGTATTTCCAGTTCCATCAAATTTATAATTTGTTCCGCTGAGAGGAGTGTTTCCTGAGACTAAATTCATTCCAATCGTATAAATAGCTTCTGCCCCAAGACTAGTATTTTGAGAAACAGTGCCTGTCATTATACCTTCTTTAATTAATTCCATAGCTTCCGGCAAACCATCAACGCCAACAACTGGAATATATTTTGATTTATCACCTTTGTTAAATCCATATTTTTGAAGTGCTTCAATAGCGCCTATTGCCATAGCATCATTATTTGCGATTATTGCTTCAATTTTATTATCATAATTCAAATATAGTGATTCTATTGCCTCTCTTGCACATTCTTGATTCCAATTACAAAAGTTTAATGAAAGTTGCTGAGTTTTTATTCCAGCATCATTAAGTGCTTGAATAGAATATTTAGTTCTTGCAATTGCTGGTGGATTGTTGATTGGACCATGTATCATAATATACTGCAATATATTATCATTATTTTTATCTATAGCTCCTTTATTATTATTCCACTCATCGATAAGAACTTTTCCTTGCAGAGTACCAGCTTGTTGATTATCTCCACCTATAATAACAGCTGCATTATAGGTAGAGATAAATTTCGTTAGAGGAGTAGGTGAATCTGAGTATAGAATTATCGGAATATTTTTTGAAATTATTTTATTAAAAACATTCGTTACTTCATCTACGTTTGAAGTGACTAAACTTATTACTAAAAGGTCAAAATCTTCACTAAGTGCCTTATCAATACTTTCGTTTTGAGTAGCTTGATTTTTTTTCGCATCAAAAAAAGTAAAGTTAACTTTATTCTCATTTTCTTTTTGAATATTTTCTAAATTTTTCTTCGTATGAGAAAGGTATAAATCGTCAAAAGAAAATAGGAATACCGCCACCTTAACTGGATTTTGGATAGAACCATTTAGGCTGGCATATGCAGTATTTTTAATACTATGTAGCAATAATATAGTAATAATAAAGGATAATATCTTTTTTAATAGCTTCATTGTTATCCTCCACAATGTTATTTTTAATTTAGATATCTAGTATTATGTTGTCGTTTGACTAAAAATTTATTCTTTTTAAATAAAAAAATCATTTTAATTTAATTCCCCTTTTAAGAAAGGAGGTCGGAGTATTTTGCAAGACCAAGTAGAAGCGTTGCAGTTATGAGTAAGTATTTAAAAAAGGAAGAACGCTAAGCACGATTAAATACAGAAGATAAATTAAAAGAGAAAGCGGATAAGCTAAAGTTACCTGCAATAACTTATAAAATAAATTCTAAAATTTCATTTTACAGATTTTTCGCATATGTATTGTGGGCTTGTGGTGTTGCAATCTTTGCAAAAGTTTAATATCAAATTGGTGGATATATTAACGTGACAGTCATGTGACTAATCAACCTGTTCACTTAAAACTATTGATATAACTAATGTTAAGACTACGCGACAAAGTAACAACTAATTATATAGTTTTAATTGTTAAGTATTAATTTTTTAGACCATTTTAATTTATATAAAGATAAGGGTAATTTAGTAGGACAACTACTGCTAGTGTATCAATATGAAAGAAAGCTAGAATAGAGGAGAATTATAGTGATATAATAAGAATATGCTAATATTAAAGCAAAAAGATAAACAATAAGAATGTAATGGAGATGATAAGATAAAACACGTTGCTATGAGACATAGTTTTAGAAATAACTTAAGATCAGTAAAATACCTTAAAAGAAGGTTGAAAAGTTTCTTGACAAAGTTGTTGACAAAATTAGATAGCGATGGTAAGATATAATTCGTCGCTGAAAAGTGCAGAAGCCAATAACTTAAAGCTGAAAGAGTATTTAAGAAAAATACTTAAAAAGTTTTTGAAAAAGGTTGTTGACAAGATTTGAAAGCGATGATATACTAAATAAGCTGTTAGAAACGACAGAAACTTATAAAGCCTTGTAACAAGAGGTTTAAGGAAGAAAATTGGTCTTTGAAAATTGAACAGAATGATATAAATACATTTAAGTAAACCAGCAATTCTTTATTTGAGTAAGCTAAGATTAAACTTTTTATTGAGAGTTTGATCCTGGCTCAGGACGAACGCTGGCGGCGTGCTTAACACATGCAAGTCGAGCGATGAAGTTCCTTCGGGAACGGATTAGCGGCGGACG
>Ga0209281_1001860_pt1 | contig 10205 bp, 9 predicted proteins | sample MedtruBG_FD_187514 | JGI IMG/M metagenome (GOLD analysis project Ga0209281, IMG submission 187514) | Root nodule microbial communities of legume samples collected from California, USA - Medicago truncatula BG (SPAdes) (version 2) | ecosystem: Host-associated > Plants > Roots > Nodule | place... | reverse complement strand
CATCGGTATAGATTACATCTGCATTTTCAGTTCCTTTATCAACATCTTCCGTTAAAGTTATCGTAGCTCCAGTTTCCTGAGCTATTTCCTTACATTTTCCTACTAAATTTTCTGAAGGAAATAATTCTTTAGGTGCACAAGCAGTGAAATTTAGTCCCATCTTTGCACAAGCTACCATTAGAGAGTTCCCCATGTTATTTCTTGCATCACCCATATAAACAAAATTAACACCTTTTAATCTTCCAAGTTTTTCTTCTATCGTTAGAAGGTCTGCAATCATTTGAGTTGGATGGAATTCATCTGTTAATCCATTCCATACCGGAACTCCTGCATACTTAGCTAATTCTTCGACTATTTCCTGACTAAAACCTCTATACTCTATTCCATCATACATTCTTCCAAGAACCCTTGCAGTGTCTGCAATACTTTCTTTCTTCCCCATTTGGGATCCTGCTGAATCTAGGTATGTAACTCCCATCCCTAAATCTCTTCCGGCTACTTCAAACGAACATCTTGTTCTTGTGGATGTCTTTTCAAATAACAGTACTATGTTCTTACCTTTCAACTTATCATGTAAAATTCCAGTTCTTTTCAATGTTTTTAACTCCTTAGATAAATCTAACAAATATCTAATCTCTTCTGGTTTAAAATCTAATAACTTTAAAAAACTTCTTCCCCTTAAATTTACTGCCATGCTTACTCTCCTTCTATCTATAATATTTTTATAAATAAAAAATTTATTGTATTTAGTATATATATTGTAAATAAGCTTATACATTAAAATTTAGTATATACTATGACCTTATTATTTTAAATCATATATATTATTACAATACATATGTATTTAATAATCTTTTATTTAATACATATACTATTTCCACATGTATAATTATACAATAAACAGTATTATTATTCAATGTTTTGATACTATTTATTTATATATGCATTGTAGTAATTTTTTTACGTTTAAATTTCTAATAAGCTAAGTGCTGAACTAAAACTAAAATACAGAAACCTGATTACGACATATACGTAAAATAAAGTAAAGATATATTTCATATAGTCTTAGAATCTATTTTAGCTTCTATAATTCCTTATATAACAAAAAAAGACCAGTCAATAACTGATCTTCTTTGATTATTATTATTAAAGCTTATTTTCTATAACTCATGTTATATTTTCTGAATCTTAAGATATTAATATTGATTTAATTTTACTTGGAATGTGTAAGAGTTTCTATTATAGTTGCTTCTTGATCAGCTGTTATTGTTCCTGCTGTCACTAATCCATCTAATTTAGTTTTTACCATATCTTTATGTTTTTCAACTCCTTCGGATTTTTCTTTTTCTCCTACAGCTTTTTCTTGTGGTTTCAATGCATTCTCTATTGCTGTTTCTTTATCTGAAGTTAATGTACCTGCTGTCACCAAACTATCTAAAACTGATTTAAAGTTCCCTTTTGTATTTTCAAGTGCTGTTTCTATTGCTGTCTGCTCATCTGCTGTTATTATTCCAGATGCTACCAAATCTGATAGTTTAGTCTTAAAGAAATCTTTATGTCCTCCATTTTTAGCTTCTGACTTTAATGCATTTTCTATTGCTGTCTCTTTGTCTGAAGTTAGTGTTCCTGCCGTTACCAAACTATCCAAAACTGTTTTAAAGTTCCCTTTTCCATTTTCAAGTGCTGTTTCTATTTCTGTCTGCTCATCTGCTGTTATTGTTCCAGATGTCACTAAATCTGATAGTTTAGTCTTAAAGAAATCTTTATGTCCTCCATTTTTATCTTCTGACTTTAATGCATTTTCTATTGCTGTCTCTTTGTCCGAAGTTAGTGTTCCTGACGTTACCAAACTATCCAAAACTGTTTTAAAGTTCCCTTTCGTATTTTCAAGAGCTGTTTCTATTGCTGTCTGCTCATTTGCTGTTATTGTTCCAGATGTTACTAAATCTGATAGTTTAGTTTTAAGAAAATCTTTATGTCCTCCATTTTTAAATCCATCTTGTGGCATTAAGGCTTGCTTAATAGCAGTTTCTTGATCTGAAGTTATAGATCCTGCTGTTACTAAAGAATCTAATTTAGCTTGGAATCCATTTGCTCTACCTTGATGTTGAACTGCTGATCTAGTATTTGCAACATTTATAGAATCTGCAGCAAATACTCCTGTACTCGCAGATACTACCATGCTTGCTAAAATAACGCCTGTCATAACTTTACTCTTAATACTTTTATTTTTCATTTAAATTACTTCCTTTCAAATATGTTATTTTGCATTTCAATTACTTATTTATTAATTTATCTTTTCTTAATTATATAAAAGGATTTTTACAGTTTTGTCACAGAATTTAGTCAAAAATGTTACAATAACAAAAAGATTCCATAATTCTTTATTTTATTATGTAAAATAAAGCAATTAGGAATCTTACATTTTTTGAATATAAGATGGTTGATTATACCACTTTAGAAGAGTATAATTTTTTAGAATGTGAATTTGCAGCTTGTTATAATTACATAATTGTGCATTGTAAGGGAGATACATGTGTATGACTAAGAATTTAGTAAATAAGTACTTATTTAAATTAAAAACAAATACAAATAACCAGCCCAATAAAAAGAATATTTTAATTCTATTGATATTAATTGTTATATCTTTAGCTAGTTTGCTTTTTATTTCTACTAATGAAAATTTATACGGCAACCCAATAGCTAAAATAACATCAATAATTGAAAATGAATCTAAAGAAGAAAATTCTACTGGAAAAATAGAACCTATGAAGAGCCAAAAAATTGAAGCGGTTATCATGAATGGTATGTTTAAAGGAAACTTTATTCAACTTGATAATACAACATCATTTTCTCAAGTTAACGACTTAGATTTAAAAGTAAATGATGAAATTTTTATATCACTACAAAGCAATGATAACCACGAAATAATTTCTGCGAAAATTCTAGAACTAAAGAGGGACAAATATGTTATTTATATGATTAACATTTTCATAGCTTTAATATTGCTTGTTGGAGGAATGAAAGGTTTTAAATCTTTAGTAAGTGTTATTATTAATATTTTAATTGTATTTTCAATAATTGGGTTATTTTCCAAAGGCTGTGATTTAGCTATAATTTCTATAATAGGAAGTATACTTTTTATAATTTCTTCTTTATTGATAGTATCAGGAAAAAATAAAAAAACAGCTTCTGCTATAATTGGAACTTTAGTTGGTACCTTAACATCCATGCTAATAGCTAGTATTGTAATAAATTTAAATAATTGGAGCGGAATTCACTTTGAAGAAATGGAATTTCTTACTCATCCTCCAGAAAAGATATTTTTCATCGAACTTATTATAGGTACACTAGGTGGAATAATGGATATTGCAATTTCTATATCTTCTGCTATAGATGAGCTATATTATAAAAACCCTAATATTGATAGTAAATTAATAATTAAATCTGCAAGAGAAATTGGACAAGATATTATGGGAACAATGTCAAACACATTAGTTTTTGCTTATCTAAGCGGCAGTATGCCAATTATATTACTTCTACTTAGAAACGGGTTACCTATAACTTATATTATAAATATAAATCTTTCTCTAGAATTTATGAGAGCACTTATCGGAAGCATAGGAATAGTTTTAAGTATTCCTATTACAATTTTTACATCTATTGTTATTCTTAAAAACCATAAGATTGGAGAAGCCTAAGATCATGAATATAGTACTAATATTATTAATCATTTTGTTTATTCTTATGACAATTGTTGGAGGCACAAGAGGAATCAAATCATTTTTTACTTTAATTCTAAATTTTTTTACGTTCTTCTTTATGCTTATTCTAATCGGCGCCAAAATTGATCCTATTAAAGTTACTTTTATTTGTGCTATTTTTATTAGTTTTTTTAGTTTATTTTTTATTAATGGTTTTAACAAAAAAACATTTTCTTCTTTATTATCTGTTATAATAGTTATTTTCTTAGTCATGTTTATAACATATAATATGAGCCTAAATGCTCAAATACAAGGCTTCAGTAATGAACAGGCAGAAACTGTTGCATTCCTTTCCCTATATGTTCAATTAAACTTTTCAAAAATTGTAATATGTGAAATTCTAATTGGGCTATTGGGAGCAATTATAGACGTTTCTATATCAATATCATCATCAATGAATGAAATTTATAAAAATGATCCTGCATCAACAAAAAGCAGCTTATTTAAATCTGGAATGAATATTGGTAAAGATATTTTAGGAACTATGACTAATACTCTGCTTTTTGCATATATAAGCGGATTTATGACATTAATAATATATTTTAATGAACTTAATTACCCTATTTCTACCATTATAAACGAAAAAGTTTTTTGTTCTGAAGTATTCCAAGTTTTAAGCTGCGGAATAGGTATTATTCTTATAATTCCTATTACTGCATTAATCTCTTCAAGGCTTTTGATTTTAAATATTCACTCAAAGAAAAATACACCTGCATAAACGTCATTTCATTTATTGTAAGCAATAAAAAAACTATTTTGTTATCTACTATCTTGAATATTAGATAATAAAATAGTTTTTTTTACTCTGTATTAAATTAGAATTCAATTAACTTAAGCTAAACTTCTTATATATTTTCCAAGTTCCTTCTTCCCATTTGTAAATAGTTATATTATCAAAGCTGCACTTAAACTCGCAATCATATTGATGAACGTAATCCCAAACTTTGTTATAAATAGGATTTAGATTTTTTGACGCTAAAGTTACATGAAAGGTTTTATTTTTACCATCTTTTCTATCAAATTTAATATATGGTATGTCATTTATTTTATCTATTAATCTATCATGAACTTCTTTTGCTTCCTTAGACATATTTACTTTCATAAAAATAACTCTGTCATAAAAATGATCGTAACCATCAATTATAAATGGTTCTGCTTTTTCCTCTTTGATAAATTCCTCGAGAACATTATTTAAGTCAGTGATTTCATCATCATATTCAAAAGGTGCTTTAATTGTAAAATGTGCAGGGAGCTTAGATGACTTCGCCTTAAAATTTCTAAAAAGTTCTTCTCTCAAATTATTATTAAACTCTCCTGCTTTACCATTTACTACACAGACCATTACATATCTCATATCTATTTCTCCTTACATAATCAAACTTACTGTAATTAAATTTATAGTTAATAATCAAATTCTCCTTTATAATTTTATTTTTTCATTACAATAAAATATTATGTAAATATTTATTAGTATTATTATACTATCAATTTATGTGATAAAGCCTCAATAACTATAAATTCCTTATCTTAGCAACTATTTTATCATATACTTTCTTCATATGTGTTTCGTTAGAAAATAAGTTTATTTCATCAATAGGTATCCATTTAACATCACTATTTTCATCTGGCTTAACAACAAGTTCCTCATTCTCATCAGCTTCAATAAGATATGCTAGAGAAGCATGTAAATGTGGTGAAACAAATCCCCCTTTTTTTATATGCCCAAAAACAGGTAAAATATCTATTGAAACTATTTCACTATTAATAGGCACTAAATTTTTTACACCAGTTTCCTCCTCCGCTTCTTTAATTGCAACAAACAGTAAATTCTTTTCTCCATCAGCATGCCCACCTGTCCAGGACCATGAATTATATATATTGTGATGAACCATTAAAACCTTGTCCCTAGTTTTATTTAATACAAACGCTGAACTTGTCATATGTATGATTTCATTATTTCTAGTTAAAATATCATCAAATATTCTGGAATACTTTAATATAATTTCCTTATCCTTCGTTTCCTGTTCATTGCAAGGTTTGTATCCTTTTACTGAATCAATCCACTCCATAATTTACCTCACTTTCGCTAATTTTATATTATCTATAAACTACTATACCATGTATTTTAAGTCTTTCAAGCTATTACAAAAGTCTTCTAAATTGGTCATTATTTCATATTTGACATACCATTGACACAATAATGATATATATTATACTTGAGATGATAATTTAAACATTATTATTTCTCCCCATAATTAATAATTATATAAATGCTAACAAAGGTATAAATAATGACTTATTCCCCTAAATAGGTCATTATTTATATTTTGCATTTAATGAATAAAAGATTTTTAAATATAAATAATATTAACAAGTAATATTATTTACATGATTTCAAGAGGTGAAGAAAATGCTTAATGCTTTAAGTAATATAGGAAGTAAGCTTAATGATTTAAATATCATTTGGGGTGTTGGGGGATCAGTATTATTAAGTCATTTTGGAATTACAGATAAACCTGATGATATATATATTTTTATTGATATAAATGACATTGAAAAAGTTGATAAAATACTTAACGATATTAGTAATGAAACACTAACTAAAGAAAGTAAATTATATTCACCAAAATACTTTCACAGATCTATTATAGAAGGCTTTGAAGTTAACATAATATCAGGTTTAAAGATTAATCATAGCAATGGCACATTCAAATATATTTTTCATTCTGACTCAATCCCAGAATTAACGAAAATTAATGAGATAGATATCCCACTAATGTCCTTGGAAGATTGGTATGTAATTTACCAATTAAGCCCCAACAAAAAAGAAAAAGCGAAACTAATAGAAGTATATCTATTAACAAATGAAATAAGAAATCCTGATTTATTAGAAAGGTCATTAAGAGGTGACCTGCCAATAGAATTAATAAGTAAAATTGAAAGAATGTTAATATGATTCAAACTTCTAATTTTAACAGTCCATGTATAGTGGTTTATATGATAAACATCCATTTCTGGTTTTACAATAACTGGAATAACTCGATGAATTGAATACATTTGAAATTTATAACTTGATAGAAATTCGTTTAATTTCTTTTCATTTTCAAAAAGGATATGAATAATATCACATCCTTTTTGTTTCTGGTATTTAATTTAGTCAAAAAAAAGTCTATTTCTTATTGGTGATTCACCTCTTGTTGTTCCTGCGGTTCCTGCTCCACCACCTGTTGTTCCTCCGGTTCCCATGCCACCGCCTGTTGTTCCTCCGGTTCCCATGCCGCCGCCTGTTGTTCCTCCGGTTCCCATGCCACCGCTTGTTGTTCCTCCGGTTCCCATGCCGCCGCTTGTTGTTCCTCCGGTTCCCATGCCACCGCTTGTTGTTCCTCCGGTTCCCATGCCACCGCCTGTTGTTCCTCCGGTTCCCATGCCGCCGCTTGTTGTTCCTCCGGTTCCCATGCCACCGCTTGTTGTTCCTCCGGTTCCTGTGCCACCGCCTGTTGTTCCTCCAGTGCTTGGTCCACCTAACAAAGTAGATGCTCCTGTATTTTGCCACTGTTGAACTTGGGTAATTGCTTCCTGAGGAGTTTTTCCTAAGCCAACAAGCACTCCTAATAAAATAGCTTTTTGATATGAACGTCGTGCACCACTACCCTGTAATCCTGTTCCTTGATTAGTATCATTTAAAGAATAACTCACTATTGGCTCAATATATCTAATCCAATCATCTGGTCTAAAATTCGACGTATTCTGCTTCACTTGCCTCTTCATATTTTCATTGATATCAAAATTCATTGCACCCATATTATCATCTATTAGTATTCCAACCTTAGGTGCATTATTAAGAATTTCCATCATTCCATGACAAGAATTAAATTGCTCTGTTAAATCTTGACCCGCATCAAGCCCATAGTGTGTCCCTCCGTTCCAGTTTGATTTGTTACTTACATCGTAAACTACACCTTCTATAGCTACATAAGCGGGCTTTCCTCCTCTTCCATTATATTGTGACAACTCATCTAATGTAAGTTCTTTAGGTTGCCTATACGAATTACTTCCTGTAAGTTCATTAATAGTTTTTAAATCAAAATAAATAGACATAAATACCTCTCAAATATTTTTACCTATAAAATATATGCAGTTTCCTTGAAATAAATTCCTAAAAAAGTACTTAAACTATAAATAATAAAAATATTCCATTTAGTTATTTCATTCTTTTTGTTCACAAACTGTACAATAATATTATGACTTTGCTTAATATTTCATAGATTTTCTTAACATATATACAAAAAAAATTAAATATTTTTGATATATTCTAAACTTTACTAGATTTTTCAGCAATTATATAGTAATATAGATATACTAAATTTGAATTTTTTTCAAGTGATGTATACTTTTTTTAAAATAGTATAACATTATATTATTTATAGTATACAATATATTTCTTTCATTTTTAGATATCTATAATTTTATACAAGGGGGCTTTACAATGAGTTTTGTAAATGTAAGAAAAATACCATCTCCAGAGGAAATAAAGGAAATTACTCCTCTAGCCGACAATCTAAAAAGGATTAAAGCAGAAAGAGATGAAGAAATTAAGAAAATATTTTCAGGCAATAGTGATAAGTTTGTAGTTATAATAGGACCTTGCTCGGCAGATGATGAAAATTCTGTTTGCGACTATGTTAACAGACTTGCAAAAGTAAATGAAAAAGTTAAAGATAAGCTTTTTATTGTTCCTAGAATTTATACAAATAAGCCTAGAACTACCGGTGAAGGATATAAAGGAATGTTTCATCAACCAGATCCTGAAAAATCACCTAATATTCTTGAAGGATTGATTTCAATAAGAAAGATGTTTATTCGTGCTATAGAAGAATCTGGCTTAACTCCAGCAGATGAAATGCTTTATCCTTCGAATTATATGTACTGCGATGATTTGCTTACTTACGTGGCTATTGGAGCAAGAAGTGTTGAAAATCAACAGCATAGACTTACAGCCAGTGGGATTGATGTCCCTGTTGGTATGAAAAATCCAACAAGCGGAGACTTATCAGTAATGTTTAACTCAATCCAAGCAGCTCATGCAAAACATAACTTTTTATATAGGCACAATGAAGTAAATACTACTGGTAATCCTTATGCGCATGCAATTATGCGTGGTTCAGTTAATAAGCATGGGAATAATATTCCTAATTATCACTACGAAGATTTAATGAGAGTTTCTGAACTATATGGAGAATGTAACTTTCCATATCCGGCAGTAATTGTTGATGCAAATCATGCTAACTCTATGAAGAAATTTGCTGAACAACCCCGTATAGTTAAAGAAATCCTCTATAGCAGAGGATATAATAATGATTTAAAAAAATTAGTTAAGGGTGTTATGATTGAAAGTTACATAGAAGAAGGATCTCAAAAAATTGATGAACATATTTATGGTAAATCAATTACTGACCCTTGCTTAGGTTGGGCTGCTACTGAGCAACTACTTTACTATATTGCAGAACAAGTTTAATACAATATGGTAATTAAATAGTACCAAGTCAGTATGATAAAATTTTTATACTGACTTGGCACTATTTAGTGCTAATTATATGTAATTAATTAAAAGTGTCGGCTTTAAATTTGGATTTTTATATATAGATCTTTAAATTCAACTTTCTATTCACAGAAATAAAGAAGTAAATTAAGCATACATTTATACTCTAATATCTTCTCTTTGTATATCTATTATTTCTGCATCTGTATTATTTTCTATAAAAGTTATAACATTCTCCATAACAGAATCAGATTGAGCAGAATTTGCACATACTCCTGCAATACCTATAACTATTGTTTTATGTATATCTTGGTCACCAACTTCAGATACAGATATATTAAACTTATTTTTTAATTTTTGTATTATACTTTTTACAACCATCCGTTTCTCTTTTAACGAATGTACCCACGATGCCCTTAATATGACTTTCATAAATAAAATATTCATATGCTACCCACGTTTCTTTTAGTTGATTATAAATATAATTTAGTTTCAATTCTTCTATCGTATTCTGACCAATTTCCCGGCTCTGTTATGTTCTTTATTCGAGAAATTTTATTCATTGTTGCATCTATTGAATCTGCATAGTTTATTATAAAAGATTCTTCCATTCTCATTTCTCTAGGTGAACCATATTCAAGTTTTCCATGATGCTGAACCACACATCCCTTTATCCTCATAATGAAATCCTCGCTATAATATGACGGATTTTTTATGATTGCTTTCTCTATCATTTCTACACCAATGACGATATGTCCTTCCATTTCACCTCTAAGAGTATATTTAAATGGCCCATCATAAAATAGCTCGTAAATCTTCCCTATGTCATGCAATTTTGCAGCAAGTATGGCAATTTCTGTCCTTCTACAACCATATCTTTCACAAAGCATTAAAGTTAAATG
>Ga0209281_1001858_pt1 | contig 10222 bp, 13 predicted proteins | sample MedtruBG_FD_187514 | JGI IMG/M metagenome (GOLD analysis project Ga0209281, IMG submission 187514) | Root nodule microbial communities of legume samples collected from California, USA - Medicago truncatula BG (SPAdes) (version 2) | ecosystem: Host-associated > Plants > Roots > Nodule | place... | reverse complement strand
AGCAGTACGCCAAGCCGCTGCTGGTGGTGCCGCCGCAAATCAACAAGTACTACATCTTTGATCTGAGCCCGCAGAACAGCTTCGTCCAGTACGCCCTGAAAAACAGCCTGCAGACCTTCATGATCAGTTGGCGCAATCCTGATGTGCGCCATCGCGAGTGGGGCCTGTCGAGTTACGTCGAAGCGGTCGAAGAAGCGATGAACATCTGCCGGGCGATCACCGGTGCGCGTGAAGTGAACCTGATGGGTGCCTGCGCCGGCGGCCTGACCATCGCCGCCCTGCAAGGGCACTTGCAGGCCAAACGGCAACTGCGCCGGGTTGCCAGCGCGACCTATCTGGTCAGTCTCCTCGACAGCCAGATCGAAACTCCGGCGACGCTGTTTGCCGATGAACAAACACTGGAAGCGGCCAAGCGTCGCTCGTATCAGAAAGGCGTGCTCGATGGTCGCGACATGGCCAAGGTCTTCGCCTGGATGCGCCCCAACGATTTGATCTGGAGCTATTTCGTTAACAACTACCTGCTGGGCAAGGAGCCGCCAGCCTTCGACATTCTCTACTGGAACAACGACAACACCCGGCTGCCGGCGGCGCTGCACGGCGACCTGCTGGACTTCTTCAAGCACAACCCGCTGATCCACGCGGGCGGTCTAGAAGTGTGCGGTACGCCGATCGATCTGCAGAAGGTCAATGTCGACAGCTTCAGCGTCGCCGGCATGAACGACCACATCACGCCATGGGACGCGGTGTATCGCTCGACCCTGCTGCTCGGTGGCGAGCGACGTTTCGTGCTGTCCAACAGCGGCCACGTGCAGAGCATCCTCAACCCGCCGAGCAACCCGAAAGCTGCCTACGTCGAAAACGCCAAACTGAGCAGTGACCCGCGCGCCTGGTACTACGATGCCAGACACGTCGACGGCAGCTGGTGGCCGCAGTGGCTGGAATGGGTCGCGCAGCGCTCCGGCGCCCTTAACGAGACCCGCACAACACTGGGTAACCCGAACTATCCACCGATGGAAGCGGCACCCGGCACCTATGTGCATGTGCGCTGACGCTCAACCGAAATTTTCTAAGAAGACTGGATGAAAACCCGCGACCGGATTCTCGAATGTGCGCTGCAACTGTTCAACGAAAAGGGCGAGCCGAACGTTTCCACCATGGAGGTGGCCAACGAAATGGGGATCAGCCCCGGCAATCTCTACTACCACTTCCACGGTAAGGAACCGCTGATTCTCGGTCTGTTCGAACGCTTCCAGCACGAGCTCGCGCCCCTGCTCGACCCGCCGCCGGACGTGGAGCTTGCACCGGAGGATTACTGGCTGTTTCTGCATTTGATCGTCGAGCGACTGGCGCAATACCGGTTCCTGTTCCAGGACCTGTCGAACCTCGCCGGGCGCCTGCCGAAGCTGGCCAAGGGGATTCGCAATCTGCTCAATGCGCTGAAGCGCACGCTGGCGTCGTTGCTGGCGCGATTGAAGGCTTCAGGGCAACTGGTCAGCGATACCCAGGCCTTGGGGCAACTGGTCGAGCAGGTGACCATGACGTTGCTGTTCTCGCTGGATTACCAGCGGATTCTTGATCGTGAGGGTGAGGTCAGGTTGGTGGTTTATCAGATCATGATGCTGGTGGCGCCGCATTTGCTGCCGCCAGTGAAGGTGGCGACAGAGCGGATGGCCTTGCAATACCTTGAGGATCACGACTGACCCAAAATCAAAAGATCGCAGCCTTCGGCAGCTCCTACATTTGAAATGCGTTCCCCTGTAGGAGCTGCCGAAGGCTGCGATCTTTTGATCTTCAAAAAAAACGCCCGACCTTCACAGGCCGGGCGTTTTTGATTTGCCCTGAAATCAGGACTGACTGGATGGCGTCGACGGTGTCGATGCTGCAGTCGGAGTAGCGGCTGCCGTAGGCGCCCCAGCGGAGTTTGCCGCGTTGGCCGGAGCTGTTGGAGCAGTCGATGGTGCGGCGGCCGGTTTCGGCGCAGCGGCTTTCGGCGCAGCCGGTTTTTTCACTGCAGGCTTTTTCGCCGCAGCCGGTTTGGCCGCAGGCTTCGCAGCGGGTTTGGCAGCAGCAGTTTTCGCTGCTGGCTTGGCCGCTGGTTTCGCTGCAGCTTTAGCCGCAGGTTTTGCTGCCGCTTTGGTTGCCGGTTTGGCAGCGGCCTTGGCGGCAACCGGTTTGGCTGCCGCTTTGGCCGCAGGCTTGGCGGCTGCCGTTTTGGCCGCAGCCTTCGCTGCAGGTTTTGCCGCCGCTTTGGCCAGTGGCTTGGCCGCGGTTTTCGCCGCAGGTTTGGCCGCTGCAGTTTTAGTGGCAGGTTTCGCCGCAGCGGTTTTCGCCGCCACAGGCTGAGCTTTTAGACCGGTGAGTTTTTCGATCTGTTTGGTCAGCGTGTCGACCTTGGCGTTGAGCGCCTTGACCTCATTGCGGCTCGGCACACCCAGGCGCGAAATCGCGCTGTTCAGGCGCTTGTCGAACGCGCCTTCCAGCTCGTCCCACTTGCCCATGGCGCGGTCTTTCACGCCGCTGATGCGCGACTTGGCCGAAGAGGTCGAGTCCTCGACTTTCTTGCCGACGGCAGTCTTGGTGAGCTTCTCGGCTTTCTCGCCGTCTTTGACCAATGCATCGAAGAGTTTGCTGCCGTCAGTGTCGATCTTCGAGTACACGCCTAAACCAGCCAGCCAGATTTTGCGGGAGTAGGACTCGACCTTCCCGACCCACGAGCTGCTTTCTTTATCGGTGTTCTTTTTGCCAGCCATCCCGTTCTCCTTAAGATTTTCGCGCGACGCGTTCGAGCAATGCCGTCAGCTCATCGAGCTTAGCAGAGAGTGCCTCAACGTCATGTTTAGACGGAATGCCGATCCGATTCAAGGCGCTGGCCACACGGTTGTCGAAGGCCTTCTCGACCTTGTCGAGCTGAACTCCAACGCGACCCTTGAACGAGCTGACCTGGGTGGCCGCGTCATCGATCTCGGCGTTGGCCGCGAGGAGTTTTTCGCTGACGGCTTTTTTGCCTTTCTTTTCAACAGTTTGACCGGCGGCTACGAGTTCTTGAAAGTACTCGCTGCCCTCCTGGCCGACCTTGGTGTAGGCGCCCAGGCCTGCCAGCCAGATCTTGCGGGCATAGGATTTGACGTCGCTCAGAGTGGAAGTCGAAGCGTCGATTTTTTTCTTCAAAATGACTTTGGCCATGGTGCACCTCACGCGCAGAAGGTTTGAGGAACTGCCGGACGAGTGTCGGGCTCAGGCACAAAGTAGGGAGAAAAATTAGAAAGGGCACCCTAACAACTGATGTGAATCGGTGGTGCCTGAATGAAAAGATCGCAGCCTTCGGCAGCTCCTACAGGGGTACGCATTCCCATGTAGGAGCTGCCGAAGGCTGCGATTTTTTGCTGTTCAGGCCAGGGCTTTGTCGAGGGCTTTCTCGATCTCGGCTTTGATCATGCCGCTCATGGCCGACATCATCAGGCCCAGTTCGACGTCGACCCTGATCGAATCGTCCGCCACATGCACTTCACCTTTCACGCCCGAGCGTTTGAGGTTCAGGGTGTCGCCCGACCATTGCGGCTCCAGGCCGTATTGTTCATTGAGCTTTTTGGCCAGTTTGTCGGCCTTTTCGCGGGCGGCGTCCTTGCCCAGAGTGTGGGCGCGCTCAACACTGATTTTGGCCATGGAATGACTCCTGATGATTGAATGGCTGACGTTGAATCTTGACCGCATCTGCGGCAAATCGTCCCGAAGGTTGCCCATCTTACCTTTAGCCATTCCAAGACAAAGCATGGCTTGGGGATTAGAATGTCGCGCATTCTCTTTTGGTGACAGCGATATGACTGATCAGCGCAAAGGCAGCGATGCCGAACCCACCACTCACTTCGGCTTCAAAAACGTTCCGGAAAGCCAGAAAGCGGAAAAAGTCGCTGAGGTTTTCCATTCCGTAGCCGCTAAATACGACCTGATGAACGACCTTCTGTCGGGCGGCATGCACCGTCTGTGGAAGCGTTTCGCGATCGAGCTTTCCGGCGTGCGCAGCGGCAACCGCGTGCTCGACATCGCCGGTGGCACCGGCGACCTGACCCGCAAGTTCTCGAACCTCGTCGGCCCGACCGGCCAGGTCGTGCTGGCCGACATCAACGAGTCGATGCTCAAGGTCGGCCGTGATCGTCTGCTCGATCTGGGCGTTGCCGGCAACGTCGAATTCGTCCAGGCCGACGCGGAAAAACTGCCGTTCCCGGACAACCATTTCGACTGCGTGACCATCGCCTTCGGCCTGCGCAACGTAACGCACAAAGAAGACGCGTTGCGTTCGATGCTGCGCGTACTCAAGCCCGGCGGACGCCTGCTGGTGCTGGAGTTTTCCAAGCCGACCAACGCACTGATGTCGAAAGCCTACGACGCCTACTCGTTCGCCTTCATGCCGCTGATGGGCAAGCTGATCACCAACGATTCGGAAAGCTATCGCTACCTGGCCGAATCGATCCGCATGCACCCGAATCAGGAAACCCTGAAGTCGATGATGGTCGAGGCCGGTTTCGACCGCGTGACCTATCACAACATGACCGCAGGCATCGTCGCCCTGCACCGCGGCATCAAACCCTGATGTTGCTCACCGGGCTGCTCGCCAGCGTCGAACTCGGCCTCAACCGGGTGCTGCGTCTCGACAGCACGGCGCTGCCGCGCCTGGCGCATTTGACCGGCAAGGTGATTGCCGTCGACTGTCGCAACCCGGCGCTGCAACTGTTCATACTGCCCAGTGACGAAGGACTGATGCTCGCATCGCAGTGGGCGGCGGACGTCGATTGCACGTTGCGCGCACCGGCCTCAAGCCTGGTGAAACTGGCCCTGAGCAAAGACAAGACCGCCGTGCTGCACGCACCGGAAGTCGAGCTCGATGGCGACAGCGGTGTGTTGCTGGAGCTGGCCGGCGTACTGCAGGATCTTGAGCTGGACTGGGAGTACGAACTCTCGCGCTGGCTCGGTCCGGTCGCCACGCAATTGCTCGGTGGTCACCTGCGCAGCCGCGCGCGCTGGTATCAACAAGGATTTGCCAGCCTCAACCAGAATCTTGCCGAATACCTCGCCGAAGAATCGCGCACCCTCGTCGGGCAGCGCGAAGCGGAAGCGCGATTCAGCGAACTGGACCGGATCAAACTTGATCTGGAACGACTCGAGGCGCGTTTCGAGCGCCTTTCCCGATCCCTCGACCCAAGCGATAACGCATGAAGCTGCTTGCCGTCCGCCGTCTGTTGCGCATCCAGCGCGTCGTGATCCGCTACCGCCTCGATGACCTGCTGTTCGATCTGCCACTGCCCTGGTTCCTTCTGGCCGTGCGCTTTTTGCTGCCGTGGCGCTGGCTGCCGCGCAAGCCGCTGGAACTCAACCGTGGTGCGCGCTTGCGTCTGGCGTTGCAGGATCTGGGGCCGATCTTCATCAAGTTCGGGCAGATTCTTTCGACCCGCCGCGACCTGTTGCCGGAAGACATCGCCGATGAGCTGATGCTGCTGCAGGACCGCGTGCCGCCGTTCGATTCGCAAGTGTCGATCAAGCTGATCGAAGAACAGCTGGGCAAGAAAATCAGCGAAGTGTTCAGCCGTTTCGACGTTGCCCCGCTGGCCTCGGCCTCGGTGGCGCAGGTGCACGCGGCGCAGCTCAAAAGCGGCGAAGAAGTCGTGGTCAAGGTCATTCGCCCGGGCCTGAAACCGATCATCGCGCAGGATCTGGCATGGCTGTTCATCCTCGCCCGCGCGGCGGAAAAATTCTCCGCTGACGCGCGCCTGCTGCACCCGGTCGACGTGGTGCAGGATTACGAAAAAACTATTTACGACGAACTCGATCTATTGCGCGAGGCGGCCAACGCCAGCCAGTTGCGCCGCAACTTCGAAGGCTCGCAGCTGCTTTATGTACCGCAAGTCTATTGGGACTGGTGCCGGCCGAAGGTGCTGGTGATGGAGCGCATCTACGGCATCCAGGTCACCGATCTGGCGACCCTTGCCGACCAGCGCACCGACATGAAGATGCTCGCCGAGCGCGGCGTGGAGATTTTCTTCACTCAGGTGTTCCGCGACAGTTTCTTCCACGCCGACATGCACCCGGGCAACATCTTTGTCAGCACCGTCAATCCGTGGAGCCCGCAATACATCGCGATCGACTGCGGCATCGTCGGCAGCCTGACCCCGGAAGACCAGGATTATCTGGCGCGCAACCTGTTCGCCTTCTTCAAGCGTGACTACCGCCGTGTGGCGCAGTTGCACATCGATTCGGGCTGGGTGCCGGCGGAAACCAAACTCAACGAATTCGAAGCGGCGATCCGTACGGTGTGCGAACCGATCTTCGAAAAACCGTTAAAAGATATTTCATTTGGCCAGGTGCTGATGCGCCTGTTCCAGACCGCTCGCCGTTTCAACATGGAAGTGCAGCCGCAACTGGTGCTGTTGCAGAAGACCTTGCTGAACATCGAAGGCCTCGGTCGTCAGCTGTACCCGGATCTGGATCTGTGGAACACCGCGCAGCCGTTTCTCGAGCGCTGGATGCGCGAACGCGTCAGCCCGAAAGCCTTGCTGGGCAACGTGCAGAGCCAGCTGGAGCAGATTCCGCACCTGTCGAACATGGCCCGCGATCTGCTCGAACGCATGTCGCAACCCCACGCCAAAGACCCACCGCCGCCGTGGCGCAAACGCAAGGACGACTGGTTCCTGCGCCTGCTCGGCTGCGCGCATCTGGCCGGCGGCGCGATCCTCGCAGCGGGTGGTCCGTTGACCGATTGGTCGCACTGGCCCGCCGGAATCATGATCGCAGTCGGTTTGTATCTGGTCGTTCGCCGATAGCACGAATCAGCTGCAAGTTATAAGCTGCCAGCTGCAAGCTTGACGACACCGGAACACCGCAACCTGCTTTTACTTGCAGCTTGAAGCTTGAAACTCGAAGCTGCTTTTCAGGAATTGAAGATGAAAAACTGGCTGGACGAGATCAAGTGGGACGCTGACGGCCTGGTGCCGGCGATTGCCCAGGATCACAAGACCGGGCGCGTATTGATGATGGCCTGGATGAACCGCGAAGCGCTGGAACTGACCGCTGCGGAGAATCGTGCAATCTACTGGTCACGTTCCCGTGGCAAGCTGTGGCGCAAGGGCGAAGAGTCCGGCCATGTGCAGACCCTGCATGAAATGCGCCTGGACTGTGACGCCGACGTGATCATCCTGATGGTTGAACAGATCGGCGACATCGCCTGCCACACCGGCCGTCAAAGCTGCTTTTACCGGGTCTTCGAAAACGGCGACTGGAAAACGGTCGACCCGGTACTGAAAGACCCGCACGCTATCTATTCAGCAGGACACACACATGAGTGACACCCTGACCCGCCTCGCTCAGGTACTTGAAGAGCGCAAAGGCGCAGCCGCCGACAGTTCGTATGTCGCCAGCCTGTATCACAAGGGGCTGAACAAGATTCTGGAGAAAGTCGGCGAAGAGTCGGTCGAAACCATTATTGCCGCCAAGGATGCCGCCATCAGCGGCGATTGCAGTGATGTGATCTACGAGACCGCCGACCTGTGGTTCCACAGCATGGTCATGCTCGCCCAACTGGGGCAGCATCCGCAGGCCGTGCTGGATGAACTGGACCGTCGCTTCGGCCTGTCCGGACACGTCGAGAAAGCCTCGCGTCCGTCCGCCTGAACAACTTTTAGAGAGGAATCGCCACATGGGCATTTTTGACTGGAAACACTGGGTCGTCATTCTGATTGTCGTGGTGCTGGTATTCGGTACCAAGAAACTGAAAAACCTCGGCACCGACGTTGGCGAATCGATCAAGGGCTTTCGCAAAGCCATGAACGACGACGAAAAACCGGCCGAGCCGAGCGTGACCCCGCCGGCCCAGCCAGTGCCACCGGTGCAGCCGCAAACCACCGCTCAGGCCAACCCGCCGCACACCATCGACGTGCAGGCGCAAAAAGTCGAAGAGCCGATCCGCAAAGACGTGTGAGCACTGACTAATGTTTGGTATCAGCTTCTCTGAACTGCTGCTCGTCGGCCTCGTCGCCCTGCTGGTGCTCGGCCCCGAGCGTCTGCCGGGCGCTGCGCGCACCGCCGGTCTGTGGGTCGGCCGCCTGAAGCGCAGCTTCAACGCGATCAAACAGGAAGTTGAACGTGAAATCGGTGCCGACGAGATCCGTCGGCAACTGCACAACGAACATATTCTGTCGCTGGAGCAAGAGGCGCGGAAGATTTTCAATCCGAACCAGCAGGAGCCGACGCCGGTCGAGCCTATGGGCGAGCAGACGATTCACAGCGCTGCCGCTCCGACTGCACCTGCACCTGTTGTAACACCGCCAGGACCGGCGCCGGTTACTGCGAATACATCGGTTGAACACGTAGCGCCCTCCGCCGCGCCGACTACACCAGCGCCTCAAGACCCTACACTGCCGCCGCGAGCCCCATGAGCGATCTTCCGGAAAACGACCAGCACATGCCGCTGGTTTCGCACCTCACCGAGTTGCGCACCCGCCTGCTGCGTTGCGTGGCGGCGATCTTCATTATCTTTGCCGGGCTGTTCGCGTTCACCCAGCAGATCTACACCTTCGTCTCGACGCCGCTGCGCCAGTACCTGCCGGTCGGCGCGACGATGATCGCCACCGACGTGTCGTCGCCGTTCCTGACGCCGCTGAAACTGACGATGATGGTTTCGCTGTTTCTTGCGATTCCAGTGATCCTGCATCAGATCTGGGGCTTTATCGCGCCGGGCCTGTACAAGCATGAAAAACGCGTCGCGGTACCGCTGCTGATCTCCAGCATCCTGCTCTTCTACATCGGCATGGCGTTCGCCTATTACTTCGTTTTTCCGCTGATCTTCAAGTTCTTCGCCGCTGCCACCCCGGCCGGCGTGGAAATGATGACCGACATCGCCAGCTACCTCGATTTCGTCATGACGCTGTTCTTCGCCTTCGGCGTGGCGTTCGAGATCCCGGTGGCCGTGGTCCTGCTGGTGTGGATCGGCGTGGTCGACGTCAAATACCTGAAGAAGATCCGCCCGTACGTGATCATCGGCTGCTTCGTGGTCGGCATGATCCTGACCCCGCCGGACATCTTCTCGCAGACCCTGCTGGCTGTGCCGATGTGGATGCTGTTCGAAATCGGCATCCTCTTTGGCGCGCTGGTCAGCAAGCGCGAACGCCCGGACGAAACGCCGGCCGACGACCACAACGACCAGCCGCCAGCGACCCAGGCATGAACCTGCTGCTGCTCGAAGAGGCCGACTTCATTGCGGCTGACCGCGTGATCCTGCGCGACCGGCGCCTTACGCACATGCAGGAAGTGCATCGTTCGGAAGTCGGCGACAGCCTGCGCGTCGGGCGCATCAACGGGTTGATGGGTTCGGCTGAGTTGCTGCGTCTGGAAGCAGGCGAAGCGGAGCTGCGCGTCAGCCTCGACCAGCCACCGCCCGCCAAGTTGCCACTGACTCTGGTGCTGGCATTGCCCCGGCCGAAAATGCTCCGCCGCGTGTTCCAGACCGTCGCGACCATGGGCGTGGCCAAGGTGATTCTGGTCAACAGCTATCGCGTCGAAAAAAGCTTCTGGCAGACGCCATTTCTGGAGCCGGAAGCGATTCTTGAGCAGTTGATCCTCGGTCTCGAACAGGCTCGCGATACGGTGCTGCCAGAGATCGTCATCGAAAAGCGCTTCAAGCCTTTCGTTGAAGATCGCTTGCCGGCGATCGCCGAGGGCACCCTCGGCCTGGTAGGCCACCCCGGCAACTTCCCGCCCTGCCCGCGCGCTCTGAGCGAACCGGTGACCCTGGCCATCGGCCCCGAGGGTGGCTGGATTCCCTACGAAATCGATCTGCTGGCCAAATCCGGCCTGCAACCGGTGCAACTGGGCGAGCGCATCCTGCGCGTCGAAACCGCCGTCACCGCCCTGCTCGCACGCCTGTTCTGACGCAACAACGATCCTGTGTAGGAGCTGCCGAAGGCTGCGATCTTTTGATCTTGTTTAAAAGCAAGATCAAAGGATCGCAGCCTCGTTGCACTCGTCAGCTCCTACAAGCCCCTACAGTCGCAGACAAGTGGCGTTACAGATTGCCATCACCCAGCCGATACACCCCCTATAAGTCCAATTAAGTGGTCCGAAGGGAGTGGTCGCATGTACCGTTGGTTAGCCGAGAGTCTTGGAAACGTCAGCGTCAAACGCAAGCTGGGCATCGGTTTCGGCCTGGTGCTGTTGCTGACGCTGTTGATCACTTTCA
>Ga0209281_1001850_pt1 | contig 10266 bp, 5 predicted proteins | sample MedtruBG_FD_187514 | JGI IMG/M metagenome (GOLD analysis project Ga0209281, IMG submission 187514) | Root nodule microbial communities of legume samples collected from California, USA - Medicago truncatula BG (SPAdes) (version 2) | ecosystem: Host-associated > Plants > Roots > Nodule | place... | reverse complement strand
AGGCGGACGCCATGTTCGAGGCCGCCCGCAAGGCGGGCACCTTCATGGCCGAAGCCTACATGTATCGGCTTCACCCGCTGACCGCCAGGATCGTCGAGCTCGTGAAGAACGGCATGGTCGGCGACGTGCGCAAGATCCAGTCGAGCTTCGGTTTTGCCAAGCTGCCCTTCGATGAGGGGCATCGCCTCTTCTCCAATGAAATGGCGGGCGGCGGCATACTGGACGTGGGCGGCTACACCACCTCCATGGCACTCCTTATTGCGGGCATCGGCACGTCATCGGGCGTGATGGAGCCGACCGAGGTGACGGCTCTCGGCCATCTTGGCCGGACGGGCGTCGACGAGTGGACCTCTGCCCTCCTCTCCTTCCCGAATGGCATCATCGCCGAGCTTTCCTGCTCGGTGTCTCTCGAGCAGGAAAACGTGCTGCGGATCCTCGGCACAAAAGGCCGCATCGAGGTCGATCAATTCTGGTTCGCGGGCCGTAAGCAGGGAGGCACCAGCATCATCCGCATTGTCCACGCCGACGGCCGCCAGGAGGAAGTCCCGCTCGTCGAGCCGCGCCATCTCTACAGCTTCGAGGTCGAGGCCGCCGGCGACGCGATCCGGGCGGGTCGCACGGAGTTTGCATATCCGGGCATGAGCCGGGCCGATACACTCGGAAATCTGCGTGTGATGGACAAGTGGCGTGCGGCGATCGGTCTGGAATACGAAGGCGAGAAACACACCACGCGGACCCGGACGGTGCGCGGCGACAAGCTTGCCCGCAAGACGAGTCTCGTGCGGAGCGGCCGCATCGACGGCCTGCAGAAGGAGATCTCGCTTGCTGCGCTCGGCCTCATGGAGTTTTCGACCTTCTCATCCGCCGCCATCGTACTCGATGCCTTTTTCGAGGCGGGCGGCAATCTGGTCGATACCGCGTTTCTCTACGGCAATGGCGTGCAGGACCGGCTCGTCGGCGAGTGGATGCGCAGCCGCGGCGTTCGCCAGGAAACGGTCGTCATCGCCAAGGGCGCGCACAGTCCGCTGTGCTATCCGGACGTGATCGGCAAGCAACTGACGACCAGTCTCGAGCGAATGGGCACGGATTATGTCGACATCTATTTCATGCACCGCGACAATCCGGACATCCCCGTCGGCGAATTCGTCGACGCCATGGACGCGGAGGTGGCGGCCGGCCGCATCCGCGGCCCGATTGGCGGTTCGAACTGGACACGCGAACGCTTCGAAGAGGCAATCGCCTACGCCGAGCGTGCGGGCAAGACGAAACCGAGCGTGCTTTCCAACAATTTCTCGCTGGCCGAGATGGTCCAGCCGGTCTGGGCTGGCTGCATCTCGTCCTCGGACGACGCCTGGATGCGCTGGCTGGAGGAAAATGACGTCACCAATTTCGCTTGGTCGAGCCAAGCGCGCGGCTTCTTCACCGACCGTGCAGGCCGCGGCAAGCTGGACGATTTGGAACTCGCCCGCTCCTGGTATTCCGAAGGCAACTTCGCTCGGCGAGACCGGGCGATCGCACTCGGGCGCAAGCTCGGCAAAGACCCCATTCAAATAGCGCTCGCCTATGTTCTGGCGCAGAAAGGCCGTGTCATCCCGCTGATCGGCCCGCGCTTGCTCGCCGAGCTCAACCACAGCCTGGATGCTTTCGCGGTTACGCTCTCCCCGGGTGACGTGCAGTGGCTGCGCGATGGTGACCCGGGCGAGTCGAGCGCGGCTTGATCCAAACGAATCTGCGCCCAATTCCGGCGCCGGCTGCGCGTGGGAGGCCTGCTTTGCACCACAGGAGTCTTCATATCAGTTGAACAGCTTGGTACGCTTCCTTGGCATATTCCAAGAATATCGAGCCCAGCATGAGAGCGGACAGACAGCAGATTGACCAGGCACTGGCAGCGACAGAAACCATCCGCAGCATTCTTCGGGAGGCGGTTCTTGCGGTTTATCTGCATGGATCGGCAGTTTCGGGTGGCTTGCGACCGCAGAGTGACGTCGACCTCCTCGCCATCGTCGACTGCCCCGTGGCCGACGAACAGCGTCGCGATCTTCTGGCGGCTTTGCTGCGGATTTCCGGTCGTCATCCGCGTGCGGTCGGAACTCCCCGATGCATCGAACTGATGGTGTTTCTGCGGGCAGATATCGCCACACCGAATTTTCCTGTTCGGGCTGAATTCATCTATGGCGAATGGTTGCGGGAGGCCTTTGAATCCGAAGAACTCCCGGTTCCCGTGTCCGATCCGGAAAATACGCTGGTGCTTGCGCAGGCGCGACAAGAGGCCGTTCCACTCTTCGGTCCCGATGCAAAGGAGTTTCTGCCCTCGATTCCGCCGGAACAAGTTCGCCGCGCCATACGCGGTGCACTCCCCTTATTGGTCGACAGTCTACAGGGGGACGAGCGGAACGTCTTGCTGACCCTTGCTCGCATGTGGCGTACATCGGCCACCGGTGACTTCATCACCAAGGATGCTGCAGCCACATGGGCGGCAAACCAGATGCCCGACCAGGAGGCTGGCACGCTGATCCATGCGCGTGAGGCCTATCTGGGCAAGGTCAGGGACGACTGGGGAAATCGGCAGTCTGCTTCCGAGCGGACAGCAACATTTCTGCGCCAGCGGGTATTAGAACTCCTATGAAGCTTGGGTCGGAAGCTGCCAAGAAGCTTCTTCCGCTTTATGGTATCAGGGTGTCGGAATCTCGTTTAGCCGGCCGTCTTCAAGACGGACTAGCTATGGAGAGCAGCATGACTATTACCATTACCGCCTTCGAGCGGTCGCCCGATGGCGGCCAGGGCATGGCGCGTGACATGCGCGTTCGCTGGGCGCTCGAAGAAGTGGGCCAGCCCTACGGCGTTCGCCTTCTTTCGTTCAAGGCGATGAAGGAACCCGCGCATCTCGCGCTCCATCCTTTCGGGCAGATTCCTACCTATCAAGAAGGCGATCTCGCTTTGTTCGAGTCAGGGGCCATCGTTTTCCATATCGCGGAGCGCCATGCGGGCCTGCTGCCGGACGATGCGAATGCCCGGGCGCGCGCGATCACGTGGATGTTCGCCGCACTCAACACCGTGGAGCCGCCGATCGTTGATCGCGAGGTCGCCGAGTACCTGGAAGACGAGACCTGGTACGAGCAGCGCCTGCCCTTCATTGACGAACGCATCCGCAAGCGGCTGGGCGAACTTTCCGGCCGACTTGGCAACGCCGACTGGCTCGACGGGGCGTTCAGCGCCGGTGACCTCCTAATGGTGACGGTGCTGCGCAGATTGGAGGGCTCGGGCATACTTGAGGAATATCCGAACCTCTCGGCCTATGTGGCCCGCGGCAAAGCGCGGCCCGCATACAAGCGCGCTTTCGTCGCTCAACTGGCGGTTTTCACCGCCGCACCGACCGCCTGACGAAAGTCCGCGCTTGCCCAGTGCCTTACGCGGCGTGCTTGCAGCCGTGCGCCTGGAGCTTGACGGTTGGCCAAGCGGCGTCGGCCGATTACTTACAAGCGGTACTGCGGGCTAGTCCCCGGGGAAACTTTCTTCACTGCCCTGCAGACCACGGGTCCGGTCGCGCAGACTGGTGAAGTAATCCGCGTGGGCAGGGACGGTCCGTGCCGACGAGGCTCCGGCAAGCAATAGCCTGCGCAATACGAGGCCTTCCTGGTCGCGATGTATCAATTCCCGGATGTACTCACTGCTCGTCCCACAGTCTCGTCCGGCGACTTGCTCATCTACGAGGCTCTTTAGCTGGTCCGGCAGGGAAATGTTTATCGTGCCCATGCGACAAGACCATAGGGTTTGGCAGGAATTGGCAAGAACTCGCGAGCACAACGCGGCAAATGCGCATGCGAACGCCCCACTTTCCAACGGCCGCTCGGGCTTGTATGTTCCCCCTCCGTTCTTAAGGCCGCGGCCGGACATCAAAGAGCTTATCGAGGTACGTGAATGGCGACGGCGACCCATCTGGAGAAACTGAACGAGAGACAGCGCTGCGCAGTCGAATATGGCATCGGAGCAGAAGAAGGCGCCCAAGCAGGCCCGCTGTTGATCATCGCAGGAGCGGGCTCCGGGAAGACCAACACCTTGGCCCATCGCGTTGCTCACCTGATCGTCAACGGGGCCGACCCCCGCCGCATTCTCCTGATGACCTTCTCGCGGAGGGCCGCGGCTGAGATGTCGCGCCGCGTCGAGCGTATCTGCGCACAGGTGCTCGGCCGCAGTTCCGGAATGATGACGGACGCCCTTTCATGGGCGGGGACCTTTCACGGTATCGGCGCACGGTTGCTGAGAATCTATGCCGAACAGATCGGACTGAATGCGGAGTTCACCATTCACGACCGCGAGGATAGCGCCGACTTGATCAACCTGATACGCCACGAACTCGGCTTCTCGAAGACGGAAAGTCGGTTTCCGACCAAGGGCACCTGTCTGGCGATCTATTCGCGGACAGTGAACGCGGAAATGCGACTGAATGAAGTGCTCCGCACTTGGTACCCGTGGGTAGCTGGCTGGGAACAACAGTTGCAGGAGCTGTTTGCCGGCTATGTCGAGGCCAAGCAGGCGCAGAACGTCCTCGACTACGATGACCTGCTTCTCTATTGGGCGCAGATGGTCAGCGATGCCTCCCTCGCCGACGATATCGGCAACCGGTTCGACTATGTCCTCGTCGATGAATATCAGGATACCAACAAGCTCCAATCTTCGGTGCTGCTGGCCCTGAAGCCCGACGGGCGCGGCTTGACGGTCGTCGGCGACGACGCGCAGTCGATCTACTCGTTCCGCGCGGCGACGGTCCGCAACATTCTCGACTTTCCGAAGCAATTCGCGCCGGCGGCCGAGATCGTCACGCTCGACCGCAACTACCGCTCGACCCAGCCGATCCTCGCAGCCGCCAACGGGGTTATCGACCTGGCGCGGGAACGCTTCACCAAGAACCTCTGGACGGACCGCGAGTCGGCTGAACGTCCCAAGCTGCTGACGGTGAAGGACGAGGCCGATCAGGCGAACTGCATCGTCGAGCAGGTGCTTGCCAATCGTGAATCCGGGATGCTCCTGAAACAGCAGGCCGTCCTGTTCCGCACCTCGAGCCACAGCGGCCCCCTTGAGGTGGAGCTGACCCGCCGCAACATCCCCTTCGTAAAGTTCGGAGGCCTGAAGTTCCTCGACAGCGCCCACGTGAAGGACATGCTGGCCGTGCTGCGCTTTGCACAGAACCCACGTGACCGCGTCGCGGGCTTCCGGCTCCTGCAGATGCTGCCGGGAGTCGGCCCGCAGACCGCGGGCAAGATCCTGGACACGATTGCGGCCGATCCCGAGCCGTTGATGGCGCTTGGCGAAGTCCCAGCTCCGCCGAGGAGCGGCACGGACTGGATGTCCTTGGTCGAGTTGCTGCAGGCCCTGCGCAAACCCGGTTCCGCATGGCCGACGGAAATAGAGATGGCACGGATGTGGTACGAACCGCATCTCGAGCGAATACACGAGGATGCCGAAACGCGCCGGGCCGACCTCGTGCAACTCGAGCAGATCGCCGCAGGCTATCCGAGCCGCGAGCGCTTCCTCACTGAGTTGACGCTCGATCCGCCGGACGCGACGAGCGACCAAGCTGGCGTGCCTTTACTCGACGAAGACTATCTTATCCTTTCGACCATCCATTCGGCCAAGGGCCAGGAATGGCGCTCCGTCTTCATGCTCAACGTGGTCGACGGTTGCATTCCGTCAGACCTGGCGACAGGCACCAGCCACGAACTGGAGGAGGAGCGGCGACTTCTCTATGTCGGTATGACACGCGCCAAGGACCAACTGACGCTGATGGTGCCGCAACGCTTCTTCACCGGCGGTCAGCACGCGCAGGGTGACCGCCATGTCTACGCAAGCCGCACACGCTTCATCCCCGCGACATTGCTTCAGTTCTTCGAGAGTGCAAACTGGCCAGTCGCCAGCCCCAATGTTTCCGAGCGTAGCGCAAAGCAGATCCGCATCGATGTCGCAGCCCGGATGCGCACCATGTGGCGGTAGAGTTCAGCAATGCGTGGTTGGTGCAGTGGCTGTCCTCCGACGGTGCTTCGAAGGGGGTGCCCGTTAGAGCTAAGGGGAAATGCTCGGCGGACCGCGCTGACTCCCCGGGATGCATTATCCTTTACACCCGCTATTGCCTACACCGTCAGCCTCGGCAACGGCAACACACAGGGATGGGCCCGATAGACCGAAACTCCCAATCCGCAAAATGTCCTGCTATGGTGGCTGTACCAGCGTCGTCGAGTCGAGTTGGTGCGTTTGAAGGTAAGCGCCGATCATACTGCGGCAAGCACAGGGCGAGGTTGATAAGTGCCAGGGATTGTGTTGGTCTGTCTGCTTTCCGCCGCACTCATCATCGTAACGAGCGCCACTCATTTTGAAATCATGACCGGCGTAGCGATCCTGCGTCGACGCAAAGTGCTTTCAAAACGAGCTGAAATGGTCGTTTTCCTCGGGTCAGCCTTCGTGGCTCACCTCTTCGGCGTAGGCCTTTACGCTCTGGCTTTTGCCTGGATGCATTATCATCCTGAGTTCGGTTCACTTGCAGGGCTGGCAGGCTCAAACGCCACAGACTTCTTCTATTTCTCGCTGACCTGTTACAGCACGATGGGATTCGGCGATGTCTACGCGACAGGCGACATGCGAATTCTCGCCGGTCTGGAGGGCCTGAATGGGCTCGTTCTGATTGCCTGGTCGGCGTCTTTTACCTTCATCGCCGTCGAGCGCATCTGGCGCGACGACCCGAAGTAACAGACCAGAGCCCAACGAATGAGAGGCTGCACATGAACGCCTCAGACGTCCCGTAGATCTGTTGGAGTGCGACGAGAGCCAAATCCACGGTTCTCCGCGCGGCAGTGCCCCGCCCTGTTTTGCCGCAATTGGGAAACCGCTGCTCATTTTTTGGAATTGCTCTGGGCTGCAGAGAATTTACGCGTTTCCGGAGTTGGCGATGTGGTCGGCTGCACGAGCTCCTCAATCCTCGTCGCCGACGAAGCGGTAACCGACGCCGGGTTCGGTGCGGACGATCTTCGGATTGCCGGGATCGCGTTCGATCTTGCCACGCAGCTGACCGATGAAAACTCTCAGGTAATGCAGGTCCTCCCCGTGGGCGAGGCCCCAGACGGAGGTAAGCAGCGTCCTGTGGGTAACCACGCGACCCGCGTGATGTGCGAGCATAACGAGAAGGTCGTATTCCTTTGGCGTCAGCCGGAGCGCCGCGCCGTCGCGCGTCACGACGCGTTTGACCATGTCGATCGAAAGGCCGTCCGCTGACAGCTGCGCCTGGCCTCCTGCCATCTGGATGCGATGGCGCAGCGCCGCGCGGATACGCGCCGTCAGTTCGCCGATCCCGAAGGGTTTCTCGATGTAGTCGTCGGCGCCGAGGTCGAGGGCAGCGATCTTCTCGCTTTCACGGTCACGCGCCGAAAGGATGATGATCGGGACTTGGGACCAGGCGCGGATATTGGCCACCACATCCTTGCCGTCCATGTCGGGAAGGCCGAGATCCAGGATCACGACGTCCGGCGCCGCCGTCACAGCCGCCTTGAGTGCTTGCGCGCCGTTTGCCGCCTCTATCACCTCGTAGCCGGCGGCTGCGAGCGCCGGGCGCAAGAAGCGCTGTATCTGCGGCTCGTCGTCCACGACGAGGATACGCTCTGCGGTCATCCGCGCTCCTTCTCCGTGATACCGGTTTCAGCCACCGGGAACCGCATGGAAATGCGCGTGCCGCGGCGCTTCATCGCCGGGCTCTCCGCCTTTATCCGCCCGTCCATCGCCTCGACGAAGCCCTTGCTGATGGAAAGGCCAAGCCCGGTGCCGAGCGAACGGCCGTCCGGCTTTCCCTTGCGGAAGAATTTGTCGAACACATGGTCGAGGTCGGCCGGGGCGATGCCTTTACCGAGGTCGGTCACCGAGAGCACGATCTCATCTTCTTCCCGCCGCCCATAGATGCTGACCGGCTCGTCACCCCCAAACCTGTTAGCGTTGTCGAGCAGGTTGAAGATCACTTGACCAAGCAACACGCTATCGCCGCGGATCAACGGCAAGTCCGGAGCGATGCTCGTTTCGAAGACGCGGCCGGGGAAGTACTTCCGCGCACGCTCCACAGCCGAATGGACCACATCGGCGACATCGACCCAATCGCGCTTGGCGTTTACCGTTCCGGCTTCGATGCGGGTCATGTCGAGCAGGTTGGCAACGAAGCGGGTGAGTCTGCCGCTCTCCTCCTCGATCGACTTGAGCAGATCGTCCCGGCTCTCCTCCGACATCCGCTCGCCGAGTTGCCGCAAACTTGTCACAGCTCCGGTGATCGTCGCGAGCGGTGTTCTGAGGTCGTGGGATATGGACGAAAGCAGCGCCGCGAGGAACTTCTCGCCCTCGAGCTGCGCAGCCTGGTCGAGGATCTCGCGCGAGAGACGTGCTCTGTCGACGGCGATCGCGGTCTGGTCGAGGATCGCGGCAAGCGCTCGCTCCTCGTTTATTTCCAGCGGCTTGTCTTCCTGGAGGAAACCAAAGACGCCGACGACTCCATGCGGGCTCATCAGCGGCCTGAACTGGAAGGGACTGTTCGGCAGCGTGCCGGTACCGTTGCCGGCAGCCTCCTTCTTCTCGAAAGCCCAGCGCCCCGCCATCGTGTCGGTAAGGCCGAGCTCCGTATCCGGCGGCCAGGCCGCCATCAAGCGGACATCTCCGTCTTCCGGCAACAGCAGCGCCGCGTTGCGCCGAAGGGTCCCGTGGATTTGCGTGACGGCCGCCCATAGCACGTCCTCGGCATTTGCCGTACCGGACAGCTTGCGGGAAAAATCGTAAAGCGCCTGCGTCGCGGCGGCCCGCCGCCTCGCTGTCTTCGCCTGCTCGCGAACGCGGGAGGCGAGCCCCCCGGCAAGCATCGCCGCCGCGAGGAACACGAAGAGGGCAAAGACTTCGTGCGGTTCGGCAACCGTAAAAGTGCCGACCGGTTCGATGAAGCAGAAATTATAGGCGAGAATCGAAATGAGCGCGGCCGCAATCGCAGCGACATAGCCCGCGTAAGTCGCCGAGACGAGAACAGCCAGAAGGAAGAGAAGCGAGATATTCTGCAGGACGACGAATTGCTCGATCAGCAGGCCAAGTGCTGTCGCGGCTGCAGCCGTACCGGTTGCGATGGCAACCCCCCGCCCCCACCCATCCGGAAGCGTGCTTCTGCGTCTGGCCGCCGGTTTTACGGCGGGTGCACTCCCGTCAGTGACGAGGTGGATGGCGATACCGGCCGCCCGCGCGGCAAGTGCGTCCGGCAAGGAGCGGCGGAAGAGGCGTAGCGGGAAATAGTGGCGGCGCGTGCCGATGACGATTTGCGTTGCATGTTCCCGCCTTGCGAGCTTCAGAATTTCTTCCACGAAGTCGTTGCCGATGATACGGCGCGTCTCGGCGCCCAATTGCTCAGCGAGCCGGAAAGTCTCGTCGAGCTTTCGCATCGCACCGCTGCTCTCCGCCTCCGCACGCTCGACGGAAACGACTATCCAGTCGGCATTCAGGCTCGAAGCGAGCCGGTTTGCCGTCCTCACCACCTTCTCGGATAGAGGGTCGGGACCGATGCAGACGAGAAGCCGTTCGGCGGCGCCCCAGGGACCCTCGATCGCGTTCTGCCTGAGATAGTCGACCATCTGGTCGTCGACCCGGTCGGCCGTCCGGCGAAGCGCGAGTTCGCGCAGCGCTGTCAGATTGCCCAGGCGGAAGAAGCGATCGGCGGCGCGCTTGGCGTTGTCGGGCAGATAGACCTTACCCTCCTTCAACCGCTCGATCAGTTCGGCCGGCGGCAGGTCCACCAGCAGGACATCGTCAGCGCGATTGAGAACCGTATCGGGGACGCGCTCGCGCACCGGCACGCCGGCAATATGCGCAACCACGTCCGAGAGGCTTTCCAGGTGCTGGATGTTGAGTGCCGTCCACACGTCTATGCCGGCATCGACCAGCTCCTCTATATCCTGGTAGCGTTTGGGGTGGCGGCTTTCGCCGAAATTGGTATGGGCTAGCTCGTCGACCAGGATGACGCGCGGGCGCCGAGCCAACGCCGCGTCGAGGTCGAATTCGTGGAGCGTCCGTCCGTTGTGCAGCACCTGGCGACGCGGCAGGACTTCGAGCCCCTCGAGCAGGGCAGCGGTCTCGCCGCGTCCATGCGTTTCGACGAGCCCGATGACGATATCGCCGCCTTCTTCCTTGAGGCGCCGCGCACGCGTCAGCATCGCAAAGGTCTTGCCGACACCGGGTGCGGCACCAAGAAAGACGGTGAGTTTGCCTCTC
>Ga0209281_1001843_pt1 | contig 10327 bp, 11 predicted proteins | sample MedtruBG_FD_187514 | JGI IMG/M metagenome (GOLD analysis project Ga0209281, IMG submission 187514) | Root nodule microbial communities of legume samples collected from California, USA - Medicago truncatula BG (SPAdes) (version 2) | ecosystem: Host-associated > Plants > Roots > Nodule | place... | reverse complement strand
CTGGATGGAGGCCAATCGCTACATCAACATGGACGACCTGCGAGAGCACAAGAAACTCGCACTCCGTCAAGCCGCATGACCAGCACGCATGACCGCCCAATTTTGCAGAACTTGACGCACACAACCCAGCAGGGCTTTTAGCAGGCGGCGCCCATGCGGTGTGCCTTTGAGTATCTGCCGTGCAGCGCCGTAGCTGTGCACCATGCAGTCCTGCCAATAGTTAGCCCCGGCTCATCACTGGCCGAGGCTCCGTCGCAACTATCTGTGCGCCCGGAAGGATGGGGATGGAGCTGGACTCCATCCCTTCACCTTCATAGGGTTTTCAACTGCGAGAAACTTCCCGCCTCTCTGGTTCCGCGCCGTACTCCGCCAATTCCATGGCCTTAAGGAAGTTGTCGTTGGCCGCACGTAGAAGGCGCCGGCCAGCATCGATGGCATGCCGTCCCTTGTAACCGCGCGTCTCTCCGAGCTCGGCTAAGCTCTTGGCGCTCACCGCCTCGGTGAGCACTCGAACGTGAGAGTCTTGCATGGCGTCGAGGCCTCGTTGGAACTTCTCGCGGTTTTCTTTCTCCGTGTAGATATCCTGCCAAGCTTGTGAGCCGCTTTCGCCGTTTTTGCCCTTCCGTCCTCCGATGAACAGCTGCCGCAGGTTCGTGGGGCTCGCAGGGAAGCCGTCGGGATATCTCTTGATATCCGGCATGACGGGCGTGTTGGCGTAGGCGTCCGCAAGCGCCTGCCGATCTTCGGCTTTTGTGGTCTTTTCCCGTTCTTGCTTTTTCGGGCGAAGCTTCGGTGGCGTCGCCGTCCTGCCATCCACCATCCACCGGTAGTGCGTATTGCTGCCCGAGCTGTCTTCCTCCCCGCCTTTGTCCCTCTTCGACTTCTCACGGCCACCAAGCATTGCGCCTACTGGCATATCGATCTGCGCTTCGACGACTTTCTCCAGGACCAACTTGTGACCGCGCTCCGTCTGCGTTCCGTCACTGAAACGCAGCTTACCTATGCGGGTAATAACCTTGTGCTGGTTACCGTCCTGGTCGACGTGTGTGCCGTATCCGAAGTCGCCCTCGACCGGGATGGCGTGAATTTCCCGGCCAGCGCGCTGCGCCTCATGTCGACCACCGGCCAGCATCATCGGCTCAGGCCGATACCTGACGATGACCTTGGCGAACGAATTTTCGAGCTCCTGTTCCGAGGGGGTGTATTCGACCGCGCGTTCAGCGCCGAACCCGTCCTCGGGCTGTTTGTTGTCGTTCGCCGGTGTCAGGCGCCAGTTGCTCGATATCTGCAGAGTTTGCTCAGCCGGCACACCTTCTGCGACACCGGCCGGCCTACTGCGCATTGCAAGAAGCGCTGATGGCTCAGACATATCCCGATGGCGGGGCTTCTCGGTCTTCATCTTCCTGCCGAAGATATGGTGGTCGTGCTTCGGTGCTGTGGCGCGCCATGCCTCGACGGCTGCGCGGTGTTCGGCGGTCGTGCGTTCGGTCATCGGTTCCCTCTCTCGTTCCATTGCTTGATAGCCGCTTCACCCTTGGCGCTGAGGCCTCGGCTGTAGGTGCCGTCGGCTCTCCGCCTCCAGGAGAGCATCCGGCGGGTTTCAAGGATGATCTCGGTTCGATCCTGAACTCGTTGATGGACGCTGCTTTGACCGGAAAGCAGATAGGCGGCCTGCACTCTCGTGAGCCTGAGATCGCGACGAGACCAGTTCATGCGGCCACCCGAATTTCTGGTTCCGGCAACGCCACCTCATCGATGTCGACGGTGATCTGGTTTGGCACGCCCGGCGCGTCTTCAAACTTAGCCACGATTGTCTGGCGAACGATCTCGCCGTGCTGCCGCATCTCCTCGAGCGCTGCTCCTCGAGGAATCGTGGTTTCGCGCAGCGGCAAGACAACGTTCTCGTGGCAGGCCTCGAAGCCTAGACGAAAGGCGTCGTCGGCGATGAAGCGGATGGCGCCCTTAGCGGCGTCTAGTACTTCATCGATGCCGCATACACCGCCAGCATCGTTGTCTAACCGCGCGATCATTGCAGCGAAGGCGCGGAGATAGCGATCGGCGTCGCGCTCCTCTTTGACCAGATGCGGGATATTCGCGAGGTGATGTTCGTAGGTGCTCATCTGTTCTCCTTCTCTATTCGGGGTATGGCGTTCCCAGACGCCTACCCCTCTGAAAGAGGGGCAAATGCCGGGAACCTGGGAATGCCTTTATTTTCAAGGGCTTATCCGTTCCCAAAAATCTTGGGAACGCTGGGAATGGGAATGGGAAATCGTTTCTTTTCAACTACTTAACGTTCCCATTCCCATGGGAATGGCCGTTCCCAGAAATGGCTGGGAACGTTTTTTGGCGGCTCCTAACGCGGCGTGCCCGTTGTGAAGTTGCCCAGCCCAATTGCGAAGATGCCGCCGGGAACATCGAGCCATTTAGCGGTCTTTTCGCCCCTCGCAGCAGCGCGTACGATCTCACCACGCTCGAGCGCCTCGGTCGCCAATGCGTCCAGTCGTCCCTTGGCAATCCTGCGAAGCTCTTCTGGAAGGCGCTCGCGCATTTCAAAAAGCCCACTTGCCCCGGTCTTCGTGAACGGCGAGCCTGCATTGGCGGCAGCCTCAACTGCCACAACAAGCGCGGTGCGCAGATCATCCTGGGCAGGAGCCGAGGTGCCGAGCCCAGCGGTCTTATCGACGAGCAGGCCGGAATCGCTGCGCGCATAGGTACTCATGATGCGGCGAGCGGCGCCATTTGCCTTGACGACGCCGCCCAGAACAATCCGATTAGGCTGGTACGGTATGCCCAGGGACTTGCAGGTGCGCTTCGCCCTCGCCTCATCCGCGGGCCACATTGCGTAAGCAAGCCGAAGTCCATCGACCAGCGCAGTGCTGCCGCGGATTGCCTCACGAGCATCGCCAAGGCTCTCGATGGGCTTCTGGGTTTTCCGCATGTGATGCGACACGATCGTCGTCGCGCCAGTCTCCGTCGCCAACCGTGACAAGGAAGTGCACACAAATTGTCCCGCCGCAGGATCCTCGTTTAGCGGCAAGTGAGCAAAACTCGCGAGCGGGTCGAAAGTTATAAGGCGCAGGTCTGTGATCGACGCGAGCTCGTCGCAAATTCGCTTGAAGTCGTCGGTCTCAATCAGGCCCTGCTTTTTGTCTTCTTTCCAGAAGGCTCTGGCACCGCCTGCAGAAGGCAAAGGAACGACAATCATCCGTTTACCCGCGGGAGTGTAGCGGTTGCCTTTCGTGTCGAGCGCGTCAATGCGGCGATGCACCTCGTTGGCGTCGTCTTCGCTCGTGATCATCACCGACGTTCCCTCGCCCACGACCTGGCCGCCAAAGATCGGAGTCGCGAATGGTCCGCCGCTGCCGAAGGCCACCCGGCGATGTAGCTCGAGAAGCGCGAAGCTTTTTCCGGTGTCGCCGGCCGCCGATACCATGCCGGGAACGCCAAGCGGGATCACACCATCGACGAGATATTGAACCGCTGGCGCTTCTCCCTTGAAACGGTCAACTGTCCATTCGAAGATCGAGAGCGCGCGAGGCTCGGCCGGAACGGGATCGTTGTCGTTTGCAGCCACAGGCGTTTTCTTGGCAAGCTCCTTGGCCACGAACGCCTCGACTTTTTCCGGGTCCATCTGCTGCGTGACGTCATGCTGACGGCCGCGATGCTTCGTCGCGATTGCAGACAAATCGGCGCCCCCGTCGCGGGCCAATTGCGCGACGGTGCTCAAGGTGACGCCTTTGCCCGCTGTGAAACCTTTCCACCGCGCGGCAACGTCGCCTTTTCTGTATTTGGCGCCGCGAGCGCTCCATGCGTCGGCGATGGCGAACCCATCGACCCCCAGGGCGCCATGAACTGCCATTAGGACGTTGACCCAGTCTTGGTAGCCAATGTCTGGCGAGATAAAGCTCAGCAACTCCTCGACTTCGGCCGCGCCTGCAGGTGCATTGTCATTTGCAGGCGTGCAGTCATGCCGCAGCGTCCGCCTGGGCGATCGGACGATGTCGACCAACCACTTAGGGGCTTCGGCAACCTCTGCCATGAAGCCACTAGGGGTATGGCCTCCCAAGAACTCATAGAAAGTTCCATCTGCGAGCGTGCTGCCAGCGGCGATGACATAGCCGCCCTGCGCCCGTATATCGATGTCTGCAGGAAGGCTGCCTGTCGAGGTAGTTAGGCCATCCACATGTTTGAAGAGGAAGTGTGTTCCTCCCGTTGCGGTCTGCACGACAACGGTCGGCGGCAGCGGTGCGTGCTCGGCCTCAAGGGCTGCGAGACTGACGTCGCCGTGCTTGCCTTCCTTCACGTCCACGTCGAGCGCGAAGAAGCCTGTTTTCTCGCCCGTCGGGATGCCGACCAACGCATCTGGATTCCGCCGCCACCATTGGCGCACGATCTTTTCGTTCGTGCTCGCGCCGTATAGACCATTTGATGTCAGTGGGCTTTTTGGGCCGTACACTCTGCCCGTGTGTGGATCCAATTCTCCCGAGACGCGGCAGGGAAAGACGGGAATCCCGGCTGCGATGTATTCGAGCGCGACGGCAAGGTTGTCCCCGATGGATGGTGTTTCGGAGTTAGGCTGAGCGGCGGCTGTGGACGTCGGCAAGCTGGCCTCCAAGTGCTGATGTTGCTGCGGCAGTGATCTTTTCTGCGATTGCCGGCTGAAACGACGCGCAGTGCTGTCCGCCCACATTGGGCGCTATCGTTCTACGAGTGCCGTCGGGGAATTCGCGAAGCAGAAGGCCGTAGAGACGCACGTCGCCGAGTTGGACCGTGAAGCGGGCGAGTGTTCTGGCGCCGCCAGGTGACGGCGGCCTTTCGACCGCCGTAATAGATTGGATGATGGGGTCCATCAGGCGGCCTTCGCTGAGCGAGCCGCTAGCTCGTTTGCCTCGGCCTCGTATTCTTTCTGCCAATCCTCCAAGGTGGCGTACACGTTGCCGTCACCGTCGTAGATGCCTCCGGCGGGGTCGATGATGACCGCATATTCGTCATTGCTGTCGCCATAGCCTTCGAAGATCGGGTAGTTTCCAGAGGGGCAAAGGCGCCATGCGATTACGGATCGATGCTTGTATTGAAAAAATCCGTCTTCCCAGCGCTCGGCGAACACAGCGACGAACCCAGGGTTAGCTGGGACTACAGGGATAAAAAGCTCAGCCACGTCCGAGTAAGATTCACAAATTTGCTCGCCGCCGGTCGAAAGAAGGAATCTTGTCTTACCGTTTCGAAGCGCAGTGAATTGAACAACGTGCTCAGAATTGATGCTCAGTCCTTCCTTGGTGGTGATGATAGGCATATTTCTCCTCTCGCCGGCGCGTGGCCGGGCGGCAATGGTTGATAATTCTGGGTGTGCTTAAAATTGAGCGGCGGTCGCCGGCTTGGCGAAAAGTTTAGGCTGCCGCAGGCAATGCCCGTATCCAGTCCATGATTTCGGATTCGCGCCAGCGCACGCACGCCTCCGACAATTGTCGCGGCCGAGGAAAGCTGCCGTCCTTCATTTTGCGGTAAATCGTCGATGTGCCTAACGACGTCATACACCTCACATCACGCAGCTTCAGAAGCCGGTCAGGCAAGTTGTCGTTGTCGGCTGATAAGCTTGCAGCAACCATTAACTCTCCCCTGTTTAGATGGAACCGGTGGACGGCGATTCTTCTCTTGCCATCCTTCGCCATGTGTAATATTGTTTTACAAATTTGTCAATACCGGGTGAGAAGAATGTCACGCCTTTCTCAAATGCTGTTGAATGAACAGGCCAAGCGAGGTCTGACCGACTACAAGGCTGCGAAGGAAATCGGAGTCCTTCAGCAGACCTATAGCTCGTGGAAACACGGCTCGGTTCCGCGCCCGAATCGGTACGCCGCAATTGCCGGCTGGCTTGGCATATCGCCCGATATGGTGAGGGAGCTCGCCGAAGAAGCCGGCGTCAGTAGCGCCAGCACCAAGTTGCCAAACATTGGCGCGCCACTGATGGGTCGCGGATCCGCCACAGCACTTACGCTGGACAAGCTTCCGATCGGCTTCGCCAAACCCGAGATTTCAGGATGTTATGCCGTTCGGATCGATGGTCGGAACATGTGGGTGAATCCAAATATAACCCCGGCCGATGGCAACACGGTTATACTGCGCTCAGACGGCCAAGGGCGAATCGCCCAGTGGCCTGTTGAACATGACGGTGAGGTGCATGTCGTCGTTCTGGCAGAGATGATTTGACGCTTGGGGGGTAGTTCTGGGGGTACTATAAACATCCCCCTAGTTTTTCATCAATAAGTATCAATGGTTTATGTAGAATAAGCGCACAGACACCCTGTCCGCCATCAATGTGACGCTCACTCGCCGACGTGGCATTGTTGGCGGGCGTGCCGGACTGTCGTTCAAAAGCTCCGCCCTATCCGCCTTCAATGTTCGCTATGCCTGCAAACACCTCAGCATTGCCCGCCGTCGGGCGCTGAAGCTGGGCGACGTCATTCCGCAGTTGCTGTTTGCATCCACGCACTTGAATTCGCACATTGGAGTTTTCGGCTCAGACAAAAAATCCCCGAATGGGGGTGCCGCTATGCAGTGGCGGAGTCGATCAACTTTACACCGCCCCCCATGTCTTCCGCGCGGCAATCACAAGCGACTGGCGTCTACGGAAGCGGATTTCTCGGCGGCTACCCGCCCTCGCGCTATGCGAACCAGCTGCCGCATTGCCCCATGGTCCAACTGCCAGACGGTTCGCGCTCGTACTAGTCTTTGGTTGATCCGTCCCAGTGGCGTCTTCCGAAGTCGACCGAGGTTGAAATCATGACCAGAAAACGTGCGAACTTGATCGTCGCTGCAATGCTTTGTTCGGCGACGGTCGTCACCTCCTCTGTCAATGCGCAGGATCAGGCCGCACCACCGCTTGTGACGCAGATCGGCAACGGCAACTGGCTTCCGCAGGAGGAAGCGGAGTCGCTGCGCGACGAACTCTACTATCAACGCGCGATCCATGCCTACATAACCATGCTTCCGGCGCTGAACGTGATCGGTATGCGCGACGGTTCGGAGGCGACATTCGGTAAAGGCTACAACATCCTGCCAATCTGGAAGGACCGGATGGACTCGCGCACGTGGGTGCCGACACCGAACGCCGACGTAATCTACTCGATGAGCTATCTCGACCTGAAGGAAACCGGCCCGCTCGTCGTCGCCGCGCCACCCAACGTCATCGGCATGTTTACCGATTTCTTCCAGCGTACGATCACGGATGTCGGACTGATTGGACCGGATCGCGCGCGCGGCGGCCTCTACCTCCTGCTGCCGCCTGATTATGACGGCGAGGTTCCGCAGGGCTACTTCGCGCTCAAAGCGAAGACCTACAATGTCTTTCTGTTCTTCCGGACGATCATGGCGAAGGGCGAAAACGGACCGGACCCCAAGCCCGCCGTGGCGCTCGCGGAGCAGACGCGCGTCTATCCGCTTTGGACGCCCGAGAAAGACGTCAAGCCGATGCAGTTTCCTAACGGCAGCGGCAAGCGCATCAACATGATGTATCCGGTCGATAACGCCTACTGGACCAAGTTGAAGGAGTTCGTCGACCACGAGCCGGTCTCGGCGATCGATTCCGAACTGCGCGGTGTGCTGGCATCGATCGGCATCATCAAGGGCCAGCCCTTCGAGCCGACCGGGAAGCAGCAGGAACTCTTGAAAAAGGCGGTCGAGACAGCGCCCAAGATGATCTTGGCGCAGCGCCAGCTCGGCCGACCGGACGGACGCAATCGCTACTACACCGACAGGCAGTATGAAAATGTCTGGGCCAGCGGCACATCCGAATGGCTCCAGGACAGTTATCTCGATGTCGACCAGCGGGCTGGCTATTTCCAGGTTGCCTATTCATCGGCTCCGGCAATGGTCATGCGGACGCTGGGGGCAGGTTCCAAATACCCGGTTGCATACCGAGATGCCGCGGGCGAGTTCCTCAGCGGCTCCAGCACCTACAGGCTGCATTTGCCACCCAATCCGCCGGCTGCCCTGTTCTGGGCGGTTACCGCCTACAACATCACCGACGGCACGATGGTGGAAGCGCCGCAGCTGATGCCGTCCATCAACGGCTTCAACAAGGTCGCGACGAACCAGGACGGCTCGGTGGACCTGTGGTTCGGACCGGAAAAACCTGCCGACGCGCAGGACTCGAACTGGATCCAGACCGTCGGCGGCCGGAATTTCCTGATAGCGCTGCGTCTCTACGGAACCGGCGTCGAGTTCTTCGATCAGACCTGGAAGCCGGATGATGTGGTCATGGTGAAGTGAGGTCGGGGCGCGTCCCCAACGAAACGCGCCTATGTCCAAGTGCCCAACCGGAGCGATTCAACAGAGGAATATGCTATGAAAACGAGTTTCAATGATCAACTCGACATCACCCGGCGCGACTTGATGAAGGGCGGCATGGGTGCGGCATCGCTGGCAGCGGTGAGCGCCGGAGCGGCGGTTCCCGCCGCCGTGACGGCGGCCTCGGTCGCCGTCACGGCCAATGCGGCGCAGGCACAGCAGCACGCCGCATCCGCAACTGTTACGCAACCCGCCACGGGTATCGTGATGTCTCCCGACTATGCAAGAACGGTTGCGCAGATGGCCTACGTCTGGGGCTGGCCGATGGTTAACATGATCAACCGCAGGGCGGCGATCACTCAGGCACCGGAACCGGGCCACCTCAACGGCGTCCTGCCCGCCGCACCGCGGGGCCAGATCGCGATGCTCAACGACTACATTGAGCCGTCGGAAACTTTTGTCACGTGCCCGAACCAGGATGTCGTCTACGGCTTGGGCTTCTTCGCGCTTGATGAAGAGCCGGTCGTGATTCAGGTGCCAGATTTCGGCGACCGTTTCTGGGTCTATGCTTTGTACGACGCACGCACCGACCAGTTCGGTCATCTAGGCAAACCATATGGCTCGAAGCCCGGATTCTACCTGCTCGCCGGTCCGAGGTGGAGCGGCCTGAAACCGGACGGGACCACAGATGTTTTGCGCTGCCCTACCTCGCTCGCCAACGCCATTCCCAGGGTCTTCCAGGACGACACGCCCGAGGACAGGAAAGCGATTCAAGAGGTCATCAACCAGGTCGTCGCTTATCCGCTGAAGGATTTCGACGGAGAGATGAAGACGATCGAATGGGCAAAGGTCCCGGACATTCCCGGACCGGCATCGTCTGGCGAGGAAACCAAATGGGTGGTCCCGGATAAGTTCTTCGATCAGTTCGGCGAGGTTCTCGACACTGTCGATCCGTTGCCGGGCGAGGAGGCTCTCTATGGCCAATTCCGCCTGCTGCTCGATGCAGCGTCCAAGGACCCCGAACTGAAAAAGGTGCTGGTTGCGACCGCGGTCGAGACCGAAGACAAGGTCATCCAGCCGTTCTTCCAGTGGAAGCACAACGGACGTCCGGCCGGGAACGGATGGAACCGTTCTACCAACAATGCGCAGTTCGGCGTCGACTATTTCAACCGGACCGGAACGGCAAAATCGAACATGTTCGACAACCGGCCGAACGAGACGCAATATTTCTACACCGACCACGACGGCGCGGGCGGAGAACTCAGCGGCAGCGGCAGCTATGCGATCACCTTCCCAGCCGGGCAGGAGCCGCCGGTCAACGGGTTCTGGTCATTGACCCTGTACAACGACAAGCATCTCTTCCACGCGAACGACCTCAAACGCTACTCACTCGGCACCAAGAACAAGAACCTAAAGCGCAACTCCGACGGTTCGCTTACCCTCTACGCAGGCGCGAAGTCGCCCGGGGGCGACAAGGAAAACAACTGGCTGCCCGCGCCGGACGGGAAGTTCTCGCTCTACATCCGCGCCTATTGGGGCAAAGAGGCAATTCTCGATGGCTCTTGGCAGCCGCCCGCGATCGAGGTGGCTCAATAGCCAGTGCTGAAAGCCGATAGCGGCGTTGTGTGTTCGTGACCTTGCACTCCGCCCTATCTGCCGGCCGGCGGGCACCGACGCGGCTTGCAGTCGTCAGCCTCATCTCTGTATTGCGATGCATTCGGCAAGTGGAATGCACTGGCGCGGTCGGCCGAAAACTCTTATACAATCGTTGACCAGTGGGGTCGTAGCTCAGTTGGGAGAGCGCCGCAATCGCACTGCGGAGGTCGAGGGTTCGACTCCCTTCGGCTCCACCATCCACCAGTCCTCCCTGCCGGCTCGCTGCTTGCCAAAAAAGCTGATTTGAGAGAAAGTTTTAGTCTGACCCGTTCGAGGTCTGGGCAACTCCCGCGAGTGGAGAAAAACATGCCTGTTAAATCTTTGGTGGCAGCCGTAATTTTTTCCCTCTTCGCCCTTTCGGGGTGCGCCAGCACAGGCTCGACCA
>Ga0209281_1001840_pt1 | contig 10382 bp, 20 predicted proteins | sample MedtruBG_FD_187514 | JGI IMG/M metagenome (GOLD analysis project Ga0209281, IMG submission 187514) | Root nodule microbial communities of legume samples collected from California, USA - Medicago truncatula BG (SPAdes) (version 2) | ecosystem: Host-associated > Plants > Roots > Nodule | place... | reverse complement strand
GCGCACCCTCTCTCAAATCTGATGGTTCTATTGGTGGTTCTATTACGGTTTGGGTGTCACCGTGACACCCCTCGGCGTCGTCGGTGTCACCCGTCCCTGTCGCCGCTGTCACGGGTGTCACCGTGTCTCGGGTGACACCGTGACACCCCTCGACGGTTATTTTTGCAGCCTGCAGGCGGCCGAGCGCACCCATGTTGAAATCGTAGCGGGTGCCCTCGCCGGGCTTCCACCCGCCTTTCTTGCGGACGATCAAGAGACCTTCGTCGACAAACTCTGAAAGGATGCGCTGCACGGTCCGCTCGGAAAGCTCGGTCTCCCGCGCAAGCCGCCCGACGGTCGGCCAGATGCCCTTGCCGTCGTCGTCGGCGAAGTCCGCCAGGCGCACGGCAAGCATCTTCCGGTTCGTGGAACCGAGATGCGCTTTGAATAGCTGTGACATGATGGCGATGCTCACGCCGCCCCCTCTTCTGCGCCCCCGCGCGCAATGATCTGAATTCCGATGCGGGCGTATTCCCGCGTCATGCGGATTGTGTTCGGCGCCAGCCCGTCCCGGCCGCGCGTCGCCGAAAGCGCCGAGATCTCGGCTGCGAAATAGGCAAGGCCGTCGTGAAAACCGGCCGCGGAGAGCAGTCGGTGGATGGGCACCTGGTCGCGGATGATCACCGCGAGCGGGACTTCGAGCAGCCACCGCGCCCGCGCCTTATGGTCCGGCGCATCGGCGAGTTCCTCGATGATAGGTAGCATGGAGGTCACTCAGCCGCCTCCCCTGTCGCCGCCTCAAACCCCCACGGCGTCCAGCCCGGGCGCGGGCTGCGGCAGAACATTTCCAGCCGTGGCATGGCGGGATAGAGCCGCTCGATCTGCTCCGCGAAGTAATCGGGCTTGGCGCTATGCCTGCCCTTCCGCTCGCGATAGACCGTCTCCGGTTGCGAGCCGGGCAGTGGCGAAACCGGGTCGCCGCGCCTGCCGATCAGCAGCAGTTCGTGCCGGTCGCGGCCCCAATAGCCGGTTCCAGCCACTTCCTTGTCCCAGATCCAGTGGTGCACATAGGTGAAGCCCCACGCGGCCATGACGCGGAAAGCGTCGGGCAGCATCGGGTTCGTCGCCCAGAGAAAGAGGACGGAGTCGGCATTGGCCGGTGCGCCGATCTCGTCGAAGAGCGCGCAGATCGCATCCGTCGGCATGGTCGGATAGTGGTTCTCGGCGCCCTTCTCGCGCCCCGTCACTTCCGAGCGCACGCCGAACTGCCACGGCGGATCGGCATAGATAACCGGGAACTTCTGACCAACCTTGCCTGCAGTCGACGAGCCGGCCTCTGCCACATGCGCCATATGCGTCAGCCGCACGGCATGACGGATCTCCTGCCGCTTCTGGCGGATTTCCTTGGCGCGCTGGATAATCTCCTTTTCCTCGAGCCGCAGCGCCTCTTCCTGCGCCGCCCGCTCCAGGTGGCTCAGAGCCTCGCCGGCATGGACGGAAATCCGCCCGTCGCGGATAGCTTCGGAAAGGGCCCCGACACCGTGGTCGCGCACCCGCTTTGCTGCCTTGACCGCGCGCTCGGAAATCGAAAGCCGGCGCCCCGCCTCGCGGGCGTGCAAATTTGCATCCCCGGCAGTGTTCTGGTTGATGCCGCGTTCCCAGTCGACGATCCGCGCCGCCACCATGGCGCGCTGGCTTTCCGTCAGGTGCCGGCGATGGAGGTTGAGCGAGAGCACGAAGCCGAGGGGGTCCTTGCCCTCGTATTCCTTCGTCCACGCGTCGCTGCCGACCAGATGGCAAGCCGCCTCGCGGTTCCGCCCGTCAAGGATCTTTCCGTCGAGCAGCCAAACCGGTTCCTGCTGCCCGTTCGCCTCGATGTCGTCGGCGAGGCGGCGCAGCTCGTCATCGGGCAGCATGGGGAACAGTGCTGCGAGCGGATGATGCGGCAGGCGCGTGAGCGACGGCAGATCGGCCGTTGGCGAAGGCTCGATCTCGGCCGGCACAGGGAGGCGATCGGCGCCCTCCTCGGGTTGAACCCGAGAATCCGGCGCGCCGGGTCCGCCCTCGCCCCCCTGCCCGATTTCCGGCGACGTCACGCCGGCCAGCTCGCAAAGCTTCGCCGTCGGGTACCAGACCGCACCATCCTTCCTGTCGCGAGAGAGGAGCTGACGGCTGTTCAAATTGCGGCAAACGGCGATCTCGGACTCTTTCGATGCCCGATAGATGCCTTCCCGCAACACTGCGTCGACGATCTCGCGCGCCTTCGGCCCAAGCTTCGGAAACGGATCGCTCACGGGCTTCTTCCTTCCGATTGTTCGATGGTCGCGCAGACTTCGTCTTCGTCGATGCCGAGTTCGGCGGCGATCGAGTGCGTGTCCCGGTTCTCCTGGAGCCAGAGTGTCAGGACGCGCTCGACGAGGACCTGCCGGGAGAGCGTCTTCATTCCACCCTCGCCAGGCGATCGAGATATTCCGCGCCCGTCGCCGTCAGCCGCACGACGTCACGGCTACGGCCGACCCAGGCGACGAAGCCGGCGGAAAGCGCCTTGACCACGGCATCACGGTCGACGTTGCGGACGAGCGTGTATGCGTCGCCGCTCGCCCGCACCCGCCGCAACAGCGCGATGCAGCGCGGTCCGACCGGCCCGCTGGCAGTCCAGCACGCGGGGGAAAGGGTGCGGCGCTCCATCAGTGCACCCCCTTTCGGCCGATATCGCCGAGACCGTTCCCGCGCATCGATTCGAGCGCCGCGCGCAGCCCGTCGACGGTGGACTCATCGTCCAGTCCGGCGGTGATCGCCGCCGCGGCACAGGCGACAGTCACGACGCTCACTGCCGCTGCCGGGTCGTCGGGCAGCAGTGCGCAGATCGCCGTCACTGTCTTGGTCGGGTTTTCGGGTCCGCCGTCCATCACGCCGCCCCGTCCATCATCATCGCTTCAAGGCGGGCAAGATCCTGCTTCGCCGCCACGATGCGGCTGCGGATGGCCTGGCGCTCCGCCGCGTCGATGCGGCCATCCTCGATCGCCTGCGCGGCGGTGCGCACGACATCGTCGAGCACGCCGTCGAGGCGCAGGACCGCGCTGGCGGTGACCGCTCCAAAGCTCGAAACGCGCTCGTCTTTCACGATCCGCGACATGGCAGTGAGCAGGAACGGGTGATCGCAGCGCCGGTCGAGTTCGGCGGCAAGATCGAGGCGGATGAAGCTGTCGCGCCATTCCTCGCCGGTGGAGGCATATTTCGTCAGCGTCGAGGAGGCGACGCCGAGCGCCTCGGCTGCCCGGCTAACGCCTCCAAGCGCCTCGTAAGCCGCAGCCGTAGCGGCCTTGATGATGGATGCATGTTCGTCAGAAATTGCACGCACAAAAAAACCCCTGAGTTTGGGTCAAGGAAAAAATCAAGCGAAAGGATTCCGTGAAGACCGCGCACGGGCGGCGTACGGTCAGTCCATCATATCAGGGAGGGCCGCATGGATAGGCAGACGGAAAAACAGAGACAGGGACGCGCCGAAACCAGGCGCGTCCCTGGGCAAGGTCGCCAGTCGGGAGGAGGTAACCGGTACCTTGCTGGGAGAACATCATTCGGCCGCCTCCCGATGGATGGGGCGCGGCACGCCAGAAGGCCATTCAGCCCCTTCCGGCCAGTTTTCAGACAACCAGAGCATGGCGCGTTCAAAAGTACCCGTTGCCAAGTCGCCACCCGTCGCGATGTCATCGAGCTTCGAACCTCGGTTCAGGACCAAGGTAGAAACACGCTTCCGACCGATCCCACGCGCTTGGGCAAAGGTGTCCGCCACCGCGATGATTTGCTGTCTCAAGTTCATGCGGACATGAATGCGGCTAAATAACCGCATTTGTCAAGCTTGAAAGACCGCATTCACAAACAAACGCTGCGGACGATAATCCGCGCATGAGCAAGACAGTGATTGAGAAACTCAAAGAGATCATCGAGCAAAAGGGCATGTCGTACGAGAGTGCGGCGCGCGCCGCAGGGCTCGAACGAAGCTATTTCCGCAAACTATTTGAACGAGGAGGCGCGTCGCCCCGCGGGGAAACGCTTCAGAAGATTGCAAAGGGACTGGATGTATCCATAACGACCTTACTCTCAACGACCAACAAGCGCCCGGTCGTGTCCTCCTACGATCCTGATAATTCGAGTGGGGAGGAAGTGGAACAGCTGATGACGATTGGCTCGGAGACCGGGGTTCGGGGAATACCTACCGACGCTTCAGCGCAAATCGACATCACCGGCGGCATGGGTGGGGGAGGACTAAGCATTGTGTCGGAGGGTGTCCCTGGACGCCACGGGATGACGTTTGCGGCCGAGCATGTGCGCGACTATTGGCGTCTTCCACCTCCGATACTTACCGCGCTTGGTTTGTCTGCGCACGACGTAGCAGTCTTCCCCGTCCAAGGCGATTCGATGCAGCCGACTCTGGATGAGGGCGACGTGGTATTTATCGATACGCGTCACCGCTGGCCCTCGCCGCCCGGTCTGTATGCGGTCCTCGACGAGATTGGCGGCGTCGTTGTAAAACGCGTAGAGGTCTCTAGCGCTCCTGGCGCGGAAATGCAGACCGTATCTGTGATTTCAGACAACCCTCGACATGCGAAGAAAGAATGGCCGGCCGAAGAACTTTTTATCGTCGGCCGCGTGCTCCGCAAATTCGGGACCGTCAGATAAAAGCTGGGCGAGTGTGCCGCTGAGAAACCCGCAAGTGCGGGTTTTTTTGTGTTCTGATTCGCGACGCTGCCGCAGCCGAACAGATCAGCCTTAATCACTGTGCGGTCATTTAGCCGCATTAGGTGATTGACAGCGGATATTTAGCCGCATTATTGTCCGCATCACCCCCTAGTGAGGGCGGTGCGGAAAACACGGCCTTGAGTCTCCGCGCCGCCGGGAGGTCATCTTCCTCGAACCCGGAGACCAACATGCAACCGAACGGCGGAATTCACACCAGGAACACCATTGAGAGCATGGCCGAGGCGATGCGCTCGATCGGCGAGGGCTGCACAGATCGAGATCTGATTCTCACCGGAAAATTTTCGGAACGACAGGTCAAGCTCTTCGGCCAGCGAGCCACCGAACTCGCCACCGCCATGGCCCGCGCGGCGTAGCGCCATGGCGAAGAGGGCGCGTCGCCGTGGACCCCTGCCCCTGTGGTTCATGCGCGGCGCGCTCGCCGGCCTCGCCTTTACTCTCCCCTTCCCCTGATCCTGCTCTGGAGCCCTCTGGCCATGACTGAGCATTTCACCGGACACAACAAGGCGCGGCGCGAAGCGAGCCCCAATCGCTTCTTCCTCGCCTGCGCCATCCTTGCCCTCTCGATCGCGTTCCTCATGTCCGCAGCGCTGGCCGGCACCACGGCCTTCCGCAAGGAATGGCAGTACGCGTCTGACGCGAAGATCTGAGGGCGAAGCCATGGACCGTTTCGAAGTCGCCCGTTTCGATGAGACGAAAGCCCCCTCCGGCAAGCTCGTCGAAGTCATCGCCCTTTGCGTTTGTTGGGAACAGCAAGGGCTCACCGACGGGCCGAGCCGCGAGCTGAAAGTGCGCGCGGTAGCTGAACTCGACAAGCGGCTCTCACAGGAGGGCCGTTGATGCCCCAGCCAGTCGCCCTTCCAGTTGGCCACGATGCCGCCATGCCCCACCAGCGCGCCAGCGCCGTGCCGCTTGCCGCCCTTCGCGGCCATGATCTCACCGTCGCCGAGCGTTCCGCGCTGCTCGACTGCTACGCCACGCCCGATCGCACCTTCCTCGAAATCGCCACGACGCACGGCCTCGAGCGCGAGCGGCTGCAGGATCTCTGGTTCGATCTCTTTCTCACCCCTTCCCGCCGCTGATCCAAGGAAATCGAAATGGCCAACCTTGTCCGAAATCCCATTCCGCCATCAGGCCTTTCCACCTCGGCGGCGCTTCTGAAAGAGCCGGCCGTGCGCGCCGGCTATCTGTCCGGCATGACGGTCCCGCGCCTGGCGCTGGCCTTCGGCGTCGCCGAATATGTCATGGAAGGCTATGTCGCCGAGCGGCGCTGGGGCTGGAACGCCGCCACGCATCGCGGCATCCATGAGGATGGCCGCCGCACCGTCGTCTTCACCCGAGCTTCCCGCGAGACCGGCGGTTACGACATTCGCCCGATCTCCGTCCCGCGGATCACCATGCACGTCAGGGCACTGGAGGCGCGGGCATGAGCGGCGTCCTGGAGAAACTCGATGCCTGATCTCCTGCCCTTCCGCATCCATTTCGAAGATCCGGAGATCGCGCCGCTCGATCTAGACGCGAGCGACGCCGAGAACGCGCGCCATCTCGCCGCCACCCGCCGCGGCGTTCCCACCGGCGCAATCCGCAAGGTCAAGATCATCAGGGAGATCCAAATGACCGAGGCCGCCGAATGACGAAGCCTGTTCGCCTCCAGCTGTCTCGCCGCAATTACTTCGACCTGCAAGCGTATTCCAAGTCAATCACTGGCTTTGAAGTGGTGCATGTCGGTCGCCCCGGCCCATGGGGAAACCCCTTCGTCGTCGGCAAGCATGGCGACGCCTCCTATTGCGTAGACCTCTACAAAGCACTGCTCGCCGGATTGCTGCGCGTCGGCGCCGGACCAGACATCGAGGCACCGGGGCGCACCCGTCGTTTTGTCGCGGAGAATGCCCACGAGCTGCGTGGCAAAAACCTCGCCTGCTGGTGCAGGCCAGACGCGCCCTGCCACGCAGAAGTACTCCTCCAGGTCGCCAATCGCCCACTGTGCGACGGGGTCCGCCGATGAGCCACCCGCAGCCCTCCCCGCAGCAGAAGCGCATGGACGCAATCCGCAACCGGGTCGCGCTCGCGACCCCGGATTGGGGCATTCAGTCCGACGGCGGCCGGCTCTGCCTGACTGCGGCAAGCAGCGAAGGCACCTTCCTTATCGCGACAATCGCCGCCGGCGCGCCGATCGGCGACAGCGAGATGGCACTGAACGCGCCCTATGATCTGATTTGGCTGCTCCGGACCTATGACGCCCTCGCCGGCCGATATCGCACCCTCGTCGCCGAGCTGCGCCGCCACGCGGCTCCGCAGCACCAGCAGAAGCCGAAAGACTACGCCGCCGAATGCGCGATGAAATGCGCCGAGCCGGCTTTCAAGAAATTCCTCGAGGAGAGCCACGGCCTGGCGAAGCCCCTCACCGACGATCGCGCCGCGACAAAGGTCCGCTCGATCCTCAACATCCGCTCGCGCAGCGAGCTGAACGATGACGCGGCCGCAGCTGCCCGCTGGCAGGATCTGCGCAGCGCATTTGATGCCTGGAGGCGCCGAGGATGAGCAGCCGTCGTGATCGCATCCGCGCGAAAATTATGTCCCGGGTCCGCATCGATCCGGTAACAGGCTGCTGGGAGTGGACCGGCCCTGATTCAGGCAAGATCGGTCGAGGCAAGGGCTATCCCCGCATGTCACTGGACGGTCAGACAGTCGCCGTTCACATCGCCATGTGGACCAATGAGCATGGCTATATCCCCGGCAAGAGAGAACTGGACCACGCCTGCCGCAACCGCCTCTGCGTGCGACCCGAAAAGGATCACGTCGAGATGGTTACCCGCAAGGAAAACGCCAAACGCCGAGAACAGGCGAAGCGCGGAATGACAGGCCCCAACGGCGGACCAGCATTCGTATGTGAGGAAGCGTAGAGATGAAGACGCCCGACCCAATCTCCAACCAGGTCTTTTCGACATCCTTCCTGCTCTTCGCCCAGTATGGGGGCAAGGCGATCATCCCCGTCGAGGACGTCTGCCGCGACTACTTCAATCACCTCACGCCTGACAAGTTTCTCCGGAAGGTCGGAGCGGGTGAAATCGCCCTGCCGGTGGTGCGGGCGGAAACGTCTCAGAAGTGCCAGAAGGGCGTCTATTTGCAGGACTTGGCCGATTACCTGGATCGGAGGCGCGAGGCGGCACTAAGGGAGTTCCGTCAACTGCACCGATGAAAAATATAAGGGCGCTCGCGCTACGTCCGAGAATGCCGGTGGCTCTGCCTTTGTTCCTTCCGGGGTTACGGAGGCTCGCCCGCTTCCGGCCCGGTCCAGTCGTTCCCGCCCCGCTTTGTGAAGGACCACTGTGCGCCCCCATTCCGGTCTATCAAGCCTGTCCAATTTCGTCCAAGAAGCAGAAATTCCGCCAACTTGGGTCGGGCTATCCTAAGCATCATTGAAGCGTGAGGGCGGCGAAGCGCCCTTGAGCATACTGACACTAGCAGTGAGAGTTTCAGTACGACATTGCCAGAAAGATAGGTGAAGCAGAGCATTCTATGTGTCCGGTGTGGAAAATGCTGAAACCAGGGGAATACCTCTGTTCGGCCACTTGTGATTGAAAAACTCCGCCTTTAGCTTCGCAGTCCGTATACACATGGAAGCGTAAGTGAGCGGCGACGGAAAAATTACATGGTCGAACAAAATAATTTCAGAAACATTCTGATCGACATACCTTCTGATGAAGACCAGTTTCATGGCAAAGGCCACGACCGAACGGCCGCAGCGCTTGCAAATGCCATTCGCCATTTTAAGGGTGCAGATCGCGCAATTGGGCTTGATGGCCCATGGGGAAGCGGCAAGTCTAGCGTTGTTGGGATCGCGCAGCGCAAGCTAAAAGAAGCGACCAGCAATGGACGGGTGAAATTCCACTTCTTTACCTTCGACATATGGAAATCGCAGGGCTCGGCCTTCCGGCGCTCCTTCCTCGAACATTTTATCTCTTGGGCGAAGGTGACGTTTCCGGGAAAAAGATCAACTCTCACGGAAATAGAGAGCAAGATCAGGGGAAAGATACGAGAGGTAGACTCCGACAATCAATTGATACTGGATTGGTACGGAATAATAGTTCTACTGTCAGTTCCATTTTTACCAATTTATATTCTATGGACAAAAGCCGAATTTGATGATTATCGAGCGATCATCGATGGTCCGTCGTTTTTGTCCTCATGGCCGATGTTTTTCTTATACGCATTTCTCGCAGTGACTGCCATTCAGGCGAGCTGGAAGTACGGAATGTTGGCTTCATCGGGAAAGTTTGTTTCTATATCAGGGAGGAGCGCCAAACTTCGCAGTGTCCTCTCCAGAACACTTCTGATTAGCGCAAAGCAGTACGAGCACCAGAAAGTAACTCAGTACATCCGAGAGACGGATCCAAATGATTTTGAGTTCCAAGCCGTCCTTAGGGAGATTCTGTCCACAGTTCAGGACAAAAACTCGAGAGTGGTTTTGGTTCTTGATAACATAGATCGACTGCCAACAAAAGAAATTGACGAGTACTGGGCACTAGTACGTTCAATATTTTCCCGAACACATTCAGATAATTTTGCGAATAGCAACAATCATATCACGGCTATAGTCCCGTATGACGGACGGCTTATTGAGAACACACTCAAAGAAAAAGATAAACCAGATCACTCGTCGCTGCGGTCAAAGGAGATTTTTTCAAAGACCTTTGATGAGGTTCTGTCTGTCTCACCACCGGTCATGTCCAATACACGGGAGTTTTTCCGTGGAAAGTTAAAGGATGCCCTTCCGGGACTTAGTGATGATGATGCGCAATTCCGCGCATACCTCGTCTTCAGTTCCATGGTCGATAACGATGGAGGCCGGGCTACACCTCGACAGGTGATCTCTTTCATCAATGAGCTGACCAGCTTCTATGTGCTCCACGGGGGCCGGATCGCGCTTCCCACGGTCGCCGTGTATTTGGCTGTACAGGATAGATTGGAGGCCAACCCCCGCGAGTTGTCAAAGGGCGCGGTCATAGAGGAGCGCCTGAGGTCTATTGCGGCTGATAAGGAACTTGAAAGGAATTTGGCCGCTCTCCTCTTCAACGTTGAGCCAGAGCTTGCATTCCAAGTATTGCTCGACAACGAGATTAAAGCCGCCCTCGTTGCAAATACCTCTTCGGCACTATTGGAACTTTCGAAAACGCCCGGCTTCGATGACCGCATAAACGAAGTGGTATCAAGTAATGCAAAAGAGTGGCAGAGCGGTGGGGTGTTTAGCTCGGCAGTCAATAATGTCAGCGACATCCTGAAGATGCATCAAGGTGATTCCGTCGGGCATCTTAGAAAAACATTGGTCCAACAATTCCGCACAATGGACAGCGTGCACCTAGGGCGGGACACATCGAAGTATCTAAAGCTCTTTGAAATTTGCGATCGGTCAGACCTGCAAAGCGTTGTTGAGCATTTGCTTACAGCGGTCGTGAGCGGCTTCGCGTCCGATAATCTCGACCAGTCAAAGGGTCAAGAATTCTCTCGGTTCGTTGCATCTGACCTGCCACTGAACTTTCATCCAGCGGCGATTAGAGCCTCGGCGGTTTTCATTACGCCACTTGGCGCGGTGGGAGCAACCGGCGGAAACGCGTAGCCTTCATCTTGCACAGCGTTGAAGCCGG
>Ga0209281_1001839_pt1 | contig 10402 bp, 11 predicted proteins | sample MedtruBG_FD_187514 | JGI IMG/M metagenome (GOLD analysis project Ga0209281, IMG submission 187514) | Root nodule microbial communities of legume samples collected from California, USA - Medicago truncatula BG (SPAdes) (version 2) | ecosystem: Host-associated > Plants > Roots > Nodule | place... | reverse complement strand
CCATTATTGGCTAACCCGATGATCATTATCCACAGCCGTTTTTTTCGGTTGTCAGTTGCATTTTATTACAACTGTGTCGGTGGTTTTAGGACACATGTTAATGAATACTTAAGGAATTGAGTTCAGATTGGTGGCTACTCAACCTAAGGAGGCCCCAATGTTAAATGCGACACGGCTGCAACTGAAGAACCACTTTTCCTATCTCCAGCAGTTTATGGCTTCGCCACGCACCATTGGCACCCTGGCGCCTTCTTCCCCCTGGCTGTGCCAGGCGATGCTCAATCAGATTGAATGGACAGGCGCATTGTCGATCGCGGAGCTGGGTGCGGCGGACGGCGTGCTGACCAAGCGCATATTGGGACGCATGCGCGCCGATGCTTCGCTGGAAGCTTTTGAAATTCAATCAAACTTTGTCCATCAATTGCGGAAAATCGACGATCGCCGCCTGCAGGTAATGGACCGGTCGGCGGAACAGATGGCTCGCGATTATGACGTGGTGTTCTCCTGCCTGCCGCTGCTGTCAATTCCGCTTAAAATCAGTATTCGTATTTTACAGCAGGCGCAGCAGTGCCTGCGTGCACGCAATGGCACGCTGGTACTGTTCCAGTACAGTCACCTGTCGGAAAAATTACTGTCCCGCTACTTCCACTGGAAGCGACTGCGGGTAGTGCGTAACTTCCCGCCGGCGCTGGTGTACGTCTGTACTCCGCGTTAGCTAAAGCCTTTTCTCCATCACCACCACCTGGCCATCATATTGCTGCCGAAGTTCGATAGTTTGCCAGCCCCAACCCGTATATAGCGGTTCTGATTTATCAGTGATTAGGTGCAATACGGGATGGTTGCGTTGGCGTGCCAGTTGGACGATGGCGGCCTCCAGACGCTGTGCAATGCCCTGACGGCGATGGTCAGGATGAACAAACACCCCAGCCAGCCAGGGGGAAAGGTCCATCCGGTGATGATCGTCACTCGGCCACAGGCTGGCCATGCCCAGCGGGCGTCCGTCTTCAAGCATCAACAAGGTGGTGTAGTCTTCACTCGGTTGCGCGCATTGGGCAAAGCGTTGACGCGTGCGTTCCAGAGAACCGCCGCGCTGCGAACCCCATTGGCCAAAGGCCCATGCGGCACAAACGTCGCTAAACTCTGGGCACTCGGTCAGTGGAATAATCTGTTGAGTCATCTCTGCCCCTCCTTTAATTATCGGCCAATCTGGCTCACCCGCTAGCGGACTATCGACCGCTTTTTTAACTTAATAAAACCGTATTTATAGCGGTTTTGCACGCATCAGTGACGAAACTGCGTAATTCAGCGGATTTGACTCGCTCTTTGTTTGTTGTGATTGAAAGTGCTAATGAGAGTGATTATCATGCGCGCATATTTTAGCTAATCCGGCTCACTGATGCGCAATTCCCTCATTTTTCTGCTGCTTTCCCTGCTGTTCGGCTTTTTTGGCGTTCAGGCAAAAATGGTCACTGACATTACGGGGCGTCAGGTTGAGGTGCCGGACAATCCGCAGCGTATTGTGCTGGGCGAGAGCCGCATGTTGTATACCCTGGCGCTGCTCGAACCGGGAAACCCCGCCCAACGTATCGTTGGCTGGCCGGAAGATATGGCGCGTTTCGATGCGCAAAGCTGGCAACTCTACACGCAGAAATTTCCGCAGATCAAAGCGATCCCCTCTATCAGCAAGGGCAATTTCCGCCAGGTAAATATTGAAAACCTGATCCGCTTGAAGCCGGACTTAGTGATCCTCGCGCGCTATGCGCGGGAAGAGGGTGACAGTGATTTATTGCTGAGTGCGTTGAGCAAGGCCGGCATTGCGGTGATCTACGTCGATTTACGGGTCGATCTGCTGAACAACACCGTGCCTAGCGTCCGCCTGTTGGGCGAAGTGCTTAACCGTCAGCCGCGCGCAGAGCAGTTCATCAACTTCTATCAACAGCATATGGCGGTGATCCAGCAGCGGCTGGCCGGTTATCAGGGGCCGAAACCCAAGGTGATGTTGCACCTGCACCTCGGGCGGCGCGAAACCTGCTGCACCACGGCGGCCCATGGCAACCTCGGTGATTTGCTGACCTTTGCCGGCGGCGACAATATTGCCAACGCCAGCATCAAAGGCGTCTACGGTGAGCTGAACCCGGAAACCATTCTGACCGCCAATCCTGAAATCTACATCGCCACCGGCATGGCCGGGCCGCAGGGCAAGCATTTTTCCGATCTGCGCCTTGGGCCGCTGGTCACCCAGCAGGAAGCCGATGAGAGCTTTAGCCGGGTGATGCAAAAACAACCGATGCTCGCCAACCTGAAAGCCATAAAAAATCACCAGGCCTGGAGCATTTGGCACAACTTTTATCTCAGCCCTTATCACGTTGTCGCGGTTGAGATGTTCGCCAAAACCTTCTATCCGGATCTGTTTGCAGACATCAACCCGCAGCAGACCTTTAAGCAGTTATATCAACAATTTTTGCCGTTACCTTTTTCAGGGACCTATTGGAGTCAGTTAAATAATGAATAACACCCAACGTGGCTGGTGGTGTGCACTGCCTCTGGCGGCCTGCGCCTGTGTACCGGCGATCGGTGCCGACAAAACCGCAGAGAAGGGCGAAACCCTGGTGGTGGTTGGCCAGGCACAGGCCGATGGCGTACAAAGCTATCAGCCGCTAACCAGCGTGACCGGCACCCGCACGGAAACCAGCCTGCTGGACGTGCCGCAGGCTATCGACGTGGTGCCGCAGCAGGTGATTACCGATCAGGCGGTCAGCAGCCTGGATGAAGCGCTGTATAACGTCAGCGGCATCACCCAGGCGAATACGTTGGGGGGAACTCAGGACGCGGTAATGAAGCGTGGTTTTGGTGATAACCGCGACGGCTCAATTCTGCGCGACGGCGTGCGCTCGGTGCAGGCACGTAACTTTACCCCAACCACCGAACGGGTTGAGGTGCTGAAAGGCCCGGCCTCGATGTTGTACGGCATGGGTGAACCGGGCGGGATGATCAATATGATCACCAAAAAGCCGCAGTTGCAGCAGCACACCCATGTGGAAGGCTGGGGCAGCAGCTTCAAGGGCGGTGGCGGCCAGTTGGATGTTACCGGGCCGCTGGGGACTTCAGGATTCGCTTATCGGATGATTGTCGATCACGACGAGACCGACTACTGGCGTAACTTTGGCCGCAACCGCCAAACGGTGATTGCGCCGTCGCTGATGTGGTTCGGCGAGAGCACCACGGTGCGCGTTGCCTACGAGCATATGGAGTATTTGGTGCCGTTCGATCGCGGTACCATCATCGATTCGCGAACCGGCAAACCGGTGAATACGCCGCGCGATCGTCGCTTCGACGAAAGCTATAACGCCACGCGTGGCGATCAGGACAGCGTTACCCTGCAGGTTGATCAGGTGTTGAACGAGAGCTGGAAAAGCTCACTGACCTACGCCTACAGTCGCAACAGCTACAGCGACAACCAGGCACGTGCGTTGGCTCTGGATCCTGAATCCGGCGTGCTGTCGCGCCAGGCCGACTCCACCGCCCATGCGGTCAGCCATGCCAACGCGGTGCAGTTGACGCTCAACGGTGACGTCGACTGGGGCAGCATCAACCACCAAATGCTGTTCGGCTTTGATTTTGAAGATAATCGCACCTATCGCGGCGATATGATCCGCGGCAAGAAGAACAGCGATTTCAATATCTACAACCCTGTTTACGGCCAGATGCCTACCTCGAACGCCGTCAGCGCCAAAGACAGCGATCAGCGTGAAAACCTCACCAGCTACGGCTGGTTTATGCAGGACTCCGTGCAACTGACCGATAAATGGCTGGTGATGGGCGGACTGCGTTACGACGCCTTTGACGTGTTTGCCGGCAAAGGGCGGCCGTTTGTCACCAATACCGACAGCTCCGATGGCAAACTGGTGCCCCGCGCCGGGGTGGTCTACAAGCTGACGCCGTATGTGTCGCTATACAGCAGCTATACCGAGTCTTTCAAACCAAACTCTTCCATCGCCAGCCAGATTGGTTCGCTACCGCCGGAACAGGGCAAGGCCTGGGAAGTGGGCAGCAAGGTTGAGTTGCCGAACGGTGTCACCGGGACCCTGGCCTTGTTCGATATCACCAAACGCAACGTGATGGTCAGCGAACTGGTGAATGGCGAAACCGTGACCCGCACCGCCGGGCGCGTGCGCTCGCAGGGTGTGGAGCTGGATGTCGCAGGCAATATTACCGACTCGCTGAGCCTGATCGGTTCTTATGCCTATACCGATGCGCGGGTGGTGGACGACCCGGACAACAAGGGCAAGGAAATGACCAACGTGGCGCGCCACACGGCTTCACTGTTCCTGACGCAGGATTTGGGTTCACCAGGGCTATACAGCGGAGACAACCTGCGCATGGGAGCCGGTGCGCGTTATGTGGGCCGCCGCCCTGGCGATGCTGCCAACAGTTTTAATCTTGATAACTACACCGTCGCCGATGCCTTCGCCGCTTACATCATGCCGGTCAATGGCTACCGGGTGAAATGGCAGTTGAACGTGAAGAACCTGTTCGACAAAACCTATTATCCTTCCAGCGGCGGCAATTTGCGTGTGGCGGTGGGGGAACCACGTGAAGTGGTGCTGCGTGCCAGCGTCGACTTCTAATTTGGCGGGCCGGGAAGCCAGTCCGGCGGCGGGTATCTGCCGTCGGATAAATCTGGTTAAATAGCCGGCCTGTTGTTAAGGAGGATCCGATGAGCCTGAAAATTCGTTTGGCGCAACTGCAGGACATTGCTCAACTGATCGCCGTCGAACGCTCGGCTGCGCAGTTATTTCATCAACAACCGGCCAGGGCTTTTATTGCCGAAGGCCCGGTGATGGATGCGCAGCAGCATACTGATTTTATTCAGCGGCGGCAGGAATGGCTGGTGGAAAGCTCCGCGGGTGAGGCGGCCGGGTTTATCGCGGTGATGGCGCAACAGCAGGATTGGCATATCGCTGAACTGTCGGTTGCCGCCAACTGGCAACGTCAGGGCATTGGACGCCGGTTGATTGCCGAGATCGCAGCACAGGCCAGGTTGCAGGGCGCGCAGCGCCTGACGCTGACCACCTTTATCGATGTGCCCTGGAATGCACCCTATTATCAACGGCTGGGGTTCCGGCCGATAGCCCCTGAGCGGCTCAGCGCTTCATTGAGCTCTCGGTTGGCGCAAGAGGTGGCGGATGGTTTCGCCGTCGGCAGTCGCTGTGCCATGGAATTTACACTATCGTAAATATTGAAATACAGAGTGATGGCGGTATGATGCAGCAACCACGCCATCGCAGGATTTAGCACGCCGGGTTCTGGCGAGCAAATGCACTCAAGTCACCGTATAAGGGACAACCCGTAATGACACAAACCATTTTCATGGTAGGCGCGCGCGGAGCCGGTAAAACCACGGTGGGCAGCGCACTGGCGCTGGCGCTGGGCTATCAATTCATCGATACCGATCTGTTTATGCAGCAGACCACGCAGATGAGCGTGGCGGAAATGGTCGAACAAGAAGGCTGGCTGGGATTTCGTCGCCGTGAAAGCATTGCTCTGCAAACGGTCACTCAACCGTCAACTGTAGTTGCCACTGGTGGTGGTGCGATCCTGGCGGAGGAGAACCGCCGCTTTATGCGTCAGCACGGCAAGGTTATCTACCTGCGTTCACCCGCCGAAGTATTGGCACAGCGGCTGGAAGAGTACCCGCAAGATACACAGCGCCCTACGCTGACCGGCCGTCCGATTGCCGAAGAAATGCTGGAGGTGCTGGCCGCGCGTGAAGCGCTGTATCAGGAGGCCGCTCACTACGTGATGGACGGCACCGGTGGCCCGCAACAGGTGGTTGAGCAGATCCTCTCCGCCCTGCAGTTGGAAACGGTAAAATAAGCTCTCTCTTGGGGCACCGTCAATTGCGCCTGACGGCTGCCTCGTTTTTCTCCCGAACATGAGTCTCGCGCTGAACAAAATACAATCCCGGTGTGGTACCAAAACGCTGACGGAAAGCGGCAATGTAGGCGCTGACATTGTCATAACCGCAGTCACCGGCAATCTGATTGACGGCTTCACCGCGTGACAATGGCTCCAGCGAACGGAGCACCCGAGCCTGCTGGCGCCAGCGGGCGAAAGTCACGCCGGTTTCGCTGATGAAATGCCGGCTCAGGGTGCGGACGCTCAGCCCGGCCCAGGCGGCCCATTCACTCTGGCTGCGTTCGCTGGCCGGCTCATTGAGTAGCGCACGGGCGATTTTCAGCAGTCGTGCGTCCTGCGGCAGAGGCAGTTGCAACGGAGTATTTTCCTGCGCGCACATCTCATCGAGCAATACCTGTAGTAGTCGCCGTTGCGGCGCGTTCAGCCTTTGGCCTGCGAATTGTGCAAGGCGTTCCACCAACGCCAAAATCAACCCGGAAGCCGTGCTCAAATGAGGTTGTTTCGGCAGATCTGCACATAGGGATCCAGGCAGATACAGGCTCCAGCCGGCGACGTTGCCACAGGCCAATGCCTGGTGCGCGCAGTTCGCTGGCAGCCAGCCGATACTGCCGGCGGTCATTGCCCATTGTTGCTCCTGAGTTTCCAGCGCAATCATGCCGTGGGTTAATAAATAGAGCTGTCCGCGGGTATGTTGATGCCAGGGCGTTAAGTGCTTTTTTTCATGCCACAGTCGTTCGCTTTGCAGGATCATCTTGATTGGCCGATTTACCGTATTGAATGTCCAGTTGCGGTTATTATGCCATCCTCTGCCTGATCTATGATCTCCTCAACGTTTAATTTTGGAGATAAAAATGAGCCTGCAAACCCCAACCGCCCTGGTGCTCGAGGCCCTGCAACGGGTCGTCGCGGCACCACAACACCAGCCGCTGCTGATTGCTGAGTTTTTCAGTGAAGATTACCTCCAGCAGGTGGACGGCAACACGCTGGATTACGCCCACTTCATGCAGCATATGGCGTTACTGAAACAACTCACCCGCAGCATGACGCTGGAGATAGTCGCCGTAGCCGGGCAGGGGGATTCGGTACTGACCCACCACCAGGTTCAGGTGGAAAAACGTGACGGAAGCCGCAGCCTGGTTAAGGTATTGGCACATTTCACCGTGCGTGACGGCAAAATCTGCGCCTGCGATGAGCTGACGCAGCTGCTGGAAGGCGAACACGGCGATCGCGATTTGGGGTCACGCGTGTCGGTATAGATACCGCTGCTATACTTAAACTTGTGGAATCACACGGGAGATCAGCATGCGCGAAAATAACCGACCTGGCTATCCGAGAACTGCCCGAGTGGTCGCCGTTGACCGGGGCGACCCAAGCTTGCATATGCACCGTTTTGAGGTGCGCACCGATGACATTGAGCCCAATACGCTACTCAGTGAGCATCCTACCGAGCAGGAAGCGCTCGATGCCAAGCATCGTTATGAAGATCCGGCGCTGGAAGATTAAATAATATCCCTCTGAAACCGGCACCAGGCCGGTTTCTTTATTCATTCCGCTTACTGCTTTAATTACCTCACTCGATAGCGATAAATTAGCATGACATGCTGGTTTATACCGCCATGGTCGAATAACTGTGTGGTAATCGGCCTATTTTATCAGCGTTAGCCGTTGCATTTAATTTAGTGAAGCATCATCCGCTACTATTAATGGGCAGAATAAAAAATAAACTGCTTGACGATAAGTTGTACGAGTTTTAGTTTCTAATTATCAAACAGGAACTGAGTTCCATATAGTGGAACAAGGCGCGCGATGACAACTCTGGAAAATGCCGCTGCGGTATTAAAGTTATTTTCACAACAGCGAATGATGCACGGCCAGGCCGGTATTTCATTCAGTGATGTGGTGAGTCAATTGGCGCTGCCAAAAAGCACGGCCTCTCGCCTGTTACAGACCATGGAAACCCAGGGCATGCTGGAGCGCGATCCTGACAGCAAGCTGTATAAAATCGGTCGTTTGCTGCTATCGGTCTCCAGCCACTATCTGTCGACGCCGTTGGTCGACAGCGTGGCGGCCAGTATGGTGCAGCTCAGCCAACAGACTAACTGTACGGGTTATGTTTCAGTGCTGGAAGCGCAGGAAATTATGGTGATGCGCATGTTCCCTGGTCGCCATTTTCTCCAGGTGGTGACGCCGGCGGGCAGCCGCTCACCGGTGGCGGAAACCTCGGTAGGCCGGGCGATATTGGCGCGTGACAGTGATGAGCAGGTGATAGCGCGTTTTGCCGCAGGCTACCGTGCGGCTTCACCCAATGCTCCGCAAACGCTGGAAGCATTGTTGAGTAAGTTGGCACAGGTCCGGCAGCAGGGCTGGTCTCTGGCACGTAATGAGACGTTGCAGGGCATCAGTTCGCTGGCGACAGCGGTGACCAACAAACACCGCAATGAGACGGTCGGTCTGTGCTTGTCTTTTCCTACGCAGGCGGAAGAACAGCCATTTTCACCCGCTGTGCTGGAAGCATTAATGACAGTATCCCGGCAATTGGCGGAAAAACTCGGTGATGATTATTGGCAACAGATCAAATAACGCACCGGAACACTCTGTCAGTATCTGATAATTAACGAAAACCAACACCAGGGAATTTCTTAATTATCTATCTTGGATTTATGGGCAATAAATACTTAATGGCACTCACAGTTCCAATATTCGGAACTGTGAGTGCCACCTCATGCCGAAATTAACGTTGCCAGACGCCAGGGAATATTCAGGGAAATGAAAACTATGAAACCAAAAAGCAGCATAAATCCTTTGAAAGATATCGGTACTCTGCTGGTGATGGTGCTGCTGTCCATCGTCGGCGCAATTATCGGCGTACAGTTGATCAGCACGCTGGGCGTGACGCCCAACACGTCGATTATTGGCGCGTTGATCGCCATGCTGTTGGCGCGCATTCCACTGCAAATGTTCCAGCGTTACCGTTCGGTGCATACGCAAAACCTGGCGCAAACGGTGATCTCTTCCGCCACCTTCGGCGCGGCCAACTCGCTGCTGATGCCAATTGCCGTGCCTTATGTGATGGGGCAACCGCAGCTAATCCTGCCGATGTTTTGCGGGGTGGCGGCCGCGATGTTGCTCGACGCCTACCTGCTGTACCGCATGTTCGACACCAAAATATTTCCTGCGGCCAATGCCTGGCCACCGGGTGTCGCGGCGGCGGAAGCCATTAAGGCCGGTGACCGGGGTGGCAAGCAAGCCTGGCTGCTGGTGGTGGGCGTGGTAGTCGGCATCGCCGGTTCGATGCTTAAAATCCCGATGGCGGCTTTCGGCACCGCGTTTATCGGCAATATCTGGGCATTGGGCATGTTTGGTGTCGGCCTGTTGCTGCGAGCCTACGCGGAACCCATGGCAGGTTTTGATATCAATGCGAATTTCATTCCTCACGGAGTGATGGTTGGTGCCGGACTGGTGGCGTTGATCCAGGTGGTTCAGGTGATCCGCAGCAAGCGTGCGGATACCAGTGGTTATAGCCAGGCCGACAGTGAAGTGCGCAAAGCGCTCGGGTTGGGCGCGGTGGGATATATCGTTATTGCCGCGCTGTTGGCGTTGGCCGCTGGACTGTACAGCGAGATGTCGCTGGGCATGCTGGTGCTGTTTGTGATTTACGCCGCGTTTGCCGCCTTTGTGCATGAACTGATTGTCGGCATCGCCGCGATGCATTCCGGCTGGTTCCCGGCCTTTGCGGTGGCGCTGATTACCCTGATTATCGGCATCCTGATTGGCTTCCCGCCGCTGGCGCTGTGCGTGCTGACCGGGTTTACCGCCGCCACCGGCCCGGCATTTGCCGATATGGGCTTTGATCTGAAAGCCGGATTCATTCTGCGCGGCTACGGCAAAGATTTACAGCAGGAGCTGCTGGGGCGCCGTATTCAGTTGTTTGCTGCGCTGATCGCCTTTGTCATCGCCATCCCGGTGGTGTACTTCGCTTATACCAGTTACTTCCTGCAGGACCTGATCCCGCCGGTGGCGCGGGTGTACGCCAAAACCATCGAGGCAGGTGCGCAGCCGGGCATTGCCTACAGCCTGCTTATCTGGGCTGTCCCAGGAGCCATTGTGCAGTGGATTGGCGGGCCAAAACGTCAGCTCGGCGTGCTGTTGGCCACCGGCCTGTTGATCAACAACGCGTTGGCGGGTTGGGCGGTGATCGTCGGTATCGCGCTACGCATCCTGATTATTCGCCGCTGGGGCGACAAGGGCCGCACGCCGATGGAGATCATGGCGGCCGGTTTTATCGCCGGAGACGCGCTGTATAACTTTTTCAATTCCATTTTTTCCAGCAAAGGGAAATAACCCATCCGGTTAAATTGTGAGGTCAGCCGATTATGAGTTTGCAACAAACGCTGCAGGTTTTTGAATTAATTGATAGTGCCTATGTGAACGGTCAGCAGGTTGTCGATCTGTTCACGTCCTATCCCGGCATCCGCGCCAGCAC